>Ga0182024_10020106_pt1 | contig 12229 bp, 13 predicted proteins | sample P32metaG_FD_120480 | JGI IMG/M metagenome (GOLD analysis project Ga0182024, IMG submission 120480) | Permafrost microbial communities from Stordalen Mire, Sweden - P3-2 metaG (Illumina Assembly) | ecosystem: Environmental > Terrestrial > Soil > Wetlands > Permafrost | place: Sweden: Stordalen...
CAGCCGGACGTTCACTCGATGTGGGCGCCGGATTAACGCAGCATCAACACCATATGCTGCTCGTCGATGTATTCGGAAGTCACCTTCAATGCTTTCGGTTCAGTCCCGTACACTTTGAAGCCAAATTTCCGATAAAGCTGGATGGCGGCTTTCTGCCCCGACGCCACTGCCAGCAAAATCTGCTCGAGTGAAGGGTCCTCCTTCGCCCTTTTCAAAACAGCGGCGATCAATGCGTTGCCGACGCCTTTGCCTCGCCACGAGGCAGTGACGTACACGCCATAAATGCGTCCTTTATGCCGCTCTTTTAGACCCGTTTCGCGGATGAACGTCGCCATCCCGACGAGCTCGGCTCCCTCGAAGGCTCCCAGTGTGAAGTTATCCGCGGACATGTCCCGAAAGCGGATCGCAGTCGTTTCCACCTTGGTTGCCTGGTGCTCTTCGGCCGACTTTCCAAAGGCGACCGGGTCGTTTTGAAGGGACTCGAGTCGCAGATTCCAGTATATGGCAGCGTCTTTTTCGCCTAGCGGGCGGATCTCCATCCCTCTAGTCTGGGCTACTTAACGCCAAGCCGAATCAAGACGTTCAATACGAACGCAAAAATCCCCGCACCCAGCAGCACCGTAACAGGCAACGTCAAAACCCAGGCCAGCAGCAGGTTTCGAAGCGTCTCCATCTGCAAGCCGGAATGGTTCGCGGCCATTGTCCCCGCCACTCCCGACGACAAAACGTGCGTGGTGCTTACGGGTAAGCCGTATTTGTCAGCGGCTAGAATGGTGGCCGCCGCTACCAGTTCCGCCGCGGCGCCCTGCGCGTAAGTCAGATGCGTTTTGCCGATCTTTTCGCCGACCGTAACCACGATGCGTTTCCAACCGATCATGGTCCCCAGACCCAGCGCTATAGCGACCGCCACCTTCACCCACACTGGTATGAACTTGGTCAGCTTGTCCATGTGCGTCTTCAGCGAAGCGGCCGACTTCTGCTCGTCCGGGTCCTCGAGTTTATGGGCTTTCAACAATTTCCCAAGCGCCTCCGATGTCAGATACAAATCGCTCCGCAACAGCGAGCGCTGCGGTTTGGTCAGTTCCGAGAGGCTGGTCTTGCCGCTCAGGGTATCGGAGATTTCTCTGCATTTGGTACCAATAGCCCCGTAGGTTCGGTCCTCCAACTTCCCCGTTGTTTTCAAATAGGCTGACAGATCGTCGGATGCAGCTTGCAATCCGGCCATCGCTACTCCAGCGGCGTGACGGTCCATTTGGAAGGAGATCGCCTGCGCGTCCGCGGCCAGCGCCTGGATCGACGCCTGGCTGGTGCTTTGATCCACGGCGTAGGTGGCGGGCAGGATTCCAATCAGGATCAGCATGATCAACCCCATGCCCTTTTGCCCATCGTTGGATCCGTGCCCAAAGCTAACGCCGGTGCAGGTGAGCACCAGCAAACTGCGAATCCACAGCGGCGGCGCTTTGTCTTTTTCGGGCGACTGATAGAGTTCCTTGTTCCTGATCAGGAATTTCATGAGCAGCAGCAGCGCCCCCGCACAAACAAAGCCGACCAGCGGAGAAACCAATAAGGACAGCCCGACCTCTTTCGCCTTGACCCAATTCACGCCTTCCCCGAACTCGTGCCCCTTCGACAACATCGAATTCGCCAGACCCACTCCCATGATGGAGCCGATGAGTGCGTGCGAGCTCGAAGCCGGCAGCCCCAAGTACCAGGTACCCAGATTCCAAATAATGGCCGCGATCAGAAGCGCGAACACCATTGCGAAACCGGCGCCTGACCCGACATTGAGCACCAATTCCACGGGAAGCAACGCTAGCACGCCAAACGCTACCGCGCCGCTCGAAGTTAAGACACCGATGAGGTTCCAGCAGCCGGACCACACCACCGCCACCATCGGCTTGAGACTGTGGGTGTAGATAACAGTCGCGACAGCGTTCGCAGTGTCGTGAAATCCGTTGACAAACTCGAAACTCAGCGCCAGGCCGAGTGCCAGCAACAGAAAGATGGCGCTGCCGGTTGAGAGGGTCTCCCCAAATAGTTCCATCCACGCTCCTGTAGAAAACGAAGTCACCAGACTACCTGATGGATGTTACGAACGTATTAAGTTCCGGCTACTTTTTTGGCGAGATCGCGCGAACCATCGCGGAAATTCCCGCCATCAAAGCCGTGAACGGCAACAGGAAGAGGAGTACTAAAGGTAGGATTGCGGCCGCCCGCCAAAAATGGCTTGGAATCGCATCCCAGGTTCGAACGCTAAATACACCCCAGAGCGCGAACAACGAAGAACCCAGCAGGATTCGGGACAAGGCAGCGGCGACCCGGATCATAGCCTCTCGAACACTCAGGTTGGGCGTGAAATTGTGCGGGATCGAGAACTGCTGAGCAAGGGACCGGGCGTCGGATGATTCAGCTTGGGGGAGTGGTAGGGCGAACCACGAACGTATTCTTTGCGTCATCATTAAGCTTATCGGCGCCCTGTAGTACTATCGTGACACATCCACAAGGGCGCCTTCCAACCCCCGGGTCGACCGATGTTTCCAGCAATTTCTAGCCGCAGCACAGTGCCTCGCCAGTCCCCAGTCCCTAACCCCCAGTCCCGCGAGGCGCCGAGCGCCGAGTACAATGGTGCCGAATGAAACACTACACCTGGGATACCGTTGCACTCGAAGTGATGAGTGAAGTGATCTCGCGAAAAGTGATCAGCGGCCAGAAGGCCATGGTGGCGCAGGTCTTCCTCAAAAAGGACGCCGTGGTCCCCGAGCATCACCATGAGAGCGAGCAGATCACTTACATCCTGGAGGGCGCCCTCAAGTTCGAGCTGGAGGGCAGGGAAGTGATCGTGCGGCAGGGCGAGGTATTGCACATCCCTTCCAACGTCCCGCATCGCGCCGTCGCCCTTGAAGACACCCTTGATCTGGATATCTTTTCCCCAATCCGTACCGACTGGCTAACCAAAGACGACGCCTACCTCCGCCGGGGCGAGTGCGAAAAAGCGTAGCGACAGTGCGAAGCGCAGCCCCCAGTCCCTAGCCCCCAGCCCCTATAATGTGTCATGCATTCTCGTAGCCACCAAGCTGTCCTCATCGCCACTCTCTTTCTCGCACGCACCGCGCTCGCCCAGTTCGATCCCAAGATGCCCGCCGGCGTCCCGGAAGTAACCGGACCCGTGGTCGAAAACGTGACCATGCACTACATCGATGTCGTCGTTGGCACGGGTGCCCCGGCCGCGCCTGGTAAGCAGTATACCGTCCACTACACCGGCTGGCTGCGCAATGGAACCAAGTTCGATTCCTCGGTAGACCGCAATGAGCCTCTCAAATTTGTGCAAGGCCGGCGCCTGGTGATCTCTGGTTGGGAGGTGGGTTTTGAAGGCATGAAGGTAGGTGGCAAGCGGCGCTTGTTTATCCCGTATCAACTGGCGTATGGCGAGACCGGGCAAGGCTCCATTCCGCCCAAGTCCGAATTGATTTTCGATGTCGAGTTGCTGGCCGTCGCCGACGTGCCGCCGGCTGCGCCTGCCGCTGATATCCTGCTGTCCTTCTCCGATTCCGAATCCAAGGTGATTGCGCTGGCCAAAGCCGTATCGGAAGACAAGTATTCGTGGCGTCCCGCGCCCGGCGTGCGTTCCTTCGGCGAAGTTTTCGTGCACATCGTCTCGGCCAATCAACTGCTGATGAAGCTTGCCTCCGCGCCCTCCGCCGATGAATTGAAAACGGCGATCGATGAGCAATCCAAGCTCGAAAAACAAACCTTCCCCAAGGCACGCATCATCGAAATGCTAACCGAAAGCTTCGCAAACGTTCGCAAGTCGCTGGAGAGCGCCCGGCCCGGAACCCTGGCGCAAAGTGCGGACTTCTTCGGTACGCCCACCACGCGCCGCGGTATTTTCGTGAACATGGATGTTCACATTGCAGAGCACCTGGGGCAAGTCATCGCCTACACCCGCATGAACGGCATCACCCCGCCGTGGAGCCAGTAGCAGACGGTCACCAGCCGGCAGTGGGCCAATACCAATCGCCGGCCAAGGTTCCTGCAGTAGCCCGATCCTGAAGCACGCGAACGTAAACAACCCCACCGCACTTCGCAATTCTTTTACAGCATGTTCACACGCGTACCCGTCCCCAATTGCGTCTCATTGGCAGATGAGTTTCAAGATGCGAAAAATATCTATTTCCTTAGCCGCTACGGTGGCACTGTTAGCGCTCACGGCGACAGCTCGTAACAAGGGCGACATGGAACAGGGCAAGAAGGTGTTCGAGCAATGCGCTGTTTGCCACAATGCCGATACCGCGGAAACGAAAGTCGGCCCCTCGCTCAAGGGATTGTTCCAGCACAAGAAGTTGAAGAACGGCAAGTCCGTGTCTGATGAAAGCGTTTTGGCCGTCATCAATTCCGGTGGTGGAGGAATGCCGTCCTTTGCGAATACGTTATCGGAAGAAGAAAAGGACAACTTGCTTGCTTATTTGCACTCCATCTAATTCTCAAGGGTTCACTGCAACTGCCACGTGGGGCGGACCCCCTGGTCCGCGGTCGACGCCCTCGCCGGCCTCTGCTTCTGGAGTGATGGCAGAGCCGGACCAGGGGGTCCGGCGCGGACGAGGGCGTCCGCCCCACAGCGAGGTACTTGACACGCTCGACCGAAGCATCGGCGCTGCGTTGTTTGCCGCATCTCTACTGTTGATCATCCCAGCGGCAATCGTCATTCGCATTCTCTCCCGCCGCTCGCCCTTCATCGCTCACCTGCGAGTTGGTAAAAACGGGCGACCCTTCTGGGTGTGGAAATTGAGAACCATGTGGCCGCGCCAGCAGGTCGCTTCCGCGGGAGAAAAAGGCTGGGTGCAGCTCATCGAGTGTGATCCGCCGCTAAGCACAAAGCCACGAAGCGACCCACGCATTACCAGCCGCTTCGCACGCTTCTGCCGCCAGCATTCCATCGACGAGCTGCCTCAGTTCTTTCACGTAACGCGAGGGCAAATGTCGCTGGTGGGTCCTCGCCCACTCACTCGGGGCGAGCTCATACAACATTATGGCGATCGAGCCGGCCTGATCCTGACTCTGAAGCCCGGGCTCACCGGCTATTGGCAGACGCGCGGAAGAAGCCGGCTTTCCTATGCGGAGCGAGCCGCGTTCGATCTCCAACTGGTACGCGACCTATCCACTCGCGTTTATCTTCAACTGTTGGTCAGAACCATCCCGGAACTCGTGCGCGGCGGCAATGCCTGGTGAGCAGTGGCTTGCGTTACCGAACCACGACCGTGAGGGAGTCGGTGCAGTTACTAAGCGTACGCTTCAGTTCCCCAGCAACTGCTTTTGTTCCTCCGGCGGCATTTGATCCAGCAGCCTGGTGAACACGCCGTTGGTCCATCCGAAGCCGGCTTCGTTGGAGGAATACCCGAAGTGGATTTCGCCGCTCACCCGCGACGTGCGCCGCACGACGTCGTATTTCTCCACGATGATCCCGCTCTGCTGGTACTGCTCCAGCACCAGCGATAGCCATTCCCGCGAAATTCGATTCGCCTCGGCGTTGTATCCATAGCGGCGCAGACCTTCTACCGCGATCATCTCTATGGGCGCCCAGCCGAAGGGTGAATCCCATTGATTGCCGCTGGCATTGATGCTAGTTTGTAATCCGCCAGGGCGCTCGAACATCGCGAGGTTCTTCGCCACTGCCGCTGCCTGATCTTTAGTTGCGATGCCCGCCCACAATGGATAAAACGTCGTGAGAAACGGATAGTGGCGCAGGTGATGGTGAACGAATTCGTAATCGAAATAAAGCCCGGCTTGTTCGTCCCACATCAGTTGGTTGATACGGCCGGCGCGTTCCTGGGCGCGTTGATCCCAGATGGCGGCGTCCGCCGGACGGTCCAGAAGGCGGAGAATCTCGGCTGTTTGGGACTCCATCAGATAGAGCAGTGAATTCAGGCAGACTGGATTGTAGTGGATGATGTCGACGTTGAACTTGCCGAACCGGTCCGATGGGTCGAATCCGGATTCGCGCATGGATCGATCCCCTTTGTAGAACAGCGTCGTTAGAATATCCCGCTTTGCATCAAAATATTCGCCCACATCGTAATCCGTAACCTTGTGCGTGCGGTAATACTCTTTGATCAGCTCGTAATGCGTGCGGCCCTGTGCGTCCTTTTCGGCGGAAAGCACTTCGGGCGCGGGGCCTTCTCCAAGATCGTAATAGCGGGAAAGCCCGTTAGACGGCGTGAGGTGCGGCTCTGTGGTCCAAAACTTGTAATATTTGTCGATCGCCGGCACCGAATCCTCCAGCCATTTCCGATCCTTCGTTTTCGCATAAACGCCGAGCAACATTTCGGTGAGGAAGGGAGGCTGTGAACGAGTCAGGTAGTAAGTCCTGTTCGCGTTCAGGATCTTGCCGTATTCGCGAATTTCATAAAGGAAGTTGTCGGCCATGTCTTTAGCCAGTTCCGTCTCGCCATCTTGTAGCAGCCCGATTTGGATGAAATAACTGTCCCAGCCGTACATCTCGTTGAAGCGTCCGCCCGGAACCACGTAAGGGTTGGGCAAATACAGCAGGCCCTGCTCGTCCAGCTTGGTCGGATCGTCCGGCAGCACACGGAGTTCGATCTTGGCGAAAGCCGCTGGAGCAAGTTCCTGGTGGAGCTGCTTCGCAATTCGTCGAATATCCTCGCTTCGGGAAACATAGATCGGCCAGCGCCCATCCGGATCGGCGTGAAACTTGGGATCCACCGCCGCCGTCGCCAGCACGTGATTCGACCTCGTGAGCAGCGCCCAGGTCTTCTTGATGTAAATCAGAATCGGGTCGTGCTGCGGCTGTGGCTGTGGCCGCTGCTGCGGTTGTGCCTGAGATCTCGCGTGTTGAAAGCACAGCACCGTCACCAACAGCGCGTAGATAAGTCTCCGGAATCGGGGTAAGGTCACCATGAGAAGATCACCGTCGCTTGCTGATAGCCCTGTCCGGCTGGAAAACGAATCCGTACTTTAGACCCGGCCAGCTCAGCGCCCTTCGACTGCATATTGGGCTGGTTGATTCGCACTGGAAGATCGTATTCCGTGCCGCCCGGCGCCTCCAACACCACTTCGTACCGATTGGCCGCTCGCCGCTCGCCGACCACTTTCAATTGCGCCGTGCGCGCGCCTGGCAAAGGTAATTCGCTCGGAATGCCCAGCTCCACGGCCGGAAGCGGCAGCACCAGCTCATGCATTGCGGCAGCCGGTTCGCGGCACGGTTGGTCGCGCGGCGCCGTTTGCGGAACCAGGCAGAAACTTTCCGGCGTCGCCGATCGCGCGCGCACCAGTAAGCGATCCTTCTGCTTTGTGAATTGAAGCTCGATACGCGAATTCCCGAGCGGCACGTTGTGAAGCTGCGCGCTGTCCCATCCAGCGGGGAGATTTGGCGCCAACCGAAGTGTGTGGTGCAATGCGTCCCAATCCAGGCCAAACAGCCCGCGCAGCGCCGGCGTAACAACCATCGCGGATGACCAAATTTGATGGCTGCTGCTGCGGCCGAGCGGCTGATACAAATCGCCCGACAGCAATTCCGTCACCGAGCCCAGATCCTGCGCCCAGGTCAGACCGGCGTTCTGCATCAGGTGCGCGTAACCTGCCAGCGTTCGTCCGGCGCGATACTCGGCCAGCGAAACCCAGCCCGTGAACAGGGGCCAGATGGAGCCTTGGTGATAACTGATGGGATCGTAGAACGGCGTGCGTTCGCTGATATCGCGCGTGCCCCAATCGGTGGAGAATTCGGGCGACGCCCAACGGCCGAGCATTGCATCCGCGCGCGGCAGACTGAGCCGCCCCGTCCACCACGCCACCGCTGGATAGATGGTAGCCGTGCGATCCAGGCTCCCGTCTGCGTTGCGGCTGAAAGCGTAGAACTGGGAGGCGGAGTCGTAATACTCGGAGTCCAGCTTGGCGCGAATCTCCTCGGCTTTCTTACGCGCGTCGGCTGCCGTCGTGCTGTCATTCATCAGCGCTGCCAGGCGCGACATCGCATCGGCGGATTGCTGATCGAGCGCGGCCAGATAAATCTCCTGATGCGGCATATCGGGCGGCCAGCTCTCCACCCAGCCGGTCCCTTCGGTGTTCTCATAAATGCCGTCGCCGTCGGAATCGTGCGCACGTGTGAACCCATAGGCGCGCCGCACCGCATCCCAGTGACTACGGAGAAACGCCACATCGCCGCTGGCTGCAACATAATCATCCATGGCCATCACGAACAGCGGCGTTGAATCGGCGGACGCGTAGAAATATGGCGTGGATTTCCAATCCACCAGATCGGCACTCTGCGCAAATTCATGCATCATTTTTCCGTCGGCCCGCTGCCGCCGAATCAGAAATTCAAGCGCTGTCCTGGTTAACTCGAAATCGCCGTAGCTATTGATGGCATACGAGGTCCACAACGAATCGCGTCCAAAAAACCAGCCATATCCGGGTCGCGCCGAATCAGCCGATTCGTAGTAGCCGGCCACCAACCCGGTTTCGTTGTGGAACCTCACCTTTCCCTGATCGATCGCAATCTCCGCCCAGCGCAAGGCGCGATCGAACTCCGGATCAGGCGTTTCACTGCTCAGGCGAGTGTCGAAAAAGTGCGCGTAGTGGTCCTTAGTTTTTCTGTATAGCTCCGGAATGCTGTTGTTGATCGCAGTGAGTCGCGCCAACGTGGATTTCTGATCGCTAAGCGCGAATATCAGCGGAAAGAAAAGTCCCGAATCGGTTTTCGGATCGAAGGCGAGCTTGAATTCTGTTGGATATGTTCGAGGGCGTTCCTGATACGGCGCGAGAATGCCCGGTTCTGTGCGCGGCATTGCGATAACCCCTGAGAAATCGGGATTGTCGGTGTGGAGCACGTAGTATCCGCCTTTCGCCACCCACTCGGCGCCGGGCGTTCCGAAGTTGGGCGCCGGCCACGCCCGCAGCATCTCGGGTTTGAATCGAAACGTCAGGTGCAAAGGCCGGACGGAGTCGATCTCAAACAGCACCACGGCCCCCGCGTCGCCTGAAGCGAACATGTGTTGCTTTACTGTGAAAGCCGCATGCGAATAAGTGAGGGTGGTCATTGCGGGCGCGACCTCAATCACTGCCGCGTGGGAGGTGACGTCGATCGGTACCGGATAGTCCGCCAATTCCGCCGTAATGCTGAAGCCGCTCAGAATCTTGACCGGATAAATCCAAGCTTCGAATGCCCCACTCTGTTCGCCGAAAATTGCCCCGCGTTCTCCGGCTACTGTGAATGGTTTGTAGGGTTCCACGGCGCGCGTGATGGTAAGCGGATCGGCGCCAAGCGCGAATCGCGGGATTGGCCGCAAGGCCGGAGGCTGCTGCGCCCGAGCGGACAGGGCGGTGATCAGGAGTAGAGCCAGTCTCAACAAGATTGAGTATGGCGCAAAGGGACAGGCCGTTGCTACTCAGCCGTTGGTTATGACGCCTTCGCGAAGGTCTTGGGTTGGAATTTGTAGAAGTACGCGCCGGCGACGTACGCGCCCTTGACCGATTCGTTCAAAATCAGGCGGTCCAACGGTATTTGCCCATCGCCGCTGAACGCGGTTATCATCCTGGAGCTCGGTGAAAACACCGCGACTCTGTCAAACAAGTCGTGAGGAAGATCCGCTGTCGACTCAATAACGTCCAAAACGCGAGAATACACGAAGCGCGTGCCTTGCTCGTGAACAAGTGGTGTGATTACGAGGAGCCTCCAAATGTCGTCTTCCATCAACCAGAAGGCAGCCTCAATCTGCAAACTACCGTCCAGCGCGTCCACTAGCCGCCTCCCAGAGGAAACGTCTGGGCCTACCAATGCCGTTTGATCCATGGAAGCACCCCTTCCTGATTATCACTTATTGCGTTGATTAAGTTCTTGGCTTCCCGCTCCCCAGTCGAGAGGTCGTAGCGAGACTCCTCAGACCACTTTAATACTTCTGCCCAACTCAGCTTGAAATCACGAGAGGATTCCGCCCTGTTGATTCTTGCCTGTTTCAGTCCGGCTAGTTCTACCAGAAGGTCCAAATTGTGCGTGAACACCTTGGGAGAGTCTTTATGCGGGAAGTCGTTCGCTCTGGTCAGTTTCGCGATGCAAGCCTTCAGCGCACATTCCACCGAGTAACCGGCGAGGTAATAGGCGCCCGGCCATCGCTTCCGTTCGAGCAAAACCTGCACGTCACCAAGGTGCTGCTCAGAGAGCTGCTGAAGCAACTCGCGATTGAGACGAATCATCGCTTTCTCAGTTTACCGTGTGCCGGTGGCGACGGAACTACGTTGCTCAAACCATCACCCAAAGCCCGCGTGGCAAATTCCGTGAATCCGAGTATCGCGTCCGCGGATTCGAGCGGCAACCGCTTCGCGATAGCCAATTTGGCAATGCCGTGCACCAGCGACCACGCTACTAGCGCCAGCGGCTGCGGGTCTCCGGACGGCATGTGCCCTGCCTTCTGGGCCGCCACGATGTTATCCAGCAATACTTGAAAGGCTCGCCGGCCCGACGCCGCATACTCCGGATAGGCACCCAGATCTTGCGAATAATCGAACATGGCTGAAAAGTGTTCCGGCCATTCGAGCGCGAAATGCACGTACCCGAGTCCGCTCAGCTCCAACGCTTCGAGTGCATTGCCGGCGCCGGCCGCGGCCGTGATCATTGACTCAGCCAATTGCTCAAAACCCTCGCCCGCCACCGCGGCCAGCAGCTCGTCCTTATCACGGAAATGCCGGTAAGGCGCGTTGTGCGATACCTTGGCCTGTCGCGCCACTTCCCGCAACGTGAACGCGCGAGGCCCCATCTTAGCCAGCACTTTCACCGCCGCCTGGATCAGCGCCTGCTTCAGATTGCCGTGATGATAGGGACGCGCACGCTTCATCTCTTCCAGAATATCGCAAGTATGTTGACAGGCGCAACATCGGCGTTATATAATGTGGCTGATGTCAACATTAGAGGTGGCCCATGCCGAATAAACCCACAGGCGTGTCGTACAAACAGGTTTCGATCCAGGAGCGCTGGGATGCAATTGTAATCGGCTCCGGCATCGGCGGATTGACCACCGCCGCACTGCTGGCCAAACACGCTGGGAAGCAGGTCCTGGTTCTGGAGCGGCACTACACCGCCGGCGGCTTCACGCACGCGTTCCATCGGCCCGGCTACGAATGGGATGTCGGTGTCCACTACATCGGCCAGGTGCAGGATCCGGCCTCACCGGTTCGTGCGGCTTTCGATCATCTCACCGAAGGCCGTCTGGCTTGGAATCCTATGCCCGATGTTTATGATCAGATCCGGATCGCGGACCGCGTGTATGAGTTCCCCACCGGAATGGATCGCTTTCGCGACAGCCTGCTCGGATCGTTCCCCGCCGAAGGCGCGGCCATCGATCGTTATCTCGCCGCAGTCTTGTCATGCGTGAAGGCGAGCAACTCGTATTTTGCCGAAAAGGCGATTCCGCGAATAGCGGCCCGGCTGGCGGGTGCCTGGATGCGCGCTCCATTTCTACGCTGGGCCAACTCCACCACGGCGGAAGTGCTGGCCGGCATCACCACGAACCGCGAACTGATTGGCGTGCTGACGGCGCAGTGGGGCGACTACGGCCTTCCTCCCACGCAAAGCAGCTTCGCGGTGCACGCCACTATCGCCGCGCATTATTTCGACGGCGCCAGCTATCCGGTAGGCGGCGCATCGCAAATTGCCGCGTCCATCGCTCCCGTAATTGAGCGGGCCGGCGGCAGGATCGTCGTCAGTGCCGAAGTGGACAAAATTGTTCTGGATCGTTCCGGGCGCGCGAGCGGGGTGCGAATGGCGGATGGGCGCGAATTCCGCGCTCCTGTAATCGTGAGCGATGCCGGGGCGTTGAACACCTTTGGCAAGTTGCTCGCGCCGGACACGCCGGGATGCGCTGCGATCGCCTCCGAAATTCGCGCCATCGGCCATTCCATGTCCTATTTCAGCCTGTATGCCGGACTCGACCAGAGCGCCGCGGAGCTGGGTTTCACGGGCACGAATATTTGGGCCTACCCATCGTTCGATCATGACGCGAACGTGGCGCGCTACATCGCCGATCCGGCAGCGCCATTTCCGGTGCTCTTCATTTCTTTCCCATCGGCCAAGGACCCCGATTTCGAGGCCAGGCATCCGGGACACGCCACCATCGAAGCGATTACGCTGGCTCCTTACCGGTGGTTCTCCGAATGGGAGAGCACACGTTGGAAGCATCGTGGCTCTCGGTACGACGAACTCAAGCAGTCCTTCACCGAGCGGCTC
>Ga0182024_10020107_pt1 | contig 12229 bp, 8 predicted proteins | sample P32metaG_FD_120480 | JGI IMG/M metagenome (GOLD analysis project Ga0182024, IMG submission 120480) | Permafrost microbial communities from Stordalen Mire, Sweden - P3-2 metaG (Illumina Assembly) | ecosystem: Environmental > Terrestrial > Soil > Wetlands > Permafrost | place: Sweden: Stordalen...
GATCGTTGACGACGATTTTCATGGGAACCTCTTGGCGTTGAGGATGGCACCGTCTTCCATATCAAGATGCTGGATCATCGCCATCGGTTCATCAAAAAGGAGCAGAGAGGCCATGCACTACGACTTCACCGCCATTCCCGACGCCGATCTGCCCCAGGCCCTTGAACCGATCTTCCAGCATGTCGTCGCTACCTACGCCAGCGAGACGAACAAGACGGTGAGCATGTGGCGTGCAGTGACGGATGATTTTCTCGACTTCAAGCCGCATGAGAAAACCAACCCGATCCGCACGATCATGGTTCACCAGCTTCTCTCGGAACGGAGATTCTTCGCTCAATTCGTCGGGACCGATGAGCCGTCCATCGAGGAACTTCTGCCAGCAGGCGACAAGCCGACCGTGGCGGCGTACATCGAGAAGTACGTCTGGATGGCAAAGAGTCGGTTGCCGCAATTGGCGAAGGGTTCGACGGCATGGTGGCTTGAATCTCGCCCATTCTTCGGTGGCTTGCAGCGGGAACGGATCTGGGTCTTCTGGCGGCGGGTGCTGCATACCTGCCATCATCGGACGCAGGTGCAAACTTGGCTGCGGTTTGCTGGGCAGCACGTTCCACCCATCTACGGTCCATCGGGCGATGTGAAATGGGACGAGGCTGATCCCACCTATTCGCTGGAGGCGGCGAGGAGAGGTTCACCATGATCGAACGTATCATCGCCATCGGCGACATTCACGGTTGCTCGACGGCCCTGGCGACCCTCATCGAAGCCATCCAGCCAACCGAACTGGACACGCTCGTTTTTCTGGGAGACTACATCGACAGAGGGCCGGATAGCAAAGGCGTCCTCGACCAGATTATCGCCCTGCCTCAACGCTGCACCGTGGTCCCGCTCATGGGCAACCACGAAGAGATGCTCCAGGCTGTTCTCGATGGCGGGCAGTCGGAAATCAAGTTCTGGCTGACATTCGGAGGAGCGGCGGTGCTGGCCTCCTACGGTTGGAAGGGTAGGTCAGAATTACGCACGTCAGATGTGCGGCAGCTAATTCCACGGGAACACGTCGAGTTCGTCAAATCCTGCCGGGACTACTTCGAGACCGTCCGCCATTTCTTCGCCCATGCCTATTACGACCCGAACCTGCCGCTGAACCAACAGAAATGGAGCGGCCTACGCTGGGCCTCGTTGCCGTCTGTCCCTGAACGCCACTGTTCAGGCAAGGTCGCCATCGTCGGCCATACGCCGCAGAAGGGTGGCGACATCCTGGACCTGGGCTACTTCAAGTGCATCGACACCTATTGCCACGGCGGGGGCTGGCTGACGGCCCTGGAGGTCGAACCGGGACGGCAGGTCTGGCAGGCGAACGAGGCGGGGGTGTTGCGTTAGCTTGATGATGTCCCGACGATCTACGGGCCATCGGGTGACGTTAAGTGGGATGACGCCGATCCGACCTATTCGGTGGAAGCAGCGAGGCGGGGATCGGACAGGAGACTTCAATGAACAAGACGCCCCTTCGGTTGTTGCCGGACGAGCCGTTTCCGCCTTATGCTTTCGTCCCAGGCCGATTCCCTCACCCCACATCGGACCCCGCAGGCCACAGCTTCGGCATTGAGCCTCCTGTGCCGTCCAAGCCAGAACCGGAGCGATGGTCCGAATGTCGTCCTTATCTGTTCGGCATCGACCTGTTCAATGGGGGATACTTCTGGGAAAGTCACGTCGCCTGGGAGAGCATATGGATGGCGTGCGGACGAAAGGGAGTCGTTGCCGATTTCTTGAAAGGGCTAATCAAGTTGGCCGCAGCCGGTGTCAAGGCACTGGTAGGCAAGCCTGAAGGAGTAAGGTCGCATTCTGGCCGTGCAGCGGAGCTTTGGCGAGGAGTGAGCCGGTCGGAGCAAGACTTCTTCATGGGCTTTCGTATCGGTGAATTGATCGACCTGGCGGAAGAGATTCACCAGAAGGGTTGGCCTGAGAAGCCGCCCATTCTGGTGCCGATGATGCCGAAGTGATGAACACGTTCCACCGTCACCGAGCCATCGTTTCTGCCTGGCATGGTGCTGGTCGTAATCCAGATGCCCAGAATGAGGCCGTGGGAACAGGGTTCGGCTACAATCTGAAAAACGAATCCAGATCACGGAGGAAAAGTGATGCAGACGACCAAGCCCGAAAAAACCATCGCCCAGGTCTTCGATGAGTTCCTTGCTGACCAGAAGACCAGGATCAGCCACAAGACCTACCTGAAGTACCAGAGCATCATTCAGCTTTATGGAATGTACCTGGAGAATTATTGGCCAGGGCATAACGACGAGTACGACCGGATCACCGATGCGGGCGGCACCTACTGCGACACCTTCGGCCCTGAAGACGCCACGTCTGGCTACAGCGAATTCCTTGGCTACTTCATGCCCAGAAAGGTCATGTGCGGCAAGGAAACGATGCAGGCGGCAGGGACCGTCACGAAGAAGCTGGCGAAGTGGTTGGCCGAAAAGGGCTTCGTCGAAGACACCGAGGACGATCAGGAGCGAGCCGGTGAAGCCGCCAAGGATTTGCCCAATGCCAGTACCGTGGTCGATCTGCTCAATGCCTACGCTGATGAAACGGCACCCGCCAGGCGGGGCAAGGTGATCGATGACCATTTCTGGATTGAGAAGATCGAACCAGGCAAGCTCTGGCTCATGCCGCTATCGGCGGGCAATACGATTGGCCCGATTCCTGTTCCTGGGCAAGTGACGCAACTTTGCAAGGAGGGTTGGGACATCGGTGGCGTGGTCGGGAAAACGGCCAAGGGCTGGCGATTCATCGAGGTCTGGAACGTGTCGCCGTAAGGCCGAAATTTTTCACAAAAAGACACCTGGGTTTTGCGAAAAGGCACGATGAAATGGCTGAAAAGTGCGTTTTGTGAATTCACAAAAAAAACCCCTTTTCGCCTCATTGAGCCACCGAAATCTAATATGATGCCTCAAGCCATTTCTGGACGCAACTTGATTGCCGAGCAGGAGATAGTGGGTAAAGGTGTTGCTGACAAAGACTTGGCGAAAATCGTCCAGGGAGTTCTCATAATCCCTTGGTTGCAGGTTCGAATCCTGCTGGGCCCAATCTCACTTTTCGCCGCATCCTCTCGCACGGGTTCGCATACGTCTGCAATTCGCAAGGAGTTACGCTCCCCGCTTTGAGGAGTGATATTGTCGTCATTTCGCATAGTATCGCATTCGCTCGCACCGTCCTGGGCATCCTTTCGCATGGCTACTGTCCGCTGTACTGATGGGGCTTTTCCAGTTTCTCCATCAGTCCCCGTTGCTGCCTCGGATGCGTTGCTGATGACGTTCGGGTGAACGCCTTGCAGAGTCAGCCAGGCTCCCGTAGTATGCCGCAGGGCATGGAAGTCAAGCGATTCCCGTTGGTGGTTGGAGACGGCCAGAAAGTCGCTTTCTCTCGCTTGGCGCGAGCTTCGGGATCATGCCGGACTACATCCAACCAGGTCTTGCGGGCCGCGGCCAAGTCGCCGCGGAGCACGTCTGCCATGCTCCATTCACCCGGCATGGCGAACACGCTCGCGGTGGGGGTCTTTGTCGCGACAATCTGGCGAAGCTCCGCGGCGGCGCAGTTCCGCACGAACACCCTCCCGGACGATGTCAGCCTCCGTCTGGTCGTCGTCGATGGCGGCCTGCCGCTCCTCGATAACTCGCTGGCATTCTGCGGGATCGCCGATACGAGACAGGATGCCCTTTTCCCACGTGCTCCAACGGCCGCTGATGACGCTGGTCGTGATGCCGGCCTCCAACTCCGCCCATGTCGATGAAGTGAAGTAAGCGCAAGTGAGCGCGCTTACTTGTTGGCAGGAAGTCTGATCGGCCACGCCAATCCCAGCTATGATAAACTCGGCAAAGGAACCAACCGGCAGGGGGCAAGGCCGGTTTTCACAAGAAGTTCAACGAGGGCAAGTCCGTCTGGGTCAGGATGGAAGTGGAGGGGGACCAGATTACAGGCCGCTATCGGGTCTCGCCCAAGGATGATTGGCAGACGGTGGGCCAATGCGCCTTCCGGTGCGCGGCCAACCGAAGGTAGGCCTCACCACCGCCTATGCTCCGAAAGACGCCGAGCATTTCACACGCTTCAGCAATTTCCGCATGCTGCATGTCAAGAAACTGGCCTTTATTGATAGGACACAAACTCGTCTCCTTTGGAGGAAACCTCACAATGAACCGTCTCCGTTGCCTCACGCTGCTTGCGACTTGTTTCTTCGGCCTCGTGCCCGCGCAAGCCTTCGGCCAGTACGGCGTGCGTCCGAGCGCGTACCAACAGGTGTACTATCAACAGGCGTACTGCCAGCAGGCGATCCTGCAGCAGGTGATGTATCAGCAGGCCGCGTACGACCTCCAGCAACAAGCGGTTTACCAGCAGGTCGCGTACCAGCAGGGGCTCCAGCAACAAGCGGTCCAGCAGGCGGCGTTTCAACAGGCGCTCCGGCAACAGTCAACCTGCCCGCAAGCACCCTATCAATATGCTGGCTACCAGCATTCAAGCTATCAGCCCTCGTCTCCCAATCTAAACGCTGGCGTGTACTACAGACCGCCAGGACTTCCCATCTCCATCAACGTCGGCTCGGACGGCATATCCATCGAGGCGACCTCCGAGATCACGACTCCGATCGGCACATTCGGCGTGCGCGGCGGTGTCGGAAGGTAGGATGGGCGTATGCGGGACGGCCTTGAGCTGTCCCAGAATGGATATGTCTCATCCACTCAGGTGACCTTCCTGAACGCCACCGACCTTAGTCTGACGGGGGTTCTTTCGAGGCCGATGGCGAGCCGACGCCGATTGTGGCTTCGGGAACCATTACCTTGAGCGGCGTATTGCAGCTCAACGCGCTTTCCGGTTTTGATCCGGCGCCGGGGACGGAAATCACGCTGATCCAAAATGCCGGAACGTCGCCGATTGCCGGCCAGTTTCAGGGGTTGCCGGAAGGATCGGTGATAACCGTCAACAACATCGCATACACGCTTTCCTACCAGAGCGGAAGCGACGGGCAGGATGTGGTTTTGACGGCTGGGTCCGGTCCACCGGGCGGAGTTCCCGTGGCCAATTGCGTCACCGCACAGATGGGCCAAGGGGAAACGGCCAGCATCAATTGCTGGCGAACGCTTACAACAGCGATGGGGACACTCTGACCGGCTCCATCGTCACCGCGCCAAGCCAAGGCACCATGGCCTACGACGCAACGACCGGGCTGTTCAATTACACGCCGACTTCGAGCAGCTACACCGGAAGCGACTCCTTCACTTACGCAGTCTGCGATGGCACGCTTTATAGCAATACGGCCGCCGTAAGCATCAGCATCAACCCGGTGAACCACGCGCCGACGGGGACGAATAACACTGTGACGTCTTTGGAGAACGCCGGCTATGTCTTCAGCGCCGCCGACTTCGGTTTCAGCGACCCCAATGACACACCGGCCAACAATTTGCTGGCCGTGGAGATCACGACGTTGCCGACCCTTGGCACTTTGACCGACGACGGCGTTGCAGTTACTGCGGGGCAATTCGTGAACGTCGGCGACATCAGCGATGGTTTGCTCGTTTACACGCCTCCGGCTAACACATTTGGAGCCGCTGAAGACGGCTTCACGTTCCGGGTCCAGGACGACGGCGGCACCGCATACGGCGGCGTGGATACCGATCCTTCGCACAAGGCCACGACCATCAACGTCATCGGGAACAACACCACGGTTGTCGGTCAGATGGGTGCAGGCAATCTAAGTCAGCTCATCGGCAACGTTGTCATCAACGGCGGCCTCGGAGGTGATAATAGCCTTACCGTCAATGACAACAACTCTCCTGCTGGTCAGACAGTCACACTAACTCCCGGTACGATTTCGTGGGGGGCCGCCTCGAATATTCAGTTTTCGAACATCTCATCAAGCGTTACATTGAATATTGGGGCCAACGGCAATGCTCAAATTCGGATCACGCAAACTGATTTCCAGGCCGGGTTTCAGTTTGCCGACTTCGTTGGAGATCCGGACAGGGCGCGGCGGCGCATTAACAGATGGGTCGAGGACAAGACCAACAAAAAGATCGAGGACCTCATCCTAGAGCGACTTCTCGATAGCACGACTCGACTAGTTCTGGTCAATGCCGTTTATTTCAAGGCCGACTGGGCCGCGCCATTTCCCAAAGTGGCGACCAAACCGGACGACTTCGCCCTTGCCGGCGGTGCCAAGATCAGGGTGCTAATGATGAATCAAACAATCGTTGCCAATTACATGGCCAATGCGGACTTCCAACTGGCCGAACTCCCGTACAAGGACAATGAAGTCTCGATGGTGCTGATCCTGCCCAAGAAGAACGATGGTTTGCCGCAGGTGGAAAATAAACTGTCGGTCAGTTCTTTGAAAGAAGCGCTGGCGCTGGTCGATGCGGCGAACCTGCAAGTCGCCATGCCCAGATTCAAGATGACCGAAACGTTCAGCCTGGGCGGAGAGTTGGCGAAAATGGGGATGCAGGAAGCGTTCCATAGCGGGAGAGCCGACTTTTCGGGCATGAACAATGACGAAAAGTTGTTCATTTCCGCGGTCGCGCACAAGGCGTTTGTGGATGTCAATGAAACGGGGACCGAAGCCGCTGCCGCCACGGGCGTAGTCGAGGTCAACCGTTCGAAGTCGCGAGGGCCCATACCATTCCGCGTTGACCAGCCGTTCCTGTTCCTCCTGCGCCACAACTCCACGGGCAGCATTCTGTTCATCGGGCGAGTTTCCGATCCACGAGATAATTAGTTTTACTTGTCTCGCTTCAAGTTGCGTCATAACACGCTGGCACTTTACCATGAAAAGGACTATCCGCATGTTGCAATTCATCGAGTCTTTGCTTCGCCGGGCAAAAAAGAATCGTACTTCTCCTCGCCGTCGGCGACAAACACAGTTCGCACCTCCAAGCGTTGAACAGCTAGAATCGCGTATCACGCCCGTGATCGGTGGGACGGTAAATGTCGCTGGCATTCCGCAGATGGCCGCCCTCGCCGGTCCTGGAACCAATCTCGACGGGGTGGTAAGCCTGGTGTCCGCCAATGGCAATATTGGTAGCGGCTCGGAACTGACGGACCAGCGAATCATTTTGACAGCAGCCCACGTGATAGGACAAGCGCCGGTGAATCAGACGGTTACCTTCAACCTTCAACGCGGCGCTGTGCCGGTAAACCTCTCAATAGAGATCCCTGGGAACGCTACTAATCAATTTGTACCTACAGTTGCCAACGCTGGCCTCGGCATGGCCTGGGCGGGCGGGGCAAGAGCACCCAATGACATTGGTCTAATCGTGCTCCGGGATCCGAACGCCTTACCTGGCGTTCCGGCGGGTGGCAATCTCGAAATGGTAGCGCCGTTTAGCCCATTTGAGAGTGGCTATCCGATAGTTGATGCGCCTGCGGCAATTCCACAAATCGCTCCTGCAAATACGAATGGTCCATTATTCACCATGGTCGGCTACGGTGACACCGGGCTGGGGCTTTATGGCACCATTAGCGCATCGGGACTTTTTCAAATTAACCTCGCGGGTGTTCCGGAAGCTGGTGGAAACTTTACCTTGAATTTTACCCCACAGGGAGTGGCTGCCGTCGCTACGGCAGCCACTCCCTGCAAACCCAGCAGGGGGACTCCCCGTGGCACAACTCATTGCCAACGCTCTAGGTGCCGTGCTTCCCGCCGGCGGCGTCATCGTGAAAAACAACACGGCCCCAGGGGCGCCAGCCAATTCCTTCGTGGTTCGCTTTACTGGTGGTCTCGGTAACACACAACCCAACTTGACCGGCGGGGTTGCCGCTGGCGGTCTTGGCGGCGTTAACGTCGTCATACCTCCTGCAACTGCCGCCGTGGCTGTCGCCGCCCAGGCCGCAGATGCCGGGCCGTGGCCAGCCACGCTCGTGAAAACCTTTGGGAACGCGACTTATGACCAGACCGTGCCTCCAGACGGAAACCCAGGGTTTACTCCTTCCATCCCCCAGGGAGCGGCTGCGGGAAGGGTTTTGGAATACACTTTCAAGGGTAACGGCGTCGTCGCATTTGGGGGGCCAGCCGTCGCCAACGAAGCATCAGGTGCCTCAGGAGATTCGGGCGGCCCTGGACTGATCGCCGTGAATGGAGCTACTCCTGGAAGCGCCAACGGAGTGGGATCACTGCAAATTGTCGGAGTTGAGTCCTTTGGCCTGGGCGGCGATCCGGCGAATACTTATAGGCGAAACGCGGCTGCGGGCGCTCAAATGCTTGCTACCAACAACGACTTTGGCACGGTCGGTCTGGAAACCCAGGCTAGTGCCTATGACGCCGCCGACGGATTCATCCCCAACGTCGAAAATCTGCCCTACGGCGTCGTTCTCGACATGCGAGACCAGGTCCTGGGTGCGGCCGGGCAACCACAAGACGACTTGACTATTACCGTCGGCCGCGGCACGGCCGACGGCGCCTGGAATGCTAATGGTCCCAATCTACTTATCCGCGTCCTGGACACTTCCCGGCCTCTTGCTTTTCAGTACAACGCCAATAATGCCGATGGTGGCTTGTACTTTGACCAACCCATAATGAATGGGGCGATGCAATTGATCACGTCCCTGGTGCTACGCGGCAACGGTACCGCCGACAATCCAGCCAATGACACCTTTACCATTCGCGGCAACCTCGGTGTGGGTCCCATAACCGTCATCGGCGGAGATGGCAACAATACACTGATCGCCAAAGGTTCTGTCGGGAATGTAACTTTTGACGGCGGCGCGGGCACCAATACGATCATTGCTTCTGGGGGTACAGACTACGTATTGGCGAATAACCAACTAACGTACACGGCGCCTAACCCAATTAACAGCACAATTGCTCTGCAAAATGTACAATCAGCTCAGCTTACGGGAAATCCGGGAGGCGCCACTTTCGATGTCAGTGGTTGGTCTGGCGATGCCACACTCAATGGAGGCGGAGCTAATCCATTGCTGGCTCAGATTATTTCTTCGGATGACACCGATGCTTTCACCTTGGAGGGCACTGGCAACGAGGCGACTTTGACCCGAGGTGACTGCGCCGTTTTCACGATGATAGGCATACGGAAAGCGGTGCTTACGGGAGGCGCCGATCCCAGCACCTTCACACTGGGTTGGAACGGAACGAGCGTAATCAATGGCAACAGCAGTAACGACAGTGTAATTGTCACAGGCGGTACGCAGAACTTAACAGTAACCGGCGTTAGCAGCCTCGATATTCAAGGCGCGACCGTAACCCTCAATCCAGTTGCCGGTCGCACGGTTGTCAATAGTTTTTCGCTCTCCGGGGCGGGCGGTAGCCTCTTCAATTCCGGCCTTTTGCTTATTAACAGCCAAGGAACCTGGAGTAGCGGCAGCATTCAAGCCAAGCCCAATCCAGGCCAGGCCAATAGTACAAGTGAGGTGATGGTAGGTCAAAATGCCATTTTTTCGATCTCAGCGAATGCCAGCACTTTGCAAGGCACCACGTTGGTGGTGCTCGGAACACTCAACTGGCAGGGGGGTGCCCAAGGAGCACCGACGTCGATGAACATGCCAGCCTCGTCGATCACGAACGAGGGCCAGATTATTCTCGACGGCGCAGTCGACTTTAACCTTAATCAGAATGGCCCCCTGGTGAAATTTAACAATCAGGGTGACTTTCGCAAGACGGGCGCCGGCAGACTAACGTTTGGAAATGTAGAGTTCAAGAACTCGGGCAGTGTCGATATTGCCCAAGGCAACGTCAATTTGCAGAGCTGTCCGGCTTACCAGCAGACCAATGGAACTACGACCGTCGAGGCCAATGCATCGATTACCGACAACGTTGGCTTCAAGATAGAGGGTGGGACCATCTCCGGCGAGGGGGCCTTGTTCGGAAACGTGGAGAATGTTGGCAACGTAACCACGTCACCCGGCGGGAGCCCGGGCCAGTTATTTATTTTCGGCAATTTTAGCCAAACAGGCGGTCAATTCAACGCCGAGCTGCAAAACCCTGACAACCGAAACAATGGCGGGTCCGACACACTCATCGTTTCCAACAATGTAAGTCTCACGAATGTCCAATTGAATGTGATTCTTCTCCCAGGATTTAATGGCAATTCTTTTGACATTCTCAGTGCACGCAACCCGATCAACACGAGATTTGTCGGCCTACCGCAGGGTGCCGTCCTGATGATCGGCAACGCCCCCTTCGTGATTTCCTACACCGGAGGCACGGGCAACGACGTTGTCTTGACGCGCGTTCGCATTGGTCTAGCCGTAATTCCAAACCAGGTCGTGCCGGCGGGGAATGCGGTTGCCTTTACGCCGACGGTGTCAATCTATGATCCGACTCTGACGGCAAGCGATCTCAGTTACAGCTTGGTCAGTGGTCCAAGCGAGGCTTCGGTCGATCCATCCACTGGCCTATTTTCGTGGACGACGCCCTCCTCAATTAGTCCCGGCCTCTATTCGGTCACCATTGCTGTCACAGACGGCAGCGACATTCTGCAACAGACGGTTACGATCAAAGTCAACGCCAATACCTATGTCGATCATGCGCCCGTCGGTGCCGACAACACAGTCACGACCTTGGAAAACACGCCGTATGTCTTCAGCGGGTCGGATTTCGGATTCGCCGACCCCAGCGACTCTCCCGGCGACAATCTGTTTGCAGTTGAGGTCGACAGCATGCCCGCCGCCGGCATCTTGTCGGATAATGGCAACGCGCTCAGCGTGGGCGAGTTCGTCAACATAGCTGACATCAACGCCGGGCTTTTGGTTTTCACTCCGACAGCGTACACGAGCGGAAGCGGATATGCTGCGTTCACTTTTCAAGTCCAAGATGACGGTGGCACGCAAAATGGAGGAACCGATTTGGCGCTGTCGGCCAATACCATGTCGATCAACGTTACCTGGGTCAATCAGGCTCCGGTCGGTGCCAATAATACAGTGACAACTTTGGAGAACACGCCATACACTTTCGCGGCCGCTGACTTTGGATTCAGCGACCCCAACGATGCTGCGGCGAGTAGTTTGTCGGGGGTCATGATTTCCAGTTTACCGTCGGTAGGCACTTTATTGGATAGCGGAGTACCAGTGACTTCGGGCGAGTTTATTTCCGTAAGTGACATAGATCTGGGCTCGCTGACATTTGTGCCAGCCGCGAATTCAAGCGGCGCGGCGTATGACGAATTCCTGTTCCAAGTGCAGGACAACGGCGGTACCGCAAACGGCGGCACTGAACTCGCGCAATCACCCAACGTCATGACGGTTAACGTTATGACGGTGAATCAGGGCCCCGTTGGAACCAACGGCACAGTTACGACCGTGGAAAATAGCGCATACACGTTCGGGACCAACGACTTCGGCTTCAGCGATCCCAATGACCCGCCGTCCAGCTTTTTCCAGGGCGTCGAGATCACAACCCTGCCAAGTGTTGGCATCTTGACGGATAACGGCCAACTCGTCACGGCTGCGCAAGTCGTGGGCATAAGTGATATCGACTCGGGCTTGCTGGTTTACGCTCCTGCGGCTGGGACCAGCGGCGTCCCGTATGACAGCTTCACTTTCCAGGTACAGAACAATGGTGGCACCGCGAACGGCGGCATTGACACCGATCCTTCACCCAAGACAATGACGATCGACGCGCAAATAGCGCCGACGATCACCTGGAACGATCCCGATGACATCGCTTTCGGCACTTCTCTCAGCACCACTCAGCTCGACGCCACCGCCAGCGTGCCGGGCACGTTCAGCTATACCCTGGCAGACGGCACAACCCCTGCCAGTGGCGCCGCCTTGAATGCCGGCTATTACCAATCGCTCAACGTCACCTTCACGCCGACCGACACGGCCGACTATACGACGGCCACGGATCAGGTTTTCATCAACGTGGATCAAGCCACGCCGAACATCACCTGGGCCAACCCGTCAGCCATCACCTTCGGCACGGCCCTGAGCGGCACCCAGCTCGACGCCACCGCCAATGTGCTGGGCGCGTTCACGTACACGCTGGCCGACGGCGTAACTTCGGCGAGCGGCGCCGTGCTGAACGCCGGCAGTGGTCAGACGTTAATCGCCACCTTCACGCCGACCGACTCGACCGATTACGCGACCGTCGAGGACTTCGTGACGATCAACGTCGATAAAGCGACGCCGACGCTCACCATCACCGGCAACAACGCGACCTACAGCGGCAACCCCGACCCGGCGACGCCGCAGCTGACCGATGTGTTCGGCAACACCGCGACGACTCTGGAAA
>Ga0182024_10020108_pt1 | contig 12229 bp, 4 predicted proteins | sample P32metaG_FD_120480 | JGI IMG/M metagenome (GOLD analysis project Ga0182024, IMG submission 120480) | Permafrost microbial communities from Stordalen Mire, Sweden - P3-2 metaG (Illumina Assembly) | ecosystem: Environmental > Terrestrial > Soil > Wetlands > Permafrost | place: Sweden: Stordalen...
CGGCATTTGATGCTGATCTGGAAGCCATCGTCGCCCGCGCCACCGAGCGGCGTGTCGCCGATCGCATCCCCAGCGCGGCGCTGCTGGCCGAATACCTGGGCCTGTGGTTGGATCACAAGCCGCTGCCGATCCGTCCGCCGGGGATCGGCGAAGCCGTAAGCCGCTGGGTTCGACAGCACCGTGCCCTGGTTGCCTCCACGACGGTGGCGCTGGCGGTGGTCGTCGCAGCCGTGGTGGTGGCGCTGATCCTGATCACCCGCTCCCGCAACGAAGCCGTCGTCGCAAAGCACAACGCGGAGGTGCGCCTGGCGCAGAGCCTGATCTCCCAAGGCGACGTGTTGGGATTCGTTGGCAAGTGGGATCAGGCCAAGCAGCGCTATCAAGATGCCTCCGATACTTTGCGCCAGACTGGCGAGCCAACCTTCTGGGCTGATCTGGGGTTGTGGGCCGCCGAGCGCGCCTCGCCCTCGCCGCTTCATGAGATCAGCGACCTCTCCGGGCGCGTGGTGGATGTGGCAATCTGCCCCGACGGCGGTCAGGCCGTTTGCGGCGCCGCGGATGGATCGGTGCGATTGGTGGATCTGGTCACCGGCCGGATTACCGTCATGCCGGCGCGTCACGCCGCGCCCGTGACCAGCGTCGCCGTCGCCCACGACGGCAGCACCGCCGTCTCCGCCGGGCGGGATGGAGCGCTCATTCTCTGGAATCTTTCCACCGGGCAGAAGTTGGCATCGATCGATGGCGGCGGCGGGTGGATCACACGGGTGATCTTGTCCCCCGATGGCCGCCGCGCCATGACCATCAGCGGCGAAACCGCCCAGACGCTGGGGCGCCGCCGCAACGATACCCTCACCCTCTGGGATCTGGCCACTCACAAGCCCCTTCACACTTCCACGACCGATGGGCGGGTCGACAAGGAATCGATCAGCGAGGATGGATCGCGCCTGCTGACCGCCGGCGCAGCTCTGCAATTGTGGGACGCCGATACCGGCCAGCTTTTGGCTAAACTTCCCGGCGCGGCTCGAGACGACAGCATCACGGCCATCGCATTCTCCCCCGATGGACAAACCGCCGCGGCGGGCACCCGCGCCGGAGAATTGTTCAGCGTGCAGGTTCCATCCGGTCAAATCCTGCGTTCCTCCAGCGGGCACATCGGGCGAGTATGTGAAGTCGCATTCGCCGCCGATGGCAAAACCTTTTTTTCCGCCGGCGAGGATGCAACCGTCCGAAAATGGGACGCCGGCAACGGGCAGGAGCTTGCCCGTTGGATCCGCTCCGCCGCCGATGTTCGCGGCGGAGCATTTTGCCCGGATCGCGATATAGCGCTTATATACGGCGGCGACCGGTTAACGCTCTGGAACACTGCTCTGGAGCCTGGTGCAATGCGGATGCGGCGGCCGGCATCCTCGGTTGATTCAGTTGCGCTGCTGTTGGGTAACCGCATCGCCCTGGCGCGAAGCTCCACGGGACCGCTCTTGTGGGATGTGGCCACCGGGCAACGATTGGACGACACGCCCATCGCCGGACCGTGCGACGCCCTGGCCGTCTCTCCCACCGCCGCCATCGTGGCCGCCGTTCACAACGACACCTTGCGGCTGGTCGATTTTATCGACGGCCACGAGCTGCGATCGTTCCCCATCAACAAGCTGGCCGGGCCATCGACGCTTGGATTTCTCCCCGATGGCGCAGGCATCGTCACGGCGGCAAAAAATGGAAGGATCGCGGTATGGGAAACCTCATCGGGCCGGCAATTGCGCGAGTTCTCCACGCCGGCGCCTGACATCGCCGCGCTGGCGATTTCCGCTGACGGACACTGGCTGCTGGGCGGTGGCCGGGACAAAATCGCGCATCTGTGGGACCTGGCCAGCGGGGCGGAGATGTTCACGCTGAGCGGCCACGAGGATGGAATTAACGCGGTGGCCATTTCGCCCGACGGCCGCCTTGCCGCAACCGGCGCGGGCAATTCGCTTATCGACAGCAAGGACGATTTCACGATTCGTCTGTGGCGAATTTCCGATGGCCAATGCATCGCGACGCTCCGGGGTCATACCGGCCCGGTGCGTACACTGGCCTTTTCACCCGATGGCCAAACCCTTGTTTCCGGATCGGATGATGGCACGCTGCGCTTCTGGGACGTGGCCGGCGCCGCCCCACTCCGCTCCATCCCCGCCGCCGCCGGGGCGATTGTCAGCGTATGCTTTGCATCCGACGGCCAATCCCTGGCGTTTTGCGCCGCCGATCGCTCGCTGACAGTGTGGGATTTTTCCTATCCCAGCCGTCGCCAGGCGCAACTCTCTCAACTGAGCGGCGGCGGTGCAGAGGCGTTGGGAAATTGGTACGCCCTGCAGGGCGCCGATGATTGGGCCATCGCATGCTTGAATAAAGCGGGCGATCGCGCCTCGCCCCTGGTGCGCGGACAATGCTGGTGGCGGCTTGGAAATCACGCTAATGCATTGGACGCGTTGAAGGCGGCCCAGCAACAAGAATCGGGGGCCGACGCATACCTGCAACTTTGCGTGCGCACGGTGGGTTTTTGATATAATCGGTAGCGGATAAGCATGCTTCGATACGCAATTCTTTTGCTGGCGATTGCGTTTTTGGCATTGAGCCTTCCATGCGCCCGCGGCGGCTCACCCGAGAGCGCGGATGCCCTGGAATCGCAGGGACAAGAGGCGCTTCGCAAGGGACAGTTAGTGGATGCCGCCGCGTCGTTCAGATCGGCGGCCCAAGAATATAAATCGGCCAGGCAGATTTCCGGCCGGATCGCGGCGCTGCTTGATCTGGCAAATGCGCAGATTGCTTTGGGAAATTTCGCGGATGCGGCGACGCAGGCGCAGACCGCCGCGGATTTGGCACAATCCGTTGCAGACGCCGCCAGCCAGATTAAGGCCCTAAGCGCCCTGGGCAGCGCCCAAACCTGTCTTCGCCAGCTGGATGCCGCCGAACAATCGCTGGAAGAAGCCAAATCCCTGGCCGACGCCATCGGCCAGGCCGATCTCCAGGCGAACGTGCTGAACAATTTGGGCAACCTGCATCTGGCGGGCGGGCAGTATTCGACGGCGGCGCAGGATTACGGCACGGCCCTTCTGTTGGCGGACCAGGGCAGCCCTGCGAGCCTAAGAGCACAAATCGCGGTGAATGCCGCCGTGGCCGCCCGGGCGGGCGGAGCACCGGATGCGGCCGACCTGGTCAGCCGTGCCATCACCAATGCTTCGCAACTGGACGATAGCCGCCAGAAAGGATTCGACCTGCTTACCGCCGCCCTTACCGCTGAGGAATTAGCAGAGTCGGCGCCCAAATGGGCGGATCGGGTGGTCCTGATGGAGCAGGCCCTGGAGACGCTCTCCTCCGCCCGGCACGTGGGCGAGAACATCGGCGATCAGCGGCTAATCTCCTACGCCCTGGGCGAGCTGGGGCATCTTTACGAGATCGACAAGCAATATTCCGATGCCCTGCAATTGACTCGCCAGGCCCAGTTCGCCGCGCAATCGCTGGGCGCACAGCCCATGTATCGCTGGGAATGGCAGGCGGGAAGAATCCTGGCGGCGCAGGGCGATCTGGACGCGGCGATCCTCGCCTGCAAAAACGCCGTCGCCACCCTGGCGCCAATCCGCGGCGATCTGGCCCTGGGATACGGCAACACGATTGGCGGCGTAACTTATCGGGAATCCGTCGGCCCGCTATTGTTCGAGTTGGCGGATTTGATTCTTCGCCGCACCGATTCGTTGCCGCCGGACCAGGTTTCCGATTCGCTCATCGAGGCGCGGCGAACGGTTGAAATGCTCAAGTCGTCGGAGTTGGAGGACTATTTCAAAGATGATTGCGTCGTCGCTGCCCGCGCCCGCATCAGGCAAATCGGCGCTATTTCCGATCATACCGCGGTCATTTACTTCATACCGCTGCCCGATCGCGTCGAGGTTCTGGTGCAGATCGGCCAGGACATCACGCGCTACAAGCTTCCAATTACCGCGGCGCAGCTGAACCAGGAAGTCCACCAGTTTCGCGCCGGACTGGAAGACCGAACCACCTATCGCTACTTGGTCGACGCAGCCAGGTTATACGATTGGCTGATTCGTCCGCTGGCGCCGCAATTGGAGGCCCAAAAGGTGGACACGCTGGTATTTGTGCCCGACGGGGCCCTGCTGGCGGTGCCGATGAGCGCCCTGTACGACGGCAACGACTTTTTGATCGCCAAATACGCCGTCGCCATCACGCCCGGCCTGACTCTGATGGACCCCAAGCCCATCCCGCGCCAGAAGATTGAAGTTCTGGCCGGCGGCCTTTCGTTACCGGTGCAGGGATATCCCGCCCTCACCTACGTCCCGCAGGAGGTCGCCGACATCCACAGCATGTTCGGCGGACAGACGCTCATGGATGGCGATTTCGTCGCGAGCAATCTTCGCCGGGACATCAGCTCCGAGCCGTTTTCGGTGATTCACCTGGCTTCGCACGCGCATTTCAGTGGGAATCTGTCCGATACATATTTGCTGACCTACGACGGCAAGCTGTCGCTGGACGATCTGCAGAAACTGATTGCTCCCACGGCGATTCCGTCGCACGGCCAGCTCCGGCCAATTGAGTTGTTGACGCTCAGCGCCTGCGAAACCGCCGCCGGCGACGACCGAGCCGCTTTGGGCCTGGCCGGTGTGGCCATCAAGGCCGGCGCGCGCAGCGCGATGGCGACTCTCTGGCCCGTCGACGACCAGGCCGAAACGATGCTGATATCCGATTTCTATTCTCGGCTGCAAAACGACTCAACCATTTCCAAGGCGCGGGCGCTCCAGTTGTCGCAGTTGCAATTGATGAAGGACCCCCGTTACCGCCACGCATTTTACTGGTCGCCGCAGATAATCATCGGAAATTGGCTGTAAAAGCCGCGCAGGATCGCCGCCGGACGGCGGTATAGAGGTTAGAATAGGCTGCGCCCAAGGGGCGCGGGAGGAATTACGATGACCAAGCGCATCCTCATGTGCTGCACGTTGATGCTGGGATGTCTGGGCGCCGCGCCGGCGACGCAGCCTTCGTTGTCCGGACAGGCAACGAGCCAACCGCCGCGGATTCTGTATCAAGCCCCGCCGCAGGCCGGCCCGGTGACGCGCGTCGACGGCCCGCTCCGCGGATCATCCGATCAGGGGCCTTCGATTTTCCTGCTCTCGCCCGAGCACACCGGCCTGACCACGCAGGAGCAGCCCTCGCTGTTCTGGTATATGGATCGTCCCGCGGGCCATGTAAAAATGCTCCTGACCATTTTACAGGACAAGAATCCCCAGCCGCTGGTCGAGCTTTCGCTTGACCCCACCAAGGCGGGAATTCAGCGCGTGGATCTGTCGACGACCCGGTGCAAACTGGCAACCGGGCAGGAATATCAATGGGTCGTCGCCCTGGTACCCGATGAAGCACACCGCATGGACGATGTCACGCGCAGCGCCGTCATCCGCCGGATCGATCCGCCTGAATCGCTGGTCGAGAAGATGCTCACCCTGGGCAGCACGCTGGATCGCGCGGTTGAATATGCCAAGAGCGGAATCTGGTACGACGCCCTGGCCGCGGTTTCCGACCAGATCGACGCCGCTCCCACCGACGCGACGGTGCGCAATCTGCGCGCCCAGATGTGCGACCAGGTCAACCTGCCTCAGGTCGCCGCATACGATGCCGACGCGGCCCAACCGAAATAGCGGTGGATAACTCATCCGTTTAGCGGCCGCGTTTACGCGGCGCGCGCCGGGCAAGCCCGGCCGCTAAACCTCCGAACTGACGCATCACCAAAATACCCCAGTGTACTTGCCGAGCTTGGTTGGCGTTTCATCTGATAATTCATCTGTGCATCCGCTCACATTTATTTGCCCGATTCGCCCCGGCGGCGATACTGGGCGGTGAATGGGAAGAGTGCGGCCAGCATGGGTGTTTTTGTTCGTCGTATTGGCCGCAACGCGATGTTGGGCGCAAGCGACGAGCCGGCCCATTCTTCCTCCCGTCCAACCCGCTCAACCCGGACAATTAAGCGAAGTCGGCTCCGTCCAGGTCCAGACACTGCGATTTGAAGGCAACACCGTCTTCACCGACAGGCAGTTGAACGATGCGGCCAAGCCGATCCTCGAGCGGCATCCGGATCACATGCTCAGCATCGAGGACCTGCAGGCGATCCGTACCGCCCTGACCACGCTCTACATCAACGCCGGTTTTATCAACTCCGGCGCCGTGCTGCCCGACCAGGAAATTACCAACGGGACAGTGACCTTTAAGATTATCGAAGGAAAGCTCACGGCGATCCACGTGATGCGTCGCTCGGCGGTCCGCGCCCAGGAGGGGCAAACAATGGCCACGACGGCCACTCCCCCACCGCCAGCCAACGGCCAGACCGCCGCGGGCGCCCATCCAAACGAAGCAACGCCACCGGCCATTCCTTCGGGTTCCGCCGAGCAGGGGTTGCACCTGCTTCGCGATAGCTACGTCGCCGACCGCGTTTATCTGGCCGCCGGCCCGCCGCTGAACATCACTAAATTGAAGGAACGCCTTGAGATTCTGCGTCAGGATCCCAACCTCCAGGCCGTCAACGCCATCCTCAAGCCCGGCGATGATCCCGGACAGAGCATCCTCAACCTGTTCATCACCGAGCGCAATCCGTTTCACCTGGGCGCCCAATACAGCAACCCGCGCTCGCCGGCGGTCGGCGCGTATCGGCTGGACGTTTTGGCCAGCGACACCGATCTGACCGGCAGCGGCGATGCGCTAAGCTTCCGCTACGGCGTGCTCGATGGGTCGTTCAACGACATGAGGTTTGCCCAGGCCAATGATTTGACCGTCGATTATTCACTGCCGTTCACCCCATACGATACGACGCTGCTGGTGGATTACACGCGCAGCTCAGACCTGGTTGTCGAGCCCCCCTTTGCCCAGGCCAACATCACCAGCAGAACGGATGAATTAGGTTTGACCGTCCGCCAACCCATCTGGCGGACTGCGACGCACCAACTGGCGCTTTTCGCCGGCGTCTCCAGCGACGACAACACCACGTTTGTGATGGGCCAGCCCTTCTCCTTCAGTTCCGGCGCCGACAACGGCACCAGCAACGTGTTCGCCCTGCGCCTGGGCGCCGATTTTACTTCGCAGGGGCTCAACGATGCCCTGGCGCTGCGATCGACTTTCGGCATCGGGCTGGATTTTCCCAACTCCACCATCAACTCAAATGGACTGCCCGATACCCGGTTCTTCGATTGGCTGGGCCAGGCGCAATACGTGCATACCCTGCCGCTTGGGCCGGTGGATTCCTCGCTATACGGCACCAAGGGCGTGCTGCGCTTCAACGGCCAGCTTTCTGCCGAGCCTTTGCTGGCTCCCGAACAATTCGGCCTGGGAGGTATTGAGACTGTCCGAGGATACCGCGAAAACCAGATCGTCCGGGACAACGGCCTGGATGTTCAGGCCGAGCTGCATATTCCGCTGGCCCAGAAAGCCGGCCGCGACTGGCTGGATGTGCGCCCCTTCGTCGACGCCGGCTACGGCTGGAATGTGAAGGATTCCAGCCCCGAACTGCTCAGCAGCATCGGCATCGGCTTGGTATTTGCCCCGACCGAGAAGATCAACTTTCAGATATACTATGGCTACGCGTTCAAGAAGTTTGATAATCCCACGACCGACTTACAGGATATGGGAATTCATTTTTCACTGACGGTCTTTGCGTTTTGAGAAATCGCCATGCTCAGGCCACCCGCCATCCCCGATCCGGCCCCCCACTCCCCTATGCTGGTACTGCGGAGGGGAATTGTCGCGTGCCTGATCGCCGCGCTGCTTCCGGCGTTGGCGGCCCGCGGCGGCAGCGTGGCAACCGACGGCAGCCTGGGCCCCGCACAGACGATTACGCCGTCTGCCAACATTTTCACGATTCCCCAATCCCTGGGCAAAACCGCGGGCACAAACCTTTTTCAAAGTCTCTCGACGCTCAATCTGAGCAGCGGCCAGACCGCCTCGTTCACCGGCGCTTCATCCATCCGCAACGTATTCACGCGCGTCACCGGCGGGCCCGCCAGCATCGACGGCACCCTCCAGTGCACGATCTCCGGCGCGAATTTCTTTCTGGTCGATTCCGCCGGCGTCCTCTTCGGGCCGGGCGCCACCCTGGATATCTCCGGCTCCTTCGCGGTGAGCACGGCGGATTACCTGCAACTGGCCGATGGAACCAAATTCATGGCCGTCCCCAGCGCCAGCGATGCGCTTCTGTCAACCGCTGCGCCCGCGGCGTTTGGATTCCTGGCCGCTTCTCCCGCCCCTTTGTCCGTGAATGGCGCGCTGACCACCAAGCCGGGGCAGGCGCTGACGCTGGCGGGCGGCGGGGTGACGCTCAGCTCTGCACAGCTCATCGCTTCGGGCGGCGCCGTTTCGATTGTGTCCGTCGCCTCGCCGGGTGTTGTGAACCTGCCCACCTCGACCACGCCGCCCACGCTTTCGGGCGTCGCCGCTCAAGGCCCCGTGCAACTGACCAGTTCGACCATCATGACCGATGGCCCGGGCGGCGGAGCGATCTTCATCAACGGGAGTTCACTTTCGCTGACCAACTCCTCCATTAGCGCCCAGAACACCGGCGCCACCAACGGGACCGGGATCAACGCCGCCCTCACCGGCAACCTGTTATCCACCGACAGCAGTTTCCTGACCGACACCTCTTCCAGCGGCAACGCCGGCCCCATCTTCATCGCGGGCCAGGACATTTCGATCTCGGGCGTCGACACCAACGGCAACACGATCCGCTCTAGTACTATTTCCACATCCGCGGGCGCCGGGGCGGCCGGCAACGTCACCATCGACGCCAATTCGCTCAGCCTGCTCGACGGAGCCACCATCAAAGCCGGCACCGACGGGCCCGGCGGTGGGGCAACCATCAACCTCAACATCTCCGGAGATCTTCATCTCGATGGCAACGGCAGCGCGATCACGGTCAGCAGCTCCTCAACAACGGGGGGAGCGGCCGGCGCAATCGACATCACCGCGCAGACCATGGAAATCACCAATGGCGCTGCCCTGGTTGCCCAGACCGACGGCACCGGCGCCGGCGGTTCCATCACCATTGGCGTCAGCGGCGCTTTGACGCTGGATGCTCAAAACAGCGGACTCTTGACCGGTCTGGCAACCACCTCGATTTCCAGCAACGCCGGCAGCGGTAACGCGGGCGCTGTCACGATCTCCGCCGGCTCCCTCGCGATCCTCAATGGCGCGTCCATCGACGCATCCACCGACGGCCCCGGAAACGCCGGCACCATCACCATCAATGTCGCCGGCGACGCCGATATCGACGGCGGGAGCGGCCTGGCCACCAGCGGCATTATTGCGGAGTCCGAATCGACTTCCGGAGCCGCCGGAAACGGCGGGACCATCACCCTCACCGCGGGCTCACTGGAAGTTCAGAATGGCTCCGAAATCGATGTCTCCACCTTCGGCAACGGCGCGGCTGGCGCAGAGAATTTCATTCTCGGCAGCTTCAGCGTGCTGAATTATTCGGACGTCTTCGCCAATACTTACGCCGGCGGCAACGCGGGAAACATGAACATCTCCGTCAGCGGCGCCGCGACCCTCAACGGCGCGGCCAACAATTATGCAACCCTCTCCACTGAATCAGAAGAAACCAGCGGCGGCGGCACGGCGGGCAACATCACATTGGCGGCCGGCTCGCTCTCTCTGACCAACAGCGGCACCATCACCGCCGCCACCCTGGGAAATGGCAACGCAGGAAGCGTCAATATCTCGGTATCCGGCGCGGCCGTCATGGACAATGCCCTCATTTCCACGGTAACGGAGCAAACCACCGGCGGCGGCAACGCGGGCAATATCACTTTGTCGGCCGGCTCGCTCTCGGTCACCGACGGAGCGCTCATCACCGCCGTCACCCTGGGAAACGGCAATGCCGCAAATATCGCCATCTCGGTCTCCGGCGCCGCCGTCGTGGACGCATCGCTCATTTCCACCGAATCGGAGCAAACGACCGGCGGCGGGAACGCGGGCAATGTCACCGTGGCCGCCGGCTCGCTCTCCTTCACCAACGGCGGCGCCGTCTTCACCTCCACGCTGGGAAACGGCAATGCCGGGAACGTCAACGTCTCGGTTTCCGGTGCTGCCGTTCTGGACGCGGGGACCAGCGGATTGACGACAGGCATTTCGGCAATCTCGTCGTCGAACTCCCCCGGCGGTGGAAACGCCGGCAACATCTCTCTCTCCGCCGGTGCACTTTCGATCCTCAACGGCGCGTCCATCCGCGCCTCCACCGAATCCACTGGCGTCGGCGGCAGCATCATCGTCAATGCCGGCTCGCTGCTGATGAGCAACGGCGGCTTCATCGACTCCAATACTCTGGGGACCGGTAATGGTGGAAATCTCGACGTGACCGTTTCCGGCTCGGCCGTGCTCCAAGCCTCCAGCGCGATGGACGCGACCACGATCTCCGCCGCCACCGACGCCGCCGGCGCCGGCGGCAACGTCACGCTGTCGGCGGGGTCGCTGCAGATGCTGGGGTACACCGAGCTGATCGCCTCGGCATTTGCTTCGGGGAATGGGGGAAATGTCACGGTCAACGTGGGCGGCACGGCCATCGTCAACGGTATGGGCTCCGAAGAAGCAGCGGAAATCGCCTCCAAAACCGCGCAAACCGCGGCCGGCGGCGGCAAAGGAGGCGATGTGACTGTCGCCGCCGGCGATCTGCAGGTGCTCAACGGCGGAGATATCGGCAGCGACACGCTGGGCAGCGGCGCCTGCGGCAACGTCACGATCACCGCAAACTCCCTGGAGATGAATAACGACGCGATCATCAGCGCCGATACTTTTGCCACCGGCGCCGGCGGGAACGTCCTGGTAAACGTTGCAGGACCGATCACCATGTCCGGGGTCGAAACCATCATCGGCGCCCAGACGGGTCAGAACTCCGCGGGCGCGGGCAACGGCGGCAGCATCACCGTCAACGCCAACTCCATCCAAATCAGCAACGAGGCGGAGATTGACACCTCCAGCATCGGGCTTGGCAACGCCGGGGCGCTGGACGTCAACGCCGGCCAGATCACGCTTAACGGCCTGGGCATCACGCCCGACACCACCGGCCTGTTTGCCGAGGCCGCGGCGCAAACGCCGGCGTCCACCGGCAACGGCGGCAGCATCACTGTCAACGCCGCTCAGATGTCCATCCTCAACGCCGGCGATGTATCCACGCGCAGCTCCGACGCCGGGCAGAGCGGAAATATTCTGATCACCGCCGGTTCGCTGGACATCAACGGCGGCTTCATCGAAAGCGCCGCCAACGACGCGGGCAATGCGGGCAGCATCGGCCTGAACGTCGCCGCCGCGCTCACCATGGAAAACAGCGGCCTGATATTGGCCACCTCGTTGCAATCCCTCGGCGGGCATATTGCGGCCAACGTCGGCTCGCTGATCATCAACTTCGCCGCCATCGCCAGCCAAACCCTTGGCCTGGAGCCCGGTGGTGATATTTCCGTCAACGCGGCCGGGAACATCCAATTGAGCAACGGCGCAGTCATTTCAACCATTGGTTTCCATTCCGATGCCGGCAGCATCAATCTCCAGGCCGGCTCGACGGTCGAGCTGTCCCATAGCGATTTGCTCACCGAGGCCGAAGGCGCCGGCGGAAACATCACCATCGACCCCACCTATGTGATCCTCAACGACAGTGCCGTGATCGCCAGCGCCGTCAACAGAAACGGCGGGAACATCCTGATCACCCCGGATGTATTGCTGGTTTCCACCGATAGCGTGATCAACGCCTCCAGCGCCAGAGGCGTCTCGGGGCAGGTGGAGGTTACCGCTCCCGACCAGGACCTGGCCGGCCAACTGGTCACGCTGCCCAGCTCTTTGTATTCCGTCGAAGAGACCCTTCAGGACATCTGCGCGGTGAGATTAGGCGGCGATTTCAGCAGCTTCATCACCGCCCCCAACGGCGGCCTGCCGCTGGAACCGGGCGGCTGGATGCCCAGCTCCACGGGTGGGTCCAATGCCCTGCCGCAGACGCAGCCGTCGGGGAATCAGTAGAACTGAGGGGAAATCGCCTGTCTTTCATCCGGCCAACGAAGCGATTAAAATCATTTGCAACCATGCGTCGATATACCTACACGATCCATATCGAGCCGGACCCGGAGGGCGGTTATGTCGTCACCGTTCCTGCCTTGGCGGGGTGCGTCACGGAAGGTGATACATACGAACAAGCAATTGCCAATGCGCATGAGGCGATCGAAGGATA
>Ga0182024_10020109_pt1 | contig 12228 bp, 6 predicted proteins | sample P32metaG_FD_120480 | JGI IMG/M metagenome (GOLD analysis project Ga0182024, IMG submission 120480) | Permafrost microbial communities from Stordalen Mire, Sweden - P3-2 metaG (Illumina Assembly) | ecosystem: Environmental > Terrestrial > Soil > Wetlands > Permafrost | place: Sweden: Stordalen...
CCAACAGTCCGTCGATTCAGGGAACGAATTTCACGGATTTCGCCGACGTGCTGAAAAACTTCCTCCAGCCCCTCCTCGGCGGCGGCGCCGGCGAAACACTGGGCGGAACCACCGTGGGCCTCTCGGCGGGCGTGCAGATTCAGAATTCAGTTGCCCCGCTTCCCGAACCTGCGAGCCTGAGCTTTGTGGCGGCTGGTGCGGCAGGACTTCTAAGCCGCCGGCGACGCCGCAGGCCTTGTTAGTAGTACGCAATATTTGTATCAGAGCAGTTTTGATAAACAGTGGATTCCGGATGGGTCTGTGTCCGCGTCCATCCCACAATTTGGGTTTTGCGTTGAAGGGAGCAGCAAATGCGTTTTCGAACAGCTTCGTCGCGTCGTCGCCGGACATCAAAACGATTGTTCATCGCGGCAGCGGCCGTGGGAGTTGAGTTGCTCCCTTATTCGGCCCACGCGCAGATGACCTATATCGGCAGCTTTGGCACTCAGGGTACCGGCGCCGGCGACTTCGAGGATCCGACCGGCATCGCCGTCGGTCCCGACGGCACGGTTTACGTCGTGGACGAAGACAACGACAACGCCCAATACTTTTCGCCCACCGGCACTTACCTCGGCACTTTTGGCACGGCTCTGACAGCTCCGTTCGGCGTGGCTGTCAGCTCCAATGGGACGGTGTACGTTCCTGAGGAGAACACCAGCGACGTAAAGGTCTTCAATGCCACGGGCACGCTGGAGGGATCCTTTGGCAACGCCGGCAACAAGAACGGGCAGTTTTCCGCTCCGGCAGGAGTGGCCATCGCGCCAACCGGCGCGCTCTACGTCGTCGATGAAAACAACGATCGTGTCGAACAATTCAGCCCCACAATCGGCTCGGCGACATTCGTCAGCACCTTCGGCAGCGCTGGTACGGGGACCGGGCAGTTCGAGTTTCCGCTGGGCATCGCGGTCGGCCCCACGGGAAACATTTATGCCTCCGACGACCAGAACAACCGTATCGAAGTCTTCTCCTCCACCGCCGTCTATCAGAGCAGCATCACCGGCGCGGGCGGCGCCTTCGCCGAGCCTAGCGACGTTGCCGTCAGCGCCACCGGAACCGTCTATGTCACCGATTACAACAACAGCCGCATCGAGACATTCAATTCCGCCGGCACCTTCCTGGCCAGCTATAGCGCCGGCGCCGGCGCTCCCGCGGGCTTTTCTGAGCCGATCGGCGTCGCCGTCGCGCCGACCGGAATGGTCTATGTCTCTGACACCGGCAACAATAATGACCGCATCGACCGGTTTTTTGATCCCAGCGCATGGGTCTCCGGCGCCAACAACTTCAACGACATCTTCACAGGCCCCATTACTGTCGGCGTAGGCCCCAGTTCGTCCAACGACATCCTGGGAGCTTCGCTGACCCTCAATTCGGCCATGACTCTTAACACCCTCGACCTTAATGTCGATGTGGGCGGCGCCTTCACACAGGCGGGCGGCACACTGGACGCTTCGGGCCTTTCACCGAGCCTGAACGTGTCGGGCAACTTCGTCTATCAGAGCGGATCATTCACCGCGGGCGTGATGAACGTTGTTTCCGGCGGAGTTTTCCGGGCAGTGCAGGGCGGCGCGTTGACCGTCCTCACGTCGGCCACCATCGCCGGCCGGATGAACCTGGACGGCGGCGTCGCGCTGACCGCCCCCACGGTCGCCCTCTCCAGCGGCGGCCTGCTGACTATGAACAACGCCGGCGTCTCAGCCACCAGCGTCAATATTTCCACGGGCGGCGAGATTCAGATGGATAGCTCGGCCAGTTCGACCATCACCGCCCCGGTCGCGAACGCCGGCCTGCTGATCGGCTCCGGCCAGATCAACGGCGCGCTCACCAACAACTCCGGCGGCCAACTGAATGTGGACCTCGGCCAGGATCTGACCATCACCGGCTCCGGCAGCACCAATGCCGGCACGATCAGCGTCGGCGGCGGGATGCTGCAGTTCACGCAGAGTTTGACCAATCAGGCGGCCGGCGTGATTGACGGCTATGGCTCGTACTATTTCACCGGCGGCCTCAACAACAGCGGCACGCTCGCGCTCGCCGGCTCGTCCAGCGTGTCCGGCGCCGTCACCAGCAACGCCGGCGGCTACATCCACCTGTCCGGCAATCAGCCCAACGTCTTGTTCGGAGCCGTGGCCAACGCGGGACAACTGACGATTGACACGGGAGCCAGCGGCACTTTCTACGGCGCCTACACCGGCGCAGGCCCGATCAAGAACATGGGCAGCGCCTATTTCAACGCCAACTCCATCTCCGGCACGATCACCGGCGGCGGAAATCTGAACGTGGGCAACCAATCCCTGCCGACGCAGTTGCAAATCCAGCCGCTGGGAGCGACGAGCCAGCAGTCCTCGCTGACAATCAGCGCCGGCTCAACGCTGGACCTGACGAACAACGCCATCGCGATCAGTTTCGGCTCGCCCGCGAACGATCCGATCAGCACGATCGTGACTGAACTCAAGAACGGCTACGCCAACGGCGCGTGGACCGGCACTTCTCCAACGGCCGGGGTCATCCGCAGCAGCACCGTGGCGACCTTCGGCAATAGCGTGTCGGTCGGCTACCTTGATGGGAACATCGACACCACCGACAGCGCGCAGGTTGCACCGAATCAGATTCTGGTGAAATACACGCTCACCGGCGATGCGAATCTTGACGGCATCGTGAACTTCACCGACTTCGCCACAGTGCTCAAGAATTTCGCGCTGCCGGGCACCGACTGGGCGCAAGGCGACTTCACATACAATCCGAACAGCCCGTCGACCCAGGGGACGAACTTCACGGACTTCGCCGATGTGCTGAAAAACTTCCTGCAGCCGCTTCCCGGCGGCGGGGGCGCCGAGACGATCGGCGGCACGGTCCAGCCGCTCTCCGCGGGCGTGCAGATTCAGAACACGGTTGCGCCTCTTCCTGAGCCGGCGAGCCTGAGTGTTGTTTCATGCGGCGCGGCGATGCTGCTGCGGCGTAAGCGCCGGCCGGGGCGCATCGCATAACGCATCTGTTTACCGGCCCATTTTCGCTGCTTGTCGCAAATTTTAATTGCGTTGCTGTCGTGGTCGGGATATGCTCATCCAGTGTATCGCGGCGCCTCGGAATGTGTTGTGTTGTGCCGCGCTTTCACCGGAGGAGGGCAAATGCACAAGAAACTCGCCGGCAGGCGAACGCGTCGGAATTCATGGCTTTTGACGGCCGCCGCGCTGGCCGCCGCCAAGTCGCTTCAGCCGGCTGCCGCGTACGGACAAATCACATTTCTGAATACCTGGGGCAGCTTGGGAAGCGGCAATGGGCAGTTCAACGGACCTGTCGGCGTGGCCGTCGGTCCCGATGGGTCGGTCTACGTCGTGGATAGCATGAACGACCGCGTCCAGGTGTTTGATCCCACCGGGGAATTCCAGAGCAGTTTCGGCAGCGTGGGCACCGGCAACGGGCAATTCAATGGGCCTATCGGCGTGGCGGCCGCCGCCAATGGAACGGTCTATGTCACCGATGTCGACAATAATCGCGTGGAGACCTTCAATTCCGCCGGAGTCTACCAGAGCCAATTCGGCAGTTCCGGCAGCGGCCAGGGAGAATTCGAGTCACCTACCGCCGTGGCAGTCGACCCCGTCAACGGCAGCGTATACGTCACGGACGACTTCAATGGCCGCGTCGAGAACTTCAATCCCAGCGGAGGATTCCTGGACAGCATCACCAGCATAGAGGGTAATTTCAACCAACCTGACGGTGTGGCGGTAAGTTCCACCGGCACCATCTATGTCGCCGACTCCGACGACAACCGCATTGCGTACTATAACCCGTCCCCCGTACAAATCGGTTCCTTCGGGAGCTATGGCACTGGCAACGGGCAATTCAATTTTCCCATCGGCGTGGCGGTCGGCGCTACCGGCAATGTGTATGTGGCCGACGGCAATACCAACCAGGTCCAGGTCTTTAATTCCACCGGCTCGTTCATGAGCAGCTTCGGCGGCGTGGGCAGCGGCAATGGGGAGTTCGATTTTTCTGAAGACGTCGCGGTTGCTCCCACCGGCATGGTCTACGTCACGGATTTTGTCGGCGATCGTGTTCAGCGGTTCTTCGACCCCAGTTCCTGGGTCAGCGGCACGAACACGTTCACCGATCCGACCATCGGCCCGACGAGTCTGGCCGTGGGTCCAGGACAAATCCTGGGAACCAACCTTTCGCTCAATTCCGCCATGGGCCTGACCGTCGGAAATACTCTCACCGTCGAGAGCGGCGGCACTCTGACTCAGGAGGGCGGCTCGCTGACCTGCCCAACCCTCAATATCTACGGGGTTTTCAATGATTATGGCGGCACGTTTTCCGCGACGCAGACCCAACTTTTCGCGGGTGGAACATTTGCAGCCAATATCGCCACCATTCCCGCCGGTGGATCCTTGGTCCAGTACGGGGGACAAATCTATACCCCCTATATGATCGACGGGGGCTTTTACTCCTACATAGGAGGAACCTTCACCCCTCCCACCCTGCTCGACGTCAGCACCGCGGCACATTTCTATGCGCCGACCCTAAGCTGGACTATCACCAGCGGCCAGTCGCTGTCCGTTTCCTGCGACCTTGGCGCGGGGTTCACCCTCGACGGATTGTTCGTCGATTCCGGCGGCAATGTCACCCTTTCAGGCAACCCGTCCGCAGGGTTCTCCTTCGAGAATGGCGGAATCGGCGTCAGTTCCGGCGGCAGTTTCACTTTTCAGGGCGGATCCTTAACCACCGACGTCATCTCCGTCACCGGAATGTTTCAGGCCACGCAGGGCGGTGAGTTGACCGCGACGGACGGCCTGGCCGTGGCTGGCAACGGCGAGGTTCTGCTGGATGGCGGAACGTCGTTATCCTGCGGAACCATCTCCATGCAGGGAGGCCTGCTGGTCGTCGGCAACGCCGACCTCTCGGTCACCGGCATGGGCCAGTTCCTTCCCTTCCGCATCTCCGCGGGGGCCGAGGTGCAACTGCAAGACGCCAACACGTCTATTATCACAACTCCGGAATTGCAAAATCAAGGCGGCCTGCTGGATGGATCAGGGCGGATCAATGCCGCGCTCGTGAATGACTCGGGCGGTCGGGTGTCAGTGGCCACGGGGCAGACCATGACAATCACCGGAGCGGGCAACGCCAACGACGGCCTCCTGAGCCTGACCGGCGGCGAGCTTCACTTCACACAGGATTTGACCAACGAATCCGACGGCTCGGTTGACGGGACCGGCACTCTCGAGGCGGACGGCGGATTCACCAACAACGGCGTTGTCTCAGTCGGCGGATTGCCGACCTACCTATTCGGAACAATCGCCAACAACGCCGGCGCGAATCTGAATCTGGCCGGCACGTCTTATGTTTTCGGAAATGTGACCAATGCTGCTACCGCCAACGTCCATCTTTCCGGTCTGACCAATGTGTTCTACGGCACGTTTGCCAACAGCGGAAATCTCAATGTCGATCAAGGCGCCAGCGGATTGCTGTATGGTGCCTATTCAGGCAACGGCCCGATCGTTAACAACGGCTTTCTGTACATCGACGCCACGTCGGTCGCCGGTCAGGTGAGCGGCGGCGGCACAATCACACTGGGATCAGCGGGAGTTCCAACGCAGTTGCAGCTTTTGCCCCTCGGCCAGACGAGCACACAGGCGGGAGTGACGATCAATTCCGGCTCGACGCTGGACGTGACCAACAACGCACTCAAGATCAATTTCGGCTCGCCGGCGAATGATCCGATCAAGACCATCGTGAGCGAACTGACCAATGGCTACGCCAACGGCACGTGGACCGGCACGTCGCCGACGGCCGGGGTCATCACCAGCAGCACCGTGGCGGGGATCGGCGCCGCGGTGTCGGTCGGCTATCTCGACGGGAACATCGATACCACCGACAGCGCCCAGGTCGCGCCGAATCAAATTCTGGTGAAATTCACGCTGACCGGCGACACGAATCTTGACGGCATCGTGAATTTCACCGACTTCGCCGCGGTGCTCAAGAACTTCGCCAAGCAGGGCACGGACTGGGCGGAGGGCAACTTCACCTATAATCCCAACAGCCCGTCGATCCAGGGGACGAACTTCACGGACTTCGCCGATGTGCTGAAAAACTTCCTGCAGCCGCTTCCCGGCGGCGGGGGCGCCGAGACGATCGGCGGCACGGTCCAGCCGCTCTCGGCGGGCGTGCAAATCCAGAACACCGTTGTCCCGCTTCCTGAGCCTGCGAGCCTGAGCCTTGTGGCGGCCGGTGCTGCCGGGTTGCTCGGCCGGCGCAAACGCCGAGTGGTTACTTTATAATCTGTCCTGGGCCGCTGATCTCAATGACCTCGGCCGATTCCACCGTCAGATCGTTGGGAGCGATGAACAGCCCGATGGTGTCGTCGCGGGTCTGCTTGAAAACCGAGCCAAGGGCCACATTGCGGTAGTTCGTCTTCAGCCTGCTGATGGGTACATCGTTGAGAATCGCCTGTACGCCGTCGCGGCGGATCTGAATCACCAATTCCTCCTGCTCCCCCGTCAACAGCCACTTGCCGGATCGGCTCGAAACGTTTTGGCCGAAATTTTTTCCGTCGACCACGCCGAATCCCGCGGCCGCCGTGGGCTGCGCGCTGCCCATTCGCCAGACGAACTGCCGGTCGCCGCCGTGGCAGATACAGGCCATATAGCCGTTGCCCGACGAGCGGGTGAAGACGACGCGATAGTCGTACTCCTGGGGCGGCACGTAGGGGAACTCAATGTGGCTCGGTTTCGTCGGATCGGAGACCAGCGTGCCGTCGATTAGCCTCCAGCCGATGAGCAGGGTCTGCTGCTGCGGGTCCACCAGTTTCAGCAGATCGACGACGCCCGGCTGCGCGGGAGCGTCGGCGGCGCAAATCGGGGCGCCGATCACGGCAAACACGACCAGGAGAGCTAAGAACGTGCGGCCCATGACTTGCCCGTCGATTATAACTCCGCCTTCCATCACCGGAACGGCCAGCTTCGGTCGGAATCGAACGCCAGCTTGTTCGTCCGCCGCTGGTGCAGCCGGCGGCACAGTTCCTTGTCGGCAGACATCACGGCCGCTCTCTCCTCACGGCTCTGCGGCTTGACGAAATACTCGCGTACTCCGGGAATCAGAGCGGCGACGGAACTGTCGGATTCGACGATCTGCCGGGCGATGTCCAGATGGCCGTAATTGACGAGAAGAATCGCGTAGATCGCGCGGCGTTCAGGCGTGAAGCGGCTCAGATCGTCATCGCGGCGGCCGAAGAGGGCGTCGCCGAAGATGATCTGCCCGCGCGCCTCGCCGGGGTAGCTCGGACGGCTTTGGAACACTCGATTGAGATAGAGCAACTCAAATCCGCTCTTTCTCATGAACTGTGCCACGTCGGCGAACAGCGGCTGCCCTTCATAAATTTCCGTGAATTCTACCTCGGCTTCGATGAGCAGCGCGGAAGCCACCGCGCCCGGGCCGGCTTGCAGGATGTCCAGTTCCGTTCCCTGCGTGTCGAGCTTGATGAAGTCCGGCGACGGCAGGCACTCATCGGCGATGATGCGATCGAGCGTGGCGCTCTGGAGGCGGACGGTTCTTTCAATCGCCATCTTCGGATTCAGCGCCGCCCTGAATCGGGGGCTTGGCCGCAAGCCGGAGCTTTCGCCGGGGTTTTGATAAATATGGAAATCGACGGGGCCGTTTTCCTTGCCGACGTAGTACGGAAGCACGCGATGCCCGGCGAAACCCGCCGGCGGCGATTGCGCCAGCCGCCGGCATTCCTCGGCGTCGGCGTCGAAGCCGTAATAGCGAAGGAACGGTTTCAGTCCCTCCAGCTCTCCCATGTGCCCGCCCCGCGCTCCGATGTCGGCCACCACGATCGGATTGCGCTCAAGAAACCCCCGCACCGGAGCCGTGTCCTGGATCATCCAGTTGATGTTGTACGGAAGGCCCGCGAAATAATGGCAGGGATGGCGTTCAAAGGCGTCATCAAGAATGCCGTCCGCGATCTTTCCTGCGGGGCCGGACGCGGGATGTTCGCTCATGGGATCGCTCGCTGTGTCACCCTGCTCGCCAAACCGGGCACTCTTGACGCCGGGCAACGCATCATTACATTACGACCTCGCTTATTGTCGGTCCCTGGCGGCGGAACGCAATCTAATTGCCAACCCCCAGCCTATAATGACGATAAGTACACTGACAAGGAATGCAGATGGTGATTCAGACGTTTTAGTTGCTCATGCTGACCGTTGTCCCCAGGGTCGGCATGAGCGACCTGCATGGGTGAAACGAGCCTCAGCGGAAGGCAAAGCCTCCGACCAGCCCGCCAAGCCCTGTCTACCTCCATCAATCATAGTTTTTGGCAGACGAGGAAACCATTATGCCGCGCGACATGTCTAAAATCCGTAACATCGGCATCGCCGCCCACATCGATGCCGGAAAGACCACCGTCTCCGAACGCATTCTCTATTACACGGGCAAAATCCATAAGATGGGCGAAGTCCATGAAGGAACCGCCACGATGGACTTTGACCCCGAGGAGCAGAAGCGCGGCATCACCATCAACTCCGCCGCCACAACCTGCCCGTGGGATCGGTTCGGCGAGCGTTACACCATCAACCTGATCGACACGCCGGGCCACGTTGACTTCACCGCCGAGGTCGAACGCTCCATGCGCGTCCTCGACGGGGCCGTGGCCGTGTTCGACGGCAAGGAAGGCGTCGAGGCTCAATCCGAAACCGTCTGGCGTCAGGCCACCAAGTACAACGTCCCGCGCGTCTGCTTCATCAACAAGATGGACAAGGTCGGCGCGGATTTTGACTTCAGCTTCAAATCCATCCGCGAGCGCCTGGGCGCGCCGGCGGTTGCCGTGCAGATCCCCATCGGCCAGGCCGACACGTTCCAGGGTACGATTGATCTCATCCGCGGCATTGCCATCTACTACGATCTCAAGGACGAGAAGGACAAGGGCAAGACGCAGATCGAAAAGCCGGTTCCGGCCGCGTTCAAGGAAAAATACGACCACTGGCGGCATGAGCTGATCGAAAAGGTCTCCGAGACCGACGACCATCTGATGGACAAATACCTCAAGAGTGAGGAGCCGACCGAGCAGGAAATCCGCACCGCCCTGCGCGCGGCGACGATCAGCTTCAAGCTGCATCCCGTCTTCTGCGGCTCGGCTCTGAAATATTGCGGCGTCCAGAGGCTGCTCGACGGCGTGGTGGACTATCTGCCCGCTCCCTTCGACATGCCGCCGGTGAAGGGGCACGACCTCAAGCACCCCGAAGTCATCATCGAACGCAAGGGCGACCCCAGCGAGCACTTCTGCGGACTGGTCTTCAAGATCGTCAACGATCAGCACGGCGATCTGACCTACGTGCGCATCTATTCCGGCCAGTTGGAAAAAGGCTCGCGCGTCCTCAACAGCAATCGCGGCAAACGCGAGAACATTTCCCGCATGTTCCAGATGCACGCGGCCGACCGAAATCCCATCGACGTCGCCGAGGCCGGCGACATTGTCGCGTGCATCGGCATCAAGGAAGCCCTCACCGGCGACACGCTCTGTTCCGAGGACTACCCCATCGTCCTGGAGCGCCCGACCTTCCCCGAACCCGTCATCAGCATGTCCATCGAACCCAAGACCGCCGCCGACAAGCAAAAACTCGGCGAAGCGCTCACCACCCTGCGCCGCGAAGACCCGACGTTCCAGGCCCACTACGACGAAGAAACCGGCCAGACCATCATTGCCGGCATGGGCGAGCTGCACCTGGAAATCCTCCGCCTGCGCCTCACGCGCGATCACAAGGTCGAGGTGCTCGTCGGCAAACCCAAGGTGGCATACAAGGAAACGATCACCAAATCCGTTCAGAACGTCCGCGGCAAGCACGTCAAGCAGAGCGGCGGTCGCGGCCAGTACGGCGACTGCGTCATCAATCTCGAACCTTTCGACGGCAAGGGCGTCGAGCCGGAACTGCTCAAGAAGTGGGGCTGGGAGGACGGCATCGCCTTCGAGAACAAGGTATTCGGCGGCGCGATCCCCAAGGAATACATCCCCGCCGTGGAATACGGCTGCCGCATGGCCGCCAAGACCGGCGTGCTGGCAAATTATCCCCTCATCAACGCCAAGGTCACGCTGACCGACGGTTCGTCGCATACGGTCGACTCATCGCAGGTCGCTTTCGAGCAGGCCGGCGTTCTGGCCTTCAAAGACGCCTGCCACCGCGCCGGCGTCACATTGCTGGAACCGATCATGAAAGTCGTCGCGACCACTCCCGAGGAATTCGTCGGCAACGTCACCGGCGATCTCAACCGCCGCCGCGGACTGATCACCAATTCCGATCAGCGCGGCAACATCCGCATCGTCGAGGCTGAAGTCCCGCTGGCTGAAATGTTCGGCTACACCACCGACCTGCGCTCCATGAGCCAGGGCCGCGCCAGCAGCGTCATGGAGCCGTGCAGGTACGCGCCGGTGCCGAACTCCGTGAAGAACGCGATTCTTGAAGAACTCAAATAATGGAATTTTGAATTCTGAATTTTGAATGTTGAAAGAAAGGCTTCGGCCGGCGGTGTTGTTTCAAAATTCAACATTCAGAATTCAAAATTATCCCCTATGCCATCTTGGGAAATCCTCTCTCGCCGCACCGTCTACGACAGCGATTGGGTGCGCGTTCAGCAATTGGATATTTCTCTGCCCGACGGCAACGTCGGCCACGGATGGCATCTGATCGACTATCCGCGCCAGGCCGCCGGCATCGTCCCGATCGGCGACGACGGCCGCATTCTGATGATCCGCCAGTATCGCTTCACCACCGGCCAGGAAAGCTGGGAAACCCCCGGCGGAAGATTCGAGGCAGATGAAAGCGGCGTGCAGGCCGCCCACCGCGAACTGCGCGAGGAGACCGGCTACGACGCCGGCAAAATCGAATTCGTCGGCAAATTCTTTCCCTCCTGCGGTTCGAGCAATCAGGTCTTCAACGTCTTCGTCGCCCGCGATCTGAAGCACGTGAGCCACGCCACCGACGCCAACGAAACCATTTCGCTGCGATGGTTCACGCCCGCCGAGATTCGCGGCATGATCCAGCGGAATGAGGTTGTTGAGGGAATGACGCTGACGGCGCTGCTGTGGGTGCTCTCAAACTCGGCAGGCGACTTTCTTGAAATTTGAACGCCTGGCGCGCATAATTCAAGAATGTCGCTGCTGCCGCGTGATGCCCTTCTAAGCCAGGTTGAAGGCCGGCTTTCTCAGATGCCAATAGTGGTGGTACTTGGACCGCGCCAATGCGGCAAGACGACATTGGCGAGGGCGGTCGCGAAGAAGGCCAAGCAGGTTCACTTCTTCGATTTGGAGCGGCCCGCCGATCAGGCGCGATTGGAACAGCCGATGACGGGGCTGGAGGCTCTGTCGGGTTTGGTCGTCATTGACGAGGCACAGCTTCGGCCTGATCTCTTCCCGATTCTGCGCGTGCTGGCTGATCGTGAGGATCTGCCGGCTCGGTTTCTCCTGTCCGGCAGCGCCTCGCCGGACCTCGTGCGTGCATCATCCGAAAGTCTGGCGGGTCGGGCAGCGCTCATTCAAATGTCCGGATTCACTCTCGATGAAGTGGGCGTCCATCGTCTGCGGCCGCTCTGGCTGCGCGGGGGATTTCCAAAATCTTTTCTCGCCGCCGGCGACCGTGACAGCACGACATGGCGCGAGGACTTCATCCAGTTGTTTCTCGAGCGTGATCTGCGCAACCTCGGCGTGCAGATTCCCGCACCGGCGATGCGCCGGTTTTGGACGATGCTGGCCCACTATCACGGTCAGGTTCTCAACGCGTCGGAGATCGGCCGATCACTCGGCGATTCACACACTGTCATCCGCCGGCGCCTCGATGTCCTCACCGGCGCGTTCATGGTGCGGCAGCTTCAACCCTGGTTTGAGAACGCCGGCAAGCGGGTTGTAAAATCGCCCAAGGTTTACATCCGGGACAGCGGCCTCCTCCACACGCTGCTGGGGATCACCGAATTCGCGGCCCTGGAGTCGCATCCGAAACTCGGCGCCAGTTGGGAAGGATTTGTGATCGAACAGCTCCTGAGCCTGCTCGGCGACCGGAACACCTATTTCTGGGCGACCCACGGCGGGGCGGAGTTGGATTTGTTTTTTTTGAAGGACGGCAGGCGATACGGCGCTGAAGTCAAGTATGCCGACGCCCCGGCGATGACCCGCTCGATGCACGTTGCCCTCGAAGACCTTGGACTTGAGCA
>Ga0182024_10020110_pt1 | contig 12228 bp, 8 predicted proteins | sample P32metaG_FD_120480 | JGI IMG/M metagenome (GOLD analysis project Ga0182024, IMG submission 120480) | Permafrost microbial communities from Stordalen Mire, Sweden - P3-2 metaG (Illumina Assembly) | ecosystem: Environmental > Terrestrial > Soil > Wetlands > Permafrost | place: Sweden: Stordalen...
GCTGGCCGTGCAGTCGGTAGCCGAGGCGTTGCCGTTCCCGGTCAATAGCGAAGCCGAAGCGCCCGAGGACATGCGGCTGACCTACCGCTTCCTCGACCTGCGGCGCGAACGCATGCACGCCAACATCATGTTGCGCGCGCATGTGATCGCCTCGATCCGCCAGCGCATGATCGCGCAGGGCTTCACCGAGTTTCAGACCCCGATCCTGACGGCCGATTCGCCTGAAGGCGCGCGCCCCTACTACGTGCCGAGCCGGCTTCATCCCGGCCAGTTCTATGCGCTGCCGCAGGCGCCTCAGCAATTCAAGCAATTGCTCATGGTGGCCGGGTTCGACCGCTACTTTCAGATTGCGCCGTGCTTTCGCGACGAGGCGAGCCGCGCCGACCGGGCGCCGGGCGAGTTCTACCAGCTCGACCTGGAGATGTCGTTCGTGACCCAGGAAGACGTGTTCGCTGCGGTCGAGCCGGTTATGCATGGGGTGTTTTCGGAGTTTGCCGCCGGCCGCGCGGTCAGCCCGGCGCCGTTCCGGCAGATTTCCTATGCCGACGCGATGCTGCGATACGGCAGCGACAAGCCCGACCTGAGGAACCCGATCGAACTCACCGACGCCACCGCAACCTTCCGCGATTCCGGGTTCAGGATCTTCGCCGGCATGATCGCGGCCGATGCCAACGTCCGAGTGCGCGCGATCCCGGCGCCGCGCGGGGGCAGCCGCGCCTTTTGCGACCGCATGAACGCCTGGGCGCAGAGCGAAGGGCAGCCGGGGCTGGGCTACATATTCTTCCGCGACGGCGAGGGCGCGGGTCCGGTTGCGCGCAATCTCGGTCCCGAACGCACAAGCGCACTTCGCGCCGAACTCGGCCTCGACGACGGCGACGCGGTGTTTTTCGTGTGCGGCGTGCCGAAGGTGTTTGCGCCGTTCGCCAGCGCCGCCCGGCTCAAGATCGGGCAGGAGCTCGGCCTTAGCGCGGAGGACCGTTTCGAGTTCTGCTGGATCACCGATTTTCCGATGTACGAGGCGGACGAGGAAACCGGCCGCATCGATTTCAGCCACAACCCCTTTTCGATGCCGCAGGGCGGGATCGAAGCGCTCGAAACGCGCGACCCGCTGACGATCGCGGCGTACCAGTACGACATCGTGTGCAACGGCATCGAGCTTGCCTCCGGCGCGATTCGCAACCATCGCCCGGATATCATGTACAAGGCCTTCGGGATCGCGGGGTACACGGAGGCGGAGGTCGAGGCGCGCTTCGGGGGAATGCTCAACGCCTTCAAGTTCGGAGCGCCGCCGCATGGCGGCCTGGCGCCCGGGATCGACCGTATCGTCCGGCTCCTCGCCGACACGCCGAACATCCGCGAGATCATCGCGTTTCCGATGAACCAACAGGCCCGCGACCTGATGATGCAGGCGCCGGCGGCGATATCGGAAGAGCGGCTAAGGGAATTGCACATTCGGCTCGCCCTGCCGCCGTCGCGGAGTCCTCGATCGTGAAACCTCAGCCCGGCGCCGGGGCTTTGCGCTTCTTGCCGATCCGCGCCGTTGGCGGCATAGATGGCCCGCCGCCGACTGAGGAGTAACAACGTGCGAAAATGCCTCGTATCGATGCCGCGTGCGGGCATTGTCCTCTTCGGCGCGGCGATTGCCGGCGCCGGAGCATGGCCTGTCGCGGCGGCGGAGATCTCGCCACATCGCGCGCTCTATACGATGAGCCTGGCGTCGGCGCGAACCGATTCGGGAGTGGCCGCCGCCCAAGGCAAAATGGCCTACCAGTGGGGCGAAACCTGCGACGGCTGGACCATCGAACAACACTATAAGCTGACGATGGGCTACGCGGAATCGGCGGACGTCGAGATCGTGTCGAACTTCGTCACCTGGGAATCGAAAGACGGGCTCCACTACCGCTACAACCAGCGCGAGACGCGCAACGGCAAGGACGACGAGGAGATCCGCGGCGTGGCGGCGCTCGAAGGAGTCGGCAAGCCGGGCGTCGCCAATTTCGAGAAGCCGAAGCCACAAGTGATGAACTTGCCCGCCGGCACGATCTTTCCCAGCGCGCACACGATCCTATTGATCGATCAGGCAAAGGGCGGGACCAGTTTCCTGACCCGGCAGGTATTCGACGGGGCGACGGTCGAGAACGCCGTGCTGGTCTCGGCGGTGATCGGACCCAGGGTCGAGCCCGATACCGAGGTCGCGAAGAAAAGCCCGCTCCTGCAGCATCCCGGCTGGCGGATGCGGCTGGCCTTCTTTCCGGCCGATCAGAAGCAGGAACAGCCGGATTACGAGCTGGGCATGCTGCTGCTCGACAACGGCGTCTCTCGCGACATGCTGATCGATTACGGCGATTATGCGATCCGCGCCACGCTCGACAAGATCGAGCCGTTGCCGAAACCGAACTGCTGACGGCGTCTCAGGTCGAGGAAGGCGGAGGCCGGCCGCGTCGAACGGCGTTGTCGCCGTGTCGAGCGCGGATCTCGTCTATCGCCTGGCTCAATCGGCGTACCGGCGAGGACGTCGCCTCGAACAAGGTCGGCAGGTCTGCGGATCCCGCGTCGGCCAGGCGGTCGGCACCGATCCCGATCAGTCGGAACCGTGTCGTCCCGTCCGCTTCCGCGGAAAGCAGCCGCGAAGCGTTGTCGAACAGGCCTTCGGCGATCTGCGTCGGAACTCCGAGGCGGCGCGAGCGCGTTCGGACGCGGAAATCGGCGGTCTTCAGTTTCAACGTGACGCCGCCCGCCGCCAGTGCCGATTGCTTCAGCCTCGCCGCCACCTTCTCGCACAGCGGCCACAAGATGCGCGACAGGCTGTCGGCATCGGCCTCATCGCGGGTAAAGGTCGTCTCGGCGGAGATCGATCGGGCGATCGAAGACGGCGCGACGGTGCGATCGTCTTCGGCGCGGGCGAGACGGGCGAGGCGCTGCCCGATACGGCCATAGCGCGAGGCGAGGTCGCGTTCGTCGAGGGCGCGCAATTGTCCGATCAGGGCGATGCCGTCGCTGGCGAGCCGACGCTGCATCGCCGCGCCGACGCCCCACAGGAGGCCGACGGGCTTGGAAGCGAGGAAATCCGCAGCCTCGCCGCGGCCGATCACGGCAAAGCCGCGCGGCTTGTCGAGATCGGAGGCGATCTTGGCAAGGAACTTGTTGTAGCTGAGCCCGATCGAGACGGTAACTCCGAGCGTGCGTTCGATGCGGCGGGCGAGTGCAGCCAGAAGCTGGGCCGGGGCTGCGCCATGCAGCCGCTCGGTGCCGCCGAGATCAAGAAACGCCTCGTCGATCGAGATCGGCTCGACCAGCGGCGTCAGCCGCTGCATCTCGATCCGCACGAGGTGTCCTACCTCGCGATACTTGGCCATGTCGGGGCGGATGACCGTCGCGGATGGGCAGGCGGCGAGCGCCCTGAACATCGGCATCGCCGAGTGGACTCCGGACAACCGCGCGACATAGCAGCACGCCAGCACGACCCCTCGCTGCCCGCCGCCGACAATGACCGGGCGGTCGGCCAATTCCGGCCGGTCCCGCTTTTCGATCGTGGCATAGAAGGCATCGCAATCGATATGGGCGACGCTGAGTGCGGCGAGCTCGTCATGGGCGACGAGGCGGGGCGAGCCGCATTCGCCGCACCGTTCGGGTGCCGCAAGCGGCCCCGTCAGAGCGTCACAATCGCGGCACAACAGGCTCACGGGTCCACCTTCGGCGGCCACAGCCAGGCGGCGCCGCGCACGCCGCTCGAATCGCCGTGAGCAGGCGGCAGAAGACGCGTCGTCACCTCGTTCGAAAATACGAAGGGGTGCCACCGACGCGGCACCTCGTCGTATAGCGAGGCAATTCCGGACAACCCGCCACCCAGCACGATGACCTCGGGGTCGAGAACATTGATGACGCAGGCCAGCGCGCGTGCCAGCCGCTCGGCATATCGCGCCAGCGTCGCTGCGCACGCCGGGTCGCCAGCCTCGGCGGCGGCGGCGATCTCCGGCCCGCTTGACGCGCCGCCGTTGCGGCGCCGATGGTCCGCGGCGAGGCCCGGCCCGGACAGAAACGTCTCGATGCAGCCGTTGCGGCCGCAATAGCATGCCGGCCCCGGTGTCTCGTCGGGTTGGGGCCAGGGGAGGGGGTTGTGGCCCCATTCGCCGGCGATGGCGTTGACGCCGGTCACGATCCGGCCGTCTATGACGATGCCGCCGCCCACTCCGGTGCCGAGAATCACGCCGAAAACATTGGCGCAACCCGCCGCCGCTCCGTCGATCGCCTCGGAAAGCGCGAAGCAGTTTGCGTCGTTGGCGAACCTGACCGGCCGTCCGAGCGCCGCCTCGACATCGCGCGCCAGGGGCCGGTCGATCAGCCAGGTCGAGTTCGCGTTTTTGACCAGGCCGGTTCCGGCGACGATCGTTCCGGGAATGCCGACGCCCACGGCCGCGCGTACGCCCCTCTCCTGTTCGACCGCGGAGACGAGCTGCGCAATCGCAGCAACCGTTGCATCGTAGTCGCCGGACGGAGTCTGGGCTCGTCGTCGCTCGACGATGTGCCCGGTGGGGTCGACCAGCGCGGCCTCGATCTTGCTGCCGCCGAGGTCGATACCGATGCGATATTCGCTCGCCATCGCCGAATAGATGGACCGGACGGGCCCTTTGTGCAAACCGGCCGCCGTCGGGGGCGCTTGGTTACCAATTCTTAAGCCGACGCGCCTACAACACACTCATGCCGGACCTCGCCCGGCCACCGTGATGCTGGGCCAGGACGCTGCCCGGATACGATAGCAACTTGACGGGAATCGGCAGGAATGACGCTTCACGCGGTAAACGGGACGGGGAAAACCGGTCACGCCCCTGCCAAGACGGTGCTGATTGTCGAGGATAACGACCTCAACATGAAGCTCTTCAACGATCTCCTCGAGGCGCACGGCTACAGCACGCTGCGCACCAAGGACGGGATCGAGGCGCTGCAGATGGCGCGCGAGCACCGGCCCGACCTGATCCTGATGGACATCCAACTCCCCGAGATTTCCGGCCTCGAAGTCACCAAATGGCTGAAGGAAGACGAGGAATTGCGCTCGATTCCGGTGATTGCCGTCACTGCGTTCGCGATGAAGGGCGACGAAGAAAAAATCCGCGAAGGCGGTTGCGAGGCCTATATCGCCAAGCCGATTTCGGTGCTCGGCTTCCTGCGCACGGTCGAGCACTTCCTGTCGTGATCAGAAGTTTCGTCCGCAACTGCCAATCGGCCGAGCTGCCATGACCGCCCGCGTATTGGTCGTCGACGACGTCGAGCTCAACGTCAAGCTCCTCGAAGCCAAGTTGGCGAGCGAGTATTTCGAGGTGATCTCGGCATTCAACGGGGTCACCGCTCTCGAACTCGCCGAAGCCGACCCGCCAGACATCATTCTGCTCGATGTGATGATGCCGCGGATGGATGGGTTCGAGGTCTGCACCCGGCTGAAAGCGAACCCGCGCACCGCCGACATCCCGGTCGTCATGGTCACCGCCTTGTCGGACGTGAGCGATCGCCTGCGCGGGCTCGAAGTCGGCGCCGACGATTTCCTGACCAAGCCGGTCAACGACATCGCGCTGTTTGCGCGGGTGCGCTCGCTGGTCCGCCTGAAGCGGATGATGGAAGAGCTGCGGCTGCGCGAAGAGATCTGCGGTCGCTTCGCCGCGCGAGGCGAAGAGGCCCGGGTGGAGGATCCCGGCGCAGCCCGGATCCTGCTGCTCGAGGAACGTGGCTTCGCCGCGTCGCGCATCGCCGACACGCTGGCGCCGGTCGCCGAAGCGGTGGTTCGCGCCGACACTTGCGGCGAAGCCGCCTCTCTGCTCGACAGCACGGTCGAACTGGTCATCGCCAGCCTGTCGATGCCCGACGGCGATCCGCTGCGGCTCGTCTCCCAATGGCGTGCGACCGAAGCGTTCCGCCAATTGCCGATCCTGTTACTCGCCAACGAGGGCGAGTTGGCCCAGCTTGCCAAGGGTCTCGACCTGGGGGCGAACGACTATCTGATCCGCCCGGTCGACCGCAACGAACTGCTCGCCCGGGCCCGCACGCAAATCCGCCGCAAGCGCCTGCAGGACAGGCTGCTGCAAAACTACCATCGCAGCCTGTCTCTGGCGCTGACCGACGAGCTCACTGGGCTCTACAACCGTCGCTACGTCTTCGCCCATCTCGAAGAGGTGGCGGCCCGCATCAGCGGCGGCGGCGTCGACACCGCGGTGATGATGTTCGACATCGACCATTTCAAAGCCGTCAACGATCAGCATGGGCATCCTGCCGGCGACGACGTGCTGCGCCAGCTCGCCGCCCGCGCGTTGCGCGGCGTGCGCAGTGTCGATCTGGTCGCCCGGCTCGGCGGCGAAGAATTCCTCGTGGTGATGCCGGAAACCAACCTCTCCGCCGCGATCGTCGTGGCCGAGCGGCTGCGCCAGGCGGTTGCGAAGGAACCCTTCCTGCTGCACTCGACCGGAGAGCAGGTGCCGGTAACGATCAGCGTCGGCGTGGCCGTCGCAGCCGACACCGGCGATACGGTGGAAGGACTTTTGAAGCGCGCCGACGAGGCGCTCTACGTCGCCAAGAACCACGGCCGCAACCGGGTCATATCGCAGCCGGCCAAGCGGGACGCCGCGCCTCCGGCGCGGATAGCGATCGCGTCGTAAGCCCGGTCGGGCGGCGCGGTTACTTTATCTTGGCTTCCTTGAACACGACGTGCTTGCGCGCAACCGGGTCGTATTTCTTCAATTCGAGCTTGTTGGTTTTGGTCCGGGGGTTCTTCTTCGTGACGTAGAAGAAGCCGGTATCGGCGCTGCTGACGAGCTTGATCAGAACGGTACTGGTTTTGGCCATCGTCGGGTCCCCGCGCGGCTCGATCCTACTGAGGTTCGGAAGATAGCGTTCGGTCGGGGCCTGTCAAGGACAGCCCGCTGGGCGTATTGGGGGAGGCGCGGACCAGGTTTGTGGCCGGCGGCAGGAAGCGCAATGCCGACGCATAAAGCTCCGGACTCGCCAGAATCTTCTCCGCCACGGCAAGGTCGGCCGGCGGACTCTCAGGCCGTGCCGGGCAGGATCCGCGCAACGCCGTCCATCCTCTCTCGTCGAGCGCGGCGCGCGGCTGCGCCGCCAGCGAACCCCCGGATCCCTGCAAACGCTGAAGCGCGATGGCGAGCGCATCGGCGTTGTCGCCGAGCTGGCTCGTGCACACCGTCGGCACGACCCCGTGGACTTCGAGCAGATATCCCGAGGGTGCGATCAGCCGCGCCCATGTAAGCGTCAGCTCGCCGTCGTTGGCCAGTCGTAATACGGTCTGCACCGTGCCCTTGCCGTATGAGGCGCTGCCGACGACGACGGCCCGCCCGACATCCTGCAACGCGGCCGCGACAATCTCGGAGGCGGAGGCGGAGCCGCCGTTGATCAGCACGACGATCGGCACGTCCGGGGCGATGGCGCGGCCCGTCGCCGCGAAGTACTGTTGGCTCGCGGGGTGACGGCCAACCGTTGCGATGATCGGGCCGTGGCGAACGAACAGTTCGGTAAGGCTGACCGCTTGTTCCAGCAACCCGCCGGGGTCGCCTCGCAAATCCAGCACGACGCCGCCGATCCGGCCGCCCGATTTCGCCAGGGCATCGGCGACCATCTCCGCCGTGCTCTGATTGAAACTCGCGATGCGGAAGATGGCGATATCGCCGTCGCGGGACACCGTCACCGTCGGCAGGATCACCCGATCGCGGTGAAAATGGAAATCCACTACCTGCTCGGGTTGCAATCTCGCTACGGTCATGCTGATCGGGCTGCCGACCGGGCCGCGCATCCTCTGGACCACCCAGGCGCGGGAGTGCCTGGCGGTGTTCTCGCCCTGGATTACCATGATCCGGTCACCGGGCCGGATTCCGGCGCTTCCTGCGGGACCGTGCGGTTCCACCGCGGTAATGCGAAATTCGTCGTTGCTGCTGTCCAGCGTCACGCCGATGCCCCCGAACCCGTTGCGCGCGGCACGCAGCTCGCGCGCCAACTCCGGCGGCGAATAGCGGGAGAAGCGGTCGAGGGCGCCGGTGATGCCGTTGAACACGGCCTGGTCCACGACCTCTTCGGGAAATGCCGCTATGCGCGGCGACACGCGCCGGGCGGTCGTGATGACCGTCGCTAGCAATTCGCCCAGCTGCTGCGGGTCGGAACTATCCGGCATTACCACCGAGCCAATCGTATTGCCGTTATAGTTGGTGATCAGCGTGCCGGCGGCGGGCCCGGCGGCGGCGCGGAAAGCCGGGTCTATCGCCGAGAGATGGGCGGCACCGGCGATGACGAGCGCCTGGCCCGAAACCTGTCGAATGTAGAGCTTGCCGACCTCATCGAGTGCGTGCGCAAACAGTTTTGCGCCGGCATCGGGCGAGGTCGGTTCGGGCGCAGCGCACGAACCGAGCGCGACGAGCCCAGCGATCAGTCCGGACTGCCCCAGACGGACGAGAAATCGAAAACTTTGCTGGATTGTCAACCGGCGTCCCCTGTTCACCGGCGGTTCGTCCCCTCGCCGGCCGGGTGGATGCAAACCGCCCGCGGCACGGATTCACGTCCGCCTTACCGTAGCCTTTCGGCCTTGCGGCGCAGAGTAGAGTGTCGGCGACCTTCGATCAACGATTTGGCCGGCGTGACGCCCGTCGCGGTGGCGGCGAGCGGCGGCCACCGGTTGTCGGACGTGGCGGCGATGGGCCCTCGTCGTTAAATCCGAACAACAAACGGCCGCTGACCGGATCAGCCTCCCGGAGTCGAACGCTCACCGCGTCACCCAGCGCGAAGACGCGGCGAGAGTGGCGTCCGACCAGCCGATGCCGGCGGATGTCGTGGATATAGTAGTCGGGAGGCAGGCTCGATGTCGGCAGCAGCCCATCTGCGCCGCTGTCTGGAACGGTGACGAACAGCCCGAACCGGGCGATGCCGGAGATGCGGCCCTCGAAGACAGTGCCGATTGCATTGCCGTAGAGGGCAGCGCGGTAGCGTTCAAGGGCGGCGCGCTCGGCAGCGGCGGCCCGTCTCTCGGTCGCCGAGATGTGCGCGGCGATGGCCTCCAATTCTGCGGGCGACAAGGCTAATTCGCCGAGCAGAGCGCGATGGACGAGGAGGTCGGCGTAGCGACGGATCGGCGAGGTGAAATGCGCGTAGCGCGCCAGCGCCAGGCCGAAATGTCCGATGTTGCGCGGGTTGTAGACTGCCTGCGCCTGGGCCCGCAGCACCAGATCGTTGATCAGCGGCGCCTCCGGCGTATTGGCCGCGCGCGCGAGAATGCGATTGAACAGTTCCGGTCGCAGCCGCTCGCCCTTGGCCAGGGCGATCCCGGGCACGCCCATTTCGGCAAGAAGATCGCGCAGCGCATCGACCTTGTCCGGGTCGGGAAGGTCGTGGACGCGGTAGACGCAAGGCCGACGCCGCGCCTCCAATTCTTCAGCAGCGGCGACATTGGCGAGGATCATGAACTCCTCGATCAGCCGGTGGCTATCGAGGCGCTGTTGTCGCACGATGGCCACCGGTCGCCGCTCCGCATCGAGGGTCACCTTGTGCTCGGGCAGGTCGAGCGCCAAGGCCCCGCGGGCCGCGCGCGCCTGATCGAGGACCGCGAAGGCGCCGTAAAGCGCGGCGAGGCGTTCGGGCGCCACCGGAATGTCGCCGGCGCGATCGTGTGCCGCCTGCATCGCCTCGTAGGTAAGGCGAGCGGCGGAGCGCATCAGCGCGCGCTCGAAGCGGTGCAGGCGTTTCCTGCCGTCTCGATCGATCCATAGATGCGCCGCCAGACAGGCGCGGTCCTCGCCGGGCTTCAGCGAGCACAGGCCGTTCGACAGCGCCTCGGGCAGCATCGGCACGACGCGGTCCGGGAAATAGACGGAATTTCCGCGGCGCGCCGCCTCTGCATCCAAAGCACCGCCGACCCTCACGTACCAGGCGACATCGGCGATCGCGACGATGACGTGCCAGCCGCCGGCGTTGGCCGGGTCGGGATCGGGTTCGGCCCATACCGCGTCGTCGAAATCGCGGGCATCGGCACCGTCGATCGTGACCAGGGCGAGATCGCGCAGATCGCTGCGGCCGGCCGTTCCCGGTGTCGGGGCGGCGGTCGCCTCTTCTATCGTCGCGGGGGGAAATTCGCTCGGGATCTCGAATGCGGCGATCGTCAGCAGGCTGAAGGCGCCGGGTGCGTCCGCGGGACCGAGGCGCTCGACGATCCGGACTCGCGGCGGGCCGAACCCGCGGCGTTTGTCCCCGCGAGCGACAACCAGCTCGCCGTCGGCGATCGTCTCGCCCTCGCGCAAATTGACGATGTGTTCGGTGCGGTCGCGGCGGTCGGCAGGAACCACAACTACGCCGTCGCGGGTGCGACGAAAGATGCCGACGATCCGCTCGGGCGGCGGCGGCCGGCGCGCCGGCTCCGTGTCATCCTCGCCGCCGCGGCGCCGCCACCGGGCCTGAGGCCCGGGGATGCGTCCCCGCTTCAGGTCGATCCGCCGCGCGCGGGTTGCCGCTTCGCGCGAGCCGGCGATTTGGTCGAACGCTTGGTCTTTGGCGCCGTCTTGCGGGGGGCGGCCTTCTGAGCCGGAGCCTTGACGCCGGCAGACTTGGCGCGCGGGCGGCGTCCGGTCTTACCCTTGCCTTTAGCCGTCAGCAACGCCACGGCCTCGTTCAGCGAAAACACGGCGGGATCGGCCGATTTCGGGAGCGACGCGATAACGCCGTGATGGCTTGCATAGGGTCCGTAACGGCCGCGATAGAGCGCCACCGCGCCCCCGTCGGGATGCGGTCCCAGTTCGCGCAGCAACTCCGGGCCGCGTCGCTGCCCCGCCTTGGCTTCGGCCAAAAACGCGACAGCGCGGTTAAGCCCGATCGTCAATACGTCGTCGTCGCCGCCGAGCGAGGCGAAACTGCTGCCATGTTTCAGATAGGCCCCGAAGCGGCCGATGCCGGCGGTTATCGGCTCCCCGGTCTCGGGATGGCGGCCCACATCGCGCGGCAACGCCAGCAGGCGGCGGGCCGAGTCGAGGGTGACATCGGTCGGGTTCAGCCCCTTGGGCAATGCCACCCGCTTCGGCTTGTCGCCGTTCTCGCCGGCGCCGAGCTGAAGGTAATGCCCGTACGGCCCCTTCCTGACGCTGATCGGCAGCCCGCTTGCCGGGTCGTTGCCGAGGGCGCTGTCTGCGCCGCCCGGTTCCGCTTCGCTTTCGACGCCGAAGGCCCGCGTGTAGCGGCAATTGGGATAGTTCGAACAGCCGATAAAGGCGCCGAACCGCCCCAGCTTTAGGGCCAGCCTGCCGTCGCCGCAGACCGGGCAGACGCGCGAATCCCGCCCGGTCCCGTCGTCGGGAAAGAAATGGCGGCCGAGATCCTCGTCGAGCGCAGTCAATACCTGCTTGACGGTCAATTCCTTGGTGCCGTCGATCGCGCCCGAGAAATCGTCCCAGAACCGGCGCAGTACCTCCTTCCAGTCGATCCGCCCGCCGGAAATGTCGTCGAGCTGGTTTTCGAGGTCGGCGGTGAAATTGTATTCGACGTAGCGTTCGAAAAAGCTGGTCAGGAAGGCGGTGACGAGCCGGCCGCGGTCCTGCGGCACGAAGCGGCGCTTGTCGAGCGTGACGTAATCGCGATCCTGCAGAACCTGCAGGATCGAGGCATAGGTCGAGGGCCGGCCGATGCCGAGCTCCTCGAGCTTCTTGACTAGGCTCGCCTCGGAATAGCGCGGCGGCGGCTGGGTGAAATGCTGGGTCGGCGTAACCGGCCCCCGTCCGAGCCGTTCGTTCGGCTGCATCGCCGGCAGGCGTTTGCCCTCGGCATCGTCTTCGGCCGCGTCGTCGCGGTCTTCCTGGTAGAGCTTGAGGAAACCGTCGAACACGATCGTCGACCCGGTGGCGCGCAGGCGAATTTTTCCGTTGGCGTCGGCGATGTCGATCGAAACCTGGTCGAGCAGAGCCGATTCCATCTGGCTGGCGATGGTGCGTTTCCAGATCAGGTCGTAAAGCCGGCGCTGGTCGGCATCGAGATAGGCCGCAACCTCGGCCGGCTTGCGGGCGAAATCGGTCGGCCGTATCGCCTCGTGCGCCTCCTGGGCGTTCTTGGCCGGGCTGCGATAGACGCGCGGCGAGGCCGGCAGATAGCGGGCGCCGAATTCGCTGGCGACCATCTCGCGGGCGGCGGCAACCGCCTCGCCGGCGATGGCGACGCCGTCGGTGCGCATATAGGTGATCAACCCGACCGTCTCGCCGGCCAGGTCGA
>Ga0182024_10020111_pt1 | contig 12226 bp, 22 predicted proteins | sample P32metaG_FD_120480 | JGI IMG/M metagenome (GOLD analysis project Ga0182024, IMG submission 120480) | Permafrost microbial communities from Stordalen Mire, Sweden - P3-2 metaG (Illumina Assembly) | ecosystem: Environmental > Terrestrial > Soil > Wetlands > Permafrost | place: Sweden: Stordalen...
TCGTCGATCTCACCGACCCACCCGAGCGGCCCCCGAGGAAGCGGAGCTAGCCTCTCAACCGGAGCACGGACTCAGCGCGAATTTCGGTGAGCGAAAAGCGCGAGTTCCGGTGAGCGGCGACAAGGAGCCTCGTCAATGAAATCGACAGGCTCGGTGTTGACGGAACGGACAGTACGTTGCTCTCCGTGTGGCATGGTGACCACGTACTGAAACGCCTCAGGTGAGTCCCCGTCTGCACGGACCTTCACCCCGTTGAACGACAGAATCAAAGCGGCGGCAGTGTGTTGCTCCATCGGTGCATTGGCCAGCACCTCGATCATGGCCGGAATCACCCGAGGGCCAAGACCGAGAGCTTGTCTCTGGAACTTGGCAGGGTTGTTGAGCGAATGCGATGCAATCCATGTCACGGCTTCTTCGTAGGAGAACGGGGCATCGCTCACGTCTCAGTTTGGCATGGCCAGACCCAATCTGGCGTTGTCGAGGTGACGCATCGTTGCTATCGGCACTCACGCTCGGGTGGGGACCGGGGGTGGACCCGGTGCGTGTCAGCATGTTCTCCATGGACCCAACCACCGGCACCGTACTCCGTCAACTCTGGCAAGCGACGATGGATCTGAATCGATGGTGGGAGTCAAATGGCGGACCGTGGGACGACTTCATGTATTCCCAACAAGATCGTGACGAACTCAAGGAACTGATGGACACCTTCCAGAAGGCTGCTATCAAGTGGCGCCTTCTTGAGCCGCCTGACTAAAGCATCCTACCGAACAGAGGAAGAGCCGACGGCATCGCCTTTCTGGGTCACAATGGTCCGATGAGTGTTACGGCGCGCGGGAAACTCGGTGGAGTGCTGTTCTCATGCACAGCACTCCTCGCTTTGTCGAGTTGCTCGTCGCCCCAATCGAGTGCGGGCTACCCAACAACACCTCCAACGATCGCCGAGGCGTACTTCACTTCGATGTCTCTCCATCACTGGTCTGATGCAGCGGCCTATCTGAAGCCTTCGCTGCGAGACTCGTTTCTCCACGGCCCCGATAGCGCTCCCATCAACATTGCGAGCATCTCTCACATCCAGGTCATACGAGGGGGTCGAGACCACGCCGACGAGACAGGCGATTACGGGAAGTTGTTTGCCGTACTCCGACCTTTGGGAACTCGCAGTGAACTACGACGCCATCTATATTCCCAACAGCTTTGAGCGGGAGATGCACCCCGGCAACGGAGTGAGGACGCAGTTCATCATCCTGGGGCGCAAGGATGGTGCGGGACCGTGGCAGATCATCTCGATCGGATCCGGACCATAAAGACGCAACACAGTCGAAGGTCGAGGACGTCGGCTCGGGCAAGTTGCGGGTGCTCTGGTTACGGATCCGCGCCCGCAGTCCCACCCCATTAGCGACGACCTCTGGCGCAGGTCAGCCCTCAGGCGGAAACCTGCACTCCAACGTCGTGCAAGAGGGTGCTAGATACCGTCACCCATCCCACAGTTGGAGCGAGGTCGGCGGCACATGACGTCGCTGGGACGACAGAGTTGTAGAAGACTCCACTCCCAGGCAGACCATCGGCAGCCACGATCGGGTCACTTGCCAACCCGACAGCCAGCCCGTAAGAGCAAGAGCCAGGCACAGTCTCGGTGGCAGTCGTGACGTGATCGCCGGTCGCGTTCATGCTTACTTCATCGCCAACCCTGACGGCTGTGGTCCCGACGAGCCATAGCTGGCTTGCAACATGACGCTGAACCTGCGCCGTGGTCACGCTGCCAAGGGCAACGCCTTGGGAACTAGCAACATTCGCTGCCTGGGTAGCAGCGATTCCACCCGACTCAGCTATGACCCGTGTTAGGCCAGCGCCCAACCCCTTACCGAAGTCCTTAAAGGAAGCTGAGAGCCGCCACGCGCCGAGCCCAATCAAGATCCCGGTCAGGACTACAGCACAAGCGAGGACTCGGAAAAGACGATGCCGAGGCCGGATGAGGGTCATGTCGTCGGCAGCGACAATGGTCATAGATGCGCCCCTTCAAGACCGAGCTTAGATCGGCGGGTGGCTGTGATCACCTTGGGATCTGACATCGCCTGGAAGCAGGCTGCCAGTCATCCCCACGCCTGGAGCCGCCTGTCGGAGGTCCAGGACGTCGGCTCGGGCGGGTCGCGGGTGCTGTGTTACGGGCCGCACTCGCCCAGGCCCCAAGGAGTCTCTTCGACCGGCCATACTCTGCTCCATGTCCGAGGACAAGAGCGCTACATCCCCCGCTCTGGACCCAGTCGTCGAGGCGGCGATGACGCATCTCACATCTTGGGTCTACCCACCGCTTCGGCAGCGCATCAGCTACTTCACTCACAACAACCGAAGGCGGGAGCGGAGTCTGAAGAACCCAAGCAACCGTGCGGCGACGGTCCATGTGTTCAAACATTTGAAGCACCACAAGTACCCGTTCCAGCCCGATCAGCTACGAGACTGGGGCATCGCTCACGGCTGGAAGGCCGACGATGCCCAAGAGCTTCATGACTATGCCGAAGGTGTGCTGACTGGGAAGCGATACCACACGGACCCAGATCCCTTCGGAATGCACGCGATTCACGATTGGCGCGAAGACGCTGCGAAGAGCAAGTAGAAGGCACCTCGTCAAACGGGTGTCGACGCCCAAGCCATCGAAAGACCGTCGGACCAGGCGGATCGTGGGTGCTGTGTTGTAGGGTTCACACCCGCTGCACGACGGATCGCCGACGATGGGAGTCATCTTTTCCCGACTATGTCTCGGTCACGGGCGGTCCTTGGCTGCCAGGAATAGCGCCGCCGAGGATGTCAGCCATGACGGTGATGAATCGCTCAACAGCGGCTTCTCGTTGTGAGAACTCCTCCTCAAGAAGCGCCGGTTTCTGACGCCAGAAATGCGCCACAGTTACTCTCACGGTCCAGGTCTTATTGTGATGCAGGAGGTATCGGATCCAGAAAAACGGGGCGACTACTTGCATGCCGTCGTAGTTGGTACGCGTGATCCACGGCACCCCCGTCGGCCCCAGTTGGACGCGATAGGTCACTCCGTCAGAGTCACGCAGTCTCTCGGACTTCTGAGACCACAGTCCACCAAGGACGCTGGCCCAGAGAACTCCAACGAGTACTGCGATCACCACGACCGGGACGAGAGATATGGCGCCTAACACACCTCCATCATGACCGCATCAGCAGGGAAATGACCGGAACGCTGGGACTTGCGTGCCCCAGGGTCTGAGCCGCCAGTCGGTGGTCGGGACTCGGCTCGGGAAAGGCATGGAACCGATCTCCTGCTCCAAGCGTCAAAGTCAGAGGTAGCGTATGCGGAGGCTCTGGGAGACATCGTGACGATTAGGAATCTGATCTTCCTGTCACTTCTGGTTGTCCTACTCGTCTCTGCATGCGGTGGCGAAGCCAGAGTGGTCAGTAGCCATACCGGAGTGGTCCAAGGCTTTGTTCGCGTGTTCGGAGGTGGACCGATCGAACCGACGCCCTTGCCCATCTCAACATTCTCGGCAAGGGTCGAAGTCAAAACCAACGACCGAGTGGTGGCAACTCAGCAAACTCCACCTCGCCATAAGTTCGACTTCTCCTTGCCCGTGGGAAAGTACGTCTTGAGTGTTCAACTAGACGACCAAAGTTACGTGAAGAGCGTGGGACCACTCTTTTGCAACGAATCACCGGTCACGATCCGCTCGGGCCACAATACGAGCGTCGACGTGACGTGCGTTGGGACTGCCGGGTGATATCTCACTCCCTGCCAAGCGACTCAGTCCTACCCGTGACCCGTCGCTGAATACGCCAGTCGGACGTCGAGGAAGTCGGCTCGGACGGGTTACCGGTGCTGCGGTTACGGGGTCAGCGGGCGTCCGGTCCTCCTCGTCTCTGCTCATCTATCCGGCGCCGAGCCGTCTCCCGTGCTCGTTGCGACCACCCGACTGGGTCGGCGTCATACGCCACGCAGTTCGCCCGCCAACGTTGCAACTCCTGAGCGACCTCAGCTGTTGATCGCAGGTAGTCACCAGGCGCACCATGACGGAGTAGTTCACCACTTTCTGGGTCGTTGACCAAGTCGAATCCATCCAGATACTGAATGGCCGACATGACCATCAGGTCGTCGCTCGGATCATCCCCAAGCATTATTGGGTGCGCCCAAGCGTGGACTTCCTCACGGGTTAGCCGACCTTCAATGATCGCAGTCCACTTCTCCTCAATATCCACCCTGCTGACGGTCACAAGACCACGATGCACTACGGATCGAGGCCAACACAAGGCAATCGATCGTTGGAACGACCCATCCCAGGCCGCAGCCGCCAGTCGGTGGTGTGGACGTCGGCTCAGACAGGTCGGGGGTACTGGGTTACAGGGTCCGCACCTGGCGGGCTTCCTGGCGAAGTAGGGGCCGTAACTTGAGAGAATGGTGGGATGACATCTCGGAACTCGCGGCGAGAGAGCCGTCTCCATCCTGAGCGAATCGTGAGAGGCAAGACACAACCCAGCGAAATCAGGCTTGTCGAAGCAGATGCTCTGGTCCAACTGAGACGCTCAGGCGAGGAGTTGGGTCTAAGCGGCCGCTGGCCGTCACAGTGGCTCGACCGGAATCTGGTGCGAGGTATCCCATTCCTCATCCATGTGGTTGTGATCAACACTCTTCCAAGCGGCACAAGCTACGTGGGCGCTCCGATACGTGGGCAGTGCTATCGGTGTTTGGTTCGTACCCGTCTTGTCGGGGACAGGAGTGTCAACTTCTTCATCGACCTCGACTCGGTTGACTTTGAGTCCCTGCCAGTAGCGACTCCCGATCAGATCCGAGAGTTCGCCCACAAGATGATGGACGAATCGATAGTCGAGGGAATATGGAGAAACGAAGAACGAACGGTCACGGTCGAGAACGTATCCAGTGGGATTCCGGTGACCATGCGCCTTCAGACTCCCGATTCCCTGGTTTCGATCAGTTTTATGACCGATGCTGGCAGCGTCCTTGATTGTGCTGTAACGAAGTCTCACGCCAGACGGCTGGGTCAAGCTCTTTGCGACGCGGCTGAACGAGTGGACGGTGAGTTGCACTGAGGTGACTCTCATCCAAAGGCACCCGCAAGTCTGAGATCGAGGACGTCGGCTCCGACGGGTTACGGGTACTGGGCTACGAGGTCCGCACCCGTCCCCGTTAGCTTGATACCCTCAGCCAGAATGGAGAGGTGCTTCTGAACCTGCTTGTGATTGGATCTGGATCTGTTCTCAACACGGTCCTCGGTTTCGCCCTCTACCTAGCGATCGTTGCTATCGGGTGGGGCAGCATGGTTGCGAGCACCATTTTCGTCCACCGACGACTAAAGACGCACGGAATAGCGGGTGGAACTCTCACGCTGATCACGGTCGTCGCAGGCATTGGATCGTTTCTAGGACTGTGGCTTATCTTTGACCTCTACTGGATTGGACGCTCGTTCGTTCGTCTTATCCGAAGACGCCCAGCGCTTCCGTGATTTGGTGCCAACTAGGGCACCAGTGTCGTCCATTCCTCCATTCCGGCAGCCGCCAGTCGGAGGTCGAGGACGTCGGCTCAGGCAGGTTGCAGCACTGCGGTTACGGATCCGCACCCGCCGTCGCTATGCCGTGTCCGGCATCCCCGAGTTTGCGCTACCCCCCGAATCGCTTCTAGGTCCAGTGAACCTTCGCCACGTCGTGGCGTTGAGGACCACGGCGACCACGGTGACGGCGAGCAAGAACCCAGCGAAACCCTGTGCCAGATCGTCATTTGGCTCAAGCACCAACAACGCTACGGCACCACCAGCACAGGCCGAGGAGACCACGACCGCCTTGACACGCTGAACATCGGTAGGACGAGGCACGATGCGACGCCTATCCTTACGCATCGAACCGAAGCCTTCGCTCATGACCACGCCACCCACTCCCAGGCCCATTCCCAGCGCCCAACGCCCAAATCCAATGAGAGTGAGCGCTCCGACGATCACGATCCCGCGAGCCAACCATTGGAAGCGTGGAAACAGCGACGAGATCTGGCTGATCGTCAGGCTATTGCGTGCCCACTGCAAGTCGGGGTCGTCTTGGGAGGCGGTGTGTTCGTAGATTTCCATCGCGTGACGTTGCAGGGACACGGCGCCCTCATCGTCCCCGAGGCGACTGAGCGTTGTTGCCAGGTTGACCATCGCCTGAGCAGTCCGCCTACTCTCCTGACCCCATTTCGCTTCCGATGCTCTCAGGATTCGTTCCTGAAGCTGTCGAGCGCCCTCCAGGTCGCCAAGTTCGGCGAGTGAAGCGGCTGAAATCCACAAATAGGGAACCGACTCGCCCTCGCCGTATTTCCGGTTGCGTATGGCGCACACCGAGTCAGAAGTCGCCTTGGCTGAGTGAAAGTCACGCGTTTGGTAGTAGGCGCGAGCCAGGGCGAAGAGAGCCTTCTGAGTCTCTGGTGCCTCGGGTCCATGGGCAAGGCGCTGAGCCCGCACGACCGCCTCAGCATTGGCAACAAGATCGTGCCGAGCGCGCTGCCGCCGTCCAAAGCTCATGGTCACCGTCTGAGCGTACCTAGCGAGAAGTGGACCTCGCCCCGGCTAGCTTCCGTAACCCGTCAGCCGTCAGTCGTATGTCGGTGACGTCGGCTCTGGCGGCTCTACTGGACGTCCGGTACGTGGACACCGGAGGACCACCGCAGAAGTCCTGAGCGGCATCGAAGCCGGTGTTTGCATCGTAGGTCCATATCCAGGCGTCAGTTCCTGGGATTTGAACATAATCAACCGTCACGTCGGCCTCGCTGGCACTCCAGGTGAGGGGACGCTCGGCGTTGGCCAGCTGGAGTGCAGATGATCCGACGACCTTAGGGATGGTCGAAGAACGAAACACGATTTCTGCCTGTACACCGCTGTACCCAGCCGATCGACCTGCGGAGCAGTTGTGCCACCGAGGTTCTTCGTAACGGTGACTCAACACCTGCGCGCCTGGCGGAATCTGACTATCGAGTTCTCGGACAAGTCCGTTGAGGATCTTGCCGCGCGGGTCTTCCCCCGGGACGCGAGTAGTAATGGACTTCTGCTCCAAAAGTACGACAGCCAATGCGCCCGCCAGCACGCCGACGAGTACGACCGCGATTGCGGTATAGACGAACGGAGCAGCCCACCATTCCCGCTTGGCATGCCTTGCCATCGCCTCTTCCAAAGGAGCACGATCGTGTTCGCCATCCCTCTGGCGGGTACCCGGGGAGTCCGTGTGGCTCGTCATCGACCGTCGCTCCACCTGATTCTATGGATTGCTACCCGTGAGTCTACGAGCTACTGAATCATCGGCCTCACGACCAAGACCGCAGCCGCCAACCGAACGTCGAGGACGTCGGCTCGGGCAAGTTGCGGGTGCTGAGTTACAGGGTCCGCACTCGCCCCAACAGCCGAGATAACCCATTTAGGTGGACGTCGGATTCGCCGAGGCTCCCAATCCGCAAAGATCGAGCACTGAGCGCAAACCCCGATCCAGGAAAACCTCAAGGGGTGGGAAGATCAGCGTTGTGATTCCGACCGAAGCCGCACCGCCGTCGTGGCTGGAACGGTCCCCGACCATGAGTGCTGCTGACGGCGCCACATCAAGGTGATCGAGAGCAGCCTGAAACATTCGCGCGTTGGGCTTCTGGAACCCATGCTCAAAGGAGAGCACGAACACGTCGATGTATCGGTCGAGGTCAGCTGCGGCAAACTCCGGACGTAGGTCGAAGTGGATATCACTCACGACCGCCACGCCTAACCCTGCCGAGTGGAGAGCGTCGAGCACTTGGGGCACGTCAGGGTAAAAAGGGTGGCATTCAGGGTCGAAGTCGAGTTCGTACAGTTCTAGAGCGAGCGTCTCGTCCAATCCAGCTATCTCAAACCACCGGAGGTTTACTTCACGGTGGACCTGTGCGTCGCAGTCCTCAGTCGGTAGACCGGCTTGCACCTCCGGATGTAGATAGGCGTCATCGAGCTTGCGTACGAGACGCTCGATCTCGACGGTGGATGTGTTTCGCCCCAACCGTGAGAGTGCCCGTTCCACCCACCACCCCTTCGGCGGGTCGACTACGAGTGTGCCTCTCCAATCGAACAGCACTGCCTTCATAGCCACTATTCTCACCCACCGTCGCCCCTGCGGACGAAAGCACCGAGGACACGGCAAAGCGGGAGTCGTCGGAGGTTGATCGGCAGCAAAGACAGGACACCCGAGGGTTGCGGTGGACTCGGTCAACTCCACGACTGGAGCCGCCACTCGGAGGTCGAGAACGTCGGCTCTGGCGGGTGCTGGGTTACGGGTTCCCGCGCCCGCTACCGTGCTCCGCGTACTTGACATAGGGTTCTCCCATGCGCCGTCTTCTGAGTTTGATCACGACAGTGGCGGTGACAGTCGGTGCGTCGTTCCTGTTCGGCCTACTCCTTGGCCATCACGCTTGGACTCGCGACGCTGAGATCCCTCTAGCGGTCGCCGCCGGTCTCTTCGTCGGCAGGCTGGTAGTTCGGCCTCGGGTACGACGCCAGGTGTGATCGCCGGGTTGACCATGCGTCCAGACGCGACAACACACCGAGAGCGCCCGTTCCTCCTCGCCGGTTGATGAGTGCGTCGCTCGCATTTGCTGCCTGCGGCGGGTCGGCCAAGGTGGCTGTAACAACCACTACGACTCTTCCCCCGCTTACCTTGCCTGTAAGCCTCTCCGCAGTGGAGTCCTTCTTTCACGGTCAGGGTGGTGGTGGCTGGAAGCCAAATGCTTTGTCGTCGTCAGTGTTCTTCAGCTTCGACGGAACAGCTCAGGACAACGGGACGTGCCCGACTTCGATCTCAGGACCAGGTGGCGCTACTGCCGTAGCTATCCTCGGCCTTCATTGCGCCACTGCCGGTCCACCGAACACCACCTTTCAACAGGCAGCTGCACTCTTTGTTGCAACAGTTCAGAAGTTCGCCCCCGCTGGCGCTTTATGGACCGAAGAAGCTCTGAGAACCAACACCAGCGTCTCCCGCAAGAAGACCTTCGGCAACGCCGTCATTGAAGTCGACATTGCGCCTGTACAAGAGACCGCAGACCTGATCATTTCAGCCAAAGGGTTCCCGTAACCCCTCGACTTGCCGCGACGGCGTCAACTCAAATCTCCGACGCCGGATGGTGACCGGTCAATGCGAGGTCGCCTGTACCCACCGCGTCCAGCTGGCAATGCCCGGGGGGTAGCCTCTTGACGTGCGCCAGGACCGGTCTGAATGGGATCCCGTTGCTAGGACCGAGTACGGCCACCACGCCGGATTCCCAGAGTGGGTGCGAACGTATTGGGTCGCTCTCGCCGTAATCGGTGCTCTGGTTCTTCCGCTCGTAACGCTCTTCGTCTGGGTTGTCCACTGGGGCACCATCTCGGTGAGGTAGCACTACCAGGAGTCAGCTACGCCACACCTGGTCCGTCCCTCCCCTGAGACGATCTGCGACCGATCGGGATCCGCCAGTTTGCTCTGCCCGAGATACGTCGTTCGACATACGATCAGGAACGTGAGAACGAGGGTGATATGGCACGCCGTCCGGTAGTTCAGGTCACTTGGAATCCCAACCGGCCAGACGAGTTTGAGGTGTATTTCACGGACGCGTCAGCTGATTCTCGACCAGGGGGCCGGGAGAAAGCACACGCACTGGCCGAAAGTCTCGGCTTTCAGTTCGTGCCGTTGCCTGACGAAACGCTCCTGTGGAAACTGCCGGGATCCGATTGGGTGGCGTCGAATTCAGGACTACCACCCGGGACCAGACGGGCGCTAAGCCTCACCAAGTGGACGATCTCAGCGGCCTCCGGACACCGCAGCGACCCGCAGGCGGGGCTGTGATGACGAATGATGGCATCACGGTGAGATACTGACGGCGTGGAACTTCTTCCCGCTAGTGCTCGGGTTCCGCCTGGGCCACCCCGGCCTCCTGCACCGCCGACCACTGGCTGGAGTGCCGATCCTCCTGGCGTGCCCAGGAGACCCCAGCCGGTGCCATTTCTTCCAACTCGCAGGAGCACCTTCCTCCGCGAATGTTTGCAGGAGCTACGACAAGTGGTCTGGCCAACTGGTCGATCAACGCAGCGCGGTGCGAGGGCTGCGTTAGGAGCATCCCTCATCGTGACGACCTTCGTTGCAGGACTAAACGTCGGAGTCGAACACGGAGTTGCATCCTTGCTCCATTGACAAGCAGGTGCCTGGCACATTGCGCCTGCTTGCAGTGAACAGCTAAAGCGCCCATCTGCATGTGCTGGTCCGGTGTGGCCGATCTCAGCGGGCATCAAGGGCACCGGAGCGCTACGATCCAGATGTTCCGTGGCTCCAATGCGGAAGGAGGCGTCTGGTGACTGTGACGATTGGGGCGGATCCCTTCTTCCATCCGAAACCGCATGCAAGTCACCGCAAACGAAGCCGGATCCTTATCATCGCAGCCTGCGGTCTGGCTTTCGTTGCCCTGTTGTCGGCTCTTGCTGTGTGGTTTGTGATTGGCGTCGGTCAAACGCTCGGTGCGGGGGTTCGTGCAGCTGTCGGCGATGCTGAACTAAATGGCGCTTATCAGGCATCAGCGGTCACGGCGCTTGCTCGATCAGAGGGCGTCTCTTATGGAGCCGTGACCGTTCAGGGTCTGCAGAGCCGCTATTCCAATACCCACTGGCTTACGGCCACCGAAGCGAGTAGCCCGACGAATGGAACTCATGCATCAGTCAGCCTCGACGTCGAGGGAAGTCACGCTATAACGGCTGTACAGGCACTCGCCGGGACGTGTTCTTATGGCCTAGCTGTGGAGTCTAAGGACGATCCCATTGTCGGTTCGGATGGTTTATTGGGAGCCGGGATGTTTTACGCTTTCGCACCGTTGACTCCCGCTCCCGTTGGTCCATCGACGTGCAGCGCCGCCACTGCTCCAACGTCCGGATGGACAAAGACGCCTACCAAGTAACTAGACGATGCGACAGCGTAAAAGCCGTCAAGACTCATCGGACCGATGTGAACATCTTCGCAACAGCGCCGAATACCGCATCGTCGACACCCCGGCCACCCGGCGATGGTCGCTAGGGACCGAGTCTGCTACGACCTCGCCGCTGCTCGACGCGCTAGTAGCTTGGCCAACGCAGGTGTGATGCGCTTGTCCGTCGACGGACCCTCGACCATGACGAACATGACTCGGTCGTCTTGGCGCCATCCGACTGTGTAGTCACGTATCTGGGTATTACTGACGTCGGTCAACCATGCTTCGTCACCGATTCCAGCGACCGAGTGCCCCTTTACTCCAGGGAGCGGGTACCCCCGACCGCCGGACCTTGTGTTGAAGTACCTCTGAGCTTGAGAAACGCTGGCACAGGACACAGCAATACTGGTGACGTCGGGAATGGACGACGGCCCAGCTTTCAGATGTCTCCATGAGCCATCGAAGGTCAGGCTTTTAGCGCCCTTGCATGGAGCGCTGAATACCGCCAATCCTGATCCGGTGGCTGATGGATCGGCCCTCACACCCAGATAGCTCGGAATGTCTGCCTGGGTGAGCACGCCGGGAGTCTGAGGGCTACTACATGCCGATAGGGCTAGAGCGCCACCGAAGACGAGGATGGTCCATCTCCACCGTCCCAATCGCACCCTTCAACATTACCGCGCTAAGTCCATTGCTCTGAGTGTCGTTTGGACACCAGGGTGCCCGAGTGCTGATTTCTAGCGTGACCGCTCTAGCTTGTCGTCTAAGGGAATGTCCGTCCGTCCATGCGAGGTAAGGCGATCTAGGATTGTGGTGTGGGTCGACGGATTGCTCTGCTCTCTCTCGTAGCGCTGTGCGTGGCTGCTTGCGGAAGTACCACCCAGAGCATTTCCGGCGTCCTCGTACAAGGGGGTGGCGCAGCACCCAGCACGCACGCACCGGTGCCGGTCCCCGGCTACATCAAGCTGTCGGGACCACATGCGACCATCTTGGCTGTCACCGATCGCAGCGGGAAGTTCTCCCTGAACGCTCCTGCTAGTACTTACCACATCCGAGGACGACCAGCAGCCTCATCCGGTTCGTTCACCTACTGGTGCGGTGGGCAGCAGGTCGTCATCAAAACTGGCTCGTCGGTTCGGGCGACTGTGAGTTGCGACGTTCCCTAACTGTGCTCGACTGTCGCCGCTCACCGGAACTCGCGCTTTTCGCTCACCGAAATTCGCGCTGAGTCCGTGCTCCGGTTGAGAGGCTAGCTCCGCTTCCTCGGGGGCCGCTCGGGTGGGTCGGTGAGATCGACGA
>Ga0182024_10020112_pt1 | contig 12225 bp, 8 predicted proteins | sample P32metaG_FD_120480 | JGI IMG/M metagenome (GOLD analysis project Ga0182024, IMG submission 120480) | Permafrost microbial communities from Stordalen Mire, Sweden - P3-2 metaG (Illumina Assembly) | ecosystem: Environmental > Terrestrial > Soil > Wetlands > Permafrost | place: Sweden: Stordalen...
CATCGCTTTGAACGACAAGGCCTACACGTACTACTACAACAACGACAGCCACGAAAACTCGACCGATCCGGTGGTCGGCGGCACGACTAAATTCCCGGGAACGACTGCCCTCTACACCGCCGATGGAGGCGTTCCCTACACCAACGACACCCCCAACACCCTCCCCAACACGGGAGAGAACGAGCCATCGTCGTCGGGGATCGCCAGCAACGATGATCCCGGCGGCCGAATCAAGGTCAATGCCTACCGGGCGCTGGGAGATTATCTGGCGCTTTCGCATGGCGATGACACGACGCTGGAGGAAAAGGTCGGCATCTGGGGCGAATACGTTAAAGCCGACCGCTATTCCTACGATCTGGACTACAGTCCCGCCTACCTGGCAGCGAATCCCGAATACGCCTATCTTTTTGGAGCTTTCGACCCATCGAGCGGATATAAGAATAACGCGCTCAGGCCGGGTTACGAATGGCTCATGCACGTATATGACAAGACATTCCAGCCCTACGCCGACTTGATCTGGAAGCCCTTGCCAAACCTTACCATTGAGGCCGGCGTGAAGGACTCGAATTTCACGATCGATCTCGAGGCCCCGATCAACCAGGGCCCGGAAACGCCGGATTTTAGCAACTACACCTACACGAATGTGGAACCCCACTTCTCCGCCAACTACACGATCACGCCGAATTGGTCGGCCTACGTGCAGTGGGCGAAGGGAATCGCCTATCCGATCGTGACCGACGAGGAGAATATCCCGCAGGATCCGAAGGATTTGTCCGCGTCCGGCTCGTCGTACAACCCGGGGAACCTCAAGGAGGAAGACACGATCAACTACCAGTTAGGCACCGTATATAAGACGGAGAGGTTCAATGCGGACGCCGACGTCTACTTGATCAACATCGATAATCTCGTTTCGACGGTGACCGATCCCAACGACTCGAACAACGTGCTCTATTTCCAATCCAAGGGCGCTTGGATGAGCGGCGTCGAGGCCGAGGGGACCTTCTACGCGGGCGGGGGATTGAGCCTTTACGCGAACGGGTCCCTCAATCGGGCGGTCTACAAGACCGACCCTGGAGTTCCGTCGTTCAATGTCGCCTCCTTGGGCGCATTCGGCGCCAACGGCGTGCCGAATTCCACGGCCGCATTGGGCGCGGTCTTCGACAAGTCGGGCTGGTTCGCATCGGTCGACTACAAGTATGTCGGCCCATTTATCGTTTATTCGAGCGCGTTGGTGAACCCGGATCTTGGGCTTTACGGACAGACTACGACCGGACAGGTCGGAGGAAGCATCGTGCCGGTTCAATCCGCCGAGGATCCGGGCTTTTGGCTGATGGATATTGCGGGCGGGTATGCATTCAAGATGCCCAAGGGGAGTTTCATCCACTCGATCAAGATCAAGCTTCAGGTGGATAACCTGCTCAATCGCAAGGTGCAGGTCCTGAGTGCGGTTGGGGCCACTCCGGCCGCCAATGCTTACAACGTGCTTCCGACCACAAATTACTTCTTGACGCTCTCAGGGGAATTCTGAGTCACCTTCTTCATCGATGAACACTCCCTGGCCAGCCCGCTGGACTTTCCGGGCCGCCGCTCTGTTTTTCATCCTGGCTCCGGCCTCGGTGCGGGCGGACGGCCCCTATCTGCACGGATTTGACGCGATCGCGCTTCTGCCGCCGCCTCCGGCGCTTCGCTCGCCGGAGGATAAGGTCGATCGGGAGACGGCATTCCGCGTCTACTCCACTCGCACTCCGGAAGAGATCGCGACCGCCAAAGCGGAGCACAAGGTCACGATATTTGCTTTTGCACCCGCGATCGGGCCTTTCTTCACACAGGATCGCTTTCCGAAGACAGCCGCACTGTTCGTGGAAGTGGAAGCGGAGGCGAAGCCGGTCATCGACGGGGCAAAGAACATGTGGAAGCGTCCGCGCCCGTTCGTGGCCGACCCGGCCCGTTTCACCGAGCCAGGCGATCCGGAAAAAAGTCCGGACTACCCGAGCGGCCACTCTACGCGAGGCACGCTTTTCGCATTGTTGCTGGCAGAAATATTCCCGGGCCAACGCGAAGCGATCCTGGCAAAAGGCCGGGATATCGGGTGGGTGAGGGTCGAGATCGGAGTGCATACGCCCCTGGCGATTTATGCCGGCCGAGTTCTCGGCCAGTCGCTCGCCGAATCGTTTCTCCGCGACCCCGCATTCCAAACGGACCTCGCCGCGGCCAAGGCCGAGGCTGCGGCCGCGCAGCGCTAGCCCGAGTTCAAGTCCGCCTAACCCGAATATTCCGTAGAAAGACTCGGCTAGTTCGCGCCCTCGGAATCCTGAATCTCCTTCAACAAACGCCTGGCCTCATCCGCTTCCCGATCTGAAAGGTGCAACTCGATCGCTTTTTGCAGATCTTCCCTGGCCAGGGCTGTGTTCTTCAATTGGTAGTACGACATACCCAGGTAAAATTGGACTTCGGCCTGATCTGCATCGCGGCCAAAGCTCTGCTGCAAATAGCTTACCGCTGCCTGAAAATCGCCTCGCCGGAAATTCACGGCACCGAGCTCGAAATTGACTGCCGCATCGTCCGGAAGACTCTTGCGTGCCTTGGTCGCCAATTCCTCCGCTTTCTTGTCATCTCCGATCCTCTCTCCATATAGAACAGACAACTGCCGCATGGCCGGAGAAAAATCCGGGTCCCGGGCCAGGAGATCCTCATATGCCTGCTGGGCTCCCTGAACGTCTCCAGCCTGTTCCCGGGCCAGAGCGGAGACCATCAAAGCCGGAATATAACCGGGATCGTCGGCAAGGATCTTGCGGGCGTCGGGCAATGCAGCTTGGGCGTTGGGCAGGCTTGTTGACGCGGCGATCATCGTGGAAAGGCGCTCGGCCCGCTCCCGCACGGCTGGCGGAGCGTCTGCGCCAATTTTTTGCAGCTCCATTTCGGCATCATGCTGCCGGCCGGCGCAATAAGATGCATAGGCTGAATCATCGATTAAATCGGCGTCGGAGGCATCTGCCGAGGCTTCCTCAAGGAGAGTAGCCGACCAGGCATAATCGCCTGTCTGAATTCCGATTCTCGCGACCGCCCACGATGTTTGGGCATCATTGGGCAATAGCTGATGAATGGCCCTGGCGAGTTCCCTCGCTCGGTCTGGCTTTTTCAGCGTTCCCGCGTAAATCTGGCCGAGCGAAAGCATGATGTGGGCGGATTTTGGCTCGATTCTGAGCGCGGACTCATAGCTCGCCGCCGCTCCGGCCGCATCTCCGTCCCGCTCCTGAATCCGGCCCAGTCGATAGAGAATCAGAGGATCGTCGGCCCGTTCGTGCACCCGCTTTTCCAAATCGGCGCGAACCGCTTCATCCGCCTTTTGGGGGTCGATGGCCAGCACGGCCAGCCTTTGGGCTGCATCCGCCTTGACCGGCGATTCCCCCACAGTGGAAATCGCTTTTTGAAATGCCTGGCGGGCCGGTTCCTCCTGGCCCAAATAGTAATGCGCCATTCCCAGGTGGTACTGGATTCCCGGTTCAGAGGGTTCTTTTTCGGCGCTCTCCTGGATTAGGGGCAGGGCGCCCAAGTAATCGCCCTTGCGGAATTGGATCCATCCAAGGGTATCCGCGGCATTTGGATCGTCCGGCGCGAGTTCTCTGGCCCGTTTGGCGAGATCATATCCCTTTTCCGGCTGGCCGAGGGCCTCGCTGTACATGTAGGCCAAGTTGTTGAGCGCGGGCTCGAATTTCGGGTCGATCTTGAGGAGCGTTTCGTACGCATTCTGAGCCGCGTCGAACTTCTTGAGCTGTTCATTGATGATCCCAATCAGCATCCATGCGGTCTTGCTGTTGGTCTTGTCCGCAAGCGAATGCAACCGCTCCAGGGCCTTGTCCGTCTGGCGGCCCTTCAGATACAGTTCGGACAGGTGCAGGTAGGCGTACGTCGAGCCTGGGCTCAAATCGACAGCCTTCTCAAGATCCGCCTCCGCGGCATCCGTGTCGTCCTGTGCCAACCGGACCCGGGACCGAAGAATCAAGGCATCGGAAGATCCCGGATCCTTTTCGACCAAGGCCGCCACGCGATCCGCCGCCTGCGTGTAGCGCTTGTCCATGAGATCCAGGTTGACGAGCATCTCCACAGCGGGCCAATAATCCGCGGATATCTTTACCGATTTTTCAAACCACGAACGGGCCTCGTCACGGCGGCCTCCCTCGAAAAGAGCCATTCCGGCGAGGTACGGGAAAGAAGGCGTAGAAGAAGAGGCTGCTGCCATTGCCGTGTAGATTGTAAGGGCCTGCCCAAAGCCGCCCTGGAGCCGGTACGCTTGGGCGAGAAGCAAAAGCGCCCTGGAATCCCGCGGCTGCCGCTTAAGGACGGGAGTCAGCAAGCCGATGGCCGAATCGGGATCTCCCTTTCGGATCCGAATCCCGGCCAGAAGGATGAGCGCATCGTCGTATTTTGGCGCCAGCTGGATTGCGCCGTGAAGGCTTTCTTCAGCCGCCGTGTCATCGCTCTTTTTCAAGTACGCCAGGGCAAGCTCGTACTTGATAATCGGAGTCTGGGGGTAGTATCCCTGTGCGACCTTGAGGTCGGCGATCGCGCCGTCCGCGTCTTCCTTCGTCAGTTTGACGGTGGCCCGCCGCACCATCGCGTCGTAATTGGTGGGATCGCGGGCAAGGACCTTTTCGGCATAGGCCACGCAGTCGTCATAGCGTTTCTGGGCCACGGCGACCCGCATCGATTCCGTCCAGCCCGGAATGAAGTCGGGGGCTTTGGAAGTGATTTCATCCAATCCATGCCGCGCTTCGTCCAGCGATCCCTTTTCGATCAAGAAATCCGCGTATCGGATCCGGACAGGAGCGCGAATGAGAGACAGGTCGGCCGCCTTTTTCAAATACTCCTCGGCGGTCTTTGCATCATTTCGCTGGAGGGCGAGATTCCCGAGCCCCTCGTAGGCCGCAGGGGAATCCGGCTTCATCGCAAGCGCCTTGCGAAATTCCCCATCTGCGCCGCTCTTGTCGTGGCCCGCGAGAAGCAACGCCGCCATCGCCAAATGATTGCCGAGCGAATCCTTGTTTCGGCTCCTCAGCGATTCGACGATTCGCCGGGTCTCATCAACGTCCCGGGCAGTCAACGAGGTGTCGACGAGGAGGAGAAGGGCTTGCTCATTGCCCGGATCGCCTTCGACCACCTTCTTCGCCGCGTTCCGGGCGTCCGCCGTCAGGCCCACTGATAGACATGCTAGACCATAGTTCAGGCGAAAACGGGGATCATCGGCGCCAATGTCCATCGCCCTCTTCAAAAGCAGATATCCCTCCGCAATGCGTCCTTCATTGAGACTGAGCGAACCCAGGCCGCCGACTGCCCTTACGCTTGTCGGGTCCACGGAGATAGCCACCCTGTATTCGATTTCCGCCTTGTCGTAGTCGCCCGCAGCGACATCGCCCTCCGCGCGTCTTAGGTGGCGCTCAAGACGGAGTTGCTTCGTGCAGCCGGCTCCGGCCAGGGCAAAAATGCCAAGAGCCAGAAATGCTGGCCGGAGTAGTCTGGACATGATGGATTTGCGATGATCGTGCAATTGAGCCCGCGAAAGTAAAGCTTGGGCTAAGGGCCTAGCCCGGCCCAGCTTGGAGGCAAAGGATGACAACAAGCGGCCGCACCACCACCACCGGTCCGCAAAAGAGTCGCTTAACTTCCGATTATTTCGTCAGCCCGAGCTTGCGCCCTGCGGCCGAAATTCCCACCAGTGCCATGCCCAGCAGGGCTATGGTCGAACCGCCATCTGGCACACTGCTCGTCTTATTGACGACAAGTTGTCCGGAGGTGAAGTCGAGATAGCAATCCTGCGCAATGGTGAAACCCAGGGTCCCGTTATTTTGAAGTTGCGTTAGGATAGAGCTGTTGATTCCGGAAGTAAGGCTTATCGTATAGGCCCAAGTATTATCGCTATTAGGACCGCCCCCGCCTACATAAGTCGGAGTTAATTCTCCGGTCTTTATCGTCTGCAACGCGGTGCCTGTGTCGCTCGTGTTACTGTACAGGTTGATGACGAAAAAGTCCTCACCCCCCTGGTTTGTCGAACTGTTGAGATCAAATGTCAGGCTCGCGATGCTGCTCAGCGAACTGGCGCCTGAAACACCCGAGAAATAACCCTTCAAAAGGTCGCTATCGTCGCCGCTGGAATACACAGCGTTGGCCGTGACTTGGCTGGCGAACGCGCTTCCGGAAAGCGCGAGCGACGCTGCAGTGATCATTGCGAGGAGTATTTTTCTCACGGTATGCTGGAAAGTTTAAGTGGAATACGATTCTCTCTCATGGACATCTGCTTATATCATGCCAATCGCCTGCAAGTCGGCTAAAATATGCGGGAAGTGATTTTCACGTTATTTATGTATAATCACTTACAAAATAACCGAATTTCTTCGTTTGTTTATCGTTCTTCGCAGATCGCCGAAAAACGTTAATTTTTCCGACACTTTCGGAGCCAAATGCGACCATTTTTGCCGGCGAAAAGACCGTGCTAGAACCGCCAGGCGATGCCTGCCTCGAGGACCTTTATGCCGATATTGGCCCGTATTGAAAAGGACCACGTTATTGACGGAACCGATATAGCGAAACCCGACCCTGCCGAAGGCGCTGATGGGCAGCGATAGGCGATAGGCAGGGCGGTTCCCCAGTATCTGACTTGCGATAATCGAACGGGTGAATCTACGTTAGCCGCTAATGGCATTCCCCAAGATTCGGAAACTCATCGCAGCCCGAAAGAGACTCGCCCGGCTCGAAAAGATTGTGTCAACCGAACTTCCACGGGAACTCGCCGGACTGTTTGAGCGATACCGTTTCGCCGATGTGCATTCCTTTCTGGACGCCGTCCGGGGCGCCGCTGGCGGCCGAAATACGAGGGGCGGGCTCCGCTCGAAAAAAGCGGCTGTCGCGCCGAAGGCGAAGAAACGCAAGCGCGCAAAGATCACCGACGCGGTTCGCGCCCGGGTGAAAAAGCTTTTTCATGCTGGCAGTTCGGGCTCCAAGATCGCAAAGGCGGTGGGGATTTCGCTTCCGAGCGTGCAAAACATCAAGAAGGCTTTCGGCCTGGTGAAGAAACGCGGATCCAAGGCGAAAAAAGTGCGGGCCACGCGCAAGCCGGCGAAAAGAAAACCGGCCAGGGCCGCCGCTGCGAAGCATCCCCCCGCCGCACCTTCTTCGCCTCCGCCTGCGCCGGCAGCAGCTACTGGAAATTAGGCGGGTCCGGCGGCGCCTCTTTGCTCCGTTATAAACATGAAATACCCCCATATACCCCGCCTTCTGATTGCAACCGGGTTTATAGCCCTCGCTCCAGCCGCCTCGCACGCCCTTGCCGCCGACGCCGCAGCTTTGGAAACGCGGGCTGAGTGGAACGATCCCGATACCGGCCATCGCATCGTCCGGCTCTCGACCGAACCCGGCAGCGCGAGCCTTTATTTTCACCAGAACGCCTTCACCCCGGAGGGCGACAAGATGATCATCGTGACCCCCGGCGGCCTCTCCACGGTGGACTTAAAGACGCGGGAAATCGAACTGGTCGCCCCCGGCGTGCGCTACAGCATGGGCAGCAGCGCGGGAATCGAGGTCGGCCGCAAGACGCGCACGGTCTATTATCAAAAGAATATCAACGGGCACACCGTCCTCTATGCGACCAACGTGGACACCAAGGCCACCCGTGAGATCGTCACGTTGCCCTTCACCGGCGAATTCGGCGGGGTGTCGGCCGATGAGACCTTGATCATCGGCAAGACGGGTGTTCCGGACTCCGGCGCTCAAATGGATCGCGGCCAGGCCGCGTCGCCGGAATCCGGTGCTCCCCCCGGCCAGGGCGGCCGCCGGGGCGGCCGCGGCAATCGCATGCTGCAATTCTTCACCGTCAATATCCAGACGGGCGAGGTAAAGACGTTTTTCCCCAGTCACGACAACCTGAACCATATCCAGTCTTCTCCGACGGATCCAGAGATGGTCCTGTTTTGCCACGAGGGCGAATGGCACGAAGTCGATCGCATCTGGACAATCCACACCGACGGCACGGGAGTGCGCCTGATGCACAAACGCACAATGCAGTATGAAATCGCGGGCCATGAATTCTTCAGCCACGACGGTCAGATGATCTGGTACGATTTGCAGACCCCGCGCTCGGTCGAGTTTTGGCTGGCAAGCGTGAATGTCTACAACGGAGAGCGAATCCGCTACCCGATCACCCGTGAGGAGTGGTCCGTGCACTACGCCGTGTCCTGGGACGGCAAACTCTTCTCAGGCGACGGTGGCGGCCCCGATGGTGTGGCCAACATGACGCCTCTCCCGGATGCCCATACCCTGAAGCCGCCCGTGAATAACAAATGGATGTACCTGTTCACTCCGATAGCGGACCAGAACGATACCATCACGGTCGGAGGCGAGAGCGTTAAGATCGGTCATTTCAAGGTGGAAAAATTGGTCAACATGGCCAAGCACGACTACAGCAAGCGGACGGGCGTCGAACCCAACGGGATGTTCACACCGGATGGCAAATGGATCGTATTCCGATCCAAGATGAGCGGAGCTTTGCAGGTGTATGCGGTCGAAATCGCGCCCGCGGCCCCTAATGGCGGGGGCTGAATCTCCGCGGTCAATTCGCCTTTGCTTTTCTTCAGAAACGGCAAAAAAGATCGATTGCGAAAGAAAGTCAGCGCATTGCGACGGATCCGGGTGTCTGAAAATATCGGGCGGCGAACCGCAGGAATACCGGCCAGTCGAGGGCGTCGGTATGCGGGCCCTTGTGATAGCGGTACGCAATGTCGCCGGATATCAGCTCCAAGTCCGGCGCGGGCATGACAGTCGTCCCCAGATCCTTCCGGCCTAGGAGACGGTAGACCGGTCCGGCCGCCACAGCCGCCATAAACTCACCGTGGGGGTCTGCCCACTGATCCCCGGTGCCGCCGGTGACGAAAAGGGGCCGTGGCGCGACGAGCGTCATCAGCTCCGGGGAGTCGACCGGCAGGTCTCCCCAATGGGCAGCGTATTTGAGGAAATTGCCGGCCATCCAATGGTATTCCGACGCGCTCGCGACGTCATCGAGCGTCTCGCCCCAATTGCGCCGCGACGGTTTGGCGCCGCCTTCGCCGGAACAACTTGCGTAGCAGATGGCCCATCGCCGGTCATAGGCTGCGGCGAGAAGGGCTGTCTTTCCCCAGCGCGAATGGCCCTCGACCCCCAGTCGCGTCGCATCGACGGACCGGTCGGTCTGCAGATAATCGATCGTGCGGCTGAGACCCCAGGACCAGGCCGCGAGTGCGCCCCAATCACCGGGCCGGCGGGGCTGCCCGCGATTCACCAATCCGATGATGCCCGACTCCAATCCGGCGCCGGTGTCCGCCTGCACCGTGGTAGGGGCGAAAGTCCCGTATCCCCAGCCGAGTGCGAGGACCTGCTCTCGCGCAGTCGGCCCTGGCATTGATTTGGGCGCGGCCCCGGACCTCGGCCCCGAAGGCGGTCCGCCTCCGACGACGATCATCATCGGCACCGGGGCCGTGGCATGCGCCGGGATCCACAGCGTCAGCTCGATATGCGGGCTTGCGGCCGGATATGCCGAATTATCTATGTGCCCCACAACCGTCTTCATGACCGCCGTTCCTCCGAGCGCATCGTTGTCGATTTTCGTCACCTCCCAAGTGACGGCAGGCGTTGATTGTGGAATCTTCCCATAAATCTCGGTTTCAAAATCGCGGAGGATCTCCGGGCGCCGCATACGCCACCAAGTCGCGGCATCAGCGACCGTTTCGCCGCTCTTAAGCCGAAGGGGATCGGTGAGGGGGAAGGGATTGGCTTTGGCTTCGTCGTAGTTAGTCCAAGTGCCCCACGCCGAGCGGCCGACTCCATTACCCGCGCTGTCCGCCCAATGCCGGCCGTCGGGCAGCAACCTCGCGCCCGGCGTCCGATTGGGATCGGCGGCCATCTCCGGCAGGGGGCCGGGCATCGGCAGATGGAGCTGCGCAAACATCTGCTGGTAGTCCGCATCCCTGGAGAGGGGGGCCGGGGCGTCTTCACCCAGCGCCCGGGGAGCCTGGGGAATGCCTAGGATGAAAGCCAAGAGGATCAGGCGGCTGAGGGGGTGTCTCATGGGCCAATGGGTTTGAGGTGGATCAAAACGATCCATCCAGATTCATCCGTCGGCGCCCTGTGTCAATCGCTCCGAAAACGCGGAGCCTTGCCGGTCCCCTCGGATCAGCTCACCGCCCGAGAGGGCACAGAATTCGCAGAACGAGCCTCGGCTGCGGCAATTGCTTCCAGCAATTGGCCGCAAGTAAACGGCTTTCTCAGAAGAAAATCGACGTGAAAACCTCGCGCGATCATCAGGTACGTATCCGCGCTCAACTGCCTCCCGCCGGACATGGCGACGACCGGAAGACCGGCATAGCCTTTGTGCAAGACATTGATCAGTTCGATTCCATCCATGTCAGGCATCAGCAGATCGGTGATTACAAGGTCGACCGTCTCGTGCTTGAGCTTGCGCAGCGCTTCCCTTCCACCGCTTGCGGCGGAAACAGCGTAACCCGACCGTTCTAGCATAAGCTGAACGGTTTCGAGGACGCTCGGGTCGTCGTCGACAAGAAGGATTGAATGGATAGCCATGCCTGCGCTGTAAGGATCGGTCAGTATGCGATTACTCGCAACTTTCATTCCGGGGGTACAATTACTTACTGGAACCTAAGGTCCCATCTGGATGGGCCTTGAGTCGGTTCGTCGGGATTCTTTGTTTTTCAAATTGTGGCCAAACCCTGGTCTCTTGCCGTTTGACAGAGCACAAGCCGGAGATTAGGCTCGATCCGCTTACCCCTCGGAAATTCAAATCATGCTCGAGGAGCATTCTAACCACTCGCGTAACATCAAATGGGAAGGATCGACATCATGGGCTACAATGAATCGAAACAATATCTGAGCCGGCGCTCGTTTTTAAAGTCCACGGGCGCCTTGATTTTGGCCGCAAATTTCCTGCGTGCGTCAAACCGCGCCGAGGCGGCCGATGTCGAGGGCGCGCACCTAATGACACCGAGCGGCAAGCCGTTGCGCGGGCTGTATCCCATCATGGAGACGCCCTTCACCCAGGACAACGTATTGGACACCGATGCGCTCGCGGCCGAAGTCGCCTTCTGCAACCGGGGACGCCTGGGCGGCATGATTTGGCCCGTGTTCGCCAGCAGTTGGTCGACCCTTTCCGATGCCGAGCGGATCGCGGGCGCGGAGGCGATCCTGGCCGCCGGCAAGGGTGGAAGTGCCGCGATCGCAATCGCGGTTCAGAACACGGCTTGGGACGTTGCCACGTCCGTACGCTATGCCAAACACGCCGCCGACCACGGGGCTGATGCCATTGTCGCCATGCCGCCGAACAACGGCTGGAATGTCAGCGACCAGGCAGTCATCGACTATTACAAAGCGATCGGCGCGGCGACGGAACTGCCGCTGATCGTCCAGACGCGCGGCACGATAAGCGTCGATCTCATGATCCAGTTGTTCCAACAAGTTCCGACCATGAAGGCGACGAAGGACGAGGTTGGAAATCCCCTGGAACGCGTCACGCAATTGATTCAGCGGACCGACAACAAGCTCGCGGTCTGGGCAGCGGGCGGCGGCACCGGAGACGCGCTCCTTCAGGAATTGCCGCTCGGTTTCATGGGCCTGTGTCCAACCCCTCAATATTCCGATCTCCTGCAGCAGGTGATGGATCTTTACTGGGCCGGAAAGAAAAGAGAGGCCTTCGACATGTACGGCCGGGTGCAGGCATTTGCCACAATTCCCGGGGCGACCGAATACATGATGGTCGCCCGCGGCGTCTTCAAGGAAACGACAAAATCGCGGCAGCAGCCGATGGAGCCTGAATCCCGTGGAGGTGGCGGTGGCGGAGGAGCGGGAGGAGGTGGAGGTGGTCGGCGGGGCGGTCGCGGCGGCGCGACTCGCCTAACCGACGCCCAGAAGCAATATGTCCGGGATGCCATCGATCAGTATCTGAAGCCCTATATGCGGGCGTAAGTAGAAGTCTTTATGAAGTTTTGGCAGAATATGACGTATTTGACTGCTATACTTCGTAAGTGTCGTCATCCGTCTGTGGCCGAAAAATCAGTAAAGCGCTGATTTTGTGCGCCGGCTTGATGGTCGCATTGTCGCTCCGTGCCCAAACCCTCTACTGGGATACCAATGGCAACGCGGCTGGAACAAGTGCAACTCCCAGTGGCACCTGGAGTGCCATTGCAACGACGA
>Ga0182024_10020113_pt1 | contig 12224 bp, 11 predicted proteins | sample P32metaG_FD_120480 | JGI IMG/M metagenome (GOLD analysis project Ga0182024, IMG submission 120480) | Permafrost microbial communities from Stordalen Mire, Sweden - P3-2 metaG (Illumina Assembly) | ecosystem: Environmental > Terrestrial > Soil > Wetlands > Permafrost | place: Sweden: Stordalen...
CTCGAAATCGGGATCTGCGGCGAGCACGGCGGCGAGCCTAGCTCCGTGGAGTTCTGCTATCGCGTCGGCATGAACTATGTGTCGTGCTCGCCATACCGCGTGCCGATCGCGCGTCTGGCGGCGGCGCAGGCAGCGATCTCCGGAAGCGACAAATCGGAGAGCATGCGGACCGCGTAAGTCGCCGCTAGCGCTGGGCGTTGAGGGAAGACTTGGTGGCCGGGGGATGCGGCTCGCCTGCGATTAATTCAGCAGCCTTGCGCTGATCTGCCGCAGCGCCGCTGTGATCGCCGCGTCCTCCGGCAGAAACGTCTGCAACACCACGCGCCCGCCGCTGTCGCCGCGCCCGGCGCGCCCGGCCACCTGCGTGATGAGCTGAAACGTCCGCTCCCCGGCCCGGAAATCCGGCAGCGCCAGGGCCGTGTCGCCGCTGATCACGCCCACCAGAGTCACGTTCGGATAATCCAGCCCCTTGGCGATCATCTGCGTTCCCAGCATCACCTTGATCTCGCCGCTGCCGAAGCGGCCCAGCGTCGCCTCGTAATCGCGCGACGAGCGCATCGTGTCGCTGTCCACCCGCGCCATCGCCAGCCCGGGAAATTTTTTCGCCAGCTCCTCCTCCACGCGCTGCGTCCCCAGTCCAAACAAGCTCAGCTTCTTTCCGCACGCCGCGCACGCCCCCGGAAGCGGGCTGACGGCAAGGCAATAATGACAGTGCAGCGACCCCGCGTGAACGCTGCGATCCAGCGCCGCCGATCCGACCGGCGCACCGCCCCAGCGGTGATACGTCAGCGTCGCGTCGCAGTACGGGCACTGCATCACTTCGTTGCAGTGCGCGCAATAAACAAAATTGGAATAACCCCGGCGGTTCAGCAGCAAAATCGCCTGATGCCCCGCCGCCAGCGTCTGCCGCAGCAGATTCTCAAGGCGCATGCCGATCAGATGAATGCCGCGCCGGCGGCGCAATTCTTCCCGCAAATCGACCAGTTCCACGACCGGCATCGCCAGCCCGCGCACGCGCCGGGGCAGTTGCAGCAGGTGATAGCGCGAAGCGCTCTCTCCCGACCGCGTCCGGTAGTAACTTTCCAGCGACGGCGTCGCGCTGCCGAGAATCACCGGCACGCCTTCGATCTGCCCGCGCTTCACCGCCACGTCGCGCCCGTGATAGCGCGGCGCCGTTTCCTGTTTGTAGCTTTGCTCATGCTCCTCATCGACAACGATCACGCCCAATTTCGTCAGCGGCGCAAAGACGGCCGACCGCGCCCCGACGACCACATCCGCCGCCCCCGCCGCGATCATCTGCCAGTAGCGATGCCGGTCGGTCTGCCCCAGCCCGCTGTGCAGAATCGCCACGCGCCGAAAGCGGGCCTCAAATCGCCGCACCGTCTGCGGCGTCAGCGCGATCTCCGGCACCAGCACCAGCGCCTGCTTCCCCGCCTCCACCGCGCGGCGGATGCACTGGAGATATATCTCCGTCTTCCCGCTTCCCGTCACGCCGTGCAGCAGACTGACCGAAAACCCGCCGTCCATGCGCGGCCGCAGCTCATCGAAGACGCGCTGCTGATCCTCATTGAGTTTCAAATCCGTTTCATCCGCCCGCCCGCATGGCAGATCGGCCGTCAGCCCCGGCAGGTCCGCCTCGTCCACGATGCTGATCAGTCCCGCCGCCAGCAGCTTGCGCACCGTCGCCGTTGTTGATCCCGCCTCTTCCGCCAGCCGCGACAGCTCGATGGATTGCCCCTCCTCCAGATTCAGCAGCCGCGCCAGAATCGCGCGGCGGCGCGGGGCTTTGATCTTTTCCAAAATCGCCTGCGCTTCAGCGCGATCGCGGATCAGCCGCACCATGCGCTTGTGGCCCAACCCCTGTTTTCTTTTGACCGCCGACGGGATCACGCTCTGCAACACCACGCCCAGCGGCGTCACGTAATACCGGCTGATCCATCTCGCCAGCTCCAGTATCTTTGGCGAGAGAAGCATGCGCGAATCTTCGATGGCGAGAATGTCCTTGGTCTTTGGATGCCCCGCGACGGGATTGATGTAAACAACGCATCCCCGGGCCGGCCGATTATTCCTGCCCAGCGGCACGCGCACCCGCTGCCCGACCTGCAACTCGCCCGCTAGCGCCGGCGGAACGTGATAATCCAGTACATGGTCGATGGCCCGATCCAGCGCCACGCCCGCAAATGGCCCGGTCTGAGCCGCAATCGGAACCGCGTCGATCTGCCCGAAAAGTGTTGTAGTCATTGGCGACGCCGCCGCTCTCTGCTATCGTGCGATCATATTGTATGCCGATGATGTTCGGCAACCGTTAGGGAAATACTATGACATCTTCGCCCACCGATCTGCTGAATTTCGAGATTCCCTCCACCCTCGACTGGATGGGCCGCCTGCGCCTGTGGGGTGGGGCGCTGGCCTGCTTCCTGGTCTTCTGGTGGTGGACCGGCGTGATCGGTCTGCCCGCCGTGCCGCACATGGGCGGCAGCCTGTTCAGCCAGCCGCAACCGTCGGTCGCCATCGGGGCGATTGCCGCGGCCCTGATTCTCTGCACCGTCCTGGGCCGCCTGATCGTCGGCTATCTGCGCATCGGAGCAGACCTCCAGTTCGACGGCGGTGTGATGGCCGCGCTGGTCGGCATGATGGCCGTGGTTTTTCGCCTTGGCCCGGTGCGCTATGCGCTCTTCTCGATGGACGATCCGCAGGTCTTCGTGCTGCTGGGCGCGGAACTGCTGCTGATGTACGTCGTCGTCGGACTCTGCTGGCTGGGCCTGCAATTCGCCGCCCCGACCGTTCCGCCCGCGCCCTCCGAACCGCTGAGCAGCAAACTCGGCGCGATCGCCACGAGCGTTGCCGTGATGACGGCCTGCATGATTTTCATCTCGCGCTCCGACGCGACATCGCAATCGCTCGCGGCGGTGGGAATCTCCGCGCTGGCCGGAGCGATGGCGGGGCACATCGCCTTCCCCGTCAAGTGCAGCGTCTGGTACTGGATCGCTCCCGGCATCGTGGGAGTTGCGGGTTACGCCATCGCGTTCGCCGACCCATCGGGCCTCGCCACCGGCTTCACGCAGGGCGCGCTGGGAGCGCTCTCGCATCCGTCGCCGATGGCCTATGCCAGCGCCGGCCCGGCTGGCGCGATCTTCGGCTACTGGATGGCCAGCCGCTGGCATCACGAACAGGCCGTCCAGGCGGCCGCTCAGGCGAGTTGATGTGGAATCTCACGTTCCCTAGGATCAATCCCATGCCCTCCGCCGCCGCCACCGCGACTTTGCCCGACGCCACCGGCCATTTCGGCCCGTATGGCGGCGTCTTCGTTCCCGAAACGCTCATCGCGGCGCTCGATCAACTAAGCCGCGAATACGCCCGCGCCAGGTCCGATCCCGCCTTCGCCAAGGAGCTGGATTACTATCTGACCCAATTCGCCGGCCGCCCCAGCCGGCTCTATTTCGCACGCCGGCTGACCGAAAACCTCGGCGGCGCGAAAATCTATCTGAAGCGCGAGGATTTGAATCACACGGGCGCTCACAAAATCAACAACACGCTCGGCCAGGCGCTGCTGACATTGCGGATGGGCAAAAAGCGCCTGATCGCCGAGACCGGGGCCGGCCAGCATGGCGTCGCCACCGCTACCGCCGCCGCCGCGTTCGGCCTCTCCTGCGACGTGTACATGGGAACCGAAGACGTTCGCCGCCAGAGTCTGAATGTCTTTCGCATGAGGTTGCTGGGCGCCCGCGTCGTCGAGGTGCACAGCGGCAGCCGCACGCTCAAGGACGCCACCAACGAGGCGATGCGCGACTGGATGGGCTCCGTCGCTCACACGCATTACATCATCGGCTCCGTCGTCGGCCCGCATCCGTTCCCGATGATCGTGCGCGATTTCCAATCCGTCATCGGCGTCGAGACGCGGGCACAATGTTTGGAAGCCGAAAAACGTCTCCCCGATTTTATCGTCGCCTGCGTCGGCGGCGGCAGCAACGCGGCGGGGATTTTTTATCCCTTCGCGGCCGACAAATCCGTGAAGCTGATCGGCGTCGAAGCCGGCGGCCGCGGCAGCGCCCTTGGCCAGCACGCCGCCACGCTCTCCTGGGGCAAACCCGGCGTCCTGCACGGATCGCTCAGCTATGTGTTGCAGGACGACGACGGCCAGACCGCCGACGTGCACAGCGTCTCCGCGGGCCTCGATTATCCCGGCGTCGGCCCCGAACACGCCCATTGGAAAGAGAGCGGCCGCGCCCAGTACGTTTCGATCACCGACGCCGAAGCGCTCGAGGCATTCCAGCAACTCGCCCAGCTTGAGGGGATTCTTCCCGCTCTGGAAACCGCTCATGCTCTGGCCCACGTCGCCAAGCTTGCTCCGACGCTCGGCAAGGACAAAGTGATCGTCGTCTGCCTGTCCGGCCGCGGGGATAAGGACTGCCAGGAAGTAGCGCGGCTGATTGGGGAAAAAGCGACTTTGCCCAAGAATTCGTGATATAATCCCCCTCAGTGAGGCATGACCGCATGGCATCAGTTCGATCAGCCGTATTGCCCTCTTTGGAGCCGGGTCCGGCCTGGGAGATCGCTCGCCTTTTTTCCAATCAGGGCCACCTGAGCGAGTCGGAATATCTGCTTCTGACCGATCACACCAGGCGGATGGCCGAGTTCAGCAACGGAAGGATCGAGGTGCTGCCGATGCCGACGCTGGAACACCAGGAGATCGTGCTTTTCCTTGTGAACCTTCTGCGAATGTTTATCGCACCGAAGAAACTCGGCCGCGCGATCATGTCGCCGTACCGGGTGCGCCTCGCCGACGGAGAATTCCGCGAACCGGACGTGGTGTTCGTCCTCGAGAAGAATGTATCGCGCATGGCCAATCGGTTTGGCGAAGTGGCGGACCTCGTCATGGAAGTGGTGAGCGAAGACGATCCCAAACGCGATCTTGTGGACAAGCGGGTCGAATATGCCGCCGCGGGAATTCCCGAATATTGGATTGTCGATCCGCGCAGCCGCACGATCACGGTGTTGCGGCTGGAGAACGGCCAGTACGTGACGCACGGCGAAGCCACCGCGACCGGGCAGGTTCGCTCCGCCCTTCTGGAAGGATTCACCGCCGACGCGGCCGCGGTCTTCGCTGCGGGCCAAAATGCCTGATCGGTTTTCCAGCACTATCAGCGGCAAACGCCTCGCACCGCCGGGCGATTGCTGCTGTTGACGTGGTTTTCAACCGCCGCCAGATATTCTTCATCCTTGAGCGGTGAAGACCGCATGAGGCTTGCAAAATCGGCAAAGGTCGCCTTGCCCGCGCCGTTGATCGGCGTGATGGCGCAAATCCCGCGACCGCCTTCCTCGACGATGAAGGCGTCGCCGTTCTCCCGAACCCGCTTGAGGAGGGCGGGAAACGCTGATTCCGCTTCGTGGGTTGTGATATGTGTTTCCATCGCACCTTTAGCGTAGCCCGTATCTCGGGATAGGCAAGCAAATTTCAGCTCGCACCGGGTTTCGATGCGTTTTTTCTTTTGATCTCATCAAGGATCTGACCGATGGCCTCGTCGATCCAGGACAGCTTCTCCGATCCGTTCGAGTCAGCCGCGAGGGCGATTCTTTCCTGCCGCAGAATTGCCAATGCTTGTTCACTGGCCAATGTGACGAATCCGTCCAGCGCATCTTTCCAAACCTCGTCGTGGGAATCGCGCAAGGCAACGGTTAACGCCGGCAAAGCCGCCGGATCGCGGAATTGCCAGATGACGCGCACAAGCCGGGATCGCCGCGCAGGATCGGTCTCTCTCCCAAATGCCTCAACAAAACAGGGCAGGGCACGCGATCCGTAGTCCAATGCCGGATCGCTGTCCTCCCATCTGCCATCATCAAGACTGTCGAGATACCGCCTACGAATTTCCCACTCCAACTCGGTCATGGCTATCACCGGCAAACGCCGCGCGCCAAAAACCCGCCGTCCACGATGATCGTTTCGCCGGTGACGAAACTCGCCGCAGGCGAAAGCAGGTAGATCGCAGCGCCCACCATCTCCTCGGCACTGGCGAAGCGATTGAGCGCCGTGTGCTCCCGCAGCCATTCGCCGCGCGGCGTGCCTTCGATCAGCTTGCGGTTCAGGTCGGTCGGCACAATCCCCGGCGCGATGCCGTTGACGCGGATGCCGAGGTGCGCCCATTCGTTGGCCAGGCCGCGAATGATGCCCAGCACGCCGCTCTTGCTCGAAGCGTAGGCGAGCACTTCAGAAAGCGAGATGAACGAATTCAGCGAGGCGATGTTGACGATGCTGCCGCGCTCGCCGTTCTTGACGGGGGATTGGTCTTTCATCGCGCGGCCGGCGGCCTGGTTCACGATGAATGTGCCGTTCAAATTCACATCGACAATGCGGCGGAACTCGGCGACCGGCATTTCCAATGACGGCTGCTTCTTAATCACGCCGGCGGAGTGAACGACGCAGTCGAGGCGGCCGAATTTGCTCACCGTATGCTCCACCGCCGCGGCGACGCTGGCTTCGTCGGCGACATCAATGCGCACTCCTTCGTGGCCGCCGCCCATCTCCTTGCGCATGGCGGCGACTTTTTCGGGATTGCTCGAGCCGACGCAGACACGCGCGCCGGCCTGGGCGAGGCCGATGGCGATGGCGCGGCCGATGCCGCTGGTGCCGCCGGTGATGAGGCAGGATTTTCCCGACACGTCAAAGCCGCTGTACATTTCAAACCTCGATTTTCTTGAATGATTTTGGATCGAACGAAAACTTCGCATCGGCCGCGACGGCGGCGAAGGCGTCGATCTCCGCCGGGGAAAAGAGCAGCCCGCCGTGCCGGTCGCTCAGGGCCGCGGCCTGGGCTTCGATCTGGCCGGGGAGCAGGCAGCTTTCGTTGCCGTGGCCGGTGATGTCGGCCAGAACCGCTTTGATGTTCTGCGCCTGCGAGCGGCCCATCGCGAAGTCGCCGCTGATCGCGTCAGGACGGATGCACTGGAAATAAAAACTTGGAGTGTGTTTTTCTTTGGGATCGCCCTGCGTCGGCCGGCTTCGCAGCGTCGGGAGCGAACCGCCGATGAACGCGCCCATGATCTCGTCGATCAGCGACATGCCGTATCCCTTGTGCTGGCCGAACGGAAGCAGGGCGTAGACCTTGGCCGGGTCGGTTGTTTCGCGTCCGTTGGCATCGACGGCGCAGCCCGGCGGAATCGGCTTTCCTTCGCGCGCGAGCTGCTGCACGCGGCCCATCGCCACGGTGCTGGTGGCCCAGTCGATGCAGATGGGGAAGCCGATGACGCCGCGAGTCGGAAAGCCCCAGGAATGCGGATTGGTTCCCAGCGTCGGGAATTTTCCGCCGAACGGAGCGACCTCCGCCAGGGCCGCCGTGCAGCAGGTGTAGGCGATGTATCCTTTGTCGGCCGCGTCGATCACGTACCCGCCGCCCCACAGATAATGGAAGGCATGATCCACGGCGACGGTTCCGCTGCCGTACTCGTCGGCCAGCTTCATGCACGTCTCCATCGCGGAAAACGCGACCGACATGCCGAGTTTTTTGTTGGCGTTCCATTTCTCCACGGCTTTGTAGCGGCTGGGCAGTTTCTCAATTTTCGCCGCCGGCACGCACCCGCCGCCTTTGCTGCCAAAGTGATCGTCAAGATGCAGCGCCTTGATGGCGTTGTGCGTGCGGATGCCGTGGCGCGAGGCCATGCGGCAGAGCTTCGCGGCCGCCGCGCCTTCGTCGGGCGTGTAGCCGCGGGCGCTGTAAGCGGCCGTCACGAGACGGTCGTGGAATTCTTCGGGCATTACCAAATACGCTGCACCCATCAGTCGCTCCTCAGAATTTGTTCGCTTGAACGTAGTCGCTGTCGCCCTTGAGATAGTTCACCAGATTCATCGCCGCCCGCAGGCCCTGGCGCTGCACGCTCTCAAACGTGCGGCTGCCGACGTGCGGGGTGATGATGACGTTGTCGATCTCCTGAAAAATGTGCGGCGCCTTGATCGGCTCGATTTCCAGCACATCGGCCCCATATCCGCGGAGTTTGCCACTCTTGCAGGCCTCGGCGACGTCGGCCTCGACGACCAGTCCGCCGCGGGCGGTGTTGACGATGATCGCCCCGTCCTTCATCAGCGCCAGCGTGCGGCGGCTGATGAAACCGCGGGTTTCGGGAGTCAGGTTCATGTGCAGGCTGACGACATCCGCCTCGCGCAGCACGTCTTCGGCGGCGGCCAGCCGGCGGACGGTATGTTGTTTGGCGAACGCTTCATCGAAGTGCGGATCGTAGGCGATCGGCGTCATGCCGAAGGCGATGCCGCGCTTGACGACCTCCTTGCCGATGCGCCCCATCCCCAGCACGCCGAGCGTTTTGCCGAACAGCTCCACGCCGGTCTGGCGCTTCCACGATCCGCTCTTGACGGATTTCATATGAAACCAGAACGCCTTGGCCACGCAGATCATCAGCGCGAACGTGTGCTCGGCAACGGTCGTCTCGTTCACGCCCGGCGTGAAGAGCACGGGAATGCGCTTGGCCGTCGCGTACGCCACGTCGATGGAGTCCAGCCCGATGCCGTACTTGGCGATCACTTTTAGCCGCGGCAGGGCGGCGTCGATCACTTTGGACGTGATCAGATCATCACCGTTGAGCAAACCGTCGAATCCGCCCTTGCTCAGCAGGTCGAGCATCTGCTTCTCATCCAGCGGCCCGCGCGCGGTGACGATCTCAAACCCGCTGGCGTTGAGAACATCATGATGCTTTCCGGGAGTATCCTGAAAGCTGGTCGTCGTCAGAAGAACCTTCATCTGATTGATTCACATTCCGGCCCGCAGGGCCTCAAGATGCTTGGTAAAATGGGTGACGAGAACTTCCTTGTAGGTGTCCTTGTGCGAGGTCAGCACATTCCGCACGGCCGGGCCGAATTCGGGATGCGTCAGCGTCGAGCCGAACGTGCAGTGCAGAATCTGGCGGCCGGGGTCGCTCATGCCGGTTCCCTTGGGTGTCCGCTCCCACAGGCCGAGGTACGTATGCTCCAAATCCTTCGCCGACTTGATCGCCGACGGCGGCGGCACGGCGGCGTTGGTGGCGGAGACGTGATACGTCGCCTTGTCCGTGTCGTAGCGCGAGCGGGCGAAGTCGATGATGGTGCGGAACAGTTTCTCGTCGTGCCGCGCGACGACGCGCAGCGCTTCCAGATAACTTGTGCCGGCCGTCTTAACGTGAAACTGCCCCTTGGTCGCGCGGGCCAGCGACGGATAGATCGACAACTTGTCCGACCCGGAGTGCAGGCTGAGCTTGTACGGCCCCAGCACCCGCGCGATCGCCGCATGATCCGCAAGCGATCTCTCAAACGCCGCGACATCGCCCTTGTAATCGACGCCCTTCTCGAAATCGCCGATGAACCTGGGCGCGAGGCTGATGATTTTCACGCCCGCGCCGCGAAGCTGATCGGCGATGATGTAATGTTCGGCCAGCGTTGTCGGCTGCGGGGTTTCATCCACGCTCAGTTCGATCTCAAAATCGCGGCCGTGCTGGCGCGAGACTTTTTCGATGTGGCGGGCAAGGCTCACCGTCAGGTTGATGGCGCGGCCATATTTCACGGCGGCTTTGCGGCAGACCGGCTCCTCAAACCCGATCTTCGCTCCGCTGGGCAGAGTGACGGTCTTGCCGGAATAACTGCGCACCCACGGGGCCTGATCGGCGACGGCCCGGAATTTGGTTCCCAGTTCATCCGGCGAGTAGCTGTCGGCGGCGGCGTCCACTTCGCCGGATGGGTCGATGGTGAAGAACACAAACCCGACAGCGGCCGTTGATTCAATGTCCTGCGGCGTTTTCAGATGGTCGGCGTCGGCGCCGCTGAGGCCGGTGTAATGTTCAGCGGCGACTCCCGCGGCGGCATCGTCCATCACCTGCCGCGGCGTGCGCTGCGTGCGGGTCATTTCACGAATCGACTGCTGCGCGAAGATCGGCAGGATGCCTTTGCCGGCGCTCATCTGCGCCGCCGCGTGGCCGGGCGTGGCCAGACCGGTGCGATCGCCGTAACCGAAACTGGCCGCGAGGCCCAGGGTCACGGGTTTGAATGTCGATGGATTGGCCATATTTTTTGCTCCGTTAAATTCTTCAGACATTATTCTCGGGCCGGCCGCTGGACCAGGTGACGTTATGCACCGGCTTGATGATCTCGAGCACTTCCGCCAGCAGCTTGCGGTCGAGCGGTTCGGCGGCCCACGCGATGTTTCGCTTCATATTCTCCGGATCGGCCGAGCCGACCATGATCGTGGCAATGTCGGGATTGGCAAGTGCAAATTGCAATGCAAGTTTTTCAATATTCGAACCCCGTGCCCGGCAGTGCGCCACTGCTTTCGAACAGGCGGCCTTCACAGCGGCGGGGGCCGGATGCCAATCGGGCATGCCGGATTCGGAAAGCAACCGCATTCCCAGCGGCGACGCGCTGATGATGCCGATCCCCTGTTTCTTAAACTGGGGAATAAAATCCGATAGTGCCGTGTCGTTCAGGCCGTAGTGACAGTATGACAAAACCACATCCAGCGGCACGGCGTCGGCCACGCGCCTGAACGCCGCCAGCGGCAGACCGCTGATGCCGATAAAACGGACCTTTCCGGTCTGCTGAATCTTGCGCATCGCGGGAATGGTTTCCTGAATGATCTGATTGAGATCGCCGAATTCGATGTCATGGGCGAGAAGAGCCTCGACGTGATTCAGGCGCAGGCGCTTGAGGCTCTCGTCAATGCTGGCGGTGACGCGCTTGGCGGAGAAGTCAAAATCGGCGTTTCCATAGCGGCCGCATTTGGTGATGAGCACATATTTCTCGCGCGGCACGCCGGCGAGCGCCTCGCCGAGCATCGTCTCCGCCACCGTCAGCCCGTAGAAGGGGGAGACATCCAGCAGATTGATGCCGGATTCCAGCGACACGTGAACCGCCCGCAGCCCGTCGGATTTATTGATCTGCCGAAAGGCGCTGCCGAGCGACGAAGCCCCAAAGCTCAGCGCCGAGACCTTCAGGCCGGTTTTTCCAAGGGTTCGATATTCCATGATCGTTGCTTCCTGGCGAAAAGTTTATCCCAGCGAAAATCCTATCCTAGCGATGTCGGGGCCGCCGAAAAGCCTCACGGCGCAGACGGCGTCGGCGTGGAGGATTGTGCTTCGATGATCGCCGTCGCCGGGGCAAGCCCGTCAGCCGTCGCGGTCAGCGTGATCGGCCCGGCGTCTTTCCGCGCCTGCACCAGCGCCATGCACAGTCCGGCGAAGACTTTGCGCTGATTCGCCTTGTCCGGCTCATGCGATCCCGGATCGCCGTTGCCGACGCCGATGATCCGGCCCGGGCCGTCAATCGTGAACTTCACCAGATCGTCCGCCGTCGGAACCGTGCGTCCCGCCGAGTCGGCCACGGCGACCGTCACCACCGAGACATCCTGCCCGACGGCGTGGAGCGTAGCCCGATCCGGCGACAGCAGAACCTCCGCCGGCCGCCCGGTCGTCTCGACGCGATCGGTCATCACCACCTGATCCCCCTTTGAACCGCGCGCTTCCAGCAGCCCCGGCGCATACGGGACTTTCCAATCCAGATGCGACGTGACCACCACGTTCTGTTTGCCGAGACTGACGCCGTTCAGAAACAACTCGACGGAATCCAGATTGCTGTAGCACCACACGTCAATCGGCTGCCCCTCTTTGCCGGCCCAGTTCCAGTGCGGCAGCAGATGCAAAACCGGCTTGTCCGTCCAGTTGGCCTGGTAGTAGTAAAAATTGTCCTTGGGAAATCCGCAGGTGTCGAGGATGCCGAACTGCGAACTGACGGCGGGCCAGCGATAGGGCGTCGGCTCGCCGCGGTAATCGAAGCCCGTCCAGACGAACGCCCCCGCGCACCACGGGCGCTTGAGGTAGTAGGGCCACCATTGCTCAGCGGTCGTGCCCCAGCCGGGATTGTCCAGATCGTAAGCTGTCTCATAACTGAGCTGCCGGTTGTCGGCATATTGGCCGCGCGTGCTCAACGTGCTGGCTTCCTCCGTCCCGATGGCCGGCTTGTTGGGGAAGGCGGCGTGGAACCGGTCCATCGCGGTGTATAGATCAACATTCGTGGTCGGCCCGCGCCGTCCGCCGCCGCCGCCACCCTGACGAAGATAATTAAATCCCTGCACGTCGATGACCGTTGAAACGCCCGTGCCCCAGGCGTTGTTCATCGCCTGCGTGCACAATCGCGTTGGATCAAGCGAATGCACCAAATCCTGCATGGTCGTCGCGATCGCCGCCCCCGCCGCGCTCCC
>Ga0182024_10020114_pt1 | contig 12224 bp, 11 predicted proteins | sample P32metaG_FD_120480 | JGI IMG/M metagenome (GOLD analysis project Ga0182024, IMG submission 120480) | Permafrost microbial communities from Stordalen Mire, Sweden - P3-2 metaG (Illumina Assembly) | ecosystem: Environmental > Terrestrial > Soil > Wetlands > Permafrost | place: Sweden: Stordalen...
CGAGTCCGAAGCCCCCGGTTGGTTCGAGTCGCGAGTTCGTTCGCGGGACACCCCAAGACCGCGCCAAATCCGGCAGCCTAATCCGCAAAGTTAAACGTTAGTTGTTTGGCCAGCGCTTTCGCGCGGGTCACGTGCGTTGCTACCTAAGAATTGCACGCGGGTGGTGGAGCAGGAGCCGGGGAAATGAACACGCTGGTCAGTTCGGGCCCGCAGTTCCTCGAAGGCGCTCTATAACCCGCCTTTAGGCTCTGAACGCGCTCCTCGTGATCCAGCCCGTCTTTGGTATCGTTCAGCAGCTCTACCATCTGCGGCTGCCGTTTTTGGCATCGCTGCAAGGCATCGCGAACGTGTTCACCGACGTCGACGAACAATATTTCGCGCGTGGTAATCGTATATGATAACTACCTGATGCCTGTGCCGCTCTCGATTTGAAAGGTCTAATGTTTTGTCCACACTGTGGGCGATCAATTCCGGACGAAAGCAGGTTCTGTTTCAACTGCGGAAAGCCGCTTGACGCCGTCGCGGAGCTAAACCCACAGCAAGGTGAAACCGAGGCCACACAAGAGGCACTTGGCCAGCCTGGTTTCTCGACGGCGGGAGGCAGCACAGAACTGAGATCAGCCGGAGCGGAGGCGTATGCTGCGCAGCCCGCCGGGCGATCGGGAATATCCATCCGGCGAATCACTCTATGGGTGCTTATCGTGGCGGCTGCAACAGGGCTGGCACTTCTGAAGCACCGGGCGGACCTGCGGGCGCGCGCCGCTGAAGCCGAACAAGAGAGGCAAGAGGGCGAAAACCGTGTAGAGTTTGGAGCGCTCATCGATCGCTCGATGGCACTCGTCGTTCCGAGGGCAGGGGAAGGTTCGCTTCCATACGGTACCATCAGCTATCCGTGGATGGAGGGATGCCACACGGAGATCAACCAGGTTAGGGAGACACTGCTTTTAAGCAACTGTGGAATGACGAGCCTCTATAAGGAGTCGCACGCTAGGCAGTTCGAGCTCCGTGATGTTGATCAATATGTTCGTAGCGGCGCCTTTCGCCAACTTGCATCAGTGGTGTTGAACATGTCTGGCTCGGACACGGCGCTGCCCTATACTTCTAGGAAGCAGGACATCAACATCTTTATCTATTCTCGCGACGTGTGGGTCATAGACATCAGGCACAATGCTGTCACCGCGCACCGAACATTCACCAGTGACTCTCCTCCCTACACAATCCCGGATGTGGACGCATTCGAGAGGCACAGGCGCGATGCCTTAGAGGGCCTAATCAGGTCATGGTTGGGTACTCTAGCTGTGGCTCAGTAGAACCAAACGGACGGTGTACACAGCCTAGTTGTCCCTGGCATCCAAACCGCCGCCTACTATTGATTTGCAGCGGTTGTGGTCTTGGAACGTGTCAAGAGTGCCTCAGGAAGCTCCCGATATCATTACGATGCCGGGCATGCTTCTCAAATGGCCCTTTCGTCTCATGGCCTGGATTCTTCCTGCTCCGTTCGCTCTTGTCGCGGCAATATCTACAATCGTTGCGCTCTTCAATGCCAGCGCGAGGGGCACAGCGCTGACTTGGATAGGAATCGCATACGTGCTTTGGGCATTCGGCGTTATCCTCGACACTCAGAGGTTTCATCTACACGTCGGATGCGCCCTTGAGGTCTTTGATAGAGCCCTCGATAGGACCGCTATTGCCACACCAGGAACATTCGATCGTTTTCGTAACCCCGTCCCAGCAATTGACGCGGCTACATCGACCGCACTGGAAGTAGCTTTTTGCTTTGCAGGCTGGGCAGCCGGAATAGTCTGGCGCAATGCTCATGACTCCCCTCACCTCGGTGGCTCCGTAGCCTTCGCGGGCGGTCGCCTGTTCCTGCAATGGTGTTGTCCTGGTTGCCAGCCAGGAAGAATCAGCCTGTTTTTCAAATCGGATCGCGAAACCTCCGCTAGTCTTGGCGCAACGAGCCACAACGAAAGCAATGTTAGCCATAATTGGATGATCTCATTTTATTCGCGCCTTATCGTTCGAATTACGTGAGCCGCAATCGCCATCCGATGTCCAAACAGTGCCAGGTAGCAATTGGCCTGGCATGAATCCGATTGAACGAAAGGCACTAAAAGTGAACATAACATAGGGGAAGCACGTACTCACCATCAGTGGAGCCGGCAGGATGCAGGGAGGAGGTAGCCCCCCTACCAGAGGAGAAAGACTCAAGAAATTGGCAGACGGCACCGATAAGTGACAAGAAGAGGGAAAGTTGCGCTATGAACTTCGAAGAACTCAAGGCAGCACTGGACCTTCCGACAAAGGAACAGCAGTGCGATTGGCACCGACATCAGAACGCCGATGGCTCTCTCGGGGGCTGGCAGCACCGCGATACCGAGATCGGACAAGGCGTCTTTCTGCATGAAGAGGCGGCGGTCGGCAAAGGGGTGAGGATCGGTGACGGCGCGTATGTCGGCATCTTCACGACGATTGGGAACAACGCATTCATCGGACCCCGTTCCGTGATTGGAAATCTCTCGAATGTCGATCCCGGTGCAAGAGTTGGCGCGAACGTTTCGGTCGGAAGCCAATCGAGAATTCTCTCAACGGCGGTAATCGAAGATGGCCGAAACATTCCAGACCAGTCTGTTGTTGACGGAGAGCTTATTCGGCTCCGTTTAGAGAATGGTGGAGCCTCTCCAGTGATCTTACATTCGGACCGACAACAGATCACCGAGCAGTACCGTTAGAGGCTGGTGTATACTTCCTGGCGAAGCTGACTTTTGAGCCAGCATCAGGAAGGAATGCATGGCCTGCCCAATTTGCCGAGGTAAACGCGTTGTTGAATGCCCCAGGTGCAAAGGAAAAGGGCGCTTGAACGACGGTACCGTTCTCTGGAGCGCCTCGAAATGCACTCACTGCAAGGGAACCGGGAAGGTCCGGTGCAGTTGCAGTTGAGATGTCCGACCCTTTCAAGCTCTTCGGCTGGTTGTTGATGGCACTCTTCAAAGTTTTCGCTTGTACGCTCGTTTTCCTTGCGCAGATCGTCTGGTTCCTCTTGCACCAACGCTCTGATCGTATTGGCGAAGCAATGGGATGGTATGGCAAGGGACTAATTGATTGCACGACAGACGTTTTTCGGAGCTGATACTCATTCAACAACTTCGAATTGCCCAGTGGCGACTTTACCATTGTCCACGTAAAGATCTACGCGATACGTGCCAGTTTGCCAGTACCGTGCGCTTGCGTTTCCCCATCCTGAGTTGTGGTACGAGCCGGTCCAACTAGCATCGATATAGCTCAAGAAATCGTCTTCGTGATCAATAGTCCCGTCAGGCTTGGTCCATACGGCCTTGATCGTAAAATTGGTCCGGCTGTTCCTCGACGGATACCGCAATTTCAGCTCCCAGTTCACATAACTCGTTTGCGATCGGGCGAAACGCACTGAGTAGCGGCGTTGGTCCTTGGGCGGAACTCCCGCACTGCTGGGAAAGAACCGCAGAGATGAGACCGTGGCATCGATTGACTGAATGTACATCGAAGGCTGAGCCTCTCCCTCGTATACGTCGAAAGCTTCGGTGGCTACGTTCATTCCTCCAACAAGGAAATCCACGCGATAAGTCCCCGGCGAAAACGTACCTCCAGCGGCGCTGCCCCAGCCACCAACCAACCAATCACTAGTCCGTTCAGAATAAATGGAAACACTGGTTGTGTGTCGCGTAAGGACGGCTCCGCTCGGACTATACCAAACGCTCTCGATGGCAAACGTCATGTCCGAGGGATGGCGGGGAAAGGCGAGGCCCAATTCCCAGTTGATGTACCGAGTGCCCTTCGTAGCAAACCTCTTTTCATATCGCCGACTCTCCTTGGGAGGTTGACCAAAACCACTTTCATAGAAGAGAATTGCCTTGATGGTCGCGTTGACGACAGGAATGTAGTTGCTAGCCTGTGGCTCCACGGGTATGGACGGTGGCGGAGAAGACGGCGCCGGCTCGGGCTGCGGGGCATCCGTTTTGAGGAAGGCCTTTGCTAATAGCTGCTGTCCGTTGTTCACGAAAAGTTCGATAACATAGATTTCACCGCTCTTCAGAATAGGGCCTGTTCGAAGCTTCTGCACTCCTTCCTGGCTTTCCCACGGGAGTACCGTGTCGCCAATTTTTATAGACGCGTCCTTGGCACCACTTGGAACGTAGAACTCCAGCTCAAAGTCCCATCGGTCATCTTTCAGCTGTCCATTTCTGCTGATGACATACGGAATCGCGTTGCTGGATTCGCTTTGACCGCTGAAGGATTGAGCCTCGTTCGTCCAGCCTACGGCCCCGGTGCTGGTCTTGATCTCCGCCCACCAAACCGCCTCATATTCTCGTATCTTGCGAGTCAACTGACGGCTCCCCGCGTAGAGACTTAGGTCCAAGACTTGTCCGTGAAAGAATGCTCGCACCCATCCCTCGCCCAAGGACATCAACGGATAGACTAGATCGCCGGCATTGGCTTCCATCCCGCCAATGTTCAACGGTTCCAGAATCTCTTCGACACCCGGTTTGGTGGTGATGAAAACGCCGCTAAGTGCTGTGATGGTTTCTCGGTCCGCAACCATATATACCTGCTGCGGGTTTGCGCTATTCCAGGCATCGAAAAGGGGAAGCTCCTTCATAGCCAGCCACCGATGGTAGCCGCAACCCTCGCCCGGACATCTGTCGTTGGTCCGCACATTTTCTGGGGGTGGGTAGTTCACTGGCGCGATGTTGCGGCCTGGTAGTGCTTGCTGAAGCCAGAAAGGAACGCCGCGAAAGGCGGACATGGCGGAAAGTATTTTGGCGTCTACGTGGAGACGCGCAATTGATGAAGGCTGCGCCGGAATTAGAGGTTGAGTGTGTCGGCTGGCCACGAACCAAACCAAACCTCCGACGAGAGCCAGGGCCGCGACAGAGGCCAGTTTCTTCCCGATTCCAGAAGAGGCTGGAGGTGGCTGGTAGCGGGATTGCCGGGGAGGATTGTATGCTGGCGGTGGAATTGGTGGCGCGCTTGCCTTCGTGGTTGCGACGTTCGGAGGTGGTGGCGAACTTGTTTGCGCCCTTGGTTTGACCGGCGGACCCGGCTTGTCGAAATCATCAGGATCGATCGGCATTGGTGTCCCCGTCGGCGCAAGTATTCATCTCTCCAATCGCTGGCGAAGTTGAGCCGTGTGGCTGGACAAATGTTCGACAACACAGTTGGCCAAATCGCTTTCAGAGCTAGAATCAGCCATTGCGTTGCACGTGCGCGAAAACTCCTTGAACCACTCGTAGTGTTCGCGCCGAAATGCCGTTCTGGCATCTCTGGAGAGTTGGGTCAGCAGTTCGTTGTACGTCGCGACCATAGCCAGTTCTGCGGAAGCCGCAGCATCATTCCGGCAAATGAGCTTCTCAGAGGGTGTATGGGCTTTAGTGCAATTGAAGCTCGGCACAATCCGTGCTTGGACTTCTCGGTTTGGTGATGCAGCTTTCGGATGGAATGGCACCGGCTTTAGCTGACGTGGCTGAGAAGTTTGAACTGGTGTGGGACCGGTAGTCACAGGCGTCGTCGCGGAGACCACCTTCGTCGCCTGATGCGTCACAAACCACGTGACTATTCCAATAATGGTTAGGATCGTTGCACCGCCCAGAAACTTCCCGATGCTTAATGACACAGGCGGCGGCGAAGCGAAGCCTCCCTTCTGGCGGGAGGAGATCACCGATCGAGCTGGCGGAGTATAGGCAGAATACCGTTTCCGCGTGACGGGCGGACCTTGCTTGTCGAAATCATCAGGATCGACTGGCATCAAATTTCCTGCCCATCGATGCGAACGTTCATTTTCCCTTGCAAATCGAACAGAACCATGCCAGGAGCCAGCGCTATGCGGTCGCCGCCGTTGTGAGCCTTCCATGTGTGGGTACCAGGAGCTTGAACCTGTACTGTTGCTCCGGAATGGACCACTGCATCAACAGAGGCGTCTGCGTTCCGTTCCAGGGTTGCGCGGATGCCATACCCGGTCTTCAACAAATCCAGCGACCTTTGGGCATCGCCAAAATTCATCATGAGGTTCTGCTTTTGCAGCGGGTACGCGTGTAGCGTTACAGAAGTAAGCTTTTTCCCTCTGGGCCTTAAAGTTCCTCTCGTCGCCAGGTCTTTAAGCAATGGCCTCCAAAGATCCGGTGCTGGCCGACGCGCGGGGGTCGAAGCTCGCAAAGCATCTACAACAAGTTGCGCCAACGGCGGATATTTCTTCGCAAATACTCCATAGGCTTCGCCTTGAAGACTCCAGATCTCGTCTTGCTCATACCTCCACTCAAGCGCTTCGTCAGCGGTTATCGAAGGATCGCCCATAATTAGGAATTCTTGAACAAGAAGCGCTAGACCCAGTCGATCACTTCCAATGCTCACCGACGTGCTGTTGAAAATCTCGCTTGCCGCGTAACCCTCAGTACCCTGACACGTTGAATCTAGATGAGGATAGCCGGGATGAATGAACGAATCAAAGTCCACGAGCGCCATGTCGCCGGCGTGCGCCCCATTCGGCGTGACCATGACATTTCCATCGGACAGATCGGCGTGAATGAACTGCCGTTTCTCCATGTTAAGGACAGCAGTTGCAAGTCCGTAAGCCCATGTCGCCCGAACGTTGAGGGGAGGACAGTTGCTTGGTGGATAGCGCCCCTCTGAGAGAACTCGTTGCCGGAGATTATCTTTGAAGTCTTTCCAACTAGTCCCTTGGACATTCTTCATGACGATGGCAAACGGCGTCTGGGGGCCAATCTTGCGAAGCATCTCGTAGGGTGCGCCGCCAAGAGAGTCCGCAACATTCTTCCCAAGGTCCGGCAATTTCGCATGAACCAGCAATTCAGAACGCTCTAGCCGATTAGAATCTGGGGTCCAGAAGCACTTAATACGGCAACTCGCGTTAGTGTCCATGTCTCGTGCAACATGAACCAGTCCCTCTCCGCCAAACAAAAATTCTGCTCGGTCGCTAGTTCCAGCGATTAGAAAACTTCTCCCCTCCTCAGATCGGATCGTCGTACCCTGGCGTGCAAGAGCTTCGTTCATAACGTCGGGATTTACTTTCATCCGACCCCTCCGCCACGCCGCTTGCCTAGCTTGCTGGTGATAACGATCAGCGATAGGTTGTCGTTGAACAGATGGATCTGCTGGTTTTCCTTAAAGCTATCGTCGGCTTGATCAGCGGCCTTCTGAAGGATAGTCAATGCGGCGGATTGGTCATCGTTGTGCAATCCGATCCGTGAGCTTCCGGTTATCTCCCTGAGCTTCTGGGAAACAGAACCGTTGTGCCCTCTTGTAAGACCGTCGCTTGAAACGAGCAGCAGTTCGCCAGCTCCGATGGATGGAAGAATTGTCTCAGGGCTAACAAGAGAGTTTTCTCCGAGGCGGCCGGGGCTCAGTGAAGCTGATATTTCCGTCTCTTGTGAATCCATGGCAAGGAGGGACGAGATACCTCCTTCCGTGTCGAGATTCTCTATGCGTTCAATCAGACCATCGCCAACACGCAAAGCAAATACTTCCAAGCCTCGCCCATTTGCACTTGGCTGGACTACTCCTCCAACTAATGTCGCCGCCATTACAGGGCCCCAAAAGCGATTGGCTAGAGTTTGGGTGTTCTCGCAAAGGTGAAGCGCTACATCGTCATTGATGTTGGATGCCCCGCGGACCTGCGCCCATTCGGAAGCATTTGGATTGGTAACAAGGAAAGAGAGAGTGTCGTCGAGCCAAATGCGGGTTTTGTTCGCCGCTTCCTTGAGCAAAGAAGGAGTTGGCTCCGTTGCCGACTTCAAAAGTTCTTGGAGCGTTGAACAGAAAATATTTACAATGGCCACCGCGGAGAATCGCGCCCCGTACGATGTACTGACTCCATCAGCAAGAGCGAAAAACACTCGTGATCCATCGGTGCATGCAAACGTCGCGTCTTGGTTCTCTCCCTTCTCGGCGTATGAAGGACCAACGTGGCTAGCGTGCCACAGGCTAATGAGTTCTGTAGATATAAAGCCCCTGGTAAACTGGTCACGCTCTGTCGGCCATAATTGGGGCCGTTCGACTCTCGGTCGGATCAGTATCGGAGGGGCAGGCGGAGGAGAGGTCGGTTTGGGTTGAACCGGCGGGGCTTGGCTCTGTGGGGGCGCCGAAACGGCCTGCTGTGACTGAGCCTCGGGCGGGAAACGCTGGTTCGCTTGAAAGGTTTCAACAGCTCCCTGGTGCTGCGCCTGGGTATAGGTTTTTAAAGCTCCTTCAATGCGCTCTTTGTACACGCGAAGATTGTGATCTTTAAATTCTGGCTCTGCGCTTCCCTTCGTTTGCGCCACGGCTGCGAGAAGGCGGCAGATTTCCTTTCCGGTGTAGACCCCAAAATAAGGAGCCGCTTCGATAGATGCCTGAACAGCCTTAAGAAAGGGTCCACCCTGCAATTCGCGCCACGTGTCCTTTTCGACTATGAGCGCAGGCCAACGTGTTTGCGGAGGACCGGCTTTGCACTGCAATCCGGCCTTGAGATCTTCAATTCCTGGGGCCAGCCCTGAATCTTTCCACACCAGCAAGGTACCTGGTTGAACAATAAACGGGGATTGGTCGTCACGTACCCTGTACAGAACAAAAGCAAACAAATCCAGAAGGCACTCTGAGTCTTCTGGAGGACCGATTTTGAACATCCCTCCCATGCCGCCGATATTTCCCAAAGAAAAGCCTAATTATGAATCGTATTTCTTGATGAGTGTCTCTGGGCTTTCCCCTTTCTGCAGCGTTGCACCAACATCGGCAATAAACTCCGCAAGATCCTTAGGATCAATGTTTACGGAAAGGTCTGGGCGAGATGCGATTCCTTCCATGACGGGAAAATCTTTCTGGTCCATCCCAATTCCTACCGCAACGACATCCACTGCACCTCCACTGAAGGGGATACTCTTCAGCGCCTTCGCAACCGGGCCAACATCGCCCCCCGTGTTTTCGCCATCACTGAAGAACAGCACAAGGGGGTTGGGAGACCCCTCTTCTGCGTAACCGGGGATTTTCCTGCACTCGCTCAAAGCCTTCTGCAGCGCCTGCGACGCCCAAGCTAGCGCTTCAGGCATCTCGGTGCCGCCTGAATCCGCCGCGAAAACCAGATTGTTAAGTGAGACGGCCTCCGGCTTGGAGGCCTCTGCAATCGGAATGGTGCTTGAGCCAAACTTCGCGATGTTGAGAATGTACCGTGAACCAGTCGACCCTTGGTTCCATGATTGCATGGTCATGACCAGTTGTTTCGTGGCGCTCGTAGCTTGCTCGTTTTTCGGACCTTCGGCGGTCGTTGCACTCATGCTCCCGCTGTCATCCACTATCAGCGTTACAACTTGAGGGGAACGAGCAGTGGCTTTCTTGTTAGTCAGCTTCTGAACCGGCATAGAATTCTCCTTGAAATGTAATGGTTGGAATTGTCGATCATATTAATCCTGCGCTTTTGAGTGCTTTGGTGATCGCCGCACGAGTCTGTGAGTAACAAAGGATGGGGCCGACGGTCATCGCGATAACCGAAAAGACCAAAGCAAAGATTGACAAAGCGAGGGGTGCGTTGCCACCAGGACGAGTCTGCGGTTTGGGCCAGTCTTTTGTGATCTCGGCCAACAAGCCAGCTTTCGTCGTGATTTCATCAATGGCCGAATCGTCTTTCGCCTCGGTGAGCTGAGCTTGGAGCTTTTCTTCTTGTGCTTTGATGCTTGCCGCATCGATCCCTGAACGAGACGCAAATTGAATCGCTGAGTGTAAGGCCTCCACCGATCTCCGCGCTACTTCGCGTTTTGCTGTGACCTCGTCCACACTGGGGGACGCGAGTGGAGCGGGCTGCGGTGGATTCTGTACATTCTCGTTTTGCTCTGGCGTCGATTGATTCGTAGATGGTGGTTGCCCAGACTCGGATTTCTTGACTTTTGGGTTAGATTCGTGACCGGCCTTCGATTTTGCTTTTTCAGAAGAAGGCGTCTGCGCACTGAGGCAGGTCGCAATAATTGCGAACCGCAGAAGCATCGACAGATCACGATAAAACCGCATTGAAGGAATGCGTAACAGTATACCTTATTTCGTGGCCCATTGCCTGTGAGATGAGCTGAATTATGTGATTCCGAGTGCGCTACTCAGCCGCGATTCTGGACGTTATCGGTGGACTTATTTCGTTAGGATGCTGTGCCACAAGACGGATAAGACTGGCCCGGATGCCATTTTGCGGGTTTCCCTTGCATAAGAACGTCGGCGGAATCGCTGGTAGCGGTCAAGGGTTTGCGGGCTTTGGGCGGTTTAGCGGGCCCTTCTGGAGCGTGGCCTTGGAGGGAACTAAGGAGTTGGCTCGAAAGCCATGGACCCAACGTGGCCTTGAGTGACCCTGCCGTGTGTTCAAAGGGTCCCGCCCCATTCGTATCACGAGCGTGGAAAACGCATACCGTCGCGCGACGTACTTAGTGTCCCTGGAACATGGAAGGAGATCGTGTCTCTCGGTTACTGAACAGAGAGCGTGACGGACGACGGGCTGGAGATTCCACCGACGTTTATCACGATCGGCTGGGCGCCTGAAGGCGTATTCGGAGCGAGCCGGATGTTGAGCTGGTCTATCGCCAACGTCGGAGCCGCCCCATCGAAACTGACGGTAGCGAGCTCGCCGCCTACAGTTACTGAAATCGGCTGCGTCAGCCATTTCAGAACCGTGCCTGTCACTGAACCCGTCACGCCGGGTGGATTCGTCTGACCGCCGCCCGTGAAGTAAATAGTGATGTACGAACTCTTCGCGGCCGGACTTGCCGCGCCGTTCATCGTTCCGTCCTGGTTCACAGCCACAACGGCGCCGGTACCGCTTGAATCGATCGTAAACGCACCGGGCGAGGCGTTCGCCACTTGAACCGTCTGGCTCGCGGAAGCGCCGTCCTGATACTGAACCTGTATCGCGACTTGCGATTGGCCGGCAATTTCGTAGGGCGCGATGACGTTGACCTGGGTCGCCGAGGCATAGAGGATTGGAGCGGCCAAGGAACCAAAGAAAACCTGTGTCCCGGCCAATGTCGTATCCACCATCCCGGTTGCAGGATTCGCCGAAAACGTCGTCGCTGTACTGGGACCGAGACCGGTTCCGAATATGGAGATCAGCTCGCCAGGCGCAATGGGTCCGGTCAATCCCGTGGCCGAATTCGTGATGGCGGTAACGACAACGGCCTGCGATGCACCAGTGACTACCAACTCCACCGAAATCGCTTGCGGGCTGTTTGACGCTGATGACGCCACGGTGATTGCGCCTTGATAACTGTTTGCCGTCAATCCCGCCGGATTGGATGGAGACCGCAATTGTGGGGCCGGAGGCTGAGACCATCAGCCATGCCGCATTTGAGGCCACAGAGTAGGTCAGAGTCCCGCCGCCCGTATTCGCCACTGATACGGATTGCGCCGGGGGCGTTGCACCGCCAACCGTAAACGCGAAGCTCAGGCTTGAGGTGGACAGCGATATCGCAGGAGAAACCACGACCGTCCCCGCCATGATATTAATCGAATCGGAGCCAATTGCGGTCGTCACGCCAATAGTTGCGATACCCACGCCAAAACTCGCCGGAAGAAACGCGCTAATTGCTGTGTCGCTCCATGAAGAGATCTGAAGCCCTGTAGATTGCGGATTGGAGGCGGTTACTTGGCACGTAGCGCATTGCTCGGCCCCGAACCCTGCTCCACTGATGGTGATCTTCACCGACCAAAACCAGAATCCGCAATCGGGCAGCCTCATTGTTGATGATGAGCACGTGGGAAGCTTCTTCTTTCTAAACCGCGGGAAGCTGGTACGGAACAACTTGGTGTCAGCCTGGAATCCAGTGGCGGCAACATCATTTGGCTCCGACGTCAAGTACGGGGCAGTGACCAACGTGAACCGCGCTCCTTCGCAGGATCATCCTGCGTTGCCTCCCATGACCGCGGAATCGGTAGTGTTCAGCGATCTCGACGCAGTCGACAAATTAGACCCAAACAAGATTTGGTGCATTACGGGCGGGAATACCGGATGGTGTGGCCCTGCCAGCAGACGTTGGATTGCGGCGCCCTTTGAGGTAAGCCAGGCGGTCACTCTATCGAGCATAGAACTCGCGCTGGGCACTCCCCCAGGGAAAAACGACGAAGGGCAGAAGGATGTCCTGATCAACTTGTTGGGCAGCACGATCTCCGGGCGCCCTGACGCTGTCCTCGAGTCCTGGGCGGTCTTAAGCCTCCCCGAACACGTAATC
>Ga0182024_10020115_pt1 | contig 12224 bp, 7 predicted proteins | sample P32metaG_FD_120480 | JGI IMG/M metagenome (GOLD analysis project Ga0182024, IMG submission 120480) | Permafrost microbial communities from Stordalen Mire, Sweden - P3-2 metaG (Illumina Assembly) | ecosystem: Environmental > Terrestrial > Soil > Wetlands > Permafrost | place: Sweden: Stordalen...
CCGCGAAACGCATCCACTTCAAGCAGGTCCGGAGAGGCCGGCAAGGGATCGCGGCGCCGCTGCGCGGCCGCCCTTGCCCGAACCCGCCCGGGCTGGAGGGCGAAGCGCCATGACGGCAACGACTGCGCGAAACCGGATGCTCGGCCATGTGATCACCGCCGAGCAGTTCGATCGCGACCTGCTCGACGCCCTGTTCGCACGCGCCACCGCCCTCGCCGGCGTGCGTGACGACCGTCTGGCGCATCGGGTCATGGCAACGCTCTTCTACGAGCCCAGCACCCGGACGCGGTTGAGCTTCGAATCGGCGATGCTCCGCCTCGGCGGCGCTGTCATCGGCACTGAGGCGGCGCGGAGCTTCTCGAGCGCGATCAAGGGCGAGACGCTGGAGGACACCATCCGCATGGTGTCGACGTATGCAGATCTCATCGTGCTGCGCCACGACGAGGCGGGCGCCGCCGCACGAGCGGCGGAAGTCGCGTCGGTGCCCGTGGTCAACGCCGGCGACGGTCCGGGAGAGCACCCCACCCAGGCATTGCTCGACCTCTACACGATCGAGCGCGAGCTCGGCCACGTCGAGGGGGTGCGGGTCGCCTTCTGCGGCGACCTGCGCTTCGGCAGGACCGCGCGGTCGCTCGCCCTCCTCCTCGCCCTCTACCCCGGGGTCCGCCTCGCCTTTGTCGCGCCGCCGGTGATCCAGGTTGGCGGCGACATCCTCGCCCGCCTCGAGGCCCGTGGTGTCGAGTGCCGCCTCGCCGAGCAGCTCACCGACGTGATAGACGACGTCGACGTCGTCTATCAGACGCGCGTTCAGAAGGAGCGCTTCACCGACCCACTCGAATACGAGCAGGCGCGGACGGCGATCCGGATCGACGGCGCGATCATGCGCCAGCTTCCAGCAACAGCGATCGTGATGCACCCGCTCCCGAGGGTCGACGAGATCGCACCGGAGGTCGACGCGGATCCCAGGGCTGCCTACTTCCGGCAGGCGGCGAACGGCGTCGCCATCAGGATGGCGCTGCTCGAGATGCTGCTCGCATGAGCGCGACTCGATGACGGGCCTCGCCGAACGGCTCGACGACAACCCGCAGCTGCTCGACGCCGCCACGCTGCAGCGCATCACCGTGCGTCTCGCTCACGAGATTGCCGAGCGCCACCCCGCGCTGGACAACGTCGTGCTGGTGGGGATCCCAACTCGCGGGGTCCCGCTGGCTCGGGTCGTCGCGCACCAGCTCGCCACCCTCGGTCATGGAGCCCCGCCCGTGGCGGCGCTCGATCCGAGCGAGCATCGCGACGACCGGCCACGCCCGGCGGCACCGCACGCGGCGCTGTACGACGTCTACGGAGGCTCGGCGCCACGCATCGACGGCGCCGTCGTGATCGTCGTCGACGATGTGCTCTACACAGGCCGGACACTGCGCGCCGCCCTCGATGCGCTGGTGGACTGCGGACGGCCCGCAGCTGTGGAGGTGCTCACCCTCATCGACCGTGGACACCGTGAGCTGCCGCTCCGCGCCACCTACGTCGGCAAGAACGTGCCCACGGCGCCCGGTGATCGCGTCTTCGTCCGTCTGCGCGAGGTGGACGGCGTGGATGGGGCGTGGTTGCGTCGGAGCGCGCAGCCGTGAACGCGATCCTCCGCGGCGTGCGCGTCATCGATCCGCTCGGCCGCCTCGACGCGTCGGGCCAGGATGTCTGGATTGACGGCGGCAAGGTCCTCGCCATCTACCACCACATCGAGGCGGCAGGCGTTCCGGTGGTGGATCTGACCCCACCCGAGGGTGTCGATCCGTGCGTGCTCTGCCCCGGTTTCATCGATCTGCACACCCACCTCCGTCAGCCCGGTGGCGACGACGCCGAGACGCTGAGGAGCGGTTCGCGCGCGGCCGCGGCCGGGGGGTTCACGACCGTCGTGGCGATGGCCAACACGAAACCGCCGATCGACACGCCGGAGCGGGTCGCCGAAGCGCACCTCGCGGCGAGCAATCTGCCTGTCTCGATCCTCCAGGTCGCCGCACTCACCCTCGGGCTCGAGGGCGAGGCGTTGGTCGACATCCGCAAGTGCGTCGACGCCGGTGCGGTCGCGCTCGGTGACGATGGTCGCAACGGCATGTCGCCGCGGTTGCTCGCGATCGCGCTGGCGGAGACAGCGCATCTCTCCCGCGCCGTGTTCGTGCACCCCGAGGACGAGGAGATGATCGCCCAGGCCAATGCGACCCAGGGCCCCACCACTCGCAGCCCGATCCGTCCCGTCGAAACCGAGACCCGGGCTGTGAATCTCGCGATTCGCGCGCTGTCGCACGCGCGCTCCGGACACCTGCATCTCCAGCATCTGTCAGCAGAGGGCTCGGTCGCGTCGCTGCGTCGCGCGCGCCACCAGGGGCTCACGGTGAGCGCCGAAGTGACGCCGCATCACCTCTCGATGTGGCTGCCCATTGCCGAGGAGCCGGATCCGCAGTCGCTGCGCAAGGTGAACCCACCGCTGCGCGCGGAACGCGACCGGGTTGCACTCGTGCAAGCGTTGCGCGAAGGCCTCATCGAAGCGGTCGCGACCGACCACGCACCCCACACGGATGCTGAGAAAGCGCTCGCGTACGACGACGCCGCACCCGGCATGATCGGACTCGAGACGGCGCTGGCGACGTGCATCACGCTGGGCGGGATGGGAGGCGAGTGGCTGGCGACGCTCGTCGAGCGTTTGACCGTTGGGCCACATCGTGTTCTCGGGCCTGCATCGGGCGTCCCCGAGCCCCGCCTGCGCATCGGCGAGTCCGCGACCTGCACGCTCTTCGACCCGACCGCCGAGTGGACCGTCGGCGAAACCCCGCTGCATTCACGCTCGCGCAACACGCCGCTGCTCGGCGCGAAACTTCGCGGCACCGTCCTGCTCACCATGGCCGGCGGCCGCGCGATCCATCAAGACCCGGCGCGCGTGCCGATCATCTCGGAGCAGGTCACCAATGTCTGATGTGCGCGGGCGGCTCGCCCTCGAGTCCGGTGCGACGTATGAGGGGATCCTCTTCGGCGCGCCGCTGGAGGGCGCCCAGAACGGCGAGGTCGTGTTCAACACCTGCATGACCGGCTACCAGGAGGTGATCACCGACCCCTCCTACGCAGGCCAGGTGGTGGTGATGACGTACCCGCTCATCGGCAACTACGGCTGCCGCGACGACACTGCCGAGTCCTCGCGTGTCCAGTGCCGGGCGCTCGTGGTACGGGAGCTCTCGGCTGACATCGGTCATGCTCGTGGCGAACGCACGCTCGAGGAAGAGCTGCGCCGCAATGGGATTCCAGGACTCCGGGGCATCGACACACGCGCCCTGACCCGCCATCTGCGCGACCACGGCACCCTGCGCGGCGTCATCGCCGCGGTGTCGGCGATGTCAGCCGACGAACAGGTGGAGGCGGCTCGTTCGGCCCCGTTCGTGAGCGACGAGGACCTGGTGGGCATGGTCTCGATCGACGAGCCTTCGCGTGCCTTCTCCGAGCCGCTCGACGTGACGCTGCACCGTGGCGTCATGCTTTCCGGGAGCGAGAACGCCTGGGCCGGCACGCGCGTGGTTGTGGTCGACTATGGCGTAAAGTTGAACCAGGTGCGCGCGTTGTGCAGCCGCGGCGCCGAGGTAATCTTGGTGCGCCAGGATGCGCGCATCGAGGACGTGCTCAGCCACGATCCGCACGGGGTTGTCCTGTCCAATGGTCCTGGCGATCCCTCGCGCCTGCCTCACGCAGTGCAGTTGTGTCGCGACCTTCTCGACCGTCGTGTGCCGTTGCTCGGTATCTGCCTCGGGCATCAGATCCTCGGTCAGGCCGCCGGCGCTTCCACCTCGCGCCTCGGGTTCGGGCATCACGGTGGAAACCACCCCGTGCGCGACGCCGAGACCGGTTCGGTTTATGTGACCTCACAGAACCACGAGTTCCAGGTGGACGCTGACTCGCTTCCTGAGAACTCCGGCTGGTACGTCAGCGAGCGCAACCTGAACGACAACAGCGTCGAAGGACTGCGACATCGTGAGCTGCCGGCGTTTTCGGTGCAATACCATCCGGAAGGCGCTCCGGGCCCGCAGGATCGCGCTGGGTTGTTTGACGAGTTCCTGCGGATGTGTGTCTCGCGGCGATCGGGGGGTGGGGAATCGCTTGCTCAGACAACGCTCCGCGGTTCGCCCTCGCGCAACGAGCTAGCCTCGCGCTCGGTCGAACCGCTACGCGAACTCGCCACGATCCCCCACCCCCCGCTCGCCCAGGACGTCGGCGGGAATGGCAACAGCGCGATTCCTTCGCCCGTTGCCGCTTCGGCTGGTAGCGACGGTACGCCGGATCTCTCGGCGGAGCTGCCGAAGTGTGTGCTGGTGATTGGGTCGGGGCCTGTGATCATTGGGCAGGCTGCGGAATTCGATTACGCGGGGACACAGGCTTGTCGGGCACTGAGGGAGGAAGGGATTCGCGTCGTGCTCGTCAACAGCAATCCGGCGACGATCATGACTGACGATTCGTCGGCGGATGAGGTGTATGTGGAGCCGCTGACCGTTGAGGTGTTGGAGCGGATCATCGTTGCGGAGCGGCCGGATGGGTTGCTGGCGACGCTTGGGGGGCAGACGGGGTTGAATCTGGCCGTTGCGCTTGATGATGCGGGGGTGCTGGAGCGGCACAACGTGCGGGTGTTGGGGACGGGGCTGCATGCGATTCGGACCGCTGAGGACCGCGAGCGGTTCAAGGAGTTGCTCACGGCCATTGGTGAGCCGGCGCCGGAGTCGGCAACGGTGGCATCGCTCGCTGAGGCGCGGGTGTTGTTGGAGCGGATGGGGCTGCCGTTGGTGGTGCGTCCGGCGTTTACGTTGGGGGGGACCGGCGGCGGCCTGTGTGAGACCGAGGAGCGTTATGCGGAGACCGTGCTTGCAGGACTGGCGGCGTCGCCGATCAGCCAGGTGCTTGTCGAGCGGTCGGTGGCCGGGTGGCGTGAAATCGAGTACGAGGTGATTCGCGATGCGTCGGGGACGTGCATCACGGTCTGCAACATGGAGAACCTCGATCCCATGGGCGTGCACACCGGTGATTCGATGGTCGTGGCTCCGGCGCAGACGCTCACGGATCGGGAGCACCAGCAGTTGCGCAGCGCGGCGTTGCGCATCATCAACGCGCTCGACATCCAGGGCGGTTGCAACGTCCAGTTCGCGCTGGCCCCCGATTCACACGAGTACCACGTCATCGAGGTGAATCCGCGGGTGTCGCGCTCGTCGGCTCTCGCCTCCAAGGCGACGGGGTATCCGATCGCGCGCGTTGCGGCAAAGATCGCGGCGGGCCGTCGGCTCGACCAGATTCCCAATGCGGTGACGGGAAAGACCTGCGCGGCGTTCGAGCCCGCACTCGACTACTGCGTGGTCAAGATCCCGCGCTGGCCGTTCGACAAGTTCCCCGAGGCGGACCGCCGGCTGGGGACTCAGATGAAGTCCACCGGCGAGGTGATGGCCATCGAGCGATCCTTCGAGGCCGCGTTCAGCAAGGCGCTGCGCTCGCTCGAGCAGCCGCAACCCGACCCGGCGCTGCTGCACGAACCGGTGCTCATCGACGTTGCGAACGACCGCCGCGCAGCGGCGTTGCTGGAGGCGCTGCGCGGCGGCGCGACACCCGAGGAGTTGACGCGGCGAAGCGGTATCTCGGCGTGGTTCCTGCGCCGTCTGGGCACGATCGTGGCCTGCGAGGAGCGGCTGCGCTGGACCGGGTTGGACGGCGATGCGCTCGTCGATGCCAAGCGCGCCGGTCTGACCGATGCGCGCATCGGCGCGCTGACCGGTGTCGAGCCGGAGAAGGTTCGCGCACTGCGAGAGCGCGCGGGCGTGCTGCCGGTCTTCAAGTGCGTCGACACCTGCGCCGCAGAGTTCGAAGCGGCGACGCCGTACTACTACTCCACGTACGAGACCGAGGACGAGGGACCCGCCGCCGCGGCGCCGGCGCCGAACACGGTCGTGGTGCTCGGCAGCGGACCGATCCGCATCGGCCAGGGCATCGAGTTCGACTATTGCAGCGTCCATGCCGCGATGGCACTCCGCCGCCAGGGTGTGGACGCCGTGATGGTCAACAGCAACCCGGAGACGGTGAGCACCGACTTCGACTGCAGCACGCGCCTGTACTTCGAGCCGCTCGACGAGGAAGCGGTCACGGCGATCCTCCGCGAGGAGCAGGCGTCGGGGGTCGTGGTGCAGTTCGGTGGTCAGACCGCGATCAACCTCGCCGAGCCCCTGGATCGCGCCGGCTTCCACATCCTCGGGAGCAGCATCGCGAGCATCGACCTCGCGGAGGATCGGCGCGCGTTCGAGGGGTTGATGCGCTCGCTCGCCATCGCACAGCCGCAGGGCGCGGCGACCACCGACCTCGACGAGGCACTCGCGATCGCCGATGAGATCGGCTTCCCGGTCCTGGTGCGTCCCTCATATGTCCTCGGCGGGCGCGCGATGGAGATCGTGCACAGTCGCAGCCAACTGCAGCGATATCTCGAGGCGGCGATGGCAGCGCTTCCCGCCGAGGGTGGACGGCGGCGCGGTGCCGTGCTCATCGATCGCTACCTGTTTGGGACCGAGGTCGACGTCGACGCGATCAGTGACGGCGAGACCGTGGTCATCCCCGGACTGATGGAGCACGTTGAGCGGGCGGGCGTGCACAGCGGCGACTCGATGGCCACATACCCGGCTCGGATCCTCGGCGACGACGTGCGCTCGCTGATCGTTGACGCAACCGTGCGTATCACCCGCGCGCTCGACGTGCGCGGCCTGTGCAACATCCAGTTCGCCGTGCACCGCGGGATTCCGCACGTGCTCGAGGTCAATCCACGCGCCTCGCGCACCGTCCCATTCCTGAGCAAGGTGACCGGCGTTCCGATGGTGGAGCTGGCCACCCGCGTGATGCGCGGCGCCACGCTTGCCGAGCTGGGATGGTCGACGGGCCTGGTCCCGCCACGCCCGCTCGTGGCTGTGAAGGCGCCCGTGTTCTCGACGGTGAAGCTGATCGACGTGGACACTGCGCTCGGCCCCGAGATGAAGTCGACCGGTGAGGTGATGGGCATCGACACCGACCTCGGCGCTGCGCTGGAGAAAGCGTTTGTCGCGGCACTCGGCCACATGCCGACCAAGGGCGGGGCGTTGTGCAGCGTGGCGGACGTCGACAAGGCCGAGGCGCTGCCGATCATCGCGCAGCTGAGCTCGCTCGGTTTCACGATCTACGCGACCGCCGGCACCGCCACCACCCTCGCCAGCGCCGGCATCTCCGCGGTGTCGGTGGGCAAGATCGGCCACGGGCGCCCCAACGTCATCGACGTCATCGAGGACGGCCGTGTATCGATCGTGATCAACACGGTCTCGAACTTCGGCACCGACGAGCTCGACTTCCGCGACGACGATGGCTCCGCCGCCGCAGTCGGACGCACCGTGAAGGACGGCTACCGGATCAGGCTCGCGGCCGAGCAGCGGCGCATCCCGTGCTGCACATCGCTCGACACCGCCGTGGCGCTGGTCGATGCGATCGGCCGCCATACCTCGGGAAAGAGCGTCCGGGTTGCGACCGTGCGCGAGTACCGCGACGGCGTGGTGCAGGCGGTGTCGTGACCGCGGATCTGAGCAGAGCCGCGCTCGAGACCGGCGAGGTCCTCGTGGTGGAGCGGCTCGGGGGAGGACTCCTGGAGTTGGTCGCGCGGTTGCCCCATCTGGCCGCAACCGCGATGCCCGGATCCTTCGCGCAACTGCGCTGTGGCGCCGGCACCACGCCGCTGCTCCGGCGTCCGTTCAGCGTGGCGTGGACGCAGGACGACACGTGCGGCTTCGTCTTCGAGGCCGTCGGCGTGGGAACGCGGCTGCTCTCGGAGCTGCAGCCCGGCGATCCGCTCGACACCCTGGGGCCGCTCGGTCACGGGTTCACCGTGGTGGACGGCGGGTCGGTCATCTGCGTCTCCGGTGGGCTCGGGTGCGCGCCCTTCCCGCTGCTGATCAACGAGCTGCGCCGCCGAGGTGTTGAAGACATTCTTGTCTTGAACGGTGCACGTACTGCCACCCGCCTCTACCCCGCCGAACGGTTCGCGCGGCCGGCGGTCCCAATCGTGGCCGAGGCCACCGATGACGGCACGCGTGGCCACCACGGCCCCGTGACCGAGCTGCTCGGCCAGGCGCTCGCGTCGAAACCGCGCGCCCTCTACGCGTGCGGACCCAATCCGATGCTCGGGGCGGTGATGCGAACGCTGCTCGAATCGGGGGCCGAGCTGCCGCCGACGCTCGAGGCATCGCTCGAAGCGCCGATGGGATGCGGCTTCGGCACCTGCCTCGGGTGCGCGCTGCCGGTGCGCGGCGAGGATGGCACCAGCGCCTGGCGGCTGTGCTGCACCGACGGTCCGGTGATGCCGATGCGCGATGTCGATTGGGACGGGCTCAGCGCGCTGCCCGGGGCAGACGTCGCGTGAGCCAGGAAGGATCGGCTGGCGTCGACCTTGGACGGGGACTGACCCTCCCCAATTGCGTCGGTCTCGCGAGTGGCACCGCTGGATACGGTTTCGAGCTCGAGCAGTTGATCGACATCAACCGTCTTGGTGCGCTGTACACGAAGGGAACAACGATGCACGCCCGCGATGGCAACCCGCCACCGCGTGTGGCCGAGACGGGCGGCGGCATGCTCAACAGCATCGGGCTGCAGAACCCGGGAGTCGAGGCTGTCGCGGCCGGCTATACGCCGCGCTGGCGGGGCTGGGCGATCCCGATCATCGTCAATGTTGCGGGCGGCTCCGTGGATGACTACGTGCATTGCGTCACGGTGCTCGAGCCGGTCGCGGAGGTCGCGGGGATCGAGCTGAACATCTCCTGCCCGAACATCGCTCAGGGGCTGGACTTCGGCCGCGATCCGGACGCTGCCGCACGACTCGTGGCCGCCGTGCGCAAGGTCACCGAACGCTGCGTGATCGTAAAGCTTTCCCCCAACGTCACCGATATCGCTGCGGTGGCACGCGCGGTCGAGGACGCCGGCGCGGATGCGGTCTCGGCGGTGAACACGTACATCGGCAGGAAGATTCACAGGGCGAATGGGCGATCCGTGCTTCCACTCGGCACCGGGGGGCTCAGCGGCCCTGCCATCCAGCCGCTTGCGCTCGCCGCGGTAGCGGCGGTCTGCGACGCGGTACGCATTCCGGTCATCGGTGTCGGTGGCATCGTTGACGCTGCCTCGGCACGCGACTTCTTGACGGTCGGGGCCAGCGCGATCCAGGTGGGGACTGCGACATTCGTCAACCCGGAGACCGCCTTGCAGGTGCTTGACGGTCTCCGGGGTTGACGTACTACTGATTGACGTCAGGAGTCAGGTCAGAGAGCCGGCCTCCACCGGCGTCGTGCTCAGATGCCCGTTGAGCGCCATGACCTCCTCCGGTGGGTCGAGGTCGATCGCCACCTCGCCGTGGAGCAACAGGTCGCCAACCTCGAGCTCCCGATCGGTCATGCGCAGCGGCACGATGAGCCCGACCAGCTTGATCACGATGAAGGTGGCCACCGCGTCGTACACGATGATGAAACCAAGTGCAAGTGCCTGCAGCGCCAACTGCTTCGCGTTGCCATAGACGAGGCCCGTGACCGCAACCGACGCGGTGCCGGCGGTTCCCACGTACACGATCATGTTCGGTGAGGCGAACACACCGGTCATGAGACCACCGAAGGCTCCGGCGACTCCGTGCGTGTGGAACACGCCTAGCGCATCATCGACACGGCCCGTGAACATCCTTGTCTTGCCGAGCACGTTCATCGAGAGCCATGGCAGGATGCCTGCTCCGATGCCGATCCCGAACGCCGCGTATGCGTTGATGTAACCGGCTCCCGGGGTGATCGCAACCAGGCCGGCGATCATGCCGCTGATCATCCCGATGATGCTCGGCTTCTTCAGGATGATGATGTCCATGAACATCCAGGTCAGCAGCGCGGTTGCGGTGCACAGGTGCGTGTTGAGGACGGCTGCCGAGGCGTCGGCGTTGGCGAAGTACGGATCACCGCCGTTGAAACCGCTCCAGCCGAGCCAGAGGAGCCCGCCTCCGGCGATGGCCATCATGATGTTGCTCGGGGTGTTGTTCTGGCGATCCTTGAGCACGCGGGGGCCGATCACGCCGGCCGCGACGAACGCCGACACTGCCGCGGCCACATGGATGACATACCCACCGCTGTAATCGACAGCGCCGAGGGAGCCGAGCCATCCACCGCCCCAGAGGCTGAACGCTCCGACCGAGTACACCAGCGTGATCCAAAGCGGGACGAACAGCGCCCACGCCTTGAAGCTGATGCGTCCGAGCAGTGCACCGCCGAGGATAATCACGGTGATCGTCGCGAACACGAACTGGAAGTAGACGAGCGACGACATCGGGAAGCGCAGGGCCGGGATCAGCCCGCTGAGCAGCGGAATGCTCGCCTGCTGTTCGAGGTCACTCGCACCGGCGACCGGGTGCGGGATGCCGACGAACGTCGTCGCCGCACCGCCGACGTGGAGCGGGCTGCCGAACGACATGTCGTACGCGAAGAACATCCAGATGACCAGCGTCATCGCAAACGCGTACACGACCATCAGCGCCGAGTTGACGGCGAACTTGCGCTTCATCAACCCCGCATACAGGATCGCCAGTCCGGGGATGCTCATGATCCCGACCAGCGTCGCCGACGTGAGCTGCCACGCGGTGTCGCCGGAGTTCAGCCAGCTGGGATCCGCATTCAGGGCCGACAACATAGTGGTACCTCACCTCTGAGCGTGCTGATGTGCATGTACGGCGGCATGCGCGTTGCACGAAACTCTCTCAGAGGCGGGCGCGTGGTTCTTCGGCCGTCACGCACAGATCGAGGGCAGCGCGGCTGTACACCGCGCACGAGTCACGGTGGTCGGGATGCACAGGCTCGCCGCTCGGCGACGCCGGATCAGACCGCGGTGCGGAGGTACTTCGTAAAGCGCTCGACGGGCTCGGAGCTCGCCATCCGGAGCGGCGGGACCGTCGCCGACACCTCGAAGTCCTGAGCGGAGACCGGCCTGCCGGTGAAGTAGCCCTGCGCTCGGTCGCAGCCGAGGAGCGCGAGCAGCTCGAGCAGCGCCAGCGTTTCGATGCCTTCGGCAACGACGAGCAGACCGAGCGCGTGGCCGAGCTCGATCGTGGCGCGCACAAGCTTCACGTCCTGTTCCCGCCCGGATGCGCTCAGGCCCCCGATGAAGGTGCGGTCGAGCTTCAGCTCGGTGATCGGCAGGCTGCCCAGGTATGCGAGGGACGTGAACCCGGACCCGAAGTCGTCGATCGACACCCCGACACCCAGCGCGCGAAGCTCCTCGATGACCGCCTGACATGCAACAAAGTCGCGAATGATCGTCGTCTCGGTGATCTCGAGGATCAGCGATGCCGCCGGCACCTGGTGGCGTCGCAGCGACGACCGGACCAGGTCGATGAAACCGGGATCGATCAGGTTCGACGACGAGACGTTCACCGACATGGCGATGCGACTGCCCGCGGCGCGCCAGATGGCGCACTGAGCGAGCGCCTTCTCGAGCACCAGATGAGTCAGCGGCCCCATCAGCCCGGCTTCCTCGGCAAGTGGGAGGAACTCCAGCGGCGGCACCAGTCCGAGCCGTTCGTGCGGCCAGCGCACCAAGGCCTCGGCGGCCACCATCTCGCCGTTGCGGAGATCCACCTGGGGTTGGTAGTGCAGGACGAGCCGCTCGCTCTCGACCGCCGCGCGCAACTCCTCGACAAGCGCGAGCCGGTTGCCGCCGTCGTCGATCGCCGGCGTGTACACCTCAAACGCCTTGTTGTTCAGCTTGGCTCGATACATCGCGACGTCGGCGCAGCGCATCAGGCCGACACTGTCGCCGGCGTCGGCCGGTGCGACGGCGATACCGATGCTCGCGCTGATCCGGACGCTCACGCCATTGAGGATGAACGGCTGCTCGAGCAGCGCTGTGAGCCGCCGGGCGAGCCCCGCGGCGTAGTCGGGGTCGCTGTCGACGAGCACGGCGCCGAGCTCGTCGCCGCCGATGCGGATGAGGACGTCCGATGCCCGAAGGGAGCTCATGAGCCGTGGTCCGAGCTGTTTGAGAAGCTCGTCCCCCGCCGAGTGTCCGAACGAGTCGTTGATCTCCTTGAAGTGATCGAGGTCGACAAAGAGGAACGCCAGGATGCGGGGCTGGGTGGACGGGTCGGCCTGGTCCTCGAAGTACGCGTCGAGCAGGGTTGTGAGCTGGCGGCG
>Ga0182024_10020116_pt1 | contig 12223 bp, 14 predicted proteins | sample P32metaG_FD_120480 | JGI IMG/M metagenome (GOLD analysis project Ga0182024, IMG submission 120480) | Permafrost microbial communities from Stordalen Mire, Sweden - P3-2 metaG (Illumina Assembly) | ecosystem: Environmental > Terrestrial > Soil > Wetlands > Permafrost | place: Sweden: Stordalen...
AAAGTCCGGCCCGTTGCCATGGCGCGCGGCGCCTGACGATCCGTCACCGGACTGTCGCCCCGGGATCTGGCAAGTAAGTCTTTCATGGAAATGGCGCGCTCGGAGAGATTCGAACTCCCGGCCCTCAGATTCGTAGTCTGATGCTCTATCCAGCTGAGCTACGAGCGCGCGAGGGCGCGAACCTATGGGCCAAGGCCCTCAAAGGCAAGGCAGCTTGCCGGTTCCGAAAGCCACCCCCGCGACCGGGGGTCGCGTGGGGGCCAAATCGGCACAACCCCCGGCACCGCTGTACAAAATACGGTAAAGCGGGGCGTTCTTGCCCTTGTCCGGCATGCCGCCCCTCGTTAAGACTTAAAGCTGGCGTCCGGCCCCCGTGGAGGGGCAGGCGGGTTGGGGTTCGGCGCGGCCTTTTCATGGCAAGCCGCCGGCATCGGAGAGCAGGATGAGGGGACTATCAGGCAAACCCAGGCTCAAACAGGGCCTCTTCCTCGCTTGTGCACTGACCGCATCCTTTGGCCTGGCTTCCTGTTCAGATATTGGCAACAGCATCGACAGCCTGTTCGGCAGTGATGACGAAGCCGCTGCCAACGCCGCCCCGCCGGATACCGGTGGCGCAGACCAAGCGCCGCCCGCGCCCGTTGCCGCGGCGCCTGCCGCCGGCGGCGTTCCGGTCGCCACCATTACCCCGGTCACCATCGAGCCGGGCGCCGATACCGGCACCGCCGTCAACAAGACCATCCAGACCGTGCGCAACCAGGTCGCGGGCCTGGAAGGCAAATTGGCGGCCAGCGCCCAGCGTCTTTCCGATCTGCGCAATGGCGGCGCATCCGCAGCCGGCGCCTATCAGCTTTCCAAGGCGCAGATCACCACCCGGCTTCAGGTCGGCACCACCAAGGGCAATCCGGAACTGGTCGCCCAGTGGAACAGCGCCCAGACCTCGCTGGATTCGCTCTCGGCCAACATCAACGCCCTGAATGCGCTGGGCACCGATATCGCCAATGATTCCTCCACCGCCCATTTCGCGCTGGACCAGATCGGCGCCACCTTCAATGTTTCGGGCGCGGTGGATGAAGATCATCGCCAGCTCTCGCTGCTACAGGACGAAACCAGCCAGACTTTGGTGATGATCGACCGCCTGCTCAGCGAAGTTTCCGACGCGGTGCAGCGCCAGACCGCCTATGTCGCCAATGAGCGCGGCAGCCTTGGCGTGTTGGCCAGCGCCATCAAGGATGGCGAGCTCTATGGCGGCACGCCGGGCATCACCCAGGCCGCCGCTTCGGGCGGAACGCAGCTGGCCAGTGCCGGCGCGCCGCTGGTGGTGATCCGCTTTGATCAGCCCAATGTCGATTACCAGCAGATTCTTTATGCCGCCCTGAATCAGGCGCTGCAGAGCCGTCCCAATGCCGGCTTTGAAGTGATTGCGGTTTCGCCGACTCGCGGCAACGCCGCTTCGGTGCAGATCGCCCAGACCGCGGCCGCGCGCTATGCCCAGCAGGTGATGCGTTCCATGACCAGCATGGGCGTGCCTGCCACGCGCATGGCGGTCGGCTCCGCCACCGATCCGGGCGCGGCGGGCAGCGAAGTACGGGTCTTTGTCCGCTGATCTTTTGTCGGGCGCGACGATTTTGAAAAAGCCCCGCTTTGTCAACGGGGCTTTTTATTTTGCCGCTCTATATTGTAGATGGGGACGAAAATGAGATCGCTGGTCCTGGGAGTTCTGCTCACCGCCTGCGCGGCCATGCCGGCAGCGGCACAAGTGACCGAGACGGTCGCGCATCGCCATATGGTGGCCGCCGCCAATCCCCATGCCGCCGAAGCCGGACTTGAGATGCTGCGCGCCGGCGGATCGGCGGTGGACGCGGCCATCGCCACCCAGATGGTGCTGGGCCTGGTCGAGCCGGAATCCTCGGGCATCGGCGGCGGCGCTTTCATGCTGGTCTATGACGGCAAGAGCCGCAAAACCACCAGCTTTGACGGCCGCGAAATGGCGCCGGCTTCCGCCACGCCGACCATGTTCCTTGGCCCGGACGGCAAACCCCGCGCCCATTTCGACGCCATTCCCGGCGGCTTGTCGGTGGGCATTCCCGGCGTGGTGCGCATGCTGGCGCTGGCGCATGACAAAGACGGCAAACTGCCCTGGGCGCGCCTGTTCCAGCCCGCGATCAAACTGGCGGAAGAAGGCTTTCCGGTGGGCCCCAAGCTGGCGCGCACCATCAAGAGCTTCGCGCCCGGCGCCAAGATGCCCGACATCCGCAGCCATTTTTATCATCCCGATGGCACGCCGCTGGCGGAAGGCGAAATCTACAAAAACCCGGAATATGCCGCGGCATTGCGCAAGGTCGCCGCGGAAGGGCCGGATGCATTTTACAAAGGCGAAATCGCCCAGGCGATCATCAACGCCGTGCAACATGCGCCTGGCCAGCAGGGCGGCATGACGCTTGACGATCTGGCCAATTACCGCGCCCAGGAGCGCGCGCCGGTATGCGGGGATTACCGGGAATATCATATCTGCTCGATGGGGCCGCCCAGTTCCGGCGGCATTGCGGTGCTGGAGATTTTGGGCGAGTTGCAGCGCTTTCCGTCACCTGAGCTTCAGCCCGGCACGGTGAGCAATGCGCATCTTTTCGCTGAAGCCAGCCGTCTGGCCTATGCCGACCGTTCCAAATATCTGGGCGATCCCGCCTTTGTGCATGTGCCGGTGGCGGGCCTGATCGACAAGGGCTATATCGCCAGCCGCGCGGCGCTGATTGATCCTGCCAAGGATATGGGCACGGCCGACGCCGGCACGCCGCCGGATGAAAAGCACGCGCAATATTCGCCGCAGGTCAGCCCGGTGCTGCATGGCACCAGCCACATGACCATCGTGGACGATGCCGGCGATGTGGTGGCGATGACTACCTCGGTGGAATTCGTCTTCGGCGCCGAAATCATGGCCGATGGCTTCATCCTCAACAACACGCTGACCGATTTCTCCTTCCAGCCGGTGCGCGATGGCTTGCCGGTGGCCAATGCGCCGGCGCCGGGCAAGCTGCCGCTCAGCGCCATGTCGCCCACCATCGTGTTCGACAGAAACCGCCGCTTCCTGATGTCGGTGGGTTCGCCCGGCGGGCCTGCGATCATCGACTATGTCGCCCAGACCCTGTCGGCGGTGCTGGACGGCAAGATGAGCCTGAAAGACGCCATCGCCATGCCGCGCGAACTCAACATGAACGGCAACACCCTGCTGGAGAATGGTCCGGGCGTGGACAAGCTGGCCGCCAGCCTCACCGCCATGGGCCATAGCGTGCAGGTGCCCGATCAAGAAGGCAGCGGCTTGCACGGCATCATGCGGGTGAAGGACGGCTATATCGGCGCCGCCGATCCCCGCCGCGATGGCATCGCGCTTGGTGACTAGGCTTTAAGCGCAACCACGAATAAGCGCTGGAACGGAAACAGCGTCGTGCCGTCGGCACGGCGCGGATAAGCGGCGCGCAGCTTTTCCTTGAAAGCGGAAATGAAATCCTCCCGCTCCGCTCCGTCCAGCGCCTGGACAAAGGGGCGCAGGCCCGCGGCACTCACCCAGCGATAGGCGGCGTCTTCGCCTTCCAGCACATGCAGATATTCGGTCTGCCAGATGTCGAGAGAAGCGGCATGGGGCTTGAGGATGTCGTAATAGCGAAGTTGCGTGCCGCGCTGGATCTCGCGCACCTGCGCCAGTTTTTCCTTCCAGCGCGGACCGGCCGCCGTCTCGCGCATCAGGGCATGGCTGGGCGCGTGGTAATTGACCGGCACCTGGAAGGCGAAAGCGCCGCCTGATGCCACAAAGCCCATCAGGCGCGGCAAAAGATTTTCCTGATCGCCCAGCCATTGCAGGGTGGCGTTGGCGAAGATCAGGTCATAGGCGCCGTCCGCCTGCCAGCCGGCGAGATCGGCCAGCAGCCAGTCCGCCGACACCCCGTTGGCGCGGGCCTCCGTCAGCATACCTTCCGAATTATCCATGCCGGTGAGCCTGGCGTTCGGCCAGCGGGCGGCAAGCAATGCGGTGGAGTTGCCGGGGCCGCAGCCCAGATCGATGACCCGGCAGGGCGCTTTCAAGGGTACCCGGGCGAGGAGATCGGCTGCCGGGCGGGTGCGGTGGTCGCCAAAGCTGAGATATAGGGTGGGATCCCAGGACATGGCCGGCTGTTTAGCCTCCCCCGCCCAGTCGGAACAGGGCTGAAATATTATTAGCCGGGCCGCTACCGCCGCTGGTTGACAGGGGGCGGGCCGAGACCCTAGAACCCGCCCTCTTTTGGGGCTTTTGCCCCCGTTTTCGGAGCCTGGACCCCATGAAGCGCCCCTATCAGCCGAGCAAGATCGTGCGCAAGCGCCGCCATGGTTTTCGCTCACGCATGGCAACGGCCGGGGGCCGCAAGGTTCTGGCCCGCCGCCGGGCCCATGGCCGCAAGAAACTCTCGGCCTGACGCCGCTCCATTGATCCTTGCCCGTCTCACCCGGCGCACCGATTTTCTGGCCGCCGCGCGCGATATCCGCAAAGTCGCGGGTGTCCTCACCCTGGAATTGACCAAGACACCCGACACTGCGCTTAAGGCAGGCCAGGCCCGCATCGGCTTTACCGCCAGCCGCAAGATCGGCAATGCCGTGGCCCGCAACCGCGCCAAGCGGCGGATGCGCGCTGCGGCGCGTGAGCGCCTTCCCCTTTCGGCCCCCGCCGGGCATGACTATGTTCTGGTGGCCCGCGGGGGCATTCTGACGGGGGCTTTTCAGGCCCTGCTCGGCGATCTTATAGCGGCGATGGCGGCGGCACATGCGAAGCTGGACGCCAGATCGGGAGGCGGGTCTTGAGACTTATGATGCGCCGGATGGCCGTGGCCTGCTTTGCCGCGCCGATCCGATTCTACCGCCGCTTTCTGTCGCCGCTGGTGCCGCCCTCCTGCCGTTATCATCCCACCTGCTCGGCCTATGCGCTGGAGGCGATCGAGAGCCATGGTCCGGTGCACGGCCTGATGCTGGCGCTGCGGCGGTTGTCGCGCTGCCATCCCATTTCCTTCCTGGGCGGCGGATCGGGTCTTGATCCGGTGCCGCATCCCAAACATCGGATGCCATGAACAACAACAAGAATCTCATTATCGCTTTCGCGCTTTCGGCTTTGGTGCTGTTCGGCTGGCAATGGTTTGTCGCCATGCCGCAGATGAAGGCCGAACAGGCGCGCCAGGCGGCGCTGGCGCATCAGGAAAAAGCCAAACCCACCGCAGCCGCGCCAGGCGCCAATCTGGGCCTGCCGTCGGGCGGCGAAAACCATATGAGCCGCGAAGCGGCGCTGGCGGCCGAAGGCGCGCGGGTGGCGATCGACACGCCGATGGTGGATGGCTCGATCGCGCTGAAGGGCGCGCGGCTCGATGATCTTCGCCTCAAGGCCTATCACGAGACCCCCGATCCCAAGAGTCCGGAGATCGTGCTCCTGGCGCCCAAGAGCACCGACTTTCCCTATTACGCCGAATTCGGCTGGGTGGGTAAGAGCGGCGTGCCCAATGACCAGACGGTGTGGGCGGAAACGAATGGCGGCACGCTGTCGCCCGGCCATCCGGTGACGCTGTCCTGGGACAATGGCGAAGGCCTCACCTTCAACCACGTCATCAGCATTGACGACAAATACATGTTCAGCGTGGCGGACAGCGTCACCAACAAAACCGGCGCCGCCGCCGCCCTGTTTCCCTTCGCCTATGTCGCGCGCGAGGGCGTGCCCAAGGTCACCACCTCTTACATTCTGCATCTGGGCTTTGTCGGCGTGGCGGACGGCAGCGAAGTGGACGCCAAATATGACGACTTCAAGGATCCGGCTACGCCGCCCAAGACTTTCTCTTCCACCGGCGGCTGGGTGGGCATCACCGACAAATACTGGATGGCCGCCGTCATCCCGCCGCAGAACGAAGTCTATAACGGCGCCTATCTCGGTTCGGACCTCAATCCCAGCACCAAGGCTTATCAGGCCAATTACCGGCTTTCGGCGCGCGATATCGCGCCCGGCGCCACCGCCACCGTCACCCACAAGCTGTTTGCCGGCGCCAAGGTGGTGGACATTTTGCGCGGCTATGAGCGCACCCAGAACATCGCCCGCTTCGACAATGCGGTGGATTGGGGCTGGTTCTGGTTCATCACCCAGCCTTTGTTCTGGCTGCTGGACCAATATTACAAGCTGATCGGCAATTTCGGCCTCGCCATCCTGATGCTACTCGTGACGGTGAAGCTGTTGTTCTTCCCGCTGGCCAACACCTCGTTCAAGTCCATGAGCAAGATGAAGAAGGTGCAGCCGGAGATGGAACGGCTGAAGAAGGTGCACAGCGCCGATCCGCAGAAGCAGCAGACGGCGATCATGGAAATGTACAAGCGGGAAAAGATCAATCCGCTGGCCGGCTGCCTGCCGATGCTGATCCAGATTCCGGTGTTCTTCTCGCTCTACAAGGTGCTCTACGTCACCATCGAGATGCGCCAGGCGCCTTTCTATGGCTGGATCCACGATTTGTCGGCGCCCGATCCCACCTCCGTCATCAATCTGTTCGGACTGCTGCCGTTCGATCCCCATGCCTGGCTGCCGGGCTTTCTGGCGATCCTGTCGATCGGCGCGTGGCCGATCCTGATGGGCATGACCCAGTTCGTGCAGACCAAGCTCAATCCGCCGGCGCCCGATCCGGTGCAGGCGCGCATGTTCGCACTGATGCCGCTGATCTTCACCTTCATGTTCGCCACTTTCCCTGCTGGGCTGGTGATCTATTACACCTGGAACAACCTGCTCACCGTCACGCAGCAATGGTACATCATGCGCAAGGAAGGGGTTGAAGTGCACCTGTTCGAGAATTTCAAGCGCAAGGCGCGCACGCGTGCGTGACGAGGCCGCGCGGAAGCTTTTCGCCGGGCCATGCGACTTTATCTGGGGCGCCAGCCGAATCGACAATCTGCCGCCGCAGAGCTTGCGGGAGATAGCCTTTGTCGGCCGGTCGAATGTCGGCAAATCCTCGCTGATCAATGCGCTGACGGGCCGCAAGACGGTGGCGCGCGTTTCCCAGACGCCGGGCCGCACCCAGCAGATCAATTTCTTCAATCTGGGCGGAAAGCTCATGCTGGTGGATCTGCCCGGCTATGGCTATGCCAAGGCGTCCAAAACCCTGGCGATGGAATGGCAGACCCTGATTTTCGCCTATCTCAGCGGGCGGGCGACGCTTTCCCGCGCCCTGCTTCTGATCGACGCGCGGCGCGGGCTGATGCCCAGCGACCTTGCGGTGATGGAATTGTTCGACCGCTCCGCGGTTTCTTATGAACTGGTGCTGACCAAAAGCGACGAATTGGAGCCCGGCGCGGCCGATGGGCTTGCCGCCTCGCTTGCCGCCGAGGCCCGCACCCACACCGCCGCCCTGGCCGAGATGGCGGTCACCTCCGCCCAAACCGGCTTTGGAATTGCGGAATTGCAAAGCCAGTTGGCGGCCCTCGCCCTCTAGTCTTGGCCTGCGTCCATCGCGTATAAGGCCCCGGACTTTTTACGGGTTTCCTGGCCATGGCCGGCGCCGACGACACCGAACAGGAGAAAAATCTCCGCACGCTGGCCCGCTGGCGCCAGACCGGCCGGGTGCTGGTCGAGGCACTGCCTTTCATCCTGAAATATGACCAGAAAACCATCGTGGTGAAATATGGCGGCAACGCCATGACCGGTACCGGCACCGACGATTTTTCCCAGGACATCGTGCTGATGAAGCAGACCGGGATCGACCCGGTGGTGGTTCATGGCGGCGGCCCGCAGATCGGCGCCATGCTGAAGAAGCTCAACATCCAGTCCAGCTTCATTGACGGCTTGCGGGTCACCGACGAGGCGGCGGTGGAAGTGGTCGAGATGGTGCTGGCCGGCTCGATCAACAAGCATATCGTCACCGGCATCAACGCCGCGGGTGGCCGCGCCATCGGCCTGTCCGGCAAGGACGGCAATCTGGTGGTGGCGAAAAAACTGGAAATGACCCGGACCGATCCCGTCAGTGGCAAGACCGAGAGCGTCGATCTGGGTTTTGTCGGCGAGCCCGACAAGGTCAATCCCGAAGTGCTGCATGCGATCATGAAGTCGGAAACCATTCCGGTGATCGCGCCTATCGGGGTAGGCCCCAAGGGCGAGACTTTCAACATCAATGCCGACACGGTGGCCGGCGCGGTAGCCTGCTCGCTCAAGGCCGAGCGCCTGATCCTGCTCACCGATGTCGAAGGCGTGCTGGACCAGGAAAAGCGCGTGATCCCGCGCCTGACCCTGGGCGAGGCACGCGAGCTGATCGCCAATGGCACCATTTCCGGCGGCATGATTCCAAAAATTCAAACCGCGATCGACGCGGTGGAAGGCGGCGTCCATGCCGCGGTTATTCTGGACGGGCGAATCCCGCATGTCCTGCTGCTCGAACTTTTCACCGAGCATGGCGCGGGAACCCTGATCACGGCCGGCTGATGCGCGGCTTTTCGATAAGACCGCTTCACACATTTTATGGCGGGCGCTCCGCCGCCATCGCATTTCTGCTTCTTCTGCTGTTGCCGCATCCGGCCAAGGCCGATCTCAAGATCTGCAACCGCACCAGCTATGTGCTTGAGGCCGCGACCTCGACCATCGTCAAGAACACCGAAAGCCTGACCCAAGGCTGGATTCACATCGTTCCCGGCGATTGCGCCATCGCCGTCAAGGGGCCGCTGAACGCCGCCAGCTATCTGGTCTATGCCCGCTCCTCGCTCGCCCATGCCGGACCGCCGCGCGCCTGGGGCGGGGCCTTTCCGGTCTGCGTCAAGGATGATGCTTTCAGCCTGCACCAGACCGTGACCCAGTCCTATTGCGCGACACCCGACACCTTCGCCCTGCCCTTTGCGCCGGTGAATATCAAGAACCGACAGGACTGGACCATGGTATTGGATGATTCCCCTGCGCTGCCGTCGCTGATGGCGGCGCAACTGGCCGGGGTCAAGCGGCTGTTGAACGACAGTGGCTACAAGGCGGGCGCGATTGACGGGCGGCCCAGCAAGCAGACCGGTGTGGCGCTGGCGGCATTCCGCAAGTCGATGAAGTTCAAGCCCACCGACGGCAATGATGTGCTGTTCGCCAGCCTGGAAAAGCAGGCCCTGACCAAGGCCGCGCCGCAAGGCTATGCGGTATGTAACGACACCGCCGAGCCCTTGATGGCGGCCGTGGCGGAAACCGGCGCCAAACCGGTGTCGCGCGGCTGGTGGCGGATTTCTCCCAAAAGCTGCGCCCAGGCGATGACCACGCCCCTGGGCGGCAATCCCGTCTACCTTCTGGTGCAAAAGCTGAGCGGCGCGGTGGTGGTGGGCGGGGCGGAGAATTTCTGCACCGCTGCGGTCGCCTTTGAAGTGCAGGGCCGCGCCGATTGCGCCGGGCGCGGCATGAGCGAGGCGGGCTTTGTTTCAACCGCCGGCCATGGCGCACCGGGTTTTGTCGCCCATATCGGCAACAGCGGCCTCATGCCTTAGCAGAGATGGCCCGTTAGCTGAGACGATCTGCTAGCGTTTGACCGGAATATCGAAACAGGAGAGCTGCCAGCTCATCTCTTCCGGCGTCATCGGATAATTCACCCCGCCGCGCGCCGCCAAAAGCGCATGCGCCGGAAGCTTCATCACAAAGGTCTGAAGCTTGAAAGCGATGCGCCTGGAAAGGCCGGCATGCCAGGCGAGCGCCACCAGGGGCTGGCCGCGGCCGGACGCCAGAATCCGCCGCACATTGGCCACCGGTACGCGTGCCAATTCGGCCAGCGCCAGGCAGACCGTTTCGCGCTGGCCGCTGAGCGCCGCATCCTCGACAAAATCGGCGTTGAGTTTGCCTGCCGCCTTGGCCTTGGCGATGCTTTCGGCGGCGCTGGCCTGCTGTTCGGCGGTGCTGGTCTTTTCCTCCAGCCGTATGCGCAATTGACGATTCAGGTGCTGACGGGTGGCGTCGGAAAGATCGTTCCTGGCCGCCAGCCGCTCGATGATCTGCGCTCCGACAAAGCCGGCGATGCGGCGCACCGCGCGGGTGGACAGATCGGCGCGCAAGCCAAGCGGCAATTGCCAGGATTCGATTTCCTCCGCCTCCTTCATAACCCGTCGAGGGTGGCTTTGCGGATGTTGGCGTCGGCGTTGACCAGAAGCGCCGCCACTGCCGGCACATCCATGGACTGGACCAGGCTGTCGGAAACTTTCTCGCTCAAGGGACGGCGGCGCGCCACCGCGGTCAGCACTTCGCGCACCTGGCCGCAGGCAATGATCTCGATCAGATCGGTGTCGGACAGCAGCGGGGAATATTCCAGCACCGGCGCGGCGACGATCTGCTCCAGATCGCGGGCCAAGGCCAACACGACGCCCCTGGGGATGTTGGTGAGATGCTTGATCTCTTCGGCCAGGGCGGCGCGCACCCGCACCGCCGAATCATTGGCCAGATATTCCAGGGTCTCGACCGTCAGCGCGAAGATGCGCGCACCTTCTTGCGGCGACAGACCCGGCATCAGGCGCGCGATCTTCACCGCCAGCTCGACGCGGACATTTTCATCATCATCATCGGCGAGAAAGCGGTTGACTGCGGGAGGCGCGGCGATATTGGCGGCGACCGCGGCGCGGGTGGCCGGCGCGCCATGCTGGACGAGATATTGCAGCACCGCGTCGCCGGCGTCGGTGCGCTGGGCGAGTTCGGACTGGGTTTCGCGTGTGCGCACTTCCAGAATGTCGAGCGCATGCCGCGGGCTGAGGCCCGGCGTGCCGCTCAAATCCTGATAAGGCGCAGGCTTTTCCATGAATGCTTGTCCCCGGCCTGATCTTCGGAGCAGGGCGATTAAGGCCCGTTAAACAAGCTTGGTTTCCCGCCGTTAACAAACTTGCCAGGAACGCGGCTTTAAGGCCATGTTTGGCGGCGATGTCCGGAATATCACCCCTTGAAAGCAACGTGGCGGCGGCGGCTTCGGCTCCTGATTTCCGGCATGTGACGCATTGGGTGTTCGACCTGGACAATACGCTGTACCGCGCCGACAACGGCGTCTTCGCCCGCATCGATGCGCGGATGACCGAGTTCGTCGCTTCTTATCTTGGCCTGGATCGCGATCACGCGCGCGCGCTACAGAAAAATCTCTATCGCGAGCATGGCACCACCTTAAACGGGTTGATCAAGCTGCACGGCATGGACCCGGAGCCCTATCTGGAATTCGTGCATCAGATCGACCTTTCCGGTCTTCATGCCGATCCGGCGCTGGCTTTCGCCATCGAAAGGCTGCCGGGCCGCCGCTATATCTTCACCAATGGCTGTGCCCGGCATGCGGCCCGCATCCTGGACCGGCTAGGCCTCACCAGCCTGTTCACCGAGATCTGGGACATCCGCACCATTGGTTTTGCGCCCAAGCCCGATCCCTCCGCCTATCGCCACATCCTGGCGCATGGCGGCTTTGCGCCCGGCGCGGTTGCGATGTTCGACGACATCGCCCGAAACCTTGTAGAGGCCCATCTTCTGGGCATGACCACGGTATGGCTGAACGCAGGTGGCGTCTGGGACCGGCAGGGGCCGGAATTCCCGGTTGCTTCGGCCACGCATATCGACCATGAAGCCAAAGACCTCACTCAATTCCTGAACCGCATCCGGATCTGACATGAATGACTTGGCACACCGCATCGAAGCGGCCTGGGAGGCGCGTGAAAGCCTCTCCGTTTCCAGCAAGGGCGAAGCCCGCGACGCGGTCGAGGCGGCGCTCAAGGGACTGGATGACGGCAGCTTGCGCGTGGCCGAAAAGACCGATGGCGCGTGGCGCGTCCATCAATGGCTGAAGAAGGCGGTGCTGCTGTCTTTCCGGCTCAACGACATGAAGCTCATCCCCGGCGCCCCGGGCGAAGCGGTGTGGTGGGACAAGGTCGATTCCAAACTCCTGGGCTGGGACGAAGCCCGCTTTCGCGCCGCCGGCTTTCGGGCCGTGCCGGGCGCGGTGGTGCGCCGTTCCGCCTTCATCGCCAAGGGCGCGGTGCTGATGCCTTGCTTCGTCAATGTCGGAGCGCGAGTGGGCGAAGGCACCATGATCGATACCTGGGCGACCGTAGGCTCCTGCGCCCAGGTGGGAAGCCATTGCCATATTTCCGGCGGCGCCGGACTGGGCGGGGTGTTGGAGCCGCTGCAGGCCGCGCCCACCATCATCGAGGATAATTGCTTCATCGGCGCCCGCGCCGAAGTGGCCGAAGGCGTGATCGTGGGCGAAGGCAGCGT
>Ga0182024_10020117_pt1 | contig 12223 bp, 15 predicted proteins | sample P32metaG_FD_120480 | JGI IMG/M metagenome (GOLD analysis project Ga0182024, IMG submission 120480) | Permafrost microbial communities from Stordalen Mire, Sweden - P3-2 metaG (Illumina Assembly) | ecosystem: Environmental > Terrestrial > Soil > Wetlands > Permafrost | place: Sweden: Stordalen...
GAATCACGATTCCTATTTGCAAGGAATCCCCTTCCAAAACCGCGATTTCCGGCAAAATCGATACTTCCCCATGCCGCTTCCAGATTCAAAATCAAGGACTTGGGAGTTCTTCACGGGCGACGAGACCGGAAAAGCGCTATTTTTTAACGGTCACATGGACAGAAGCAGGCGCCGCCGCGTGCATTCCGCCGCTCTTATAATTATCCCACATGAAAAACGCGACAACGCCAACCACGATCAGGACGGCGCCAAGGATAAAGGCCAGAAGGACGTTCCCGCCATTGCCCGAATTTGTTTCGACTATCATGATGCGCTCCACACAGTGCTCGGGCAAAGAACGAACGAGGTCGAGTCGAGTTCCTCGTTTTGGCCGCGCGAACCTGCCGTAAACTGTTCCAGCGCCTGTTTTTTCCTTTCTGGTAGGCTCTGACTGCGGGCCGTCTGCATCCCGCGTGACTGGGCTGGCGGCCCCGGGAGATGGGACCGACACCCGCCCGGCGCCCAGGCATTGCCGGTCGGCACCTTAGAAACGATCGGAAATCTCCAACATCACTTGCTGCGCGGAGTAGTCGTCATTTCTCCAGTAATAGTCGTAAACGGCTTCAACCGACCATGTTCTTGCACCGCACGACGCGCACGAGAGCAATGTGAGGCCGGCGCCGGCATCGAGCGTATCGTCAGCGGACTTTAGTCCCAGAGCCGTAAGCGGTGACGCACCCGCGGCCGTGAGCGTCGCGGTGTTTTCCAGTGTTGGGTTGACGAGCTCATGAAGCCACTTGAAATGCACCTCGGGAAGGCCGTCTACCCCATCGCTTATGCCGTAATAACTCGCCACGCTCACTCCCAGGCCGGACTCGAGGAAATCGTAATTCTGGGAAGCTATCTTCAGATTGAGATCACCGGCGCCTGTTTCCGTGTACGCATTCAGGCCGATGAAGCTGGCCTGGAGCGACGCCAGCGGCGTGATAGCGACTCCGTCCGTGAGAAAATGGTACCCGGTGGTCAAAAACACGGTGGTGTCGTTGCCGCCATACTTGCCATCCGCCGTACGGTTTATACCGGGAAACGAAATTTCGCGTGTTTCCGAATAATCGCTTCGACCATAAGACACATCACCGTCGGCGAACCAGGTCTTGGTTTCATGGTCGATGTAGATCATCGCCTGATAGGTATCGAAACCGGTATTGGCGTCGAAAATCTTTCCATCGATCGTGCTTCGTGCATAGCCAATGGCTAAGCCCGCACGCGTGTCGTAAGTAAGCGGTGTATCGTAGCCCATCATCACCCCGGCAATTGTGGAGTCATATCGGTAGCGACGAAACCTCTTCAAAGGATCGATGACGCGCATTCGTTCGCGCGGGTCATCATCGAAACCATTCGCGAGCCTTTTCTTGTGCTCGACGGCGATCTGAACATTCAACTGGCCAGCGGGTCGTTTCACCGGTACTTCGAGATCACCCCGGATGAGACGCAGAACGAAGGGCTGTTCGCACTGGACGACGGAGCCTGGAACGCGCCGGGCCTGCATGCTTTTCTGGGCCGTGTCGCGTCGGGACGGGGTCCGGCGGAACGTTTCGAACTCACCCATGATTTTCCGCGGATCGGTAAGCGAATCTTGCTCTTGCACGCGCGCAAGGCGCCTCGCGAAATCGGCCTGGGCGGTGTCATTCTTCTCGGATTCGAGGACGTCACCGAGCGGCGCGTGATGGAGCAGGAAAAGGAGCGCCTGCAAAGAGAAACCGACGATCTTCTGCGGCAAAAGGGAATGCTGCTCGAGGAGATGGAACACCGCATCCTCAATAGCCTCCAGATCGTCGCCAGCATCCTGATGCTGAAGGCGCGGGCCGTCTCATCGGAGGAGACACGCGAGCATCTGCAGGACGCCCATCGCCGCGTGATGTCCGTCGCCGCGGTTCAGCAGTATCTCCGCAGTTGCGGGGGCAAGGATCTGATTGAGATCGGTCCCTATCTGACAAAATTGTGCGCCTCGCTAGGCCAGTCGATCATCGGCGAGGGCCATCCCGCCACACTCCAGGTATCGGCGGACGAAGGCACGCTGTTATCCGCCGATGCCGTCAGCCTGGGTCTGATTGTCACAGAACTCGTCATCAATGCCGTGAAATATGCGTTTCCGGACCGCAGCAAAGCCGCCTCCATCGCCATTCGTTACGAAGTGAGCGGCGCGGATTGGAAGCTCTCGGTATCGGACAATGGTGTTGGTCAATCCGAGACCGGACGTCCGCCCCCCAAACCTGGCCTTGGCACGTCGCTCGTCATGGCGCTTGCCCGCCGGCTGGAGGCTCAGGTTCAAACAGCGAACAGTCCAGCGGGCATGAGTGTCTCGATCGCCCATGCAACTTTCGCCTCTCGCTTGGGATCGCCGCCGGAACGCTCTCCGATATCGGCTGCGTGAATCGATCGGTCGAATTCGTTCCCACCTCCCAACTCTTTTGGGCGATTGTTGACAACGCGCCGGGCGAACAGGTGACGCTCGCATGGCTCTTGGGAAACCTGCGCCGCCGTTCCTTCGGCATGATCATGCTTGTGCTGGGCCTGATCGCGATGATCCCCGGTATTTGCATCCTGGCTGGATTCGTACTGGGAGTTCTCGGCGCTCAGATGATAATGGCGCGTGAAACGCCGCTCCTGCCGCGCTTCCTCGCGCGGCATCCGCTGTCGACTCGCCGTATTGCAAAGCTTCTGGGCTCGATTCTTCCCGTCATGGAGGCTTTGGAGACCTTCATTCGGCCACGGTGGCATACGCCGTTCGTCGCCACCAAACGCCTCGTCGGCCTGATCGTGGTGCTGCTGGCGGTGACTGTCTTCATGCCGATCCCATTCAGCAATATCATTCCCGGCGGGCTCACCATGCTGGTTGCATTCGCCTATCTCGAGCAAGACGGGATAATGCTCTGTATCGCGCTGATGGCGTCGGTCGGATCGCTTGCCATCACGGGGGCGGAAGGCTGGGCGGCCGTCGCGGGGGCCGGTTTTCTGCTCCGAAATTGACGACATTGCGAGTTCAAGAATTGCAAGCATGCGCCAAAGCTGTCCCATTTTGCACAGAACTTGCGAGCCCAATGTGCCTATTCTCGCGTGCTTGCCGGACGCTTCGCCCCAAATCTACCGGTCGGTAACGGGCGGCCTTACCGCCGCCCGTTTCTTCTTGGCGAATGCTTCCTCTAGTTGGAGAACCCACACATGATTTCAGCGAAAAAGACCTTATCAACCGCCGCCATCGCGCTGTTTATGGCCGCGGGCGCTCTGGCAGCCACCACCGCTACTGCCTCGGCACGCGTGATTTGCAACAGCGAGGGCGATTGTTGGCACAGCGATCAACGCGTTCAATATCCCCCGGCGCTCGGTGTGCAAATTCATCCCGACGATTGGTATTTTCACCAGCACTGGGATGATTCCCATCATTATCGCGATTACCACGAGGGGCGCGGTTATTATAAAGGCGGTGTCTGGATAACTCTCTGATCGCAGCGAACGGCCCCTTTCGCACGATCGGAAAACGGGCGGTCCGGTGCCGCCCGTTTTTCTTGCGACTCCGGCGCATCATAGGTCGCCGCCCTATTTCATAAATTTAGTCTCGCCGATATCCCACCCGCCAATTGGCGGAAAGCCGTTGAAAGCGCAACGAAATCCAGCCGTAAATGCCCTGGAAAACCGTATCGTTTTGACCACAAACGGCCTGTAAATTGCAACGAAACGATGATATATTCGTGGACCGTTTGGTACGGCCAAACCAGGGATTTCCACATTGAAGAAGAAGGCTGCCTTCTCGTTCGATTCGGCCGACTTTTTGGCGAAAGCCGGCATTGGACGGACGTTATCCAATTATCGCAAGAACCAGAAGATCTTCTCGCAAGGAGATCCGGCCGACGCCGTTTTCTACATTCAGAAAGGCAAGGCCAAGATCACCATCGTTTCCGGACTCGGCGAGGAAGCCGTCGTTGCAATTCTTGGAAAGGATGAGTTTTTCGGCGAGGGCTGCCTGGCGGGACAACCGCTGCGCATCGCCACGGCGGTCGCCATGGTGGATTGTGAAATCATGCGGATTGAGAAGACGGCTCTGATCCGCACACTGCAGGATCAACCGGCTTTTTCCGAGATGTTTCTTGCCCATATGCTGCTTCGCACGATCCGCGTGGAGGAGGATTTGGTGGATCAACTCTTCAACTCGAGTGAGAAGCGCCTGGCAAGGGCGTTGTTGCTGTTCGCCAATTTCGGCAAGGAGGGCAAACCCGAGGCGATCATCGCCAAGGTGAGTCAGGAGACCCTTGCCGAGATGATCGGGACGACGCGCTCACGCGTCAGCTTCTTCATGAACAAGTTCCGCAAATTGGGCTTCATCAGCTACAATGGCAAGATGGAAGTGCACAGCTCGCTGCTCAGTGTGGTTCTGAACGATCATCCGCAGATCGAGAAAGACAAGTCACAAGATGCGCAGGTGCCGAAGCGGTGATCCGAATATCAAATAGACACCGGCCAGGACGGCGAAAACGATAATCAGGATGCCGAGCCACCGGCCTTGCGGGGCGCCATCCTGCCGGGCAATCCAGAACAGCACCACGCCGCCGGCGATGGCCGCGACAAGCACCAAACCGAGAGCGACGTAAAAGGCAAGCGCGAGCATGCTTGATTGTCGCAAATTCCAGGCCGAATTCCCACCCGGCTCTGAAAACTTTCGGGTTTCGTGCGTCAACCGCGTCAGCGTCGCCGCGCAATCAAGCAACGCGCGGCCGCCGCCTCTTGGTCAGGATACGGCGATCCCTTAAGCCGATACGATCTTGTCGAACGCGGCGAAGAAGCCTTCCATGTCCTCGCGCGAGCCGATCGAGATGCGCGAGACGGTGGGCCAGATCGGCCAGCGCGGACCGGCGATCAGCACGCCCTTGGCCCGGAACGCCGTTTCCATCTCTTTCGCCGTATGCGTTTTCCAGTCGAACATCACCATATTGGCTTCGCTGGGGCCGACAATCCGCATGCCGCGCTTCTTGAGGAAATCCACGGTCATGGCGCGATTTTCCTGCAGCGTCTTCCTGCGGGCGGCGATGGTAGCGGTATCCGTCATGCTGGCCGAGGCGCACGCCACGGACGGCATCGCCATCTGGCCCGAGCCGCCATCGTCGAACAGCGATAGCTTGGCGATGAGATCGGGCCTGCCCATGGTGTAGCCGATCCGCAACCCCGCCATCCCGAAGACTTTCGAGAAAGTGCGCATCACCAGCACGTCCTTGCCGGCACGGATCAGATGCGTCGTGGAGTTGTTGGGATAACCGCTCGACCAATGGATATAGGCCTCATCAATCACCACGATGGCGCCGGCCGGCTTGTGCTCCACCAGCCATTCCATGTCGGCCATGCTGGTCATGGTGCCGGTGGGGTTGTTGGGATTGACGACGTAGTAGAGCCCGGCCTTGGGGTTGGCGGCCAGCATCGCCTTCACGTCATGGCTGTAATCGGCTTTCAGCGGGACCATGGCGACCGGCAGTTTCAGGACCTTGGCTGCCGACGCGCATGTCTCATAACTGGGATCGGCTTGCACCAGGCCCTTTGTAGGCGAGCAGAAAGCCACCACCGACCGGGAAAGCGCCTCGTTGGAGCCGGGCCAGAGGATAATATGGTCCGTCGGCATATTCTCGACCTGCGAGATGGTTTTGGTCAGGCGCGCGAGTTCGCCGCTTGGAGAATAGCGGTTGGATTTGGAGAACACCGAAACACCCGCCGCGGCCCCCGATGCCATGGGGCCGGTCCAGCATTCATTGGAGTCGATCCGGACCTTCATTCCCGAATCGTCTTCGTCCTGGGCGTGGGCCCGCTCGGGATGGAACGTCAGCGTGGTCGCCGCGGCGCCCCCGAACATCAAGGCCGCGCGCATCATCTGCCGGCGCGAGAAACCTCGGGCAAGAAGATCGTCTTTTGCTGCTTCACTCATCGCTCTTGTCATCTGGAATTCCTCCCTGGAGATCGAGGCCTGAACCGAACGCGAAAATGCCGGAACGCGCCGCGGAAGAGCCTATCCGCTATGGTTGCTGTAGGGTAGCCAACAAAACAAAGCCGATTGCGGCATCAAATATGGCACTGATGACATTTGTTGGACGACCCTGAAGCTCGGACTGTGCCTCCAGCAGGACCAAGGTAATAGGCGTCGACTCCCGCGACAAGTTTGGACCCCGCGCCAGAAATGGCTGGACTTGGGGGTTCTCACGTCACTGAAGGTCGGACTCCCCGTTTCCGAAGCCCTTGTCACAGCCTCAGGCGCGCTCCAGGACGGGCAAATTTCTTCGGCGGGCCCTTGGGTAGGGGGAAATAGGGCTCGTTATACGGCCTTGCGAATGTCCCTGAGCCCATGCTGACCGCGATCGATAAGACCGAATAAGGACGACCTCTCAGCGCTCACTCGCGAGGTTTTGCGCGGGTTTGCCAATTCCGCCTTATTCTACTCGCCGAACGTATGCCGCAGGGGTGGCGACGACGAGAACTTCCAGAAGCTGATAGCCGTCGACCGTCCACCGGCCGCGTGCCCGTGTGAGGATATAGCTTTCGATCGCTCCACCCAGGTCCCGGCTGTTTGCGGAAAGTTCGCCCGTGGCGGTGGTGGATGATGTCGGCGCGAACGGCCCGATCGAGATCAAGTAACCGTCACCGAGCCCTTCACTGCCCGGCTTGAAACCGAAACCATCCTTTTGAAGGTTTTCCAACAGTCCCGACGAAGGATCATCACCGCGCACGACCAGATAGCCGCGAGTGATTTTGTTCATGCCGAGAAAAGAAGAATGGCTTTTGGAATAGACCAGAACCGCCTCGGCGATTTTGTCCTGGTCACCTTCTGTCAGCATTGTCACAACGGGATGGGCACAACCGGCCAGTCCAACGATCGCAGGGGCAACGAAAAGCAAAAGGGCAAATCGCAAGCGCATTACGAATATCCCCTGCCGGAAGCATATCTTTCTGTTCGACATCCACAAAAAGTTTCTCGCGCCTTAGCGCCCGCCCCAAAAGGCGTAAACCAGCTGTGAAGTCTGAGCATCAAACCAAACATTCGCGATGGTGCATCCACCATCAGTAATCCCGCTTGCCTGAATGTAGACCCCTGGTTGACGACCGGGCCAGTCCTTAGCAAGGAGAAGTTGACCCACGATGATCGGGTGGTCGTTTGTATCGGTGATACCGTAATAATAACGAGCGAAGTCTTTGAGCTTTTGCGGCGAACACTTAGCGCCAGCGAAATCCACGATTGGGCCAATTGCGGTTTCCACGTTTTGAATGGCCGCTGGGCCGGGTGCCCAAACCCTGTCCATGTTATCCGCCCTGGCCGGCAACGCACCAAACAGGCATCCTATGGAGAGAACGATTATTTTATTCACGGCCTGTCTTCCAGGGTTGATGGGCTTTGCCGCGCCATTCTTGGACCTTAGACCAGCCCGGTAGGGCCAGAAACAGTTGGCTTATTCCGCTTCATGGTCGCCGCCCGCTCTTCTTTCGTCATTGTCCACCGCACGCCCTCCACGGTGTTGAGGCAGTGTCCTAATTTGACGGCTAGTTGGCAAAGACTCCGCGCTTCAAGTGAATCATGCCGTACAGCGTCCAAGCCACAAAAGCGCTGGCCATAAAGATTGATATGAATAGGCGATTATGCACTTGACAATACTAGAGGTCTTGGACGCGGGGACAACTGATTTTGTGACGCCACGGAGACTTTGATTGGCAGCACTCATGCCAAAGCTTCTCTCGATCCCATGTGGCCTCCATGCAACTCCCACCGAGGCCCTGATAAAAGGCAAGCCGGTATGCATTGATTTCAGTTGTCTATGTTGAGAGCGATGCTCAGAGCGTACTGTTCCGCTCACTGGAAGTGGATAAACAGGGAGAATTCCAGTCCCAGTGGCCACGCGGCTTCTTCGAAGAGCGTGCCGGGGAGCTCTTCTAGTGTTCTATGAATATGCTGTTGAGCCAAGAGCTATTGGCGCGGACTGGGCTACGTTTAGGTACTGGATCGAAAAATTCGGTTTCGACCAAGGCAGGCTAATTTCGCAGTTTCCAAGGCATTGGTTCAGAGACGTGCACGAGGCAGCGCAAAACCTTAAACCGATGGAGAAAGCTCGAATAACGGAGGCGCTTCAGCAGGCCAAGAAGACCAAAACGATACGATGTAATCGCCCTTACAATCCTGCATCAGGTGATTGGCTGCAGAATGCCCTCACCGAACACGAACGGCAGGCATTTCACGCGATTGTAGCTAAGAATAATCCGACTGGAAGTGGTGTCGTACTCCTTGTGGACGATGCAGATGAGAATCAGCCTCTGTTGGCTGTCGCCACTGACTCCACGGTGCAAAGAGATGCTCCGTCGCTGTCCGCTGCAATGAAGGACATGTTGCGATTTGGCTCGCGCATACTCTTTGTGGACCCCTTCTTTAGCCCATTTAACGGGCATTACCGAAGTACACTCCGCGCGTGTCTGAACATTGTTGGGCAGACCAACAACCAAGCGCAGTGCGAAATTCACTATAGGCGCAACAACAGGGGGGCTCAGGGCGAACCGCCTGCGCCCGAAGCCATTCGGCACGGGGCTTCCAACGTTTTCCCTGGAGTTATTCCGGCTGGGCTAACGGTGACACTATTCTGCTGGCAGGAGAGAGTTGGGGGCGCGGACTTCCACGCGCGATATCTCCTGACCGATAAGGGCGGGATTGGGATAGATGCCGGCTTCAGCGCTGAGGGTGCTCATCAAACAACCGACATGCACCTTATGAGCTACAGTCTGTCGCAGGAGAAGCTTGCTCATTTCGCCCGCGCTTCGAGCACTTACCAACTGGTCGAACCGGTGATCCGCGTTGCTGCAAATTGCCAGGTCGAGGTTCTTTAGAGCTCTCAAGAGCCGCCCAAACGACGAATTCAGTATTGGGTCAAACCTTTGGGACCTCGATCCCAACGAACGGTCCAATTTTCTCTGACAAAGTCCAAACTACTGTGGCGCCCAACAACATTGGCGCTCCCACGGGGAATCGAACCCCGGTTTCAGCCTTGAGAGGGCCGCGTCCTAACCGCTAGACGATGGGAGCAAGCGGAACGGGCTTATACGCGAGGCCAGTTCCGCCCGGCAAGTTCCCTGTCACATCATGCCGCCGGAAATCGGGACCGGAACGCCGCGTTTGTTGGACCGTTGGAATCCATAACGGAAACCAAATGGTTCCAAGGACATGGTCCGATATTTCTTCCACGTGAGAGACATGGACGGCGTCGTCAGCCGCGACCGGGAAGGCCAGGAATTGCCCGGCCTGGATGCGGCGCGCGCCGAAGCGGTCAATTCCAATCGCGAGATGCTGGGCGAGCGCATCCTGCATGGCGGCGCGGCCGGGCCGCGCCAGATTGAAATCGCCGACGAGAAAGGCGACGTGCTGGCGACCATCACCGTCACGGACGTGCTGATGGACCATGGTCAGCCGCGCGGTTTCGCCGACGATGTGACCAAATCCGCGCCCAAGATCAGTTCCACCGGAAAAAAAGACGCGGCGGAATAGACAAAGCCGGCCAGCGTCAACGGCCCATCCGCCGCGTTCAGGGCCGCGACCAGCCAAAGAAAATCCTCTTCCCCCGCGCCCGCCAGATCGGTGGCGGAGGGCGCGGCCTGTCCGCCAGGATGGGAATGATAGCAGCCGATCAAGACACGGTCCTTCGCGCGCGCCGCCTTGAGCGCCGCGAAATGATCCCTTGGATCGATCTCGAACCGGTCGCGGGCCGGGGCGATGTTGCGGGCGGGATGAAGGGCCAAGGCCCTTGCCGTTCCGCCAAAGCGTTCGCCTTCGATCAGGCCGCAGCATTCGCGCGGAAAGGACGCGCGGCTTTCCTGCTCGATTCGCGCCCGCAAGTCGGAGGGCAGGATCAGCTTCATGGCGCGGGCGTCGCCACCCGGAACAGCAGCTTGCCGGTGGTGAGATCCAGCACTTCGACCTCGCCGCCTCTGGGGGTGGCGAGCTGGAGGATCAGCCGGTTGGGCATGGTCCGGACCGAGATGATGCGCGCCCCAGGCTCCAGATTCACCACCGCGGCGGGTCCGCCCGCCCCCGCACGGACACTGTGTCCAGCCTGGTAAATCTGGTACTGGCGCATGAAACCGAAGATCAGCGCCACCACGCCCGCGACGAAAAGCACGCTGAGGATGATGACGGCGGCAAGGGCGGCGCGATAGGTTCCGCCCCGTCCCGTATTCTGTTGTCCCGTCTCCATGCCAGTGCCCATGTCCGTGCCCATGTCAGCAAATCCCGTTTCCGTCCTTGTGCCGCCTGAGCAGGCCGGCCAGCGCCTGGACCGCGTCTTGGCATCGCTGCTGCCGGATTTGAGCCGCTCGCGGCTCGCCATGCTGATCGGCCAGGGCGCGGTGACGCTGAACGGCGCGACGATAAGAGACGGCAATCACCGGGTCAAAGGGCGCGAAACCTACGCGGTCGCCGTGCCCCTGCCCACGCCCACAAGCCCACGCGGCCAGGATATTCCCCTCGCCGTGGTCTATGAGGACAAGGAGCTGATTGTGATCGAAAAGCCCGTGGGCCTGGTGGTGCATCCCGCGGCAGGCAATCCCGACGGCACACTGGTCAATGCCTTGATCGCCCATTGTGGCGAAAGCCTGATGGGCATCGGCGGCGAGCTCAGGCCCGGCGTCGTCCACCGCCTGGACAAGGACACGTCGGGATTGCTGGTGGCGGCCAAGACCGAACGGGCGATGGCAAGCCTTGCCAAGCAATTCGCCAATCACACCATCGAGCGCGCCTATCACGCCGTGGTGTGGGGAAGTCCGCGCGCCGGCGACGGCGTGATCGAAGGACAGATCGGGCGCAATCCCTTCGACCGCAAGCGCATGGCGGTGTTGCGCGGCGGGGGAAAATCGGCGCGCACGCGCTATCGCCTGGTGGAGCGCTTCGGTCCCGAGGCCCGGCCTTTCGCCTCGCTGATCGAATGCCGGCTGGAAACCGGGCGCACCCATCAGATTCGGGTCCACCTCACCCATCTGGGCCATCCCCTGATCGGCGATTCTTCGTATGGCCGCGCCCGCCAGGCCCCCCGGCCAAAGACCCCGGCGGAAACAGTGGCATTCGCGGCGGCCACGAATTTTCCCCGCCAGGCGCTGCACGCCTATGTGCTGGGGTTCCAGCATCCCAGCCTGCACAAGACCATGCGTTTTGAGTCCCCCTGGCCCGCTGATTTTGCGGATTTGGTCGAGGCGCTAAAGGGATTGAATGGGGCCTGATGAATAACCAATTAATCCACCCAAGGACGAGTTCCGGCACCTGGGAGCCGGTTAGGGCGTTACAGTTCTATCGTCCGGATTCGAGGGGTCTATGAGCAGCCGCGGTCTTCCCGTTCTTTCCAGCGATGCCGGCCTGTCGCGCTATCTGGCCGAAATCCGCAAATTCCCCATCCTCACGCCCGAAGACGAATTCATGTTCGCCAAGCGCCTCAAGGAGCATGGCGATCCCGAAGCCGCGCGCCGCCTGATCACCAGCCATTTGCGCCTGGTGGCCAAGATCGCCATGGGCTATCGCGGCTACGGCCTGCCGGTGTCCGAGATCGTTTCCGAAGGCAATGTCGGGCTGATGCAGGCGGTGAAGCGCTTCGATCCCGACAAGGGTTTCCGGCTTGCCACCTACGCGATGTGGTGGATTCGCGCCGCCATCCAGGAATATGTGCTCCGAAGCTGGAGCATGGTGAAGCTGGGCACCACCGCGGCGCAGAAGAAGCTGTTCTTCAATCTGCGCAAGGCCAAATCCAATATCGGCGCCATCGAGGAAGGCGATCTCACCCCCGCGCACACCGCCAAGCTGGCCGATCAACTGGGCGTGACGCAAAAAGAGGTGACCGAGATGAATCGCCGCCTGTCGGGGCCGGATTCCTCGCTCAACGCGCCATTGCGCTCGGAATCGGAAAATGAGTGGCAAGATTGGCTGGCCGACGACATGCCGGACCAGGAAACGCGGCTGGCCGAACGCGAGGAGCGCGGCGACCGCCACGAGCTTTTGACCAGCGCGCTCGACACTTTGAGCGAGCGCGAGCGCGACATCATCCAGGAACGCCGGCTCAAGGACGAACCCGCCACCCTGGAAGAATTGTCGCAGAAATACGGCGTCAGCCGCGAGCGGGTGCGCCAGATCGAAGTCCGCGCCTTCGAGAAGCTGCAAGCCGCCATGCAGCCCAAAAGGCTGGCCGCGGCGCCGGCA
>Ga0182024_10020118_pt1 | contig 12223 bp, 9 predicted proteins | sample P32metaG_FD_120480 | JGI IMG/M metagenome (GOLD analysis project Ga0182024, IMG submission 120480) | Permafrost microbial communities from Stordalen Mire, Sweden - P3-2 metaG (Illumina Assembly) | ecosystem: Environmental > Terrestrial > Soil > Wetlands > Permafrost | place: Sweden: Stordalen...
ATGCGGAGGAATTTGTTGAACAGGTTCTCGATGTGGGGTTTTGCTTCGCGATAAGCTTGCTCGTCTGACTCTGCTACGTACAACGGCACGGCCCAGCCAAATTGATCGGAAGATGCGGTGTAACCCTGCTTTTCCGCTTCCTGCTTATAGATATCGACGTATTTCGCCAGCGCAGTGGCGGGGCTGAACGTCTGTAGGTAAGTGTACTTGCGGCTGGGATGCGAAGCCCATTCGATGGTTTCGCGGCTGCCTTGGGACGGAATCCAAATCGGAGGGTGAGGCTGCTGGAAAGGGCGCGGCCATGTGTTGACGTAATTGAAGCGGTAATACTTGCCTTCAAAGGCGAACGGGCCAATTTCGGTCCAGGCGCGGACAATGAGATCGTGCGCCTCGTGGAAGCGGTCGTGAGATTCGGCCGGATTCGATCCCGAGGAATGATATTCGGCTCCGATGCCACGGACGAAGCCAGCGACGAATCGTCCGCCGGTGAGATTATCGAGCATGGAGAATTCTTCGGCGACGGTGAGGGGGTTATTGAGCAATGGCAGAGCGCGGCCCAGAACGGCAATTTTTGCTTGTTTCGTTCGCCGCGCGAGCGCTCCGGCCATAACCGCCGGAATGGGCATCAGGCCATAGGCGTTTTGGTGATGCTCATTGACGCAAATGCCGTCAAAACCGAGCTGGTCTGCGTATTCAAGCTCATCGAGATAGCGATTGTAGAGAGCGTGCCCTTTCGCGGGATCATAATAAGAGTTCGGAAGGATGACCCAGGCGGAAGGGTATTTGTTGGTGTAACTCAGATCCAGATCGGCATACGGCATCAGATGGAAACAAAAGAATTTCATGCGCGCACTCCCTGAATGAATTGGGTGGCGATATCGATAAAACGAATTGTGTTTTCGATGTGCAGCAGATGCCCACAGTCTGGAAAAATTTCCGAGCGAGCGCCAGGGATCGAGTCGCGGTAAGCCGCTGCGTGCTGCACCGGGATGATCTTATCGTGAGCGCCCCAGAGGATCAGAGTGGGTATGGTGATACGGTGCAGCCACTTTGAAAGATGTGGGTTGTGCAAGCGCGGTTCCCAGGCGAGCTTTGCCGTGGTTAATCGGTTTTTGAGCTGAAATTCCTGCTCCTCTTCGCTGGGCTGAACGCGGAGTACAGCTTCGGCGTAGTCCTGATTATGGTACAGATTGCGAATGATCTCAGGTGGCGGCCACATGAAGATATCGCCATTTTGCACGCCGGGCACATGAAGACCAGCCGGCGCAATCAGCGTTAGACTTGAAAGTGAGGTCTGGTTGCGGACGGCCAGTTCCGCAGCGATCCATCCACCCAGGGAAAGGCCCATGAGATGGACTTTCTTCAGGCCGAGCTTTTCAATGAAATCGAGATAGAAATAGGCCAAGTCGGCAACATTGTCGAGCCATGGAGGGGTCGCCGAATTCCCGAACCCCGGATGTTCCGGAACGAAAAGCTCGAAGTGCTTGGAAAGCTCGTCCATGAAAGGGAGCCAATGACTGGCGCCGCTGGCGCCATGCAGGAAGAGTAATGGGTCGCCTATACCCCCACGTTGCAAGGAAATGTTGCAATCTGCAACGTGCTCGATGGATCTTCGCGGTTCCATTTTCCTCCCGATCTTAAAGACATGGACTTATAATAAAAGCTGCACAATAACAACCTTTTTGCGCACCCAAGAGCGATGAAGAATATTGGGAAATTCAAGCAGGGCGTTCGGCGGCGTAGTGTCGATACGCAACTTTGGAGGAGAGGCCATGTCGTTGGATAGTGAATTCGACAAGCTGTATAAGGAAATGGACCACAACCATGTGAAGCCGTTGTGGACGTCGGAGAGCGTCATCATCAGAGCGCAGCCACATCCGAGAGCCATTCCGTGGTTGTGGAAGTGGTCGGAAATGTACGGCTTGATCAAGCGGGCTGGGGATCTCGTGTCTCTTGAGAAAGGCGGCGACCGCCGCGCGATGGCGCTGGCGAATCCCGGGCTAAAAGGGGCGCCCTACGCGACGCCCACACTGTGGGCGGCCATACAGTGGCTGAACGGGCGGGAGGTGGCTCCTACTCACCGTCACTCGGCCCAAGCCGTGCGCTTCATCATTGACGGTCACGGCGCCTACACGACGGTGGAGGGCGACAAAGTGTATCTGGAACGCGGCGACTTCGCGATTAATCCCCCCTGGTACTGGCATGATCACGGCAGCGAGAGCGACACTCCCGCAATCTGGATGGATGGTCTTGACATCCCCCTGAACAACTACCTTGACGCGTCATTTTTCCAGGCATCGGCAAGCGACGCGCAAGAAGTGACCGCCGTAGTCGACGGCTCGCTGATGAAATATGGAATGGGGCAATTGCGGCCGGCCTGGGAGGCACCCCAAAAGAAGTATTCGCCGATTTCAACGTACAAGTGGGCGACCACAGAAAAAGCGCTTAATAACTTGGCGAAAGTCGACGCCAGCCCGTTTGACGATGTGGCGCTGGAATATACGAACCCGCATACCGGACGCGCCGTAATGGACACGATCACTGCCTGGATTCAGATGCTGCGTCCCGGAATTCACACCAAGGCGCACCGACAGGTGAATACGGCTGTTTATCACGTATTCGAAGGGCGCGGCGCAACGATCATCGGTAACGTGCGGTTCAATTGGCAGCAGGGCGACATGTTCGTGGTGCCGAGCTGGGCCTATCACGAGCACATCAATGAGTCGAAGACGGACCGTGCGATTCTCTTTTCGATCCAGGACACCCCCGTTCTAGTGGCTCTCGGAAAATACCGCGAAGAAGCTCTGAGTGCGAACGAGGGATACCAGGAAGTGAAAGCGGAATTCGACGCGGAGGAAGTGCTAGCGCTGTAGCGTTGCTTTTTAACCCGGGCAAGGAGGCCGGCTTTTCGATAGCCGGACCTCCCCCGGCCCAGGTCTCACCGCTAGAAGTCAGTCCCGAGAGCCGTAAAGCCAATCGAAATATTCGTAATCGTCGTGGGCGCGCTTTGCGAGCAATGCATTGCGCAGGGATATCGCGACACCGTGCACGTGCTTTACCTCGCCGAAAAACCGCGCCGTATTTTGCACTCGCGCAGTGCGCCGAATCCGCGGTTCCTGATAGGCCAGAAAGCCACGCGCGGAATCTCCCGGATATTTTCGCAAATTGTCGGCGAGGCATACGGCATCCTCTAAAGCCTGGCAAGCGCCCTGCGCGATGTATTGCAGCATGGGGTGAGCCGCGTCGCCCAAGAGGGTGATGCGGTTGCGCGTCCAGTTGGGGATGGGCAGGCGGTCAAGCATTGGCCAGCGGCGATTGCGTTTTATTTTTGCAACGGACGCCCGCACGGGAGCGCACATCGCGCCGAAGTGTTGGTCCAACTCGTCGACTGTGCCCCAGTCATCCGAATTTTCCTTGTAACGATAGCTCTTGAACACCGCGACCTGATTGAAGAGCGTCCCCTGATGAACCGAATACTGCACAAAGTGCAAGTCGGGCCCGATCCACATAACCATGGCGTCGAATTGGGCATCCGGGGGAGCTTCTTCAATGGGGATCGTTCCGCGATAGGCGACGAACTGGGAGCAAATCGGATCGCCGTCGTCGTGAATGAACTTACGAGTTTTTGACCAGAGGCCATCGGCGCCGACGAGCGCATCGCATTCGTAAACGGAACCATCGGAACATTTCACGCGGGCGCCATCGCCGAGGTCCTCGATCTCAATGGCATCTTTATTGGCTTCGAGAGTGATTAGGCTGGTGGCGCGGCAAGCGGCCAACTCGGCGGCGAGAAGGTCGGCCCGGTGCATAACGATGTAGGGATGGCCGAAATGGCTCATAAATTTCGGCCCTAGGTCGACGGCGGTGATCTGATGGCCCGAGACGGCGTCCATCAGCACCAAACGCTTCAGGAAATTCGCATGCTTGCTGATTTCGTCGAAGATGCCGAGACGATCGAGGATTCGCGTGGCGTTGGGCGCGAGCTGCAGCCCCGCGCCGATCTCCGTAAACTCCGGAGCCTTTTCGATGACGTGCGCTTGCAGACCCGCCTGGGAAACCGCAAGTGCGGTAGCAAGTCCTCCGATACCACCGCCAATAATGAGACGAGGAATTCGCGCCATTTTAACGAGCTACTTCCTTTGAACGCGCGGGCGGAGCCGCTGCCGATTCGGGCTCGGGTTGCGTGAGGCGATCGAGAGCCGCGTTGATGCCGCCCTTCTTATGAGGGACGCCGGCTAGTTGCAATCCCATTTCGATGCCACTGAGCGTGCCCGCGAGCATCAGGTCATTGAAGTGACCGAGGTGCCCGATGCGAAATACCTTGCCTGCAAGACGCGAAAGTCCGGCGCCGAGGGACATGTCGAAATTCTTCAGGATAATGGCACGCAGCTTATCCGCATCGTACCCTTCGGGCATAAACACGGCGGTAACCGAACTGGAATACTCACGTGGGTCTTCGCAGACAATTTCCAGGCCCCACGCTTGCACGGCCGCGCGAGTTGCTTCCGCGTGACGAACATGGCGCCGGAAAACATTTGAAAGACCTTCCTCTTGCAGCATGTGCAGGGCTTCGCGCAGGCCGAACAGAAGATTGGTCGCCGGCGTGTAGGGAAAAAAGCCGTCGCGATTGGACTTCAGCATTTCCTGCCAGTCCCAAAACGAACGCGGCAGCCGAGCCGTCTTGCTGGCGCCCAACGCCTTTTCGGAAATAGCATTGAATCCGAGTCCGGGAGGAAGCATGAGGCCCTTTTGGGAGCCGGCAATGGTCACATCCACTTCCCATTCGTCATGCCGGTAATCAATCGAGGCCAAAGACGAGACCGCATCAACCAACAGCAGCGCCGGATGATGAGCCCGATTCAAGACGCGACGAATTTCCGCAACGCGACTGGTGGCGCCAGAGGACGTTTCGTTGTGTGCGACGAGCACCGCCTTGATGGCATGGGTGGGATCGGCCGCCAAGCGCGCTTCCAGTTCGGCAGGATCGGCGCCGCGGCGCCAGTTGCCGGGCACATAATCCACTTCAAGGCCGAACCTTTCCGCGACCTGCCGCCAGAGTTGCGAAAAGTGACCCGTTTCGAAAAGCACCACGCGGTCGCCCGGGGAGAGGGTGTTGACGATAGCGGCTTCCCAGCCGCCTGTTCCGGAGCCTGGATAGATAATCACGTGGCCGGTGGTCTGGAAAATCGAACGCATGCCGTCCAGCACCTCGGATCCGAGTTTCGCAAATTCGGCGCTTCTGTGGTCGATGACGGGCTGGTCAATCGCGCGGAGGACTCGGTCGGGCACATTGGTCGGACCGGGAATTTGCAGGAAATGGCGTCCGGTATGCATAAGCGGGTTTCCTTTGCTGGATTCAGGCGCCGTCAGGCGTCGTACGCGCGCGCAATCGATCTTTCAGGGATTCGCACGGACAATAAGTCTACAGCGTGACGTTGGGGTGAAGCAAAGGAACCGTCTCGGTGGGATCCTCCGAGCATTGAGCATTCTCCCGCGCGAGAAAGCCTTGCCGTTATGATATAAGCGGCACTGCGCGGCAACGTTTGCAAACACGCGATCCGATTCACTGGCTTCCTGGCGTCTTGGACACGCTGACCATGACAACAAAATCGAGCACGGGTGACAGACTGCACAAGAGCTTCCCGACCACCACGATTGTGCTTGTTCTGATCTGCATCATGTACGGCTTCACGTATGTGGATCGAACGAACGTGAGCACAGCGTCTTCTATTTTCAAGACGGAACTGCACTTGACGAACACGCAAGTGGGATTGGTGTTCTCGGCGTTTGCGTATCCCTACCTGATTTTTCAAATCTTTGGGGGCTGGGTGGGAGACAGGTTCGGCGCGCGCAAAGCGCTCACGTTTTCCGCAATCATCTGGGGAGGAGCCACACTGCTGATGGGACTTGCGGGCAGCCTTGCCGCCATGATTGCCGCGCGGTTGCTCCTGGGATTTGGCGAAGGCGCGACGTTTCCGACCGCAACGCGGGCGATGAGCGATTGGATGCCGGAGGATAAGCGCGGATTTAGCCAGGGGATCACGCATTCGAGCGCACGAATCGGCAGCGCAATCACGCCGCCGCTGGTGGCCTGGCTGGTTGGCGTGGTCACGTGGCGCGGATCGTTTGTGGTGCTGGGGATCATTAGCATCGGATGGGCGCTGATATGGGCGCTATATTTCCGGGACGATCCGCGGGCTCACAAAGGGATCACCACGCGGGAACTCGAAGATCTCCCGGACTATGGCCTGCGCAGTGAGCAAAAGAAGGAAGCTGTTCCGTGGGCAGCGCTTTGCCGGCGTATGCTTCCGGTGACGATCGTTTACTTTTGTTATGGATGGACACTGTGGCTTTATTCGGCTTGGATCCCGCAATTTTTCTTTCACAATTACAAACTGAATCTAGCGCGCTCGGCGCTGTTCGCGGCCGGGGTTTTCTTCGCGGGCGTGCTGGGCGACACGGCGGGCGGAGTCTTGAGCGACCGGATTCTGCGCAGGACGGGCGACCGCAACAAAGCGCGGCGCAATCTCGTGGTGATCGGCTTCGTTTGCTCGCTCGGGTGCATGCTTCCAATTTTATTCGTGCGGAATCTGAACGGGGCCGCGGTTTGCCTTAGCGCAGCGTTCTTTTTTTCGGAGTTCACAATTGGGCCGATGTGGGCGATTCCCATGGACATTGCTCCGCGATTCTCGGGCTGCGCTAGCGGCTTAATGAATACGGGTTCGGCTCTGGCCGCGATTATTTCGCCCTTGGTTGCCGGGTACGTGATCGACAAGACCGGAAATTGGCAGCTGCCCTTCCTGGGGAGCATCGCGCTGCTGCTACTGGGGGCTGTGCTGGCTTTCTGGATGAAACCTACCGAAGAACTGATTGTGCCGGGAGGAAGAATTGAAAATAGCGAAGCCCGCGCGACGGCGAGCGCTTAAGGGACGCGACTAAGACGAATCTCGCGCCTCACGCTGCTGAGTGAGCGGAACCGTCTGAGTTTCAAGGCTAGCGAGCGGCTTTTCGTCCTGTGAAACCGTTTGCGGCGTGGCGGCTGGTATGTCTCCGCGCCACCAACGCGCAGAAAAAGCAATGGCGGCGGCAGCGAGCCAGCCGGTTGCGTAGTCCGGCGCAGCGCCCCACTTCAAAGTTGCCGAGTGCATCAGCCCTACCCAGGAAAATGCCGCTGCGATCAGACACCATATTGCCGCGCGCGTGAAATGACGGTCGATCACGTGTGTGATTAGAGCCGCTAACACGAGAACGAGAAACAAAAAACCGCTCCCGAGTCCTTTTAGCGAGGACCAGTACACCGATCGGTTCAGCGCGGCCTGGACCGCTAAATCCTGGGCCGAAAGCTTTAGAGCGGGAAGCGCGGAATTGAGCGCTGCGAATACGATTGCGCCTGCCGGCAGCACGAAGCTGAGCAGCAGCACGGCAACGTATTTCCGGTCAACGCGCCGCAGTGTTGCGGCGCCGACGCCGATGCTGACGTATGCGATCATGGAGGCGAGGATCGGCCACGGAAAAAGCTGCATGGTGAAAAGGGTGAGTCCGCTCGCCACGGAGAACATAACAATTAGGGGAGTCCAGAACGTATAGCTGATCCGCGCTCCCAGCGCTTTGTATGGCGGATGTAGCGCGTAGACGATGGGAGTGACGACGCTTCCGGCCAGACCGCAAACGAGCGTGCCGAGGCCATCCCAGAAGACAACCTTCCGCACGTCATAGTCGTCTCCGGCAGCCGCTGCGCCTTCGACAGAAGCCACATCCTGAAGCAGATGATAGATCGCCATGGGGGCGATCACGGACATATACGGCAACGCCAAAGACATTGAGTGGATTGCGCCATTCGTTCCGGCGAAGGGCGCTTGCAGAGAGAACCCATGCCACACCGGATGCACGTATCCAATCGCAAGTCCGACCATCAAGGGGACGACCCAAGCTGCTAAAAAGGGCGGAATCCTCCAGCGGGTGATAGGCACATTTCCGAGAACGCATATCGCGACAATCGAAAGCGCGACAAGGCCCACGACAGGCTGGTCAAATATTCTTTGCAGGAGCGCCAAGGCCAAATAGCTGTACATGGCCGCGCCAAAGACGGCCATCGAGGCCGGTACGGGAATCACGCGGCGAATGGCGTTCGCGAAGGGCGCGCCCGCCAGCTTAATGATTCCGGTGCAGATGACGGCAGCGGCTCCGATCTGCCAAGCGCGGATGATGTCGTGCGTCTGCAAATAAACAGGCACGATGATCGAAAGGGTGTAGGCCAGGATTGTGGGCACGTTGTTGCCGTAAGCGTGGGCCGCAACATCGGTGCGCTGCTGACGATTTCGCAGGCCCACCGCGAGGGAAGTGAGCCCGAGCGAGCCGACCAGCAATCCCAAAGCATAGCCCGGCAGAAAGTGCGCAACGCCAAACTCGAGCGAAATGCCCAAGGGAAGAAGCAGAAAAACGGGGATGACCATCTGCGCGAGGTTGAAGCCAACCTGGGCGATGATCACGTCGATATCGCCGCGGGTGGGGAGCCACCACGTCGTCAGTTTTTCCGTCGATTGTTCAACCATCTGGAGACTTTCTCAACGCAAGAGCCGAAACAGCGCGCTGCTTAGATTTTGAACGATTCAAAAGCTTCCGGAACGAACAAGTCCTTGGGCTGCAGGCGGCGCTTCGAAAGGCCTTGCTCGTAGGAATAGCGCAAGAATGTGTCGAGAGTGTGGAGATTCGGCTCGAGTCCGTACGGCCAAAAATCCTCGCCCATGATTGCGCGTGTATCCTCCACGTGCTTTAGCAGCCAAGGGAGCATATGCTTCAGAGCTCCCGCTTCGTAAAGATTCTCGTAAGTTTCCCGCTGCGCCTGGGCGAAAGCCTTGTACAGCGATTGGGCCACCCACGGATGCTTTTCGTAAACCGCGCGCCGGATCACCACGGTATGCATGATCGGGAAAATGCGGGTCTTGCGGAAATACTGCTGCTCGACTACGTCGAAATTTTCGAACAACCGGCGCACGGGTCTCGTGCTGTGAAAAAATGTGGAAGGAATGCGGGGCGTGTACAAGGCGTCGAGCTCCCCGGCGGCCAGCATTTGAGAGAGGGTTTTCTCGGCGGGAATCGCTTCGATGCGAATCTCAGCCGGAAGTGAAATTGCGGACTTCTCGATGCGCCCGGGATTCTCTTGCCCGCCCGTAAAATAGCGCACGGCAGGAACCGGAACTTTATATTCATCGCTCAGAATCCCGCGAATCCATACCGCGGCAGTGAGTTGATATTCCGGCGAACCGACGCGCCGTTCGATTAAATCCTTTGGCTCGCGAATACCGCTATTGGAATTGACGAAGATGCACGAATGACGAAAGGAACGCGAAGGAAAGATGGGAATCGCGACGAACGGAGGATTTTCGGAAAAGAGCGAGATGACATAGGAAGAGAGAGACATCTCCGAAGCGTCGAATTCTTGAAAGCGCATCATGCGGAAGAAAGTTTCTTCCACCGGCAGGTTCAGGTAGGTTAGGTCGACCCCATCGACGGGGATTCGACCTTCGAGCAGTCCTCTTGTGCGGTCATAGTCCCAGCAGGCCAGAGATAACGGAATATTCAAAACGAAGCCCCTTTTGTGACTCTTTTTCGTACCCCTTGGTACGGAGGGACTTTATCGTATCGGAATTGCTTTCCAAAACAATTCGTTGTGGCGGGCAAGAGACCAGAATGCCGAGACGCACCTGGTATTTCGGGGACGAACGTAGCTGAGGTAGACTGAAGCTGGTTCCACATGCCTCGCCGTCCCAATGCGGTTACCTATCCCGTTGCGACATGGACTTTGCTGCTGGTCGTGTTTTTATGTGGGTTTGTTTGGCCAGGCAAGGCCCAAACTTCGCCTGTCGTCACGGTCGAACACAGGCCGAATTCGCCTGCGCAGCAGAAGAAACACTACGTCATTCTTATTTCCATGGACGGCTTCCGATACGACTATGTCGAGCGATACAACGCGGCGAATCTGAAGGCGATGGCATCGGGCGGCGCGAGCGCACCGGACGGGATGATACCGTCGTACCCTTCCGTTACGTTTCCCAATCACTACACGCTGGTGACCGGGCTCTATCCGGAGCATCACGGAATAGTTGGGAACACTTTCTACGATCCGGCGCGCAAGGAAGTTTACAGCTACCGCGATGCTGCGATCGTGAATGACGGAACGTGGTATGGAGGCACCCCGTTGTGGGTGCTTGCGCAACAACAGGGGATGCGCGCGGCGTGTTTCTTTTGGCCCGGTTCGGAGGCGGCAATCCAAGGTGACCGGCCATCCTATTACGCGAAATATGACGAGCACTATCCCAACGCGAAGCGTGTGGAACAGGTGCTGGACTGGCTTCGTTTGCCCGGGCCGGAGCGTCCTCACTTTATTACCCTCTATTTCAGCGATACGGATGACGCGGGTCACAAGTACGGACCCGATAGCACGGAGGTCGCCGACGCTGTTCACGAACTAGACAAGGAAGTGGGAGCGCTCGAAGCGGGAATTAAGCGGTTGAAACTGCCAGTGGACGTGATTGCGGTAGCCGATCATGGGATGGCAGCGATTCAAGGTGGCTGGATTGGTCTCGATCAGAACGGCCTGAATGTGTCGCTCCTCCAAAAATCTGAGGGGCTCTCCTTGTATGCCAACTCGGATATGGCGGCGGAGCAGCTTTTCGAGTCCCTGGAGGGATCAAGCGACAAGTTTCGTGTTTTCCGCCGCAAAGAGGTTCCGATCAATCTCCATTTCGACTTGAGCCCCCGGGAGGGAGATCCCGTGATCGTCGCCACCGGACCGTATGCGATTCGAGCCGTTTCAGACGACTCGAATTCGATGCCGGCAGCCGGCAATCACGGATTTGATCCGATGGTGGTCCCTGAAATGAAGGCGATGTTCATAGCCGAAGGGCCGGACATTCGCCCAAGTACGCGCATTGCGCCATTTGAGAACGTGGATGTGTATCCTTTCATCGCAAAGATGCTGGGCTTAGACATCGCTTCGCTGAAAACCGGGGCTATCGACGGCACCTTGGCACCTCTGCAACCGGCGTTGAGCGCCCGGAGTGGGAAGAAGTGAACAGTTCGAGTATTCACCCACTTTGCTGACGGCTGTTGCAGCGTCCTGCGGTACAATTTTGGTTAACCCAATTCGGCAACCGGGGATACGTGTAGGTAGACCTCGAATATCCGAAGTGGGCATTTGTCGATATGCGCAACCCCTTCATGGCTCGCGCCATCGAGTTGTCGATTGAAAACGTCCGCTCCGGCGATGGGGGCCCCTTCGCGGCCATCGTAGTGAAAGATCGACAAGTTATTGCCGAAGGCACCAACCGAGTTACCGCGACGAATGATCCAACCGCGCACGCGGAGGTGGTAGCGATCCGAGAAGCTTGCAGGAAATTAGGAACCTTCGAATTAAAAGACTGCGATTTGTATACATCCTGCGAACCGTGCCCCATGTGTCTCGGCGCGATTTATTGGGCGAGGCTCGGGCAGGTGTTTTTCGGCAATACCGCGGCGGACGCCGCGGGTGCGGGGTTCGACGATTCGTTCATCTACCAGGAAATTGCGCGGCCTCACTCGCAGCGGAAGATTCAGATGTCGCGGATGATGCGAGAAGAGGCGCTAGAGGCATTCCGCGCTTGGAGCGCGAAGGCCGATAAGGTCCGGTATTAGAACCACTTTTACGAACAGCTATTAGAACCACGATGAGCGCTCGAATTATCGGAACGTCGGTGCCCCGCAAAGAAGGCCGCGGGAAAGTGACGGGAGGCGCGCGCTATATCGACGACCTCACCTTCCCAGAGATGCTGCATGGCGCCACCGTCCGCAGTCCGGCCGCACGCGGTCGAATCCGGGGCATTTACTTTGAGGGCGGACTGCCGTGGCATGAATTCACCGTTGCAACCGCCAAAGATATCCCCGCGCACAACTGTGTAGCCCTGATCACCGAAGATCAACCCTGCCTTGCGGATGGGATCGTAAATCACCCAGAAGAACCGATTGTGCTGCTCGCTCATCCCGACAAATACCTACTTGAAGAGGCGCGCCGCGCGGTGCGAGTGGAGATAAAGCCGCTTCCCGGGATTTTTACACTCGAAGATTCGATGGCGCGCAAGGAAATTATTTGGGGTGAGGACAATATTTTCAAGTCCTATCACGTGGAAACGGGGAATGTAGACAGCGCGTGGGATCAGGCCGATTTTATTGTCGAAGGAGAATATCG
>Ga0182024_10020119_pt1 | contig 12223 bp, 9 predicted proteins | sample P32metaG_FD_120480 | JGI IMG/M metagenome (GOLD analysis project Ga0182024, IMG submission 120480) | Permafrost microbial communities from Stordalen Mire, Sweden - P3-2 metaG (Illumina Assembly) | ecosystem: Environmental > Terrestrial > Soil > Wetlands > Permafrost | place: Sweden: Stordalen...
ATCTGATGGATGGCCTCGATACCATTCAGCATGAGGTTCATAAAGACCTGCTGCAATTGCACCCGGTCTGCCGTGATATTCGGCAGATCGTTGGCAAGTTCGGTGCGGATGGAAATCGAGGATCGGCTAGCCTCCTTGCGCAGCATGACGATCATCTCCCGAATGATTTCGTTCACGTCGACGAATTCACTTTGCCGTTCTCCCTTCTTGAACAGGAGCCGAATCCGGTTGATGATCTCGGATGCATGGGTTACATCCTTGATAATTCTTAACGCCGCTTCGCGCGCCTCTTCGATGTCGGGCCGATCGAGCCATCGCAAACAGGTCCCGGCGTCTGTGACTGCTGCCGAGATCGGCTGCTTAATCTCGTGCGCCAGCGAAGCGGTCAGTTCACCCATCATTGTCACCCGATTTATGTGAGCAAGGTCCGCCTCTGCCTGGCGCAATCTTTCTCTCTCCTCCTCGGCACGCTTGAGGTCTGTTATGTCGATGTTGGAGCCGATATAGCCTGCAAATTCTCCCGCACCCGTGTATCTCGGGATGCCGCTCTCAATGACCCAGCGATATTCCCCATCCGCTCGCCTGAGGCGATATTCCATTCTGAAAGGCTTTCGGGCATGGAAGGCAGGCAGGAAACGATCGAAACAACCTTGCACATCTTCTGGATGTACGCCTTGTACCCATCCCGTGCCGACTTCCTGCTCCATGGTTCGGCCAGTGAACTCGAGCCACGGTTTGCTGAAATAGTTGCAAAGGCCATCCGTACCGGTCATCCAGATCATGACAGGTGCCGTGTCTGCCATCGCCTGGAACCGAGCCTCGCTCTCACGCAGGAGTTCGTCAGCCCGTCTCCGCTCAGTAATGTCGCGGTATACAGCATATTTCGCGACCTGCTCACCGGCGGCCGTCGTAACAGGAACGGCAAGAAGAGAGACGTGAAAATCAGTCCCGTCCTTTCGCCTGCGAATAGTTTCCACTTCGACACGACAGCCGCTTCTGAGCAGACCTAAGTATGTTCGGTTTTCCTCGAGAAGCGTTTCAGGAACGATGAGTTCGTTGAGTGGGCGTCCATAAACTTCCTCCGACTGGTATCCGAACATGCGCTTGAATTCATTGTTGACGCGAACGACGCAGTCGTCAGGGTTCAGGACCGCGACCGCCCCAGGAGCCTGTTCAAACAATTCGCCCAAAAGCGCCGTTTGCTTCTGCACTTCTTGTTCTGAGCGTTTTAAGTCTTCGACGTCGGTGTTCGTCCCATACCAGCAACGGATCCCTCCGCTTTCACTGCGCAGAGGTACCGCCCGCATCAAGAACCAGCGATAGCACCCATCCGCTTTCCGCATGCGCGCTTCGGCTTCACAGGGTGTTCCTTGCACCAGAGCCCCTCGCCATTTCGCTTCGAATCCGAATATGTCTCGGGGGTGAATCGCTGCAGTCCATCCCCAACCTTTGACTTCATCAAAAGACATGCCCGTGTAGTCGAGCCATTGTTGGTTGCAAAATTCGACACTGCCATCTGGAAGTGCGCTCCAGACTAGTCCCGGAATCGTATCGATCACCGTCCGGAGGCGACGTTCAGGTTCTTGCAGGTCGTCGGAAATTCCTGTGAATCCAGACCATTCATTCCGAATCCGGCTAGGTGAAATAGGATCCCCATGAGCGCTAGTCTGTGGATGTTTTTTCATGTGCCTCTTCCGTTGCCATGGCGTCTAGTTTTGTCCACCGAGTTGGCATCACTCGAAAGGATTGTGGTCGAACTCCGTCAACCTCCTAAGCTGATGGACGGAGAGGGATCTGTGAGCATAGTACAGCAACTCGAAATCTGTCTCCTCTACAGGAATCACCCTGTTGAAATCACCTCGCGCAACTCATTTAGGTCCAGACGGCAGAATCGTCGACCTTAAATTCCAACTTGTGCTGTCGCAATGACCTATCCTCATGAGGCCCAGCTGAAATTCGAAGCCGGGTCGAAATGCGGACTCGTGTCAACCGCGGGACGCCGACTTGAGTTTTCATAGCGCCACACGTCAACAACCGATAATCCGCACTGCTGAAAACAGGCCACTAAGCTAACTGCGCTTGAGTGGAACGCGGCGTGCATTCTGCTGTCATGACAGGGAAACCGTGAAAACGTGCGGCCGGTTTCAAAGTCCAGACAGGGGGATCGATGGCACCCAATGAAAAGATCACTCTTCGCAGCCACTTGGGATTCATCGGACTTGGGTACCTAGGCTCGAGGATTGCGCGGCGGCTGGTTGCTGCCGGCTTCCCAATGACCGTCTACGATCGCGATCACGCAAAGGCCGTGAAGCTTTCAGCTCTGGGCGCCAAAGTTGCACGGGATCGCGGAGAGTTGGCTAGCGAAGTTGATGTGATTTTGTCGAGTCTACCAGATGACTCCGTCGTGGAAGCTGTCTACTTGGGAACAGACAATGTACTGCGCAGTGCCAGGGCCGGTACCCGGATTATCGAACTCAGCACGATTTCTCCAGAGACCTCTCGCGAGTTACACCGGGCCGCGGGGCAGCTTGGCCTTTTCCCATTGGACGTAGCGATTTCAGGTAGCACTCCGTCTGCAGAAGCCGGGACGCTCACTCTATTCGGCGGAGGCGACGCCGAAATATTTGAATCAGTTGAGCCGATTTTTGCCGCTATTGCAAAGCAATGGTTCTACATGGGCCAGGGCGGCTCCGGCGTGAGTATGAAATTGGTGGTGAACACTCTTTTGGGAGTGGGCATGCAGGCAGTTGCCGAAGCGCTCGCGTTAGGGTTGACCCTGAACCTGCCTCGCGACCTTCTCTTCGACACACTGGCCAAGACTGCCGTCGTTGCTCCGGCCCATATCGGAAAGCTAGCTAGCGCCAAAAAACGCGACTACGCACCGGAATTTCCAGTTCGTCTCATGCATAAGGATTTCGGACTCGTTTTAGCTGCGGCGGCTAACGCTGGGCTTCCGATGCCCACGACCGAGGCGGCTGCGAAAATTAGTGCCGCAGGAGCGGTGTCCGAGAGTGAGGAAGACTTTTCCGTCGTCATCCGGTGGATGGAAGGACCGGCCGAACGGAAAGAGGTTCTGCCCCATTAAGTGCACTAATCTCTAATTAAGGGGCTTGAAAAATGATTTTGCGAGCGCTTGGATAGAGCGGTTAAGAATCACGCCGATTGGCATTGGGAAGGTTTAAAAGCATGTCCTGGAGGAGCGAACCATGGAAGACCTCCGTACAAAGAATTCATCGACGCGCGCGACGCAGAGCTTGCTTAGGCCCCACCGACCGGCTTTGCTTTCAACATATGCGAGCGATGGAAATGCTGCCAGGATGTTACCAACGTGAGACGCTTCCGTCACGAAAACCTAGCTCGATGATGGCTGGGCCAGCGCGTTGACCGAACGGTGAAACAGCTATTCCCTCTTTAGTGTATGGTCTCGATTATAGGTGGGTCACTTTCGAGTGAGGGCCGGAAGATCCCCAGCTTCTGCATTTTGTGGATCAACGTAGTGCGCTTCAAGCCAAGCTTGGCAGCGGCGCCCTTCCGGCCGCCGATCACCCAACCGACGGATTCAAGCGTGCGCAGGATCAAATTGCGTTCGGAGTCCTTCAAAGTAGTTGTAGTTGGAAGTATGACCACGTCTTGAGTCTCTCCAGCAGGCAAAGGATTAGGAAGAACTCCGTGGTTTGAAAGGATGACGGCCCGTTCGATCATGTTCTGTAGCTCGCGAATATTTCCAGGCCACTGATAACGGGTAAGTGCCAACAGAGTTTCCGTTGGAATCTCTTTGATTTGCTTGCCCATCCGGCGAGAATAAACGTCCACAAAGTGCTCCACGAGGGCCGGAATATCTTCGGAACGCTCACGCAGTGGCGGCAGGGCGATCGGAAAAACATTCAGACGATAGTAGAGGTCAATGCGAAATGCGCCACGCTTTACCATTTTCGGCAGATCATGGTTTGTTGCAGCTACCAGCCGGACATCGACTCGGTGGGTCCGGGTGCTGCCCAAACGCTCGAACTCCTGTTCCTGGAGAACACGAAGGAGCTTGGGTTGAAGTGCCAGGGGAATATCGCCCAACTCGTCCAGCAAGAGCGTCCCTTTGTCGGCCATTTCGAAGCGACCGACTCTTTGTGCAATAGCGCCCGTGAAAGCGCCCTTCTCATGACCAAAGAGCTCGCTTTCGAGAAGGTCCAACGGGATAGCAGCGCAATTCAGCTTCACAAATGAGCGTCCACACCGCGAGCTGATGTTGTGAATCGCCCGCGCGATCAGTTCTTTGCCGGTGCCTGTTTCTCCATGGATTAATACGGTGGAATCGGTGGGCGCCACGCGCTCAACCTGCTCAAGCACCGATTCCAGAGCAGGACTATTTCCTATAATCTGTTCGAATCTGCGCTCATCCGGAACTTGAACGGTTTGAAGGGCTCCCATTGAAAAACTCCCTGGTCCGGAGATGACTTATCGGGCGCCATTCTCCAGAGCTGCTCGGACGTTCCCGAGCAGGACTTCATCGTCGAAGGGCTTTGCCAGGAACTCCACTGCGCCTGCTCTTAACGCCTGCATCCGCATTTTCGCGTCGCCGTGTGCCGTGATAAAGATGGTGGGAATCTTGCAACGTTCAGCGTTCAGGTTGGCCTGCAATTCCAAGCCGGACATTCCCGGCATGCGGATGTCGGCGATCAAACAAGCAGTGTGGTGCTGTTGGCCGGATTGTAGGAATTCCTCCGCCGAGGCAAACGCACGGGCTGGCAATCCAGCGGACTTCAGCAGGCCCTGTACCGCGTTGCGCATCAAATCGTCATCGTCGACGATCGCAATTAGTTTGCTCTTTTCGACTTCCATGCGCAGAGCGTAACAACAGCCCCGATATCAGCGCAATCATACTTTGGTATGAGCCACCTCCGTCTCACACGGCTTGATCGGAACGCAGCCCAAGCTCTAGCAAGGGGCTTTCGAAAGCGGTGTTTAAAACAGGTGGACTTGAGGGGGAAGACTGGGCGTGTGGGACGACAGGAGCACTAACCTTTCTTGCCCGGCGAAAGCTCAAGCTTCGCTGCCATTCTCACCAGGTCTGCCAATGACTCGGCCTGCATTTTCCGCATTACGTGTCCACGATGGATCTTCACTGTGATTTCGCTGGTCCCGAGATCAAACGCTATTTGCTTATTGAGCATCCCGGAAACCACCAGGCCCATGACCTCACGCTCGCGTGCGGTCAGCGACCCGTGGCGCTTTCGCAGTTCAGCGAACTCAACCCGCTGTAAACGCGTTTGCCGGTCGCGATCCAAAGCCTGGTGGATCGCATCCAGCAAGTCCTGGTCCCGGAAGGGCTTGGTCAGGAACTCCACTGCGCCGGACTTCATGGCCTTCACTGTCATCGGAATATCTCCATAACCGGTGATGAAGATGATGGGAATGCGAATTCCTGCGTCGGCCAGTTCGCGTTGAAAGTCCAGACCATTGACTCCGGGAAGCCGCACGTCCAAAACAAGGCAACAGGGTCCGTCCGGTTGTTTACCAAGCAAGAATTCTTGTGGCGTTCCGTACGATTGAGAACGCAACCCAACCGACTTCAGAAGACCCTGGATGGAGGCACGCACATCGGCATCATCATCGACGACAAACACCGTGGACACGCCTGCAGACGTCATTGGCGTGCCTCGGCCGTTATGGGTAAGGTCAGATAAAAACTTGTGCCACGTGGAGAGTTTTCGCGAGCCCACAAACGGCCGCCATGCGATTCAACAATGGATCGACTGATGGCCAAGCCCAAACAGGTGCCATGAGCCCGGGTGAAAAAGAACGCGTTGAAGATGTGATCTGCTTGTTGCGGAGGCAGCCCCCCGCGAGTATCGGTAACCAAGATCAGCAGGCGCTCATTTTTGGGCTGCCGCGAGTTAACGGTGAGCTCGCGCCTCCCGTCCACCTCCTTCGTCGCAAAGATGGCATTGATCATATTAATCGTGGAACTCATCAATGCTAGCTGCAATTGCAAGCGATGCGCCATCACCTGGGGAAGATGGGTGGCAACGCTGGTGCGGAACGAAGTCGAGTATCGGGATGCCTCGCTGCGCAAAAGGACGATCATCTCTTGAAGTATTTCCCTTATATCAACGCACTCCCCGCCGCGGGGCAACCTTCTTGAAAAGCAGCCGAATTCGGCTGAGCCTGTCGTAGGGGCTGCTACACTATAGCTCCCTTTCAAGACACAATTGAAGCTACCACCCAATGTGGAATGGAGATTCTGCTCGTCATTTTTCAGATAATCAAACATGTGCGACAGGCCATAGTAGTTTTTGATTTATTTTTCGTGGTTGACGGCTCCACGCCTCTCCTGCTCTCGACACAACGCCAACAGAGCAGCCCCCCGAGCGGGGTTGTGATGTTACCGACCGCCAACTCCTGAAACGGGATTCACATGTATGCCCCCGTTCTACTCTTCGTAATCACGGCCGCGGTCGTCGCAACTGCGACCATCGCGTTGCGGGACCACCACGGTACGGCGAAGTAGTTCGGTCTCGACCATTTTTGCGGGACTCGTCGCGATGCTTCTCACCGCCATCGGTATCTTCCTTTGTTACGCGTTTGCAGATCGGCGGGCTCAAATGCTCGGAAAAACATCCTTGATTATTATTGTTCCCCTTTCGCCTCCTCCCGCTTTGTATTGGTGTGCAGACCTCGCTCCAACTTCACGTATGAAGGCCCGAATTGTTGGCTGGCCCGTCTCAGAGCGTTTGATAAGTTTGAGTAGCCAGCTATTTGCCCTGCTGATGTCAGTCCGTCGAAATGCCGACATTGTGTCCGCTGAGGGACGCTTTTCTCATTCGGCGTGAAGTGCCAGCACCGCACCTAACCCCTTGCATTAGTGCAGATGTGGAACCACCGGTAATTGACCCTGGTTTGGAGAGGCGCTTGCATTTCTTACGCTGTAGTCCTTGAAGAGGAAGCGCAATGCAAGCGACACAGCCAGAGGTAACAGGTGAGCAAGGGCCCGAAAGCAGCCCGGGCTGCGAAAACGGCCAAAAATTCGACGACGTTCTGTCGCGCTGTCTGCCCGCATTTCACAGGAGGGCCTTTCGACAACTTGGCAATACAGCCGACGTGGAAGATGCCGTTCAGGATGCACTCCTCTCCGCTTATACGCACTTGGACCAGTTCAAAGGGGCAGCGGAAATGTCGACGTGGTTGACCACCATTGTCATCAATTCTGCGCGGATGCAATTGCGCAGGCGGTCCCACCACATCCAGGTGTCGCTTGACGAGCCATTAGATAAGGATCAGCAGAATTGTCTAGCGGAACGAATCGCCGACGACAGGCCAAGCCCTGAAGACGTCTGCCGTGAATCGGAGTTGCATGAGAGCGTCGGCGAATTATTGGCCCAGCTGTCAGCCCCCTTACGCAAGGCATTTCAGCTGCATGATTTGGATGGTCTCACCACACACGAAGCAGCACTCCTTCTCGGAGTGCCGGACGGAACCGTGAAAGGACATCTCACGCGGGCGCGCGCGAAGCTGCGCGAGCTTATGCGCAGCTCGCTCGATGAGAAATCCAGATCAGCACCACTGCGGACTCCTGTGCCAGTCATGACGATCGAACCCGAGAGGCCTCGTTCGCGCCCGTTGACCACTGAACGAGATCAGGATCGCAAAGCTCTACCGCGGCCTAGAGCCTTACAGGGGGAGAGTCCAGCAAGTCTTCAAGCCGGCCGCAAGGTGGCCTAAAGCATCGCCCGGTTGCATGCGGCGAACTAACTGCAGTCGGTAGCTGGACAACGGGGAGCGAATCCTGTGTGGATCGTACGCATTGCGCTACAGCGGCCTTATACCTTCGTGGTATTGGCCTTCCTCATTCTGATCATGGGGGCACTGGCGATTGTCCGCACTCCAACCGATATTTTTCCGAACATCGACATTCCGGTGGTCAGCATCATCTGGACTTATAACGGCCTGGTGCCTGAGGACATGGCCGATCGGATTGTCAGCATCACAGAACGAGCTCTTACCACCACCGTCGACAATATCGAACACATTGAATCGCAGTCGTTGTACGGAATAGCGGTCGTCAAGGTCTTCCTGCAACCCGCGGCAAACATTCAGCAGGGCATCGCACAGATCACAGCGGTTTCTCAGACTCAGCTAAGACAATTGCCTGTAGGAACGACGCCACCCCTCATTTTGGCCTACAGCGCATCGAGCGTACCTGTCCTACAGTTAGCCCTTTCGGGTCAAAATATGTCGGAACAAGAACTAAACGATTATGGCCTGAATTTCATTCGTACCCAAATCATCACCGTACCGGGTGCATCCGTTCCCTATCCTTACGGCGGTAAACAGCGCCAGGTGCAGGTGGACCTGAATACGACCGCATTGCAGTCGAAGGGGTTGTCTCCGTTGGACGTAGTGAATGCGATCAGCTTACAGAACTTAGTCCTGCCTACGGGAACATCCAAAATAGGGTCCAGGGAATACGATGTTTCCATCCCCAACGCAGCACCGCAAACGATTGCCGACCTGAACCGAATTCCGATCAAAACGATTGGTGGCACTACGATCTACATAGAAGACGTCGCCTGGGTACGCGATGGATTTCCCCCGCAGACAAATATCGTGAAAGTCAACGGGCAACGCTCCGTGCTGCTGACGATCCAGAAGGCTGGGGATGCGTCAACGCTGAACGTGATCTCGGGCATCAAGGCGCTTCTTCCTCAAATTAAGACCACCGTTCCACCACAATTGCAGATAAGCCCTCTTGCGGATCAGTCGATCTTCGTCCGAGGGGCGATCAGCGGAGTCGTCAGGGAAACGCTGATTGCCGCATGCCTGACGGCCTTCATGATTCTGACGTTTTTGGGCAGCTGGCGCAGCACGATCATCATCGCGACCTCCATACCGCTGGCGATCCTGACTTCCATCATCATGTTCAGTGCAATCGGACAGACGATAAATATCATGACGCTCGGCGGGCTCGCTCTGGCGGTCGGCATCCTGGTGGACGATGCGACAGTCGAGGTGGAGAACATCAATCGCAATCGTGATGCGGAGCCAGAAAAAGATATGAGCGAAGTCGTCCTCGACAGCGCTTCGCAGATTGCAGTACCGGCGCTGGTATCCACTCTTGCGATCTGTATCGTGTTTGCTCCGATGTTCCTGCTGTCCGGCGTGGCGCGATATCTGTTTGTGCCGCTAGCCGAAGCGGTGGTTTTCGCCATGTTGGCGTCCTATGTGCTTTCCCGCACGATCGTTCCGACCATGGCAAAGTACCTCTTGCGCGGAGATAAGAGGGAAGCGGATGGCTTCACAAGCCGCAATCCACTGGTACGGCTTCAAAGGCGTTTTGAGTCAGGTTTCGAGAGATTCCGGGGGCATTATCGCGGGCTGTTGGAGCGCGGTCTTCGTCGCCGCAGGCTTTTCCTGATTGCATTCTTCGCAAGCTGTCTGATTTCGCTGGCAATTCTCATCCCGTGGTTAGGCCGGGACTTCTTCCCCAGTGTGGACAGCGGCACTTTCAAACTTCACATCCGCGCTCCTACCGGAATGCGGATTGAACAGACTGCCAACCTATGCGATCTCGTCGAACAGTCCATTCGACAGGAAATTCCACCAAGCGAAGTCCAGAGCGTCATTGACAACATAGGTCTGCCCTACAGCGGCATCAATCTCTCGTACAGTAACTCGGCCCCAGTGGGGACTTCGGATGCCGATGTTCTTGTGACCCTATCCGCCAAGCACCATCCGACGGACAATTACATTCACCAACTCCGTCTGACTCTGCCAAGACAATTCCCGGGTGTGAGCTTTGCGTTTTTGCCAGCCGATATGGTTGGCCAAATTTTGAATTTTGGCTTGCCAGCTCCCATAGATGTTCAGGTTGTGGGGAACGATATGGCGGGGAACCAGATGTATGCGGACGCGCTGCTCGAGAAGATGAGATCGGTTCCTGGAACAGCAGATCTGCGGATTCAGCAGCCCTTCGATCAGCCGTACCTGCGTTTCAGAGTCGAGCGCACGAAAGCTGAACAGCTCGGCTTCACTGCTCACGACATTGCGCAAAATCTCCTGGTTTCGCTTAGCGGCAGCTTCCAGACTTCGCCTTCGTTTTGGGTGGACCCCCAAGACCATGTCAGCTACCAGATCGCCACGCAGACACCCCAATACCGCGCGGACACGTTGCAGGACATACAAAACATTCCGGTCACCGGTACGGACCCGGCGGCTCCGCCATCCATTATGGCCAGCTTGGTCTCCATGCAACGCGGGACAGGCATGGCGGTGGTTTCTCATTACAACATCGCGCCGGTCGTGGACATTTTTGGCGCGGTTACCGGACGCGACCTGGGTGGCGTGGCGAGCGACATAAACAAGATCATTGATGCCACTCGGAAACAGTTGCCTCGCGGCTCTCACGCCGTCGTTCGTGGGCAGGTTCAGACGATGCAGGCGTCCTACATTGGCCTCCTTAGCGGGTTGGCATTCTCGATCGTGCTCGTATACCTGCTTATTGTCGTCAACTTCCAATCCTGGCTGGACCCTTTCATTATGATTTCCGCGCTGCCCGCGGCACTCGCTGGTATTGCCTGGTTCTTGTTTGTGACCCACACGACTCTCAGCGTGCCCGCACTCATGGGAACCATCATGTGCATGGGGGTCGCGACCTCAAACAGCATCCTGGTTGTGAGCTTCGCCACGGAAAAGATGATGGCAGGAAGCGATTCCATCAGCGCAGCATTGGAAGCAGGCTTCACCCGTTTTCGTCCCGTCTTGATGACTGCTTTGGCGATGATCATCGGCATGGTGCCCATGGCGCTCGGACTCGGTGACGGTGGTGAACAAAATGCTCCTCTCGGCCGGGCAGTCATCGGCGGACTGCTTTTCGCGACCGTTTCGACGCTGTTTTTTGTCCCGGTATTTTTCAGCGTTCTGCGGGGATCGCGGCAGTGAGCCCAGGTTCCAAGCGAACCTTAGTTACTCATTGTGGAGCTCCCATGGTGTCGCAAACTGAAGTTGGGCGAAACATCGGCGAAGTTTCACCGCCATCGAATGACGCACGGGTGAAAGGGGCTACTCACATCAACTGGCTGGTGCTGGCGATTGCGCTGATCCTGCCCGCTGCCCTCTTGGCATTGGGCATCCGGTCACGCGTCAAAGCCAGCAGGAACTTGGGAGTTGAGACTTCGCAGGTGGCTGTCACCTCAGTGTCGGTTGTAGCACCGAAACAAGCCGCTCCTGCCCAAGAGATCATCCTGCCTGGGAACGTACAACCCTTCATCAGTTCGCCGATTTATGCACGCACCAATGGTTACCTCAAGACGTGGTATGCCGATATTGGAGCGCACGTCAAGCAAGGGCAGTTGCTTGCGGTAATAGATGCTCCCGAAGTCGATCAGCAATTGGCGCAGTCGCTCAGCAATCTCAACACGGCAAAGGCGAATCTCGCGCTCGCCGAGATAACCAAGAACCGCTACGAGGGACTAATCAAGACGAATGCCGTAGCCCAGCAAGATGTCGACAACGCGGTTGGCACGTACAAGGCAAACCAGGCCATCGTCGGAGCCGACGAGGCCAACGTCAAACAACTTCAGGCGCTGCAGTCCTTTGAAAAGATTAACGCTCCGTTCGACGGTGTTGTGACGGCGCGTAACACTGATATTGGCGATCTGATCGATTCCGGTAGCAGTGGCAGTGTGAAAACCGATCTCTTTCACATCGCACAACCCGGCAAGTTGCGCGTTTATGTGAACGTTCCAGAGGAATATTCGCAGGGTGTTAAGGTCGGCATGACCGCAAATCTCGCTCTCGCCGAGTTTCCGGGACGCACCTTTCAGGGACAGCTGGTCCGCACCTCCGATGCCATCAATGTGACCACGCGCACCTTGTTGATCGAAATCGATGTGGACAATCCTACGGGTACTTTGCTCACGGGTTCTTATGCCGAAGTCCACTTGCAGGTTCCGACGCAGGGCTCCACCTATCTGATTCCGGTCAATACTCTGATTTTCCGCGCAGAGGGCTTACATGTTGGCATTGTCAAAGATGGGAAAGTCATGATCTCAGCCGTAACTCCCGGCCACGATTTCGGAAATCAAATCGAGATCATCTCAGGACTCAAAGCGGGCAATCAGATTATCGTCAACCCGCCCGACTCGCTTGTTGAGGGACAGCAAGTTCAAATCGTCCAGGCAACGTTGCCCGGAGATGTCAAGTGAAGCGCGCTCGGAAGAAACGTTTCGTCGCC
>Ga0182024_10020120_pt1 | contig 12222 bp, 8 predicted proteins | sample P32metaG_FD_120480 | JGI IMG/M metagenome (GOLD analysis project Ga0182024, IMG submission 120480) | Permafrost microbial communities from Stordalen Mire, Sweden - P3-2 metaG (Illumina Assembly) | ecosystem: Environmental > Terrestrial > Soil > Wetlands > Permafrost | place: Sweden: Stordalen...
CCGGCTTTATCAAGGCGATTACCAGATAATCGCCAAGCAGGCCGCCGCGTTCGTACAGTTCACCGCGACCGTCGATGAAAACTTTGTGCTCGGGTCCGCGAGACCATACGAGGTAGCCGCCAAACCCGTAGGTGTCATACATGGGACCGGGAATGTCGTGGGCGTTGAGATATTCCACAGCCTTGACGGGAAATTGCTTCGCCACGGACTTGTTGAGTTCGGACTGCGAAGGGAAGTAGTGCCAGATACCAAATGCTACGGCGGCCATAATGACGGCATTCAAGACGAAGCGGTCTTTACGGCGATCGTAAGCGTCGATCCAGCGGCCCAAAACGGTGGCCAGGAGCGGCGCGAAAAATGGGACGAAGATCAGAAGAAATCGCACATGGATGCAGGCCATGGCGGTACCCAACAGGAAGAGGAAAAACTCCTCGAGGCGCCAGGTAAAGCGGGTAATTACGTGAACAATGATGAAGCCCAGCAATAAAATCAGGAATATTTTCCCACCCACCATGTGGAAAGGCATGGACTGCCATTCCTTGATATTTTCGATGTTCAGCGGCAGCGAGGAAGCGACTTCGAAGGGATAAGTACAAAGGCGAGTACCGTAAGGCGTGATCGGGAGTGCTGCGAGGCAGAGCAGGAAGACGGTCTCAATGCGAAGGCGGTCGTCATAAGACCAGCGACGAGCTACGAGATTGCCGGCTTGAAATTCAACGAGGCCGCTCATCCAGTAAACGAAAACAGTGCCCAGACCGATGATCCAGGAGCCGTGTGCGTTCACCCAAATCAGCATCAATGGCGGCAAAAACCATATCCAGTGGCGGTGGCCCTGACGAAAGCCTTCCAAAATTGTGACGGCAAGAATCAGGAATAAATAGCCGAGCATCTGCGGCCGCAGTGAAAACGAGACGGTCGCCAACATGAACAAAATCGCCGCGCCGGCGAGTCCGGCTTTGGATTTGCCGGAGCGCAGAGTGCCGAGGCAATAAAGTCCGATGATAATCGCGCTGCCGAGGGTCAGAAGCAGCGCTTCCATAGCGACCACTCCGCCAAGGCGATTCACTTTGCCGAGGAGAACATCGCCGATCCATTCGTAAGACAGCCAGGGCTGGCCATACACCGTGAAAGAGTAGGGATCGACAGTGGGCCAGTGATGCGTGTCGAGAATGGACTGACCTACCTTGACGTGCCACCAGACATCCGGATCGAGGTTGAAGGCGCGAACGGCGCTCAATACCGCACCGACCAGCAGCATTCCCAACATCGCCGGGAAGGAAAGGATCAGCTTCAGTGCGTCGAGTGCCGTGGAGGAGTTTCTGCCAGCCGCGTGCGCGGTGACCTCCGGCAAGCTGATGTTGACCACATCGTCGCGGGACGGCGCTATTTGAAGCTCGCTCATGCTCTCCTCAAGCGTTTCTAATGCCATTTCCGGGCCCAGAGGGTGCGTCACCAGATGTATTCACCGCTGGTAAAGCCGCAAACCTGTTGTGTTTAAACATTTGCTCCGAGTTATGTAGCCGAACGGTGTTGCGAGTAGACAAGCGTCACCGTTTGGATACGTTTCCAGTCAGATCGGAAAGGCAGTCAGGCATATAGAGGCAGTTCCAGGTCCAAACCAAATAATCTATCTGTGGGATAAGTGTCGAAATTCTTCCAACACCGCGAAAGGGGTCATGACCGACTCTACTGACTCGCCGAGTTGTTTGATCTTGTCGCGCTCGATGTGTCCGAGCATGGTCGCGGCCTGAGTAAGGTATTTGATTTTCTCTGGCAGCAGTCCCATTACACGGGTTCCAGTGGCATCTACTGCGACCGGGTCGTCACCGACGATCAATACGCCACTGGGTTTCGGCGTGCCCTGGATGGGTCCGTTGCCTTCCATACCGACAATGCCATCGATGATGGCGAAATCGGGGCGAACGGTGGCATTGATATCGAGGACGCAGTTGTCAATTCCGGCCCAGTGAAGAATGTTCTTGGGCCAGCCATAGCAACCGCCGGGGACTACTCCAAACATGTTTTTTAACGAAAGTGTTACGCCTGCCCAATGATGCGTTTTGAGTTTGGGCATCGAAACTATGTAATCCACCCCACAAATGGTTTTAGGCAAGTACAACTCTTTCAGGCGCGACGCACGAGTCTTTAGTACAACGTGCTCGACGTTGTCCAAGTTGAGGTCGACAAACACGCCTGACAAGGACCCAACAAACTCGCGCAACTTCATGGATTCGAGGACGGCAATGGTGTCGCGCTCGGTGGCGGGGCCGTCGCCGATCAGAACTGTTGCGGCGCCGAGGCGCAGGAAAGTCTCACGCGCGGCGGCTATGACGCTGGGATGAGTGTTGATGATGCCGCCGGTATCGAGACCTACCAGGTTGGGCTTTAACAAGATGGTTTTGCCGCGGACGGGCAGGTTGAATTGGCTGATCGTTTCGTAAAGGATGGCGGCCAGATCCGCTTGATAATTGGGTACGCGGCGAATGGCCACGCGCGAAGCGGCGCGCTGAAACGAGGGCATCAGGGCCGTGGCTGCGGTTTGCACTAGCGTGTTCCGCCGTTTGGCAAAGTGACTGACAGCCAATTATGTTTTGTGGCAGTCAGCGCACTCCAGGCGGCAACCGGCACGTTCCAGAGAACCTCATTGTTTTCGTCGTAAATGCGCGGCAACAACTTTGCCGCAGCGTAGGTTCGCCCAGCGAGGTGCAAGGCGATGTGAGTCAAAGCCAGCGAGCCCGGGCTCTGCAAGCCAGCGGCGTTGTGTTCCAGCCAATTAAGACTTTCCTGAATTTTCGGTTTGGCAAAATCTTCCTGAAGGGCAAGCAGGGCCCAGACGGTTGGACCCACTTGGGGTTCACCGGCAACGCCGTAGACCATGGGATTGCCGCAGTTCCAGCCACCCGCAGGACACATGCGGTCGTAGAGCATGGATTTGGCCATGTGAAGTCGCTGATTCAGCTTGGGTGGCGGAGATTTCGTACCTTTGCGAAGCGCAATGATGGCGTAGGAAGTCGGCTCAACCCAGCTAGCAGTTCCTGGCGTCCAACTCCAACCGGAAAAAGAATCGTCCTGAATTGCTTCACGGCCGCCGGCGGTTAACTTGCGGATGATCTTCCACAACGTTAAAGAATCTCCTGGCAGCTCTTTACCAAGCCATTGCAAACCTTTTTCAAGGCTGGACTCGAATTGCCTGCTGAAAAGCAGCGACCAACAGGCAAGGGAAGTGACCCACGAGCCGCTGTGTTGTCCCAAGGCGGCGGGCCAGGAGCCATCGGGTAGCTGAACCTTTTTCAAAAAGCTCGCCGCATTGGAAACCGCTTTCTCGGAACTACTAGCAGAAGCAAATTCGTGGAGGGCAATGAGAGCCCAAGCAGTGGGTTCAACCCGGCTACCCGCGCCGGGCATGAATCCCCAGCCACCATCTTCATTTTGGGCATTCCGCAAGTACGGAAGACACGATTGTTCGATGAAGTTCACGGGCAGCCTCTTATAAATCTCCGACGCCGGTGCAATTCAGAGAGAGACCAACTCCACACCAAGCAGGAGCTTTACATCAATGGCCCAGGATCACTGGGAACACCTGAGGGACTTCCAGGGAGTTTGGGTTCCTCGTGCTGGTTGATCTCCAGCTGGTTGATCAGGCGGTGGAGATAAGCACGTGCAACGCCCAGGCTGCGGGCGCTTTCGGCTTTGCGCCAGCCGCATTCCCGAAGCGTACGCAAAACCAGCCTGCGCTTGAATTGGCGCACTTCGGTTTCGTAGGACCGAGAGAAGGTAGATTCGTCGCGAATGGTGCGAATAGCGGTGGGCAAATGCCAGACATCCACGGATTGACCTTCCGACAAAACGACCGCACGCTGGACCGCATTTTCCAGTTCGCGCACATTGCCAGGCCAGGCATATTCCTCAAGAGCATGCAGCGCCGGTTGCGAAAAGCGCTTCACTTTCTTGTTGAATTGCTGACCGGCGTTCTGCAAGAAGTGTTGAGCCAACAGGGGAATGTCGTCACGGCGTTCGCGGAGTGGCGGGATATGCATCTGCACGACGTTGAGGCGGTAGTACAGGTCTTCGCGGAATTTTCCCTGCTTGACCATTTCCCCGAGGTCGCGGTGGGTGGCACAAATCAAGCGAATGTTGACGTTGATGGTGGTATTGCTACCGAGACGTTCGAAACTGCGCTCCTGCAAAACGCGCAGGAATTTAGGTTGCAAGCCCAAGCCCAAGTCACCGATTTCATCGAGAAACAAAGTGGCTTGATCGGCGGCTTCCACGCGTCCACGGCGAGCCATCAAGGCGCCGGTGAAAGCACCTTTTTCATGGCCGAACAGTTCGTCTTCCACCAATGTTTCGGGCAAGTTCGCGCAGGAAAAAGCTACCAAGGGACGAGCTACACGAGCACTCATTTGATGAATCGCACGGGCCAGCAATTCCTTACCGGTGCCGGTTTCGCCGGTGATCAAAACGTTGACGTCACATGGGGCGATTTTCTGGGCCAGGGCAAAGAGTTCCTGCATGGATGCGGAGGTGCCGAGAAGCTGATGCAGCCTGCCCTGATTGACCGAATTTCCACGCAGGCGCTGAAGCTCCATCTCGGCGGAGTGGAATTTAAAGGCGCGATACAAAATAAGGCGGAGCTCGATGATGTTTGGCGGATTGATGGCACTGTCATATGCGCCGTGTTCGACCACCCCGATCAAAATGTCACGATTGTCGTCATCACAAAGGGCCACGATGGGCGCGTGAGAGGGAACTTTGCTGATCTCATCCATCAAGTGGAGACCCTTCTGGTAGTCCCCCTGAACGCCACTGAAGCGGACGTCGATCAGGGCGACGTCACACCACTCGCGGAGTTCGCTCAGACGGTCAATCTCGAAATGGAGGGTGGAACGGGTTTCAAAACCGGGGCCCAGTGCTCGTGCAATTACTTCCGCTAAACCGGAGTCTTCCGTGACGAAACAAATATGTATCGTTTGGTCGATCAATTAGTCTCTCCCGAGGGACAATACCCAGTACGGCGTTCCGCGAAATTGGATTCACGGAACGGGATTTACTAACTCTTATGAAACAACGTCAACCTATCGATGAGGGCAACTTGAGCACAACTTGGGGACAGTCTGGTGTGCGGTGCCTTGTTGTAGTTATGGTGACAAAGGCAGGTAGTGTACCAAATCAAAAAGGTGACATATGCCGCGGCAGCGTATTTTCGAGGAAAATAAGAGGTTTAAAGTTAATTACATCCATGTAGTGGACGCAGAAGGGCACCTGTACCATTCCGGAGTCGAGCGGCAGCAATGGGTAAGAAAATTCGCATTTGTGGAAAACTTGAGTATAAATTTCATATTCGAGGCGGTCCAAATGCTGTGTCTTGAATAAGTTACAGTACGCCTATGCCTAAGGACGATCTGAGTCTACTTTTCAGCTAAAAATCGCTTACCTGATTGGTCGCGAACTTACTATTTCAGCAGGAATTCCGACGAGAAAATCGATCGACACCGGGTTGCCATCGCGGATGGCCGGCTTGAATTTCCAGTGACTGAAGGCATCTCGAGCCGCTTGATCCATAGCAGGCAAAACGCCCTGGTAAATTTCTAAACTATCGACGGAACCGTCTTCTTTCAAGACGCCTTTCAGAACAATCATCTTTCGGGCTTTGTCGATGGGCACCGGCAAACGCTGAAAATCAAATCTTGAGCCCATTTCCGGATCTGGAGGCGTGAGACTGGTTTCCATATGCACCACAGTGGAGCGCGGATCGATGGCCTGCTTTTTGCCTGCGCTCTGGCAATATTGCATGGACCAGTTCTTCCCGGGCATGGGTAGAAAAACGGTATAGATTTTTCCGCAGAACAAAGCACGGTAGACATCCAGTCCGCCGCCCCCGAGGGGCCCAGCGGAAACAACCAATGCATTCCTTCTTAGGATGACGGCCGCAGGGGCAGCTACCGGGTAGACCAAGTCGGAAGCCGAACCGGTGTGAGCCATTACAGGCTCGCCGCCGGAGCCGTTGCCGTTGCCGCCGTTAACGCTGAGGTTTCCCGCCGCGCCGGAATTTCCTCCTCCGCCCCCTTCGTGGCCTGCTCCAACGCCTACGCTACCGTCGCCGCCAATGCCAGCTAGTCCATTGCCGCCGGGCACGAAGCTATGCGGATTACCGCCAGGAGATCCGGGTTGACCACCTGCCGCTGAAACCGAGAAATCGCCAAGACGGTTGCCGGGAGGCAGACCTAATTGAACTGACGGATCGGATGGATCGACGCCAAGAACGACAAGCCCGCTGCCATCACCGGGAATCGCGGCGCGAGCATCGCTAGGCGCTCCGTTGTCGGTTTTGCCGGTGGCAGCGGTGGGCCTGATGGGCTCGCCGAATGCGACGGGAAGATGCGGCCGCTCAGTGGGCACCTGAGGCAAATTCGTGAGCGCCGGATCAGGATTGGCGGATACCACGGTAGGAGCTACCTCCGTGGTGATGCGGCGATCGAGTTGTTTCGGCCTGGTATTCGTAGCATCCAGATCGATCTTTGGCCGAGTTACGTCCGGCTGGTTACCAAGAATAATGTTCGGAAGTTTTACCTCGGTCTTGATGCGCAAATCAGGAGGTGAGAGCGGCTGAATGATGGTTTGACGCACATTGTCGGGAACTTTCGGCTTCGATACGACGGTAAGATTGTGTGCGACCGCGGTGCTTCCAAGAGCAGGGTAATTCAGCGGAAATGGCCCGTTTCCCGGACTGGCGCCAGGACCACGCGGTGCGATGCGGGGGAGTGGCTTGGGAGTATTCAGCGAAACGCGGTAATAAATTTTTTCCGGCTGAGGGGAAACTTCGTCGAATCTGGTCTCATTTGCGGGCATCAACTGGGGCATGTAAATGAGCAGGAAAAGCAGCGCAGCGTGCATGAATACGGAAGTGCTCAAGGGAATTCGCTTCAAGCGCGGGAGCTTGAGGAGAGCGCCGCGAAAATAAGTTTGCTGGCGGGAAAAAGGAAGAGCTTTCGTGCAGATGACTTTCAAAGCGCTGCCGAGGCCGCGGTAACGGGATTCAGACGGCACGAGAAAATGGGGAGTTTTCAACTTCGCGCCGGCTTCGAACCAGGGGACACGAATGCCGACGATGCGGCGAAGTTCAGGGCGAAACAGTGTAGAGATGTTGCTGCGGTGATCAAAGATCAATAGAAACTCCAGCGAGAGGGCGAGCCGGTTGGCTCGCAGTATTTCCGTCGTTCACACTGCTACCTGTCTGAAAACTTAGTAGTGGGAAAGCACGTGGGATACCAATGACTGACGGAGAGCGTGAAAAGCGCTTCCGTGCAGCATCGCGCGAGATATCGCGTGCGACTGTCACCTTTTGACGACGGACCAATTGAGTAGCCGAACGATTTTAGATACGGCAACAGTGTGACGTTCTTATGGATTAGTTGCTTTCTCTGCAAATCCAGGCACTACAGACTCGTTAGTGCGGTGATTACGAAGCAATAGAATCGCCAAGGCTTCTTTGGCAAGCCTCCTGCAACAACAAAGGGCGAACTGTGGATAGAGGGCCGGTGTATCTCCGCTCTGCCGCTTTCAGGGGTGCTTCGAAGATGAATTTGCCAGCCGATGTTCGACCCGCGACAACACACAAAAATTCGCGACTCATTTTGCGAGCAATAAAACATAGCGCCATCGCATTCGTGGCGCTGGCGGCGACGTGCGCATGGCAAGCTGGGGCGCAGACTGCCGGACAGAGCAACTCTGGCGGGTCATCTAATTCAACTGGCAACTCAACGGGCACTTCAACAAGTTCTTCTTCCGGCGGATCTTCATCGGTCACCACGACCGGAGGCAAGTCGGTTCTAGCTACACCAGCTCCAGATGCAAAGTCAGCTCACCTTGCGGCCACGAACGGACCGGCGCCTGAGGACGTGAATCGCAAAGCTCTGGAAGACAACGCCGGCCGCGATGCAGGGAAACTTCTGGTGCGTTCCACTCCGAGCCATGCGCGAATTTATATCAATGGCGCTTTCGTAGGATATGCACCGCAACTCTTCGTGGTGGCTCCAGGAAAATACAAAGTGGAGTTGCGCGGCCAACGCGACAACTATGCCGAGAAAACCACTGCTTTGCTGCCAAACGACACGCAAGAGATCAGTTTGAATTTGACCGCGCGTTATCCGTTGCACGTGGGATCGCACTAACGAATTTCAATCGATGAAGTTTTACGGGTGAAGACGACATGGATCACAAAAGCACTGGGTTCGAGTATGACCGCGAGGCGTTCGTGCCTGCGGCGGAGCAGAAAGCAAAAGGCGGCCCGAGTCTGGCCGGTTTGTTGTTGGCAATCGTGGCCATCGCGATAGTTGGCGGCCTGGGGTTCCTGGGCTACAAGGCGGTAACACAAAATGAAGTTGCCGGACCTAGCGCAAACGGCCGCGCTGTAGCGGCGATGCAACAAAAGATTTCCGACATGGAAGAGCGCCTGGACCGCCTGGAACAAGAAAATCACCGCCTCGCGTCTGCGCAGACGTTATCAAACTCGAAAAAGGTCGCTGAGCCCGTAGCGGACGCAGCGCCGGAAAAGCAAGCTGCCCCGCGAGCGGTTTACCAAGTTTCGGCGGCTTCGAGCCAACCGGTTCAGGCCCCCGCACAAGCTGATCCCGCGGCCGCGCAGCGCATCGCAGGCTTGCAACAAGGGTTGGGCGCGCTGAAATCCGACGCGAATGCCAATCATGAAGCTTGGCAAGCCACCACGGATCGCCTGGCAGATGTGGTGGGACAAGTAGGAGCACAACATGGGGAGATACTTAAGAGTCAGGATCAATTGGATCAGTTACTGGCGCGCACGGAGCAAAAAGCGGTGTCCTTCGAATTGGACCGCAGCACCACGCCGCAATCGGTAGGGCCGGTTTCACTGGTTCTGAAATCCATCAATCCCAAAAAACAGCGTTACACGCTGTGCGTTTACGTACAGCAAAATTGCATCGAGCTGAGAGATCGCAGCGTTTTTGAGGTAGTCCGTTTCGTCGTGGGACGCAACAGCGTGCCCCTGGAAGTTATTGCGACGCAAGTCGGCAAAGATGGCATCGTTGGATACCTCGAGGTTCCCAAGGGGCAGGCGCAGGTACGCTGACGATTCCGTATGACTCCGCAGGACTTTTCAGGCTTCCATGTCCATCGGAAAAAAGCATTCCCGGTTAGTATCCGCATCTTTAGGCGGCGCAGCGAGGCAAGGCCTTCGCTGGCGCTGCCGATTTAACCACTTTTCTCACGCAAGCTTTCCGCAGAAATTCCTGGCAACGACAACGCGATGGAAATAAATACGCTAATGGTGCCGCGCCAAGCCCGGCGCACGGGTATCAATAAAGTATTACTGGAAGATCTGGTCCTCAAGATTCTTTACCTGTGCGGCGAGATCACGCTGCTGGAACTCAGCGACATCACGTGTCTCAGTCAGGAAGTTGTCGACGAAATATTTCAATTTCTTCGCAAGGAACAATTTTGTGAAGTGAAAGGTATGGCGGGAATAAGTTATCGCGTGACGGCCAGCGCGCAGGGGCGGCAACGAGCCGCGCATTTGCTCTCACTGAACGAGTACGCAGGCGCTGCGCCGGTCTCCTTGGCGGATTACACCGGGCGCGTGCGAAGTCAGAGTGCGCAGGAAGCGATGCTGCATCCCGCTGAAGTCGCTCGCGCATTTCACGAAATGGTCCTCGATGAAGAAACGCTGAAGCGACTGGGGACATCGATTGCATCCGGCACTTCGCTTTTTTTGCATGGCCCTTCCGGCACGGGCAAGACGACCATGGCCAGCAAAATCCCCAATGTTTACGGGGATTACGTGTGGATCCCGCACGCCGTGGAAGTCGACAATCAAATCATTAAGGTTTTTGATCCGGGCGTTCATCACCAGATCAACGAGCCGATTCCCGAGGATTCGGATCGGCGTTGGGTGCTGTGCCGGCGTCCGTGCGTGCTGGCAGGGGGTGAACTTTCCGCGGAGATGCTGGACCTGCAAATGAGCGAGGTCACCCACATCTATACCGCGCCGCTGCAGATGAAAGCGAACAACGGCGTTTTGATTATCGATGATTTCGGACGGCAAAAAATGCGCCCGGATGAATTGCTAAATCGATGGATGACACCGTTGGATCGCCGCGTTGATTTTTTGACTCTGCAAGGGGCTAAGAAATTTGAAATTCCGTTCAATGTATTTGTGGCATTTTCCACGAATCTCGATCCGGCGCATCTGGCAGACGAAGCATTCTTGCGCAGAATTCCCAATAAAATCAGGGTGGAATACGCGACACCGGAACAATTTATAGAAATTTTTCGGCGCGAATGTCAGGCGCGAGCGCTTAATTATGACCCGGCGCTGGCGGAGTTTGTGGTCCAGTGCATTTCTCAAGCGTGGAAACGGCCGCTGGCGCAGTGTTACGCAAAGGATTTGATCAATCAGATTGTGTGGGAAGCGTGTTACTCGGGTGCGGAAGCGTCCGTAACCCACGAAACAATTAATCAAGCGTGTCAGGCATATTTTCTTCGCGCGGCGAGCTGAGCGCGAGCTAATTTTTCATCGTGACAGTACCGATAGTACGCGGCATCGAAGCTGAAAAATCGATTCTGCTCATTCGTGATAAGCGTCACAATTCAGAGACAATCAAGAATTAAGTCGTATCCGAAACATTGCGTTTAACAAAGGTCCTCACTCGATCTGCTCGATCTTCGCGCGGCCACCTTCTCGGGAGTCACCTCTCGCTGTTCCGAGTAGTCCTCTTAACTCCCTCATTCTAATGACCTGCAGCAATCCTTTGCGCGTGTCATCTGTTTGAACGCGAGCGAGCCGCCATTTCAAATCGATTGGCAGAGTGATTGCAAAAACTCACCGCAAAGTTCCACGTCTCCGAACTTCTTTCATCGATTTGTCTGTAACGAGTGTGTGAGCTGTCGGCAAATTTTAGATCCAGGTGATCAACAGATGAGTCTTCGCAGTCCTTCGCAAGCAAAGCTAAGTGATACGCCGACCAGCACTCCAAAATTTTCTGATGCAAACCTAACTCCCCATTTGATGTCACTTCAACGGCACACGAAAAAATTTGTAGAGGGGCTATCTATGAACGTACCTACGAAGCGTTTCTATCTTCTCGCGCTGCTGACTATGCTCCTCGCGCCGGCGCTGGTCATGGCGCAAGCGCCAGCGACTGATGACACCTATGCGCAAAGCGGGTCGAGCTCGAATCACGGATCGGAGGCGAACCTCTACGTCGAGAGTCCCAACGTCAACTCGTATATTCGTTTCAACCTGAGCGCCTATCCTGCAGGCCTCCAAAGCTCCAGCATCGAGAAGGCAACGCTGCGTTTGTTCATAAACAACAACGCCAGCGATGGTGCGGGCACCTTTTATGTTTGCCGCTTGGCCAGCAACCAGCCTTGGCTCGAAGGCGGCCTGAACGGTATTAACGCTCCCGGTTGCGATCTGAGCACTCCGGCCATTCCAGTGTCAGTCGCCGCAGGTTCAAAACAAGAATACGTTCTCGTTGACATAACTTCGTTCGTCCAATACTGGTACACATATCCAGGATCGAATAACGGCATTGGTTTGTTAGCTAGCAACCCCAGCGGGGGAACACCGACTACGGTCCTCCTGTTGTTCGATTCGAAAGAAGACAATGACACTTCTCACGATCCGCAATTGGAAATCACGCTGGCGGGTCCTGGCCCGGTGGGATTGACTGGCGCGGCCGGTTCGACCGGTGCAACAGGTGTTGCAGGTGCGACCGGACCTACCGGAGCAACAGGACCCACCGGCGCGGGATTGCCAGGCGCAACGGGAGCCAAGGGCGCAACGGGCAGTACGGGTGCGACGGGACCAACTGGTGCGACCGGCGCAACAGGGGCTGGCGTTGCCGGACCTACTGGACCGGTAGGACCTACTGGACCCGTGGGAGCAACGGGTGCGGGCGTAGCGGGAGCTAAAGGTGCGACGGGCAGCACGGGACCAACTGGTGTAACGGGCGCAACCGGAGCGGGCGTTGCCGGACCTGCTGGACCGACAGGACCTACTGGACCTGTGGGCGCAACCGGAGCGGGCGTAGCGGGAGCTAAAGGTGCGACTGGCGCAACTGGTGTTACGGGCACAACTGGTTTCACGGGCGCAACCGGACCCACCGGTGCGACGGGAGTCGGCGTAGCAGGTCCCATAGGTCCGACCGGTCCGACTGGAGTCGGTGTAGTGGGGCAAGCAGGAGCCAA
>Ga0182024_10020121_pt1 | contig 12222 bp, 8 predicted proteins | sample P32metaG_FD_120480 | JGI IMG/M metagenome (GOLD analysis project Ga0182024, IMG submission 120480) | Permafrost microbial communities from Stordalen Mire, Sweden - P3-2 metaG (Illumina Assembly) | ecosystem: Environmental > Terrestrial > Soil > Wetlands > Permafrost | place: Sweden: Stordalen...
AAACCCGGAAGCATCGCAAAACCATGTCACCAGCTTCAAATCGTGGACACCCCCGAATCCTCAGAAACCATACTCAATACTGGACTTGTCGGCACTCAATAGCCAACGAACCGGACAGTTGTGTTATGTTTTACACAATTGTCGTATCCGAGCAATTCCATAAGCCTCCAACCACGCAACATAGTTTCGACAGGAACTCCGCCGGTTGCCGGCATGGGCTGTCCGCCGGTCTGCCTGGTTGGCGGAAGTTGGCTCTGTCTCGGAATCGAGGGTAGGATGAACGAAGCCAACGCGTCATTGAAGAGGATCATTTCAATGGACAAAAAGCGAGAGTTGCATACTGGAATTCAAGGAAACTTTGCTATGATTTGCCCTCGGCGTTTCGCTCGATATCCGAGTCTTGAAGGGGCGCAGGTCTTGATCACTGGTGGCGCCTCTGGGATAGGCGCCGCGATGGTTGAGCAATTTGCACTTCAAGGCTCCAGGGTGGCGTTTGTTGATATAGCAGGCACCGAGGCACATGAATTGGTAGAAGAACTAAAGGGTCGCTGTACGCATCTTCCTCGATTCTGGGTCTGCGATCTTCGGGATATTGCAGCGCTCAAGTCCACGTTTAGCGAAATCGAGCGCGAATTCGGCGCGATTCATGTGCTCGTCAACAATGCTGCAAACGATGACCGCCACGAACTGTCAGACGTGACCCTTGAATACTGGGATGAACGGATGGCGGTAAATTTGCGCCATCAATTCTTTCTCATCCAATCCGTTGTTCCGAGTATGATCTCCGTCGGAGGCGGCTCGATCATCAATATGAGTTCGATCGCCCCAATGATCCCCTCCACAGGTTTCCCGGTTTACGTTACTGCCAAAGCGGCGATCGTCGGTCTTACGCGGACGATGGCTCATGAGTTGGGGCGCTCCAATGTCCGAGTGAACTGCGTGCTTCCTGGCGCGGTTCAGACGGAGCGTCAGCAGCACCTTTGGTGGACTCCGGAATACGAAGCAGAAATCATGAAGCGGCAAGCCCTAAAACGCACGGTAATGCCGGACGATGTTGCCCGGCTGGTATTGTTTCTGGCATCCGACGACAGCGGCGCTATCACAAATCAAAGCTATGTCGTGGACGCAGGTTGGGTGTGACAGGCACTAAGATAGCGGGACATATGAGCCAAGTCGGTTGTCATTTCGGGACGTCAGCCACGTGCTCATCCCATCCCATCGCCCGGACCCGGGGAGTTGTTGCTATGAAACTTCGCCGCTCACCTCTCAGCCATACCACAGACCGGTACTCGAATGCATACCGCACGTTCAACCTGACATCGATCCTCTCGTTTCGACAGCACCGGGCCGTGCAGCGAGTTGCGTAGGGCACCGCTTGCCATCGCAATCTACGTGGCCTTATTGACAGGATGGCGGGGGTGCGTGATCGATGTGCTGTTCCGCAGCGGCGAGCAGCAACTCCACCGGAGCATCGGCGTTATTCACGACCGTTGGCCTTTGCCCGCAAGAGAGAATTGGCAGCACCATCTTGGTGAAGCGACAGTGTTGCAGAGGGCATCCGCAGCCGGCGTTGGGAAATAACATAAAAGGTTGCTGTAATTCTATAATCCAACCGGATTGATAGTCGCATATCGTTCGGCGTAGGTTCGATCCCGTCCTAAAAGCTATGCCATCTGAGCTCGTTAGATGGGCCCCGCGATTCAGGGTCAGGAATGGCTGGCAGTGAAGTCTACAAATCTCTTTATGGGAGGGAACGTCGATGTGCAACTTTCGAGGCTGGTTACGTCATTTCTGTGATGCGCTGAGTTTAAAAATTCTTATGGTGTTTTGTTTCATTGCGTGTGGCAGCGCATGGGCCCAGACAACGGGATCTCTTCTCGGCGTGGTCTCCGATCAAAATGGGGCTGTCGTTTCGTCGGCAACCGTGCGCGCCACAAATACGGACACAGGTTTTACCGCAAAGACCGTATCCAATTCGGAAGGATTCTATCTGGTTCCATTGCTGCCTATCGGCCACTACTCGATTTCCGTTACAGCAAGCGGATTCAAGTCGTTCAGTGAGTCCAATGTGCTGATTCCAGTCGCCCAAGAAATTCGTGTGGATGTAAAGCTGGAAGTAGGGCAGGTGGATCAAACGGTTAGTGTCAATGGTAATGCCATTAACATCGACACAACCACCGCCACGCTGGGGGAGACGATAGACAATGCGCGGCTGGAAGATCTTCCGCTGAATGGAAGGAATGCCGCGGACCTTCTCGGTCTTCTTCCTGGCGTGGCCGATGTGAGCGCACCGGTTTACCAAACCAGTGCTCGCGGCGGCCCGTCGTACAGCGTTTCGGGAAGCAGAACCGATTTCGGCAACATGCAGCTCGACGGCACTGCAATCACCGATGCACTCGCAAACTCAAACCAGAATCTTCCCAACCCGGACGCATTGTCGGAGTTCCGCGTTCTTACCGACAGCTACGGCGCGGAGTATGGAAGGGCCGGTGGCGGGGTCATTCTGGCAGTAACCAAGTCAGGCACCAATCAATTCCATGGGGGCGCCTGGGAATACCTCCGCAACAACGCGTTCGATGCGAACATTAAACTCGTGCCCGCTGGGACGCCCAAGGCGTTGCTGCGCCAGGATCAGTTTGGAGGCGATTTCGGAGGGCCGGTCATCCTTCCCAAATACAACGGCAAGAATCGAACCTTTTTCTTTGTTGACTATGAAGGGCTTCGAATTCATCAGGTGTCCTTGACCACTACGTTTGTGCCGACAGCAGCGGAGCGCGCCGGGGATTTTTCGGCTGTGTCTACGCCTCTCACGAATCCGAATACAGGCTTGCCGTTCACCAACAACCAGATTCCCACCAGTATGCTCGACCCGGTCGCAATAAAATACAACACCGCGTTTGTGCCTTTGCCCAATCAGCCCAATGGCGAACTGCAATACTTGCAACCGGGTCCGACGAATGCGAACCAATTCATTATCAAAGCTGACCAGACGTTGGGATCGAGGGATAGGATGTGGTTCCGTTTGTTCCGGAACAAGGCTATAAGTACCGGGCCAAATCCCATTCCGTTTTTTACGACTCCTAGCGGGGCACAGTATCAAACCTATGCGGCGGACGAGATCCACACGTTCAGTCCAAACATTATCAACGAGTTCGAGGCTTCCTACTCGCGTCCGGAAGGATTACCTTTCACCACGGAAAACGGTCAGTCCCCGTCGCAACTCGGCATCAATTCCAACGGCTTCACCCCATATCCTCAAACCCCGGACATCAGCGTGAGTGGCGCTTTTTCGGCCGGTTCCGGTTGGTTCGTGGATGAACCTTCTTATTTCCGCGAATTTGAGGACAAGGTCTCGTGGCTACACGGGAAGCACGACATTGTGGCCGGTATGAATTTCAATGCCGAGTCAAATGGAGATCTTGCATATCCACCGATGAGCTGGTCATTCACCGGGCAGTATACCGGGAATGGATTAGCGGACTACATGATCGGCCGTCCCAATAACTTCAACGTGACGACCACCATCGTCGACCATGGCCGCTCCAAACTGTTTCAACCGTTCTTTCAGGACAATTTCAAGGTAACCAAGCAATTGACACTGGACCTTGGTCTTCGCTACGACTACCAGACGCCTTGGACACAAAGTTCGCCTGGTGGCGCCTCGACCTACTTGCCCGGCGCACAATCAACGGTATATCCAACGGCGCCTCCCGGATTGGTGGTTCCAGGAGACAAGGGAGTTCCCCCGGGGCTTTATTTTCCCTGGAAGTTCGGCTTCGAACCCCGGATCGGTGTTGCCTGGGACGTCACGGGCAACGGAACAACTTCCGTGCGGGCGGCATGGGGAGTGTTTCACCCTGTAGTTGACGAGGAAGTCGAGGCAATCGAGACAAACAATGAGCCCTACCTGGTCGGGTTTAGCAGCGCACCGCCCGCCACTGAAGACCCCTGGGCAGGTACAGGCGATCCGTTGCCTTACAATCCGAAGAACCCGAGCTTTGGCCCATTCCCGGGTATCACCCAATCGTACGTCGACCCGCACTTCAGGCCGGCGGAAATTCAACAATTCAATCTCAACGTCCAGCATCGGTTCGGCAACGACCTGTTTGCCGATATCGCTTACGTGGGGACTATTTCACAACACTTGTACAGTGCTACCGACCTGAACCCTGCCGTCTACGGGCCGGGCGCCACCGAAGCCAACGCTCAATCGCGGCGGCCGATCTTCCCGCAGTACTACGGCAGCATGCCTGCTATGTTCCCCAACGCCGACGCCAGCTACCACTCGCTCCAGGCTGAGGTACAAAAGAGAATCTCACACAGCTATTCCGTGCAAGCGGCCTACACCTGGGCGAAATCGATGGATGACCACTCTGCTTCATTGCTCGGCAACGGGCCCCAAAATCCAAGCAATCTGAAGGCTGAATGGGGGCTTTCCGATTTCAATGTCGGCCAGATTTTCGTCGTTAACGCGCTTTGGGATCTGCCCGCTTTGACGGGGAAGGGAGTTTTGACCGCTGTTGCTGGAGGTTGGAAGTTGACTACTATCGTCGGCTGGAGCGGCGGCAGTCCTTCAACCGTATTTTCGGGCCAAGACAATGCTTTGATCGGATACTGCCGCGCCAATTCCGGCGAAGAGAGAGCGGACCTTATCGGAAATCCAAACCTGGGTGGAGGCCGCTCGCGCGCTGCGCGGGAAGCCGAGTACTTCAACACTGCGGCGTTTGGGGAACCGGGCCCAGGTCAATTCGGCACCCTGAGACGGAACACCATTATTAACCCAGGAAGTCTCCAAAACGACGTCTCTGTCATGAAGAAACTCGTCACCCTGCCGCACGAGTTTGGAGGCTTCCAATTTCGCGTCGACTACTTCAACGTGCTGAATCGGACGAATCTTAGTGGGCCGCAGACCACATTGACTTCTTCGGCGTTTGGTCAAATTCTGAGTGCCAATCCTCAAAGAATTGGCCAATTTGCGTTGAGGTACGATTTCTAAGCCCTCGACAGCCAACAGCAGCCCCACCCTACATCCCGCCGCGCACGATGGCGGAGCGATGCAGGTGGGGCTGCGCCTTTCTCGCGACGATGGTATCTTTGATGAACGTGCTGCGTTCGTGTCTAGGGATCTGCTTGATTGCTACAGTTGCGACCAATTGTGTTCCGCTTCTGGCCGACGCGCAGGTTTCGGCTGCAACGGCCGGAAACGGCGCTTTGCGGCGCGCGGCGGAACTGGAAGAGCGCGGCCAGTTTGCTCAGGCAGAGCAAATCTATCTTGAACAGGAAAAGCATTTCCCCAGGAACGCGGAGATCCTCTTTCATTTGGGCACGCTGCGCATGCGCCAGAACGACTGGCCGAAGGCCATCGAGTATTTAGAGGGATGCAAGGCGCTCGAGCCGAGGAATACCGATGTACTCTTCTATCTCGCGCAAGCCCAATACCTGAATGGTGAGCTGGTCCCGGCACAACAAACAATTCTCAGCGCGGCGCGGCTTGCCCCAAAGGAAGCCGCGCTGCTTCAGAAGGCCGGCGAATACCTTTGCGAAGGCAACGATTGCGGGCTGGGATTGGATGATCTCCTTAAGGCCCGCAAACTCGATCCTGCGCTTGAGAATATCGACATGGACCTTGGAATGGCGTATTACAAGCTGTTCAAGCAGGAGGAAGCGCAACCGATTCTGGAAGCCGTCTTTCGCAAGGATCCCAACAATCTGGTTGCAGCACTTATTCTGGGAGAGATAGCGGCATATCAGGGGAACTGGGAAAAGGCGCGTGGGCTCTACGAGTATGTGCTCATGCGGAAACCGCGGAACGCGAGCGCGCTGAAAGACCTGGGGACCGCACTGGTCGCGTTGGGAAAGGATGAAGAGGCGCTCTCTCCCTTGCACGAAGCTTTAGAGATCGATCCGAGTCTGTCGGACGTTCATTACCAATTGGGGAGAGCGCTGCGGAATCTGGGTCGTGCCGAAGACTCGCTGCATGAAATGGAGTTATACCAGTTGATTCGCGATCGGGCCCACATAGCTCAAGCACTTGTGAGTCCCGATAAGGCGTCGCAGAACGAGCATTGGAGGGAATGCGAAAAGCTGCTGAAAGAGAAAGGTGAATCGGCGGCAATCGTATATGTAAATTCGATTGCCGCGGAAACACATTCGCAATTGAACGCGTACTACATGGTCGGAATGATCTATTCTGCGCAGCAGAGGAACGAGGATGCGATTCGAGTGCTGAACAAAGCCGCGCAAGTGTCGCCAAACGACGCGGACATAGTTGCGTTTCTAGGGCGTGTCTACTTAAGAGCTCATAATTACGAGCAGAGCGAACTGGATCTCAAACGGGCGCTCGTGATGAGTCCCCAGAATCAAATTGCGCTTGTGGGCATGGGCGAATTGGAATACGAGAAGGGACAATGGACAGAGGCGGCTCGCTATTTCGATGAGTCCCGCACCCAGGAGGTCTCGGCCTTGCTATTGATGTGCAATGCCTATGCACGGGCCGGCAACCGCGACAAGGCGCATGAGGCGGCCGAGATGGTTCGGGCTTTTGCCCATGGCGATACAAGGTCTTTAGAAGAATTGAACTCGACCGGATGCGCCGACGATGCAGTTGAACCACAACCGTCCGCCCACCCCACGAAAGTCGAGTGAACTCCTTGCGAACTGGGGAATTCTTTGTTGCGAAGGCGCCCGGGCGCTGGGTCAGTGTCCTCTGGCGATCCTCGTATCTCAGTAGTGGAATAACTAGCCTGTTTGGGTGGATTCTCCAGCCTGTAATGTCGAGCAAGGGGCGTTTGCCTTTGAGAAATCCGCGCGCGCATATCGGTTCTGGTACCGAAAGCAAGGCCGCGTCCATTGAAGTTCGTAGGCCGAGTGGAATTGTGCAAACGCTCGCGGACGTGTTGACAGGCCAGGTCCTCAAGATCGAGGAGCCACCAAAATGACTTCCCACACCAACCGAAGATCAAAGCTGCACTGTCCCTTCCTAACTCGCCGCCAATTAATTCGCAGTACTTTCGCTGTTGCCGCGTCCTCACTGCTGCCTGAACGCGGTTTCTCACTGTTTCCCAACTCCTCCGTGACGTCCTGTGATCCCGCCATTTCGCGAATGCCGTCCATCCATCCGCAAGGCAAATCTGTGGTGGTACGAGGACCCATCACATTTGAGAACGCCATTCGGCAGAGTAGAGTCACGTTTGAGTTGGACAACTGCGCCAGTCCACAACGTCTCCAGCCCGAAACGGCGATTGCGGGCGTGGGCATCTTCGATTACAACAATGATGGGCTGATGGACTTGTTCTTCGTCAACGGCGCCCATTTACCCGAAATGGACAAGCGCGATCCCAGGTATTGGAACAGGCTTTACCGCAACAACGGCGACGGCACATTTACCGATGTAACTGAGAAGGCCGGCATTCAGGGCATGTATTTCGGCATGGGCGTTGCCGCCGCGGACTATGACAATGATGGATGGGTCGATCTCTTCGTAACTGGAGTCAACGGCTGTCAGCTCTTCCACAACAACGGCGATGGTACATTTACCGATGTTACGGCCAAGGCGGGACTTGCAGAAGCTCATTGGAAGTGGGCGACCAGCGCCGGGTGGTTTGACTACGACAACGATGGGCTGCTCGACCTGTTCGTCACGAATTACGTAGAATGGTCCGCCGCAACGGAACCTGTCTGCGTAATCGGCAGTGCAGCTACGTATTGTTCCCCGGACGTCTTCAAGGGCGAGCCCGATATGCTCTTTCATAACAATGGCGACGGCACGTTTACGGATGTTTCTGAGAGATCAGGAATCGGCAAGCATGTCGGCAAAGGTATGGGTGTGGCTTTTGCCGACTTCAACGGAGATGGCTATTCGGATATCTTCGTTTCGAACGACACATATCGGAATTTCCTCTTCCGCAACAATGGGAATGGTACATTCGACGAGGTCGGAGTTGAGATGGGCGTCGCCTATAACCAGTTCGGCAAGTCCATCGCGGGGATGGGAACAGATTTCCGCGATGTGGACAATGATGGACGCCCCGACATTTTTGTGGTTGGAATGGCTGGTGATACGTTTCCCCTTTTTCGAAATACCGGCAAGGACTTTGAAGACATCACCGGCGAATCCGGGATCGCCACCGCTACGGCCCGGTTTACGGGGTGGGGGGCAGGAATCGCCGATCTTGACAATGACGGCTGGAAGGACTTGTTCGTTTCCTGCGCGGCGATACTCGACAATTCCGAAGAGGTAATTAAACTTCCTTCGAAGCTGCCGAACATAGTTCTTCGCAACACTGGTCATAACCGATTTGTGGACGTCAGCGCACAGGCCGGCTCCTCATTTGGAGTCCCCGGGGCACACCGCGGGGCGGCGATGGGTGATCTGAACAATGATGGCCGCATGGATGTGGTCGTTACAAATCAACATGCATTACCCGAAATCTGGATAAACCGCACTGTCAATTCCAACCATTGGTTATTGGTTAAGCTTGTCGGAACGCGGAGTAACCGCGACGGACTTGGGGCCCGCCTGAAGTTGACGCTCGCTGATAACAACGCTCTCTACAATCACGCGACCACCAGCACTGGCTACGGTGCATCCAGCGATCCTCGCGTTCACTTTGGCCTAGGAAGGTTCGACCATGCAGACAAATTAGAAATCTGGTGGCCGAGTGGGATACACCAGACTCTCACGAATGTAAAAGGCGACCAGATCCTGGTGGTGCGCGAATCTGTCAATTGAAGTTCTGCGTCCTTGCTATATCGAGAAATTCCAGCTTTACTTGGCCGAGAAACGCAGCTGGTCGGCGAGCAAGGGGGTGAGTGAAATAAAGAAAGCTGCAGAACCACAGGTGAAGAGAATGAATCTGAATGTTCCCGTCGAACTTCAAGGCGGCAACGGCCTCCCAGGGCCTGAACATGACCGATGTGCTGTTGGAGTTCATCGAGCAGTATGTAGCCAAGAACGCCCCGTCCATCAAGCAACCGTGAGCAAGCAGGAACTCTACAGCTTCTTCCGGGAGCTCGCACGGCCATTCGATCCGAACAGGCCTCCAGCACCGCCAACTCCGGATGAGATGCAGCAACTCTTCGGCGTCGCAGAGAAGTACGAATACTGGCTTGCATCTCCTGACGAGAATGCAGCGATTGGCATCTCGCTCCAGTAGTTCGACTGCTAGTGGCTCTTTCCATAGACGGAGCAATCACCACTCGAACGGTTTCCGCGTGGCGCGACGCAATGGTGGTTACACCGGTCTGTCCCGGACACGACCTGAATTGGGGTCAATTTCCTGCGAACCGGCATGAACGAAGTATATTCGCTTTTCGTTCTCCTTGGCTAGGTTGGACACTTGCTATCGTGGCCGCTTTTTCGGACTCTGCTTTCAGTAGGCGCTTGAGAAGGGCGTCGAATTGCTGTTTATCAACCTTCATAGCTCAATCGTACCAGCAGAGGATGCCGTTACGATTGAGCTAAGCTACCCGATGATGTCAAATCGGCACGTTCATCAGTAGAGCGAGAAATCTTGCGCTCTAGAATTCTTAGAGAATCCTTCAGGTCATCCACGTCTTCTTTGCTGAGTGAACTCGGCCACTGAAAGACTGCCCTGCTACCCCCGGACAGGGGAACTACGAATTCCTGGATATGCATTTTTAGTGACGGCGGCGGAATCTGATGATTCGGCGTGATTGCGGCCAGGGGGGCCTTTTCTTTGGTCAGTTCGCCCACGGGCACGCCTGTATAACTCCCGTCCACGAAAGCAAACGCCCCGTCGCTCGAAATCTCCCGAATCCTCTTGGGCTCCTGAAATTGCAACATTCCCCGCGTCTCCCATTGAACATAGTCGCCCACCTTTGGAACGTACTCGTCTTCGCCACCGCCGTTATCTTTAACCTCTGGAGCCACTGTATCAGACTCATAAAGGTTTGCAAATGCAATCGTATCCTTATACTCCCTGATAAAAGTATCGACAGCATTCTCATTGAACCGGGTTGGCCACTCGAACAACAACGTGTGCCTGAGCTGCGCATCGGACGGCAGATCCCTGTGCCATTTCTCCCAGAGTTGCTGATGAATCTTCGGAGCAAGGGCCGCCTGTCTAATAAGCTCCGCCCGCTCTTTTGAATCGGGCCGCAGATCCAATAGGATACGAAGCGCACTCTGAGTCAATCGCACTTTGCGCTTCTCGCCCATTCCCTCATCGTCCATCAGGCCATAGTTGATAAGGGCAGCAACCGTCTGCGCTCCATTGCTGCTTCCCTCCACAAAACCCCAATGCTTTGCTGCAACGTTGACGTTTGCGGCATTGCGCGTCTCTTTGTCGTAGAACAGCTTCGCGCGAGCGATGGCAGTCTCAAGGTTGATGAAGGGGTACGCTGGACTTCGCGTCCGCATCCGTTTCTCAGGTTCTACGGGAGACGATAATTCGGCCATATCAGATAGACTCCTTCGTCTACCGATATTTTATCAGAGCGAGCCTCAATAGCAAGCCAGATTTTATTATTTATATTAGTGAAATAGACCCATGTGGTGTACTCTGTATCTCGTATGCGAACAATAAGGACTAGCGACCCTCAGGCGAGCGAGGTCGAGCATGATACATAGCTAGCTCGTCGGCACCATGTCACCGTGCCCGTGAGCCATAACAGAAAGGCCTGATTCGTCACTCCGCGAGAGGCAGCGAATCAGGCCGTGGTGGTATTGCTCAGTTGCGGAGGAATACGACGGTCGCGGAACCTGCAGGAGTTTTATACCTCCGAACGGCAGCGGCTACGGCTACCCCCGCTACGGGTTCGACTCCTCTATTCCTCCGTCTCCCCCAATTGTAGTGCAACCGGGGCGCAGGCGCGCCCTAGAAGGACAACCCAGTGGTTACTTTCAACGGTCAAATCACTCTCAGCGGTGTCACGGATAAGGAAATGGAACTCATTTTTGGATTCAAGGCAAAGCACGGAAACAGCCTTGCGTTCAACCCAGGCGGCCTGCAAATTGCGAAACTACCTGGGCCGATGACCTACAACAACGTGGTTTTCAGCTACAGCGATCTGCACACTTTCAACATCGTTTCCGAGATCGTGAACGAGCTACACAAGAAAGAAGAGCCTAAGGCTGCAGGGCAGTAATCTGCTGCTCTGCACACTTTAGAATCTCCATCATTTCCTGCGGCCCCGGTCGGCTGAATTTGGCTTGCATAAGAGCCACGATCTGGGCCGCAGTTTCTTCCCTCTGCAAAAAGGGCGGGAGGTTCGGCGCCGGGATTTTCTGCTTGCTGTGCATCTCAAACAATTCGCTCATCACACTTACCCCCATCCGCCTAAATCGGCTTGCCCTGTCACGGCATTATATACTGCACCATTTTTAGTGCTCTGCGTCAGATGCATAATCCCCGAAATTTCTGCACATGTAGAACCTTTCGCCGCCGCCCTTGACGTGCCCAGTTTCAAAAGAGAGGATCATATTCATGATTTGTGAACAATGCGGCGAAGCAATGACTGAGATACCAGAGCCGATCATTCAGCCTGTTATGTAATCTGCCGGGCAGCAAACAAATTGTTCAGAGGAAGATCGGGAAGCCTTTCGAGTGCTCCAACTGTGGGTACATCGACGGCGATACCGAGGGGCACATCTTTCCCTAAAGATGTCTACAGGAATTCGCTTCCGCAATCGTCGAGTTGTGGCAATTATTGGGGCAATTAAAGGGACAGGATGTGAAAAAATTGAAAAATAAATGTGGAGCGAGTTCGGTGTTAAAAAAAGTCGCACCAGGATGCCCTATAAGCGATCGCTGGGGCGTCGGCATACATTTTGCATCAAACTCGAAACCTGGAAATTTCAGCCAAATCGATTTCTTCACATCTTCCAGACGGAAATGGCCCTAAAGGAAATACATGCGCCTACAAGAACCAAATATTGTCTACTACACATCGAATCGACGAATGGTAAGCCGCTAATCTCCAAAGCCCAGTGAACATCCTCCAACCAATGCAGCAGCACCACACCTCCCTTAACGTCGCAGTTAACTACTTTCGCACCTCGGCAAAAAGATGCAATCAAAATAGTCACGCGCGCTAAGTGACTATTGATCTGGAAAAAAGCACGTCAACCCCTGACGCTAAATTAGAAACCGTACTAGTGTCAGATTATGACACCCGCGACCAACACCATCGTCTCTTCCCCTTCCCTGCCCACCCTCGCCGCCATACAACGCCGCCGCAGGGAACTGCTCGCCTACCAGG
>Ga0182024_10020122_pt1 | contig 12220 bp, 12 predicted proteins | sample P32metaG_FD_120480 | JGI IMG/M metagenome (GOLD analysis project Ga0182024, IMG submission 120480) | Permafrost microbial communities from Stordalen Mire, Sweden - P3-2 metaG (Illumina Assembly) | ecosystem: Environmental > Terrestrial > Soil > Wetlands > Permafrost | place: Sweden: Stordalen...
TCGACCAGCGTTCGTGCTGCCCAAAGTGACGGTAGCCGGCCAAACCTCGTTTCTGCCTTGCAGGAAGGCGAGAAAAGCTCGAATATTCACGCCAGTTCGGGAGCCATCTGGGGAATCCCGGTTTATGAACCGCATTGCGGAGCGGATCCAGTGTATCATCACGCAACTCAAAAAGATGCCCTCGGAATAAAGCCGCTTTCCCAATTTTGCGCGCGCCAAAAAGGCGTTATGGACTTGCTATTGGACATTCTTGAACGTTCGCCAGCAGATGCTGAGATATTGCGATCATGGGGCGGATCGTGATGCTCGCTTTACGTGGCACTGCAAATCGCTTTCGTGGAATACCGTCGTCAATGCGGACGTCGGTTAGCCGACTTATCGCCGCCGCAAGTCGTTATGGCAGGAAGGGCAGAACTCGTCTTACAAATGGCCAGACGTGGGGCGTGCTAGATTTTCCTTCGGCTCAATAAGAGGCGGGCTGTCTTGTGATTCTTTTGGCGGTAATGGCGTTCGTCATTTTTGCTTGCACCATTCACTATTTTTATTTGTTCCTGTTTCATCCGGTCGATTTAATCAAATTCCGGCAACTATATACTTGACTGATAAGTTGTAGGGGTCTAAATGCACAACCGACAGGCCGACGCAGACTTAAGCGTCGAGTTGAAAGCCGAGGCGAAGGCACTCAGCCTCCGTGGCAAGCAGGGCATTGCGGACTTTGTGGCTCATGGCATCCAGGACGCGGCGCGAGTCCTGGCTGCGCAGGACCTCAATGTTCTGAATCGTTACCGAAAAGGTGAAGTGGCCGCTTATTTGCGGTTCCACATCAGCGGGACAAACGACCAATTCTGCCTCTCGTTTCGCCGCATCCCATCCAGTTCCCAAGACGGTGCCTTTACCATCCCAGATGGCGTCCCTTGTCCCAAGCTTGATGGTGCTTGTGAAGGAAATGGTGGGGTTGCCGATCCGGAGGGGGATGAGAGCCAAGTGTTTCTTGGCGTTAGCAATTTCATTGAGTGCCCAGAGGGTGTCGTCCCCTCCCTTGTAAGCCTTGTACCCCTCAAAAAGAGAACGGACTTCCGTTGGCAAATCCTTGCATGCGCCAGCGACGTGGTGCCTGAACTTGTCCTCACAGGAGCTGAACGGGAATTTAGTTGCTTTAAGGCGAGTATTGCCGGAAGCGACCGCAGCGGCGTAACCAGCTTGGTCGAGGACGGCCCGCAGATTGTTGGTGGCGTCGAACAACAAACATGGCAGCATCTTCGGAGGTTCGCACTTAAACTGAATCTTGTGGATGTGCTTGCCGGGTTGAGACTCCTTGTCAACGACCAGGGCCCATGGCTCATCATTGATAAATCCGCCAACAAGGGTTTTGAAGTCTGTGATATGATGTTCTGCACGCTCGAATGTGAGTCGAGCACTATCGAACAGATTGGCCATGGCGAAGCCTGATCCGACAAAAGACCCGGAATTTCAGAAGGTGGTGAGGCATTTTCTGACCACGCCACCGAAGCCGCATAAACCTATCGGGAAAAAGAAGAAGAGTCCCAAGCGAAAGTCAAAAGCAAAAGAGACTACCTAGTGACCTTTCTTACATGCAAAACAGACTTTGCTGTTCCGCCCGCGCTATCTGGAATGTGGTGGACTTCGTAGACCACAAAATTTGACCATCGATTGTCGGCTCCATATTCAAGTCCGATTATTTCTCCAACTCTCGGCAAAGCCGCAAAAATGTAAGCAGGGTGCGGCTTATACGGCACGCCATCAATTTCAATAAGGCAAGGAATGCCCATGAGGAGAAAAAGCTATGTCCTTCCCGCGTTTGGCGCTTCAGTTGGGGCTCGGAAACCCATTGGTTGCGGAGTTGTTTGGGAAGCAAGGTATTGGGGGGTTATTGCTTGGTAGTTCGCTCCTACCATCGTCACAACAGCTTGATCTACGATTGCCCGCTCGCCTGTCCCCAAAGAAAAATAGCCTTTCGCAAACATCTCGCGCGAGGCAATCAAACAACTTAAAACGTGCATCTCGGCGGCGATCATCCTCATGAGATTTTCGTCGAATTTTTCTTCTGCCATTGTTTCCTCCAATACAGAAAACGCTTCGCCTTTTGTTTAATCGTTCGCGGTTCCGTGAGGTATCCGGTACGTCAGCCGCTTGCCCTCGATACCCTTAAGCGCAAGTGCTGCACGTTCCCCGTCTTTCAGTTTGCGGGTGTTCCACTTGAAGTCCCATTCGGTCAAATAGCGGGACAGATGCGCTTCACTGATAGAATGGTGCGTGCCAAATACGGCGCGCTTCATGAGGCTGAAACGGCATTCGGCAGTGTTAACGTGCGCCCAGCCGCCAAGCCGGACGTATTCGTTGGCCGAATGGTTGACCGTCGTATGGCCTGCAAACTCTTTCCCGATCGGCGGGTACGAGGTCAATTCGTCGGTGACTAGATGCGACTTGCGATCCACAACGCGCACGATGGTTGCGCGTAGCGTCTTGGCTTTGACGTTGGCGATGTGGAATGAGTGGCTGTCGCCGTCGCGATCAACCAACGTCAAGACGGTTTGCTTTTTCGGCGGCTTCTTCGCGTAAGCGCGGTTCTTGGCCTTACCGCCGATCACGGTTTCGTCGCTTTCGACCGTGCGGCCTTGGCCGCCAATCGGGCCGCGCGTCTTTGGCGTCATGCCTTCTCTTATACGATGGGTCATGAACCACGCGCTTTTATAGGTAATGCCGAGCATGCGGGAGAGCTGAAGGGAACTCATCCCCTTCTTGCTGGAAACAATCAAATGCGTAGCGAGCAGCCACTTATGCAGCGGGATATGCGAACGCTCGTAGAGCGTGCCGACGCGCACCGTGAACTTGTCCTGACATTCGGCGCAGTAGTACCAGCCCGGTCCCATGGACGCGCCGTTGAGCGGCTTAACAGTGTCCATCTGGCCGCAGAACGGGCACACCGGACCTTCCGGCCAGCGGGACACCTCAAGAAACTCGCGGGCCTTGGTTTCATCAGTGAAGGCCGGATTGGTCAGGTCGCACGTCATGGCAATCTCCTATGGCCTGTAGCGTGCCATAGGTTAGCCTATCAGTCAAGTATATAGTTGCCCAAATTCCTCGGGGTTGTCCGTCCGTGGGAACAACCGTCGCTCAAGATGATTAGCTACTTTATTGCTGTAGCGATTGGTGTTGGATTTTGCTTGTTCAATGGAATTCGTCATTTATTCTCAAGTATACCTGGATTGGATGAAGAGCAGGCATCTATTATTTCCATTATGGCTGCATTTTTCGGCTCCATTGCCGTGCTAACTCAAACGGAGAAAATTGCCCGTCAGCTCGCCGACAAAGAAAATTCAAACTGAGGCACTGCCCGCTAACGGCGGGAATAGTAACTGGCCTACTTTAGCGGATATCACTATACCCCCCCGCGACAGCGGAGGAGGGGAACCGCGCGTAGCGCGGTGGAGGGGGCCTTATTTCGTCCGCTGCGCGGCTTCGGTGACGATAGTGTAGGCGTCGTTGAGCGGCGGTTTGGCCTTGGTCAGGTCGGCGACTGCGCTCGACACCGTTTTCATCAACTCTACCTGCTCGTCGCTCGGCAGGCTGATCAGCTCGCCGCCGGTGTCCTTCCAGCCCTGGCGCGATTTGTTGACGATCTCGCTCGCCGTCGGAGCGATCGCGGCCTGGCCCGCGGCGGCGTCGTCGTCGACGATCTTGCGCAGGTCCGCCGGCAATGCCTCGTACCAGGCCTTGTTGATCTCGGCGATGGCGAACACGGCGGGCTGGCCGGTCTCGGTCACGTACTTCGCCGCATCCTGAAAGTGCATCGGCGTGAACACGACGATGCCGCCGATCGCGCCGTCGATGGCGCCCTGCTGGATCGCTGGGATGACGTCGGCGAGCGTCATCGCTACCGGCGTCGCGCCAAGCCGCGCGATCGACTGGGTCTGGAACGGCGAGGCGAGCACGCGGATTTTCTTGCCCTTGAAGTCGGCGAGGTGGCGGATCGGCGCCTTGGCGATCACCGAGGACGGCGAGTTCATGAACAGCGCGACGCCATGCAGTCCCTTGTTGGCGCCGAGACCGAGCATCAGCTTGAGCGTCGCGGGATCGGCGGCGACGCGTTGGCCGTGGTCGATCGAATCGACGAGGCCGGGCGCCGCCATTACCTCGAAGCGCTCGTCCACGCCGACAAAGAACTCCGGTGGAATGATCGCGCATTGGATCGAGCCGAACTGGGTGCCTTCGATCTGCCGCGGGATCGAGCCCAGTTGGCTCAACGGATAGATCTCCGGCTTGATGCGGCCGCCGGAATCCTTCTCGAGCGCCGCAGCAAAGTTCTTGGCGAAGACGTGGCTCGGATCGTTCAGGGTCGGCAGCGTGATCTTCATCGAGTAGATCTTGTCCTGAGCGAGCGCCGCACCGTGCGGCAGCGTCAGCGACAAGACCAGCGCGCAGGCTGCCGCACTTGTCCGTGCGGCGAAGGCGCGTCCCGTGACGTTCATGGTTTCCTCCCGTTGCATCCGAAGCCCGCGATCATCTTAGCCTGCCGCGCGGCAATCGGCGCCTTGCCGGCCCACCATGATGTCGCAGCTAGCTCTGCGGCACCACCGCGATCGCCTCGATCTCGTACAGCGCGCCCTCGCGCGCGAGCCTGGAGATCTGCACCGTGGTCGAGGCCGGCGGCGCCTTGGTGTCGACGTAGCGGTCGCGCACCTCGAAATAGATCGGCAGATGCGCCATCTCGACCAGATAGTTGTTGACCTTCACCACGTGCTCGAACGTCGCGCCGGCGGCGGCGAGCGCCGCCTTGATGTTCTCGAAGCACTGCACCGCCTGGGCGCGGAAATCGGCCGGCGCGCCGGCGAATCTGCCGTCCACCGTCATGCCGAGCTGGCCGGAAATGTAGATGGTGCGGCTCGGGCCCTGCGTCTCCACCACGTGGCTGTAGCCGCGCGTGGCGGGCATGGTCGAAGGATTCTGGAAGCGATGCACGGCCATGGTTTTCTCTCCTTTGCGGCGACGCGAGGCTCTGGCGGCAAGTGGCGGCGGCGGGGCGCTCACTTGCAGCCGTTCGACACGAAGTCGAGCAGCGGGTTGAACTCCGCCGCCGTCAGATAGGCGGCGAGGATCGCGCCCGGATATTCGTCATTGGTGAACGAGGTCACGGCGACCAGCACATTCTTGTTGGCGCCCTCGGCGGTGCTGAAATTCGCGATCCAGGCGCCGCCGCTGCTGCCTTCGGTCAGGTCGGTGATCGATTGCCAGTGCACCGCCAGGCTCTTCGGCGTGTCCGGGAACATCGGGATCTGGTCGGCGAAGAACACGATGCCGAGCGCCTGCTGGATGATCTCGCCGTCGAGGATGTCGCTCGCATAGCCGACCCGCACCGCCTCGGTGACCTTGCCGCGCCAGTCGAGCGCGTACGGCATCACGCCGGTCGAGCTGTTGCCGTCGACCAGGATCAAGGCGAAGTCGTGCGCGGAAGCGGCGCGGAACGCCGTGCCCTGCTGCGCCCTGGTGAGCGACTTGTAGTTCGCCGGCACTGTCCATTGCGGCGGCGTGGCCGCGCAGACGGTCTTGAAGGTCTGCGAGCCTTCGCCGTTCTGATACTGCAGGATGAACTCCTGCTTGGTCAGATCGAACCAGGGGCCGGTCGGATTGTCGGTGACGTCCTTGACGCAGTGCGCTGCCGTGAGCACCACGTTCGGCTTGATGAACTGGCCGGTGCATTCGGCGGCGAGGTTGGGATTTTTGGCGGTCGGCGTCGGATTGATCACCATGCCGACCCATTTGAGCGGCGCCACGCTCGGGTTGCCGGTGCTCACCGGCCGCTCGTCCTGGGCGAGGCGGACCGCGCCTTGCCGTGCGTGACCCGGGCCCGGCGGCTTGGCGCCAATCGGATCGGGCTCGACAAAGTTCGCCCACAGCGCGCTTGCGGCCGCAACCGTGAAAAACGCGGTGGTCAGGTAAGGCACGCGCATCGACCGCCCCATTTGAACGCCCGTCGGCTTCGCGCCGGTCAAGCAAGCAAACAAGCCCCGGATGATTGAGGTCTCGATAGCGTTGCGCGTCCATGATAACAAGGCTTCCGGGCTCAAGGAGAGTTCAATTCGGGGCGGCCGCGGGCGGCACGGGCCGACCGGTCGGCGGCGCCGCTTCGCTGTCGGAAGGGATGCGCAGCATGGCCATCAAAACACGCGTCGCCGCGGCATGCCTTGCTTTGCTCGTCGGCCTCATGCTCGCCTCGACGGCCGCATTCGCGCAAACGCAGAGCCAATCGATCAAGGATAGGTTGGTCGGCCATTGGCAGCTCGTCTCGATCGCCATCAACGATACCGCGCCTTACGGCGCCAGTCCGCAGGGCTCGATGTTCTTCGACGCCGGCGGCCACTATGCGATCATCGTGCTCAGCGGCGGCGCCGCGCGCAACATTTCCTATTTCGGCACCTACACGGTCGATGACGCCGACAACTCGATCACCATGCACATCGACGGCAGCAGCCGCGCCAATGCCGACGGCCGCGATCAGAAGCGGCTGGTTACCTTAGACGGCGACCAGCTGACCGTGTCCACGCCGGCCTCGACCGGCCGCAAGGCCTCCATCAAGCTGACGTGGCAGCGGGCGAACTAAGCTAGGCCGGGTGTTCGGCGCGACGGGCGCGTGACACGATCACGACAGCGGCTTGCCGGAGACTTCGCATCCGCCGCTATTCGGCGTGAATCCCAAAATCCCACTTTCGCGGCCGCGATGGGTGGTGTAGCATCGACTCAGTTGCCGGCGGACCGTGCAGGCGAGCGTGGCAATTGATCCATACGGGAGCCCATTATGAATGATGACTCGAAAAACCGATTGGACGTAGACGAAATCGCGAAGCAACTGAGCGAGGGTCGGCTGTCGCGGCGCGGCCTGAGCGACAGTCTCAAGGGTCTTGGCATCGGCTTTGGCGCGGCCTTCGTGCTCGGCATGACCGGAGCGCAAGCCGCCGGCGCGCCTGAGGCTTCGGTGGCGCTGACATCGACCAACCCGGCACTCAACACCATCATCAACGAAGCAACGCCGCCGGCCGTCACCGAACACGTCCCGTCCCAGTACATGGCCTATTACCACCGCTATTACACGAAGTACTACTCGCGGTATCATTATTCTCGTTACTAGGCGCTGCGGCGAGGCGCCGGCGCATCGCCGGCGCATCGCCGGCGCGCGCCAGACGCGATCGAAGCCCGACATCGCCCGCGATCGCCAAGGTCGCGGGCGCTTGGCGTCTGGCATGGGGAGCGGCCACCGGGAGCGCGCTGCGTGTGATACTGGCGTCGTGCGCGCCAGAGAGCTTCTGAGGAGCGACGAGCCATGACGCACATCGACAGGGCCGCCACCGCGGCGGAGAGCCGGCTCCCGGGCCCAAGGACGACGCCGGAAACGGCGCGCGTCTTCAATTTCGTCCTGGTCAAGCTCGCGTCGCGCTGCAACATCAATTGCACGTATTGCTACTGGTTTCGTGATGCCGAGGTCTACAACAAGCCGCCGGTGCTGACGCGGGAGTCCGAGGACGCATTCTGCGCGCGGCTCGAGGAGCACATTCGCGAATTCGAGATCGATCGTTTCCTGCTGGTGTTTCACGGCGGCGAGCCGCTGCTGTTTCCGAAGCCTCGGTTCGACGCGCTGCAGATAAAATTGCGCGATATCGAGCAGCGCACCGGCTGCGTCATCAAGCGCGGCGTGACCACCAACGCCATCCTGGTCGACGACAAATGGGTCGAGCTGTTCAAGACCCACGACGTGAACGTGACCGTCAGCCTCGATGGTCCGCCGGAGATCAACGACAAGTACCGCGTCGACTTCAAGGGCCACGGCACGCTGGCGCAGACGCTGCAGGGGCTCGCTCGCCTGCGGGCGGGCGGCCTCGATCCGGGTTTGATCTCGGTGTGCAATCCGGCGACCGATCCGGAGCGGGTGGTGTCCTATATGGTCGAGGAGCTCGGGGTCAAGGAGTTCGACATCCTGCCGCCCGACGCGACCCATGCCGACAATCCGCCGCCGATCGCCGATTACTTCATCAAGCTGTTCGACGTCTGGTTCGACAAATATGCCGGCCAGGGCGTGCGCATCGCCACGCTCGATGCGATGATCCGCGGCCTGGTCGGACAGCTCTCGGTCTCCGACACGATCGGGCTCGGTCCGACCGACACCGTGACGCTGATGACGGACGGATCGCTCGAGGCGCTCGACGTGCTGCGCATCGCCGGCGACGGCTCGACCGCCTCCAAGACCCACGTGCGCACCAACGCCATCAAGGATGTGCAGAACGACCCGATCTGGCGGGAAGCCTTCCATGCCAGCATGAACCTGTGCGAGACCTGCCAGAAGTGCGAATATCTGGATGCTTGCGGCGGCGGTCACCTGGCGCAGCGGTGGTCCGCCGAGCGCCGGTTCGACAATCCCAGCGTCTATTGCGAGAGCTGGAAGCGCATCTTCGCGCATATGTGGGAGCGCATCGCGCCCACCTTGGCGCTGGAGATCGCGCCGACGCGGGATCGCCACTGAGCTTGCCGCGGCCTGCGCCGGCGTTGCGCATTGCCCTGATCGTTGCCGCGGTGCTATCGCCCGGCGCGGCCGCCGCGGCACCGGCGAACCTCGACGGTGCGACGCTATCGTGGTTTTGGGCGCTGCCGTTCGCCGGCATTCTCGTCACCATCGCGCTCGGACCGCTCGCTTTCCGGCGCTTCTGGCATCGGCACTACGGCAAGCTCGCCTTCGTGTGGGCGGCGCTGGCGATCACGCCCATGGCGGCGCTGCGCGGTGCCGACGTTGCGGTCGCCGCGCTGCTGCACGTGCTGCTCGCCGACTATCTGGGCTTCATCACCCTCCTGTTCGCGCTCTACGTGGTCGCCGGCGGCATTCTGGTCGCCGGCACCGTGCGCGGCACGCCGCTCGTCAACACCGGCTTGCTCGCGTTCGGCACCTTGATCGCCAGCATCGTCGGAACCACCGGCGCCGCCATGATCCTGATCCGCCCGCTGCTGCGGGCGAACGCGGGACGGCTGCACAACGTCCATGTCGTGGTGTTTTTCATCTTTCTGGTGGGCAATATCGGCGGCGCACTGTCGCCGCTCGGCGATCCGCCCCTGTTCATCGGTTTTCTCAACGGCGTCGATTTCTTCTGGCCGGCGCAACACCTGTGGCGGCCGACGGCTTGCCTCGCCGGCTGGGTGCTCGCGGTCTTCATCGTCGTCGAGCTGTGGCTCTACCGCAAGGATCGCCGCGTCGGGCCGGTCGGCGAAGCCGAGGAGCGCGCGCCGCTGCGCGTGCACGGCAGCGTTAACCTCGTTCTGTTCGCGATCACCATCGGCGCCGTCGCCGCCTCGGCGCTGTGGCCGCTGGGCGCCGCAATTACGATCGGCGGCACGCCGCTCGCGGCTGCCGACCTCGCGCGCGATGGCGTGCTCATCCTGACCGCGCTCGCCTCGCTGTGGCTCACGCCCGACGAGCACCGCGAGGCCAACGGCTTCTCCTGGGAGCCTATCCTCGAGGTTGCGATCCTGTTTGCCGGCATCTTCATCTGCGCCGTGCCGGTGCTGGCGATGCTCGGCGCCGGGCACGACGGCGCGTTCGGCTGGCTCCTTGGCGCGGTGACGGCGGCGGACGGCCGCCCGCACGCGGCCGCGTATTTCTGGCTCACCGGGCTCATCTCGGCCGTTCTCGACAATGCGCCGACCTATCTGGTGTTCTTCAAGCTTGCCGGCGGCAACGCGACCGACGTGATAGGGTCGCTCGCGCCGGTGCTCGCGGCGATCTCCATGGGCGCGGTCTACATGGGCGCGCTCACTTATATCGGCAACGCGCCGAACTTCATGATCTACGCCATCGCCACGGAGCGCGGCATCAGGATGCCGAGCTTTTTTGGCTACTTGGCGTGGTCGCTCGCGGTGCTGGCGCCGGCGTTCGCGGTGCTCACGTGGCTCTTCGTCGGCGGATTTGAGCCACTCTGCACGAGTGGCGCACAACGGGAAGAGACAGCCGTTCAGCAATTGTTAGCCATGAAAAACAAGGCCGCATTTACCCTGCGCCGGTAACGTTGTGGACACCATCCCGCACCTTTTCCGCCATGGTGGCGACCGAAAGAGGCGGGACAAGAACGGCCGCGGCACGGTCAAGGCGCCAGGTTGCGTGCCCGGTGGGGCTGGGCGCGGTGGGGGATTTTTGTGGATAATCAAAGTCTTGGCAACCGGATGAACTGGCGCTGCGCCGTCGTCCTCGGCGCCATCTGCGCGAGCGCGATGGTGGCGGCGCCCGAATCGGCGCGCGCCCAGGGTTTTTTCGACTTCCTGTTCGGCGGGTTCCACCAGCGCAACTCGCCCTCTGTCAGCTCCTATGCGGATCCCTCGCCCTCCATCGGCCGCGTGGCGCCGCCGGAGATGGGGTCGGAAAGCGTGCGGCAGGGCGATGGCGGCACCGGCCGTTCGGTCGCCTTCTGTGTGCGGCTGTGCGACGGCCAGCATTTCCCGATGGAACACCTCGCCAACGCGACGCCGGTCGAGACCTGCCGCGCCATGTGCCCGGCCAGCAAGACCAAGGTCTATTTCGGCAACGGCATCAACCAGGCCGTGGGCCGCGACGGCGCGCGTTATGCCGATCTCGACAACGCCTTCGTCTACCGCACGCATCTTGTCGCGGGCTGCACCTGCAACGGCAAGGACGCCTTCGGGCTCGCCCATTTCGACGCCACCAATGACCCGACGCTGCGGCCCGGCGACATCGTCGTCACCAAGGATGGCTACCAGACCTTTACGGGCAGACGCGGCCAGACCGCCGCCTTCACGGCGGTCGATCCTTCGACGCTGACGGAAAACCTGCGGCCGGTACCGGCACGGACCCAGCTTAGCCGCGCAACCGTGACCGCGCCGGCGCAGCCGGTCGAGGCCGAGGCCGACGACGATGACGAGGTCGGCACCATCGTGCCGTCGGGCGGACAATCGCCAGGCCAGCAGCCGGCGATGGGCCTGCGCGGTCAGCCCGGCAGGTAGGTCAAAACCTCCTCGGCAATCGCCAGCGAGGAGGTCAGCCCCGGCGATTCGATACCGAACAGGTTGACCAGCCGCGGCATGCCGTGCGCGCTCGGCCCGGCGATCATGAAATCGGCCTGCGGCTCGCCCTGGCCGCTGAGCTTCGGCCTGATGCCGGAATAATCCGGCACCAGCGAATTGTCCGGCAGGCCCGGCCAATAGGTGCGGATGCGGGCATAAAAGCTGTCGGCCCGGCGCGGATCGACGGCGTAGCTCTCCTGCGTGATCCATTCGACGTCCGGCCCGAATCGCATGCGACCGGCGAGATCGAGCGTGACATGGACGCCGAGGCCGCCATCGATCGGCGTCGGATAGATCAGCCGCGAAAATGCCGGGCGGCCGGCGAAGCCGAAATAGTTGCCCTTGCCGAGCACGAGCCGCGGCACCTTGTCGGCCGGATAACCTTCGATGCGCCGCGCCAGCGCCTGCGCGCCAAGACCCGCCGCGTTGACCACCGCGTCGAAGCTGAGAACGCCGGCGTCGCGGCCGCCGAACTGCACCTGCCAGTGCGGAGCCTTGTAGCTCATGCGCTCGACCGGGGTTTCGAATGCGATCATGCCGCCGCGATCCTCGAGCTCGCCCCACAGCGCCAGCATGTAGCCGTGGCTGTCGATGATGCCGGTTTCGCCCGACCACAGCGCGCCGATGCAGAACAGCTCCTCCTCCATGGCGCGCGCCGCATTGCCGCCGATCATTTCCGTGTTCTCGACGCCGTTGATCTGCGCCTGCGCCATGATGGTTTCGACCTTGGCGAGTTCGGCTTCGTTGGTGGCGACGACGAGCTTGCCGCATTTGCGGTGCCCGACGCCGTGCGAGGCGCAGAATTCGTACAGCATGCGCCGGCCGCGCACGCACAGCCGGGCGCGCAGCGTGTCGGTCGGATAATAGAGTCCGGCGTGGATCACCTCGCTGTTGCGCGAGGAGACGCCGTTGGCGATGCCGCCGGTCGCCTCGGCAACGGTGATGTCATGGCCGGCGAGCGCCGCGGCGCGCGCGATCGCGAGCCCACCCACGCCAGCGCCGATCACCAGTACCTGCATCGCGCCGATCAATCCCTCTTCCATGGAATGATCACGCGCTCAAGCTCGTTGAGCCCGAGCGTGAGCACGAAGCCTATGATGGCGATCATGAACAGGCCGACATACATCTGCTCGACCGAAAACGTCTCCCA
>Ga0182024_10020123_pt1 | contig 12220 bp, 12 predicted proteins | sample P32metaG_FD_120480 | JGI IMG/M metagenome (GOLD analysis project Ga0182024, IMG submission 120480) | Permafrost microbial communities from Stordalen Mire, Sweden - P3-2 metaG (Illumina Assembly) | ecosystem: Environmental > Terrestrial > Soil > Wetlands > Permafrost | place: Sweden: Stordalen...
AACACCACCGTCGCCCAGCTCAGGCGCGCGTCGAGCAGTTGCCACGGTCGCGTTTCGTTCTCGTCGCCGGCGACCGTCGTCGCGATCACGCGAATCCCGATGTGATGCAGATGCGCATTGATCATCTGCCCGAGCCATCCCGCGAGCGCCGCGACCACCGCCACGTCGTAGGCACCGATTGCCGCCGCGCTCGCGGAGAACACCAGCCACACGAGCGATGCCACGATAAAGGCGTGCGCCGGGCGGTTGGGTGTCGTCGCGCGCCGCAAGCGATCGAATCCGTCGATCGCATAAGCTGCCGCGGCCACGAGGCCGACCGCGAACGCCGCGCGCGTCAGCGCGAAAATGCCGACGCTCAATGCCAGCGGTATGAAGATCGCGCCGAGCAACATCGCGGAATTCGTGGCGATGTGCATCGCGCGCCAACGCGGGTCGCTGCCGAGAATCGGCCGAAGCGTTCGCACCGACACGCCCATCGTCAGCAGCGTCAACCACCCCACGATGGCAATGGCGCCATGCTCGGGCGCGAATTGCAACAGACGTGCGTCGCCGACTTGATAGGCGTACGCCAACAGCGCGCCAAGAATTGCGGCGACAACGAGAAAGAGCATCACGATCAGAAACGCGCGCGCGATCGCCGCTTCCGTCGCCTCCGATGCACGCTGTACGACCGTCGCGATGGCCGCGCTCGCGTAGGCAAGAATCAGCAGCGCCGACACGACGCCGAAGATCCCGACGCCGAGCCCGAATCCGCTCGCAAACGAAATGACGAATCCGGCCGCCGCGAACGGCAAGAGCGCTCCGCTCCATCGCGCGAGCGTCTCTGCGCGCCACGATAGGTCCGTGAACCCCGGCACGACGTGAATGAGCACCGAGAGCGCGATCGTGGTGAACGAACCGAGCGCCACCGCATGAATCCACGCGAGCGCGATGCCAAACGAGGGCGTTACGCCGTAGAGGATCACGAGTGTCCACGAGAGAGCGCCGAAGAGGGCGCCGAGCGCGAGCGGCACCGGCGGAAGCCAGCCCCTCGTCACCGCACACCCGGCGCCGGATGCGACGGCGCGCGCGCGCGCAACCACGCGAGCGAAACGAATAGAAGTACCGCGCACACTTGCGCCAGCGCCGATGCCCCGAGCGTCACGCGCGCAAACACGTTGTGCGCTATGGCCGGTTCGGAAAGAATACGTGCGATCAACCCACCGTTGAGTAGCCAGTACGTCGTAACTGGCATCCAATGAACGTAACGGCCCTGCGTTTCGGGAAATCGTTCGCGATTGAGCGGCAGCAGCCAGATCGCAAATCCCATCACCATGTTCACCAACCAGCCAACGAACGCCACGTGCGCGTGCTCGATCGCCCAGATCGGATCGATGGGTCGCCCCAACGATTCCTCAAACGCCATCCACGCACCCCAAACGAACGCAGCGACGAGCGCGACCAACCCGGTTTTCACAAAAAGACGGCTCTCGAACGGCATTTAGCCGCTCTTTCGCTTCTTGCGCGCGAGATCGCGCATGGTCAGCACGGACAACTGCGCTCGCACTTGCGGACGCACGCGCTTCCACACGTCGTGCAACGGACAGGAGTTCGCCTCCGAGCACGGTTCCGACCAAAAGATACAACGCTCGAAAATGTTGTCGCCCTCGAGCGATTCGAGGACGTCGCGCACGCTGATACGATCGGCAGGCCTTGCAAGGCTGTAGCCGCGTGGATTGCCGCGATGCCCGCGCACGACGTTTGCGCCGCTCAGGCGTTGCAATATCTTCGACATGAACCCCACCGACGTGCCCACCGTGTCGGCCAAATCGGCAGCCGCTATCACCGCCCCCTCGGGACGCTTGGCCAGCGACGCCAGGCCTTCCAGCGCATACTCGGTCTCTTTAGTGAGTTTCATACTTTTGTTCACGCAATCTTCTCAAAGTTAGGCGCATATTGTCAATATACTAAATTAGTCCGTTGAGAACGCGGGCGCGATGCTCGCTGTTCAGGCGCTCACTCGTCGAAGGGTTGCTGCGTATGAGCCGTACCCGTCGTGTTTTGCTTCGGGAAGGCGACCGCCGGGGAACGTGGTTCGCCCCACCGGAAGCGCGCGCGGATTAGCCGATCCGCCCTAGAGCGAAAGCAGCTAAGCCCGCGAGGGGCCGGACTCGCGGGCGAGCATTCAGGCGAACGCACAACGCGGCGAAGCGAACGCCTCGCACCATCGCCGCAACCGACAATGGGCGAAAGAGCACCCCAAGAAAGACGATCGTGGTTCCTGCGCGAGGTGGCGCCGAAGCTCGATGCGTTTTCCCTTGCCGAGATCGCGAAGGCTACGGGCTTCTTCGCGGCCTGCTCGCGCTTCCGCGCCGGAACGCGCGTTCCGGGTCTCTCGTCAGAAGGTAATCAAGCAAGACGATGATCCCGACGATAAAGGAAAGCCAGAACGCCCTCTGGGCCCATATTCGGCTTGCCTCGGCGAGTTTGAGGGTTTGCTCAGCGACCGCATCTGGGCCGGACGTGTCGAGAACGTGAACCGGGAGGGCTGTGTTTAGGACCTTCACCGGTACAGGAGTGGCGAGTATAGCTGCGAGGTCCACGCGCAAGTGTTTTCGATGCGGGCTAGTTGGCAGCTTCCCGGCGGCGACGTTGAATGTGTAGCGTTTGTGTATTTTCGGCGGCCTGGTCGGCGCAAAGCCCAATGGATTGGGCCTCGGAGACGATGTGGCGGGAAAGTGTAGGAAGCCCGGTGTCCATATCGTCACATCCAGCCTCATGGAGCGAAGCTTCGTTTCATGAGGCTTCTCTCTTTGCGTCGTGTCGCGACGATGAGTCTCGGTCAGTGTCATTCAGTCTCCTTAGTGGACGGTTAATGGACAACATCGCTTACGTCGAGCCTTACGCGGGAAGCGCGGCCGTAGCACTCGCTCTGCTGTTTGAGGAATACGCTTCAGTTATTTACATCAACGATCTGGATCGCGCCATTTTTGCCTTGTGGCATACGATATTACAACCCTTCGCTGCGTACTCGTGCATATCGACCATCACGCGGCGGCCAGAAGTGGTCGCGTAGACCTTCATAACAGCCGCGAATGTCGCATCCGCGAGCGGGAGTCGCGGACGTCCGTTCTTCTGGCTTGGGTTGTCGATGGCGTTGCAGAGATCGCGTAAAGAGCGCCGCGACGTATTGCTTCTCGCATGTTTGCGCCGCGTTGTACGCTGGCCAATTCTGCGAATAAGTTACCTTGAGGGTTTCGGTGATTGTTGGAGCATCTTTTACCTTAATGACCCGACGCAGAGTGTATTCAACGGCGAAAAGATGCTTGCACCGGACTTGCCGGGTCTCATGGTCTGGACAAGAGCATTTCGGCCATCTGGAATTATAATCGACAATGTACGTTCCGTCACCAGATTGCGACGGGACGATCCAGAACGGCCCTTTCTGCTCTAACTTGGCCGAAGCGGCGATCTCCCGGCCTCGCTGCTCCCTCGCGTCTTCCATGTATATATACTACCTAAAGGTACATAATACGTCAACCTTGACGGGTATGATTCTTGGGGGTATATTTACACAATGCCAAAGGTCAAACTGATGGGGTACCGCTGCGAGCGGTGCGATCACGAATGGCTTCCCCGGGACAAAGAGCAGGAGCCGCGGGTCTGCCCTAAGTGCAAGAGCCCTTACTGGAACATCAAACGCGGAACGAACCCACGGGGCCGGCCTCGGGATGCACGCTAAAGAACCATTGAACGAGGAAAAGCGCACCAGAATCGTCGCCTTCTTCGACGGCCAGAACGTCCTTCGCACGGCCAACGAAGTCTTTGGCTTCGATCGAAACAAGCCGTGGCGATACGATCCGCGCAGACTTGTCGAGGCAACCCGACCCGAGATGGAAGCGCGTCTAGGGGCGCTCCATGCCGCAGCGCCGCGGGTCAACATTCAGCAGATTCGCTTTTACACAGGCGTCCCAACGTTTGAGCGCGACATCTACGGCAGAAGTTACTGGGAACGCATTTTTACGCGGTTTCGCAACGACGGGATCGTCGTCACGCCACGCGACTTGAGATACTATAGGGAAGGGCCGCCTCGCGAGAAAGGCATCGACCTACGAATTGGCCTCGATATCGTTCGCATAGCGGCAAGCGGTGAATGCGACGGTATTTTGCTGTTTTCACAGGATACGGACTTATACGAGGCGGTCTTGGAAGCCAGGAGCATCCTCGCGAAATACGCTGGACAACGGCCCATGTACTACTTCTGCGCGTTTCCGCGCAGTGCCGACCCGATGACGCACCATGGCGTTAAGGAAATGCACTGGATGCCGCTTTATGCCGAGGCGTTCGAGGCGGCGGCCTATGCGGAGCCGCCAAAGGTGGATATTGAAGCGCTGATCGCAAGCCTGGAACGACGCCATCGTAAGAAGTCGCTCAGGGACTTCGACCTTCTCACTGAGGGAAGACGCGTTACGGGGTACTTTCGCGGGTGCTATCGCCTGAATGACGACACAGCAGTTTTGATTATTGAGGCCGAGAAGGCTTATTTGTTCATCATGAATGTCCACCCCGAGAACGCCGAACTCTTGGCCAAGTTCAAGGACATGCACGTCGCCGTCGTGGGCGTCGGTGGAAACAAAGGTCGCCTAGAGGTTGATGTGCGCCCCGTAGACCCCTGAAATAAAAAGCTGGTCGCGAGCCCTTTACAGGCGCCCGGCCAGCATGCATGACGGGATTCTAGCACAATAAGCCTGAGAAAGTCCTCCTAGGAGGTCTTAAGCGGCCCAAGTCACTTCAGCTACCTGGGCCCCCTTAGTGGCCACCCCCCTTGTGGGGCTGCCGGGCAGACTTTATGGGCAGCCCCTGGTTTATGGGCAAGGCCGGGCGGCGCAGCCCGCCGCCCTTCGACAGGAGGTCAGTTTACACGCGGACGAGCTTTTCGATCTGTCCGTTTTTCTTCTTGAGGTAGAACGTCGCGCCGTCGCGCTGGGCGTCTACAAAAGCTTCCTCAAGAGCTAAGGCCCGTCTTAGGACGTCCGCTTTGCTGGAGCCGTTCACGGCCAGTTTCTTGAGCCGTTCCTCTGCTTGGCCTTCGAAGGTAATAGAAAGCCGCATTACTGCATCCTGCTCGCTGCCGGTGGCGGCGGCGTTGACTTGGTTCTCATGGGCTCCTCCGAACAAAGAAAGTGACGGAACGCAAGCGCGGAAGCGCATTATGCCCCGCTGACGGTGGCGTAATGCGAGAACCGGCTTACACAGTCGTTTGCTGAGGGGCTCCCGGCGGGAGGCTGATTGTGGCGGGAGTGGGGGATCGGGGTGTCGGGGCTGCTGCGACATTCAACTTCTTTAATAAAGACAGGGTGAAGAGACGGACCGAAACCGGCCCGTGGTATCATAGTAACACCAAAGACATCGCTTTGCAAGCCTCAATTTTCGCGCTTTTCATGCGTTGACTTGATGCCGGGGGCATGTTACAAGTAAGGCAAGTGCGTGCGGTTTCGGGAGGGGCAGACTGCGCGCACGAGCGACGAGTTGCGGCACGACTGGTCACGTGCACAACGGGTTCGGGGAGATTTTTAGGGGAGATTATTAAATGCTCGGTTCGCCGGGTCCGGACGCCGAAACAGGCCGTCCGGATCCAATAAGGCCCATGGCTGAATCCGACGGCCTCGCCGTTGGCGACGACCTCGCCGTTGGCGACGACCTCAAGGAAGAGCATCTCGTCGTCGGCGATGACCTCAAGGAAGACGCCAAATGGCGTTGGGATCCCAACGAACGGGCACGGGCCGGTGCCGTTCCATGGCTCGGGGTGCTCATCGGCATCACGATCGTCATGGGTTTTAGCGGGATCGCCTTTTTGAGTTACATCGGGCACCCTACCGATCCACTCCGCGAGCCCACTCTCCTTATCGTTACGGTGCTCGTGACCGCCTTAGTTAGTACCCTGGCTCGACGCGGCTCTTGACCCTGCCGTGGCGGGCTCTTTCAGGCCAACGGTAGCGGAGTCTCGGGGGTCTTTCTTGCGGCGGTTGTGACCAGTCTTGTGACCAAATTCGGCCAGGACGGACTTGGTGAGCATCGGCCCGAACGACCCGACGCTTCGCAGAGCCTTATCCCATAAAGATGCGGGTGCTCATGGGAGAGTACTGGACTGGTGTCTCGCACGGTCTTCAAATGCGTCTCTCGAAGAAAACGCTGACGACCGCTGCCGACCGCCAACATTCGCAAAACCCATATGCGGCGGGCTTCTGCGGTGTTTTGACTCTCCGCCATCATTCGCCAACTTTCGCCGTCCGCCGCTCATTAGGTGACCAAAAGGTGACCAGCAAAAGTGCTTTAGATGACGTGTGCTCTGTGGCAGAAATTGTAGCCGGATCAGCTGAAACTTCAGGACAACGCGGTGACGCTTCAGCTCCTCGACCTGCTCGAGCGCCTCGACTATGAGCAGGGAGAGAGTGCATCAGGCCAGCTCATGGGCACTGAGCACGCTGGCACTTCGGCACAAAACAAGCCTTAAGCGATCGAGGTTTTCACGTCTTCAACCTGAGTTGTAACATCGAGTGATCTGACAGCTTCTCCACGCGCGGCGCATGACAGTATGCGCAATTCTCTATTGAATCGTATAGAGTCGGACTCACGAACGCATGGTCGAGCCGAAAGCCGTTCCCCGCCGACGAGTACAAACTATATTCTCGCTTATAGCCATGTACGTTTCTCCAAGCGTCTCTGTAGCCGATTTGTAAGAGCTTTTTGAAATGGTCAACGCACTCAAAGGTTTTCCCGCCTTCGTCCAACTTATACAGGCCAGTGTTTAAGTCACCGATTATAACTTGCTTTGAATGTATTCGCTTTTCTGCAGCAACCAGCAAGGCGTCCCACGTCTGTTCTTTGTACCGCAGCTTACGCAGGGCAGGTGCTCTGCCAGCCTTGATTTCTCGAGCACGCTGAATTGGATGCATTTTCCCCCACCCGGGAACGTGCATTGCACAGATGTCAATGCCGTAGTTCACGACCTCTAGGTCCAACCAGCGAAATGGTGCAGTTTCCTCGGCGGCGGCGACTGAACGAATAGGAATCCTCGAGAATACTGCTAAGCCGTTTGTCTTCTTGGTGGGGTAAAAATCGCCGATCTGTCGTAGCGAGTTGCAATTCAGCTTAAGGCCGGCGCTTTCTAGACGCTCTGTAAGGACGGCGGGTGTACCGTTTGTAAACTCACTGAGCACCACAATATCAGGATCGTGGGCGCACAGTGCATTGGCGATATCGCTAGCTCTGCTGCTAGTGCATGTGCGAAAGGAATCGATATTCCATGAGATGATGTTTAGAATGTATCACCCGCCTGCGCAAACGGCGTATCCACGTGGATCCATTTGCGCTTTGCAAATCCATTGCCCGCAGCTGAGCATTGCCGCGCTCCCGACGGTCAGGCTTTCCGCATCGGCCGCAGAAACCATCCGGGTTGATGACGCGTCGCGCGTCCGCCGGCTTTCGCGAACTCAAAGCGATATTGGGCTGCGTCGATCGCGTTCAGAACCGTTCCTAAGGGTTCGTCGCCAACCACCCATAGAGCGCCGCCGGACGGCCGCTTATCAATAAAGGTTAGCCGTAAGTCTTCAAGGATGCTTAGAAGCTGGTCCGACCTTTCCGATCTGCTCTGATCGCGCTCATCGGTCCCAGCCTCCTCGGCACCCGAAGCCAAAGATGCATTATATTCGGCTCGCCGCATTGGGTCTTGCAAGACAGATACTGCCTGATTCAGGAATGCGGTAAGACGATCTGCGTTCGGAGCGTCGTTTACATCAGGGTGATATTTGGCTATGCAATTGCGGTAAGCCAAGCGAATTTCCTCGGCGCTAGCCTCTTGTGAAACGCCCAGCAATTCGTAGTAATTGAATGTAGGCTCCATCCGTAAATTCTCCCGCTCACTTCAATACACGGCGCTGAACTGAATAGCGACGGAAAACTTGCCAAGCCAGAACTTGGCGTCGGATTCCGAGGAGGTATCCTTTAATACACCGGTAATGTTCCCTCCCCCGCGGGAGGCAGCTTTGCGTCAGGTGAAAGCATTGTCAGTTCGAGGCCCCTGGGCTTGGGCGATTCTTTACGCGGGCAAGAACATCGAGAACCGATCGCGTCGGACTAAGTATCGTGGTCCACTCGTGATTCATTCGAGCCGCACTCGCGATCTGGTGGCAGAGGACTGGCTGCGATCACGACGGCTGTACTTCCCCGAAGACTTTCCAACCGGTGCGCTTGTCGGCATCGTGGACCTCGTTGATTGTCTGGACCGCGTTCCGCGTAATCGCTGGGCGAGCGGTCCCTTCTGCTATGTGCTCAGAAACCCGCGAATTATTGCCCCGCCCGTCGACTGGCGAGGTCAGCTCGGCTTCTTCAATGTGCCGGATACGTTTGGAAGAGATGACTTCGCGCGCTAGAGCTCAATGAGCAAACTCGAAGACTTGAAGCCGAATGCGTCCATTCGTGGCATTCTGCCGAACGGATTGATTACTGTTGTCAGCGTGCAATGGCACGGCTCCACCGCGCTTGAACTTACGTATAAGACTGCCGAGGGCAAAGTAGCGAATGAGCTCCTGTATCGCGACGACGAACCTCGAATTGAGGTCGTAGAGCAAGGTCGGCCTTGGAGCTTCGACGGAGATGGCGCGCTTTTTCGGTTGGTCTCCGAAGCGCAGCGCATTCGCCTGGCCCACTTATTCGATCCTGTGCTGGCCATCCACACGTCTGATGTCGAGCCCTTGCCGCACCAGATCACGGCCGTCTACGAGTCCATGCTACCTCGTCAGCCATTACGCTTTCTGCTTGCGGATGATCCAGGCGCTGGAAAGACGATCATGGCCGGCCTTCTAATGAAGGAACTCATTGCGCGGGGCGATCTCCAGCGTTGCCTTGTCGTCTGTCCTGGCAGCTTGGCAGAACAGTGGCAGGACGAACTCTACCGCCGCTTTCACCTGCCATTCGATATTCTGACGAACGACAAGCTTGAAGCTGCGCGCACGGGTAACTGGTTTCTGGAAAACAACCTCGTCATTGCTCGGCTCGACAAGCTCTCGCGAAATGAAGATGTGCAGCTAAAACTGCAAGCGCCAGATTGCCGCTGGGACCTGATCGTGGTTGATGAGGCTCACAAGATGGCAGCCACATTTTTCGGGGGCGAAATCAAGTACACCAAGCGTTATAGGCTCGGCCAACTGCTCTCAACCTTAACGCGCCACTTCCTCTTGATGACGGCCACGCCGCACAACGGGAAAGAGGAAGACTTCCAGCTCTTCATGGCGCTCCTTGACGGTGATCGGTTTGAGGGCAGGTTCCGCGATGGCGTTCACGCAGTGGACGTCTCCGATCTCATGCGACGAATGGTGAAGGAAAACTTATTGACATTCGATGCGACGCCGCTCTTCCCGGAGCGAATCGCCAGCACGGTCCCGTATAAGCTTTCAGATCCGGAAGCCCACCTCTATAAAGAAGTCACGGCATACGTCCGTGAAGAATTCAATCGGGCCGAGGCGCTCGAAAATAATAAGCGTGCCGGAACCGTCGGCTTTGCCCTCACGGTTCTTCAGCGTCGGCTTGCGTCGTCGCCGGAGGCGATCTATCAATCGCTGCGCCGGCGCAAAGAGCGACTTGAGCGCCGACTTCGAGAGCTTGAATTATTACAGCGCGGTGGCGAGGTAGCAGATGTCGCGGCAGCGTCCCCCATGCTCGACGACGAGGATGTTGAAGATCTAGAAGAGGCCCCCGACAATGAGGTCGAGGCCGTCGAAGAGCAGATCCTCGACCAAGCGACCGCCGCACGCAGCATCGCGGAACTGCGCATCGAGATCGAAAACCTGAAACGACTTGAGGGCCTCGCACTGTCTGTCCGACGTGGAGGTGAGGACAAGAAGTGGCGCGAGCTTGCGAACCTGTTGTCCGACCAATTCTCGGCCGCTCCTTTCGTGACTTCATCAGAGCACCAAGACTCGGCTGGGGCTAGCAATGCCGGAAGGACAACTACACTGGCATCTTCGCCATCACAGAAGATCATAATCTTTACTGAGCATCGCGATACATTAAACTACCTTGAGAATCGGATCACTACGCTACTGGGCCGCAAGCAGGCGATTGTGATGATTCACGGTGGTATGGGTCGCGAGGAGCGACTGAAAGCACAGGAGTCTTTTCGACACGATCCAGAGGTACAAGTTCTTCTTGCAACCGATGCAGCCGGCGAAGGCATCAACCTTCAAAGAGCGCATCTGATGGTAAACTATGACCTACCGTGGAACCCGAATCGCATAGAGCAGCGTTTTGGGCGTATCCATCGCATCGGGCAGACTGAAGTGTGTCACCTATGGAATTTGGTGGCCGAAGAGACGCGTGAGGGCGACGTCTATAACAAGCTCTTGGAAAAGTTGGATCAGGCGCGCAAAGCTCTTGGCGGGCAGGTATTCGATGTTCTTGGCAAGCTGCAGTTTGAAGGGAAACCACTGCGCGACTTGCTTATCCAGGCGATCCGGTACGGCGAGCAGCCAGAAGTGCGAGCGCGCCTCAGTCAAGTGCTCGAGAACGCATTTGACCGGGGCAAGCTGCAAGATCTTCTTGAAGAGAAGGCATTGGCTCATGACGCGATGGACGCGAGCCGCGTCTATCGCATCCGCGAAGAGATGGAGCGGGCCGAGGCGCGGCGGCTACAGCCGCACTACATAGAGTCGTTCTTCCTCGAAGCCTTCCAACGCCTGGGGGGAAATGCGAAGCAACGCGAGCCGCGCCGCTACGAAGTGACGCACGTTCCCGCATCCGTGCGTAATCGCGATCGCCTGATCGGCATTGGCGAACCCGTTTTACCGCGGTACGAGCGCATCGCATTCGAAAAAACACTGGTGGCGCCTCAGGGTCAGGCGTTGGCGGCGTTTGTCTGCCCAGGCCACCCACTACTCGATGCCGCCATCGATCTCACGCTTGAACGCCACAGAGACCTGCTGCGCCGCGGCACAGTGCTCGTGGATGAGCGAGACCCGGGTCTCAATCCGCGTGTGCTTTTCTACCTTGAGCATGCCGTTCAGGACGCCGGCGTTACTCGTTCGGGCGAAAGGCGTATCGTATCCAAGCGCATGCTCTATGTTGAGATCGATGCGGCGGGCACGACACGTCACCTCAATTATGCGCCATACCTTGACTACCGGCCGCTCGCCGAGAACGAGCCGAATGTGGAAAGCCTGCTCGCTCGACCGGAGTCGGCTTGGATCGGACATGATCTTGAGCAAAAGGCGCATCGGTACGCGATTACACACGTCGTTCCCGAACACGTTGCCGAGGTCAAGGAGCGCAAGCTTGAACTTCTTGATAAGACGGACATCGTCATAAAGAACGTCGCTCAAAATGTTGAACTTCCCGAGGCAACCTACGTCGAGCGCGCGATTTTGGAGCTCGGCGACGTCAAGACGCTCCTTGGGTCGACGAAAGAGACCGAGCTGGAAGCGATCGTCCCTACCGCGATCGGTACCGGGTTGCGCCGCTCGGAGCTCTGCGCGCTGCGCTGGACTGACATCGATCTTGGCACGGGAACTATCCACGTCCGCCGAGCAGCCGCCTTGCTCGACGGCAAAATCATCATCAAGGCACCCAAAACAAAGGGATCGCAACGCACGGATCACCTGCCGGCGTTCGTCCTCGAAATCTTGGTCCGCCACAAGGCTGAACAACTTGAGAATCTGACTCAGATTACGACCGAGTTCGAAGCTCGTCGCCGACAACGAGACGGTTATGTGTTCATCCGTCGCAACGGCGACCCATGGAACCCCAACGAGCTATCGAGACAGTTCTCGCGACTCGTCCGTCGCAAGAAGCTGCCCCTCTTTCGATTCCACGATCTCCGCCATGGCTTCGCCTCGCTGGCATTCGCCGCTGGCGTTCCTCTCAAGGTAGTCTCCGATTCCCTGGGGCATTCCGGAATCGGCATCACGGCTCAGACCTATGTCCATCTCCTGGCCGACCAAAAGCGCGAGAAGGCTGCCGCGCTCGATACGTATCTCGACAGTGCCGTTCGCCCAGTTCGCAGCGTCGAAACCGCATCATAGTGGCCCGCTAGTGGACAGCGGGAACGCACTCTCAGCCAAAAACCTTGATATAACGCGCGTTTAGCGCAAAGTGGCGGGAAAGTGTAGGAATCGAACCTACCAGCCCCCTTGCGAAGGCCTCAGCGGTTTTGAAGACCGTGCGAGACACCAGTCCCGTACTCTCCCAT
>Ga0182024_10020124_pt1 | contig 12220 bp, 9 predicted proteins | sample P32metaG_FD_120480 | JGI IMG/M metagenome (GOLD analysis project Ga0182024, IMG submission 120480) | Permafrost microbial communities from Stordalen Mire, Sweden - P3-2 metaG (Illumina Assembly) | ecosystem: Environmental > Terrestrial > Soil > Wetlands > Permafrost | place: Sweden: Stordalen...
AAGTTATCGAAGCTACGGTTCTCTTGAACGATGATGACGATGTGGTCGATCTTCGAGAGTCCCGTTCGCTCGCCGGCCTGCGCGACAATCGGCGGGATCGATGCAGTTGCGAGAATCATCGTTACGCCAGCGAGATCCAGTAGCCGGTCACCAGCGCCTCGGCAGAATCTTGCACCCAGCCGCCGTCGCCTTTGAGGCCCCAGCGATAACCTCCGTCGTGTCCGCTCGAGAGCGCGAAGATGCGCTCGAACGCCTGTTGACCCGCTCGCGTGAGCCTGCCGCTGCGCGCGAGCAGCTCGCGATACATCCCCGAACAAACGACGTCGAAGTACGGCGCGTCGCCGGCTTGGAAACCCGAGCCGCCCGTATCCACGTTGAGGTAGGCATAGAAGGCTCCGTCACGCGGTTTGGCCCAGGCCAGAAATCGATCGACCGCAGCGTTGTCGCCGAGCCGTTGCGCGCCCAGCGCCGACATCATCATGTTGTCGCCGATGGCGATACGGCGGCCATCCCCTTCGATCTTGTACCACCGCCAGCGCTTCTCAGAGTAGCCACGCGCCGGATAGCCCGGCTCGTAATGATCGTAGTACGCACCATTGGGCGCCTGGACCGAACGCAGCAGGAAAGCCCGCCCGCGCTCGAATATCCGCGCAATCGAAAGGCTCCCCGAAGCACGCGCGTAATCGTCGAGCGCGTCCCAGAAGAGCATTGCGACGTTGGGCACCAGCCAGTTTTGAATCGCGCCGTCGGGCGTTGCGTACTGCATCGGGAAGCCGACGTTCTCGACCAGAAACTCGCCGCGTTCGCCGTCGCACATGCGCTCGACGAACTCCGCGAAACCGCCGGCGGCACGAAGATGCGTGGCGTTTCCGTTGCGCCGATAGGCAGCCATGAGCGCCTTGATCGCCGCCAGCGCGTCCGAGGAGTAAAAGAGCTGCGAAGCGTCGTTGGCGATCGAGGGAACGGCGCCGCCGACGTGGCGATTCGAAGCATAGCGGTCTTGCAGATGAATCAGCCCATCGGCAAGCCGGTCGGCGATCTCGGGCTGCGATTCGTTGAACAACAAGATCGCATAAGCCGTCGCTAGCGGCGACTCTTCGTTTTCATGGGGCCCGAAGCGGAAGTAGCGGCAAAGGTCGGTTTCGCTGATCTGATTGCGAACGATCCATTGCGCGAAGCGGTTGGGTTTAGGAAACACGCCGTTCACGCCGTTCATCAGAAGCGTGGTACTAGCAACTTGGCAGAGAAACTCTAGCCGCGTCGCTCGCGTCAAAACTGACTCCACACCCCCAGGGTGGCGCCGCGACCGGTGTAAACGGGTCCGCCGCCGACCGCTTGCGTCAGATGGGTCAGGAGACCGGCGACCTTAAACCCCCAGCGAAGGCCCTGCGGGCCGACGCGACCGAGTTGCTGCTCGGTCGCGACCGAGTACGTTTCGCCTTGATAGTTTGCCAGTGCGTTGGGAATCCCGGGCGTCGTGACGATGTACTGCTGCGGGCCCCACAGCCCGGTTAGCGTGTACTTCGAGCGAATGCTGGGGATGACGTCCCAGGCCAACGAGGCGCCGCTCTTGGTCTGAGCGTTGGAGTTGGCTTGTGAGAGATACCTCACCTGAACGTCGCCGGTAGCGTAGTAGTATGTCGGTCCGAGTTGCACCATCTCCATCGTTTGGCGTCCGTAGTAGGTGACGAAGTCCACGGCGCCCCCCATGACGAGCCTGAGGTCGGGCGTCGTTTTATAGTTGAGCTCGACGTGAACGTCGTTCTTCGCGTACGGATAGTCGGTACCGTAGCCAACGTTTACGCCGCCGTAAAATCGCGTGGTGAAATCGCGCGTGTAGCCCGCGGCGAAATAGGCACCGTGAGTCGGGAAGAGCTGATCGCCGTTGGCCTGATGCGCCACCTCGAAGTTCAGCGCCCCTTGGCCGGGCTGAACGAATACAATCCTTGCGTCTTGATAGATCCAGGGGCCATACGCGTTGCCCGGGCTGCTGAAGCCGATCGTGCTGTCGCTCACGTCGAGGCGAGCATAGCTGTCGTCGGCGAACGCCGGTTGCGTTGCGATGAGCACGAAGCCTGCCGTGAGAACGATGCAAAGGCGACGCGTTGGGATCATGAGAGTACTCCTTCCGATATTGAACCGGAGACGGTAACGGGATGTCGCGCGTGCGCGACGTGCAGTGCGGGCACCGGCTGTTTCGCATCGCCGCTGACGTGCGGCGTATGGAAGAGCCAGTCCGCGCGAGCGACTGAGAAGAGCGCCCACACCAAGGCCGGCGGCCATGCGAGCAGCGCGAAGACGAGTGTATACAAAGAGTAGGCGAGGACGCGGCATGCGCGCATAAACGCGCCACCCGGGAGCCGCTTTTCTCCCCAGAAGCCCACGACCTGATAGCCGAAGACGAAGAATATGGCGATCGCCTCGAAGCCGTGTTCGATCGGACCGGCGGCGAGCGGCCCGGTTATCTTGAAGGTTCCCAGCATGATGCCGGCAAGCAGGGGCCACGTTAAGAAGCTCGTCAAGAGCGCAAACGGCACGAGGTAAAACGAGGCCAGTTCGATCAAGGCGAGATCGCGACGGCGCAGACCCTCCCATAGGCAGCGCGCGAAGTAGTAGTACGCCACGCGCGCGTGACCGCACATCCAGCGCATGCGCTGGCGAATCGAGACCCAGACGGTTAGCGGCTTCTCGTCATAGATATGCGCCTCGGGAACGTAACCGACGTGGATCCCTTCCTCGAGGGCAAGAATGCCGTTGAGCTCGATATCTTCGGTTTGCGTCTTGATGAGCGGCCAGTAGCGGCGCAGAAGCCCGGCTTCGCAGCACCATCCGGTACCGCAGATGAGCGCATTTGAAAGGCCGCGCATTCTGCCGGTGAGGTACATCCGTGAAGAGGAGACGCACGAACACCACAGTGCCTTGGTGACCCAGTTGTCGCCGCCGTTGAGGACGTCGTGGAAGGACTGCATGCAGCGAAAACCCTTCGCTTCGATGGCGTTGTTCATCGCCTGCAGAAAGTTGGCGCCGACGACGTTATCGGCGTCGAATACGGTGACGTAACGATCGTCGCCGTCGCGGAGCAGCTGCTTGAAAGCATAGTCGAGCGCGCGGTGCTTGCCGAAGCCGTCGGTCGGCGTGACGAGGACGTTGGCTCCCATGCTACGAGCGATGTCGGCGGTCCCGTCGGTGCCGTCGAAGATGACCCACACTTCGAAGAGGTCTTTGGGATACTCTTGGGCGAGCAAGCTCTTCACCGGATTGCCGATGACCATCTCTTCGTTATAGGCCGGCACCATGCAGATGAAGCGCCGCTTCGGCTCGGCGTGCGGGTTCGGGCGCAACGCAGGAAAACTGAAAAGCATGAAGCCGAGGATGGGCAGTACCCACACGGCATAGACCAGGGCGAACGTCGGATAATAGATCCAGTCGATGTTGAGGAGCACGCCGTACAACCGTAGAGCTAACAGCAGGCCGCCGATCAGAACCGGCACACCGAAGATCAGCACCGCAGCCATGCGCGGCATGCGAAGGGATTCCCAGGTTCTTGCAAAGGGTGTTCTTGCTAACGAGGCGTTCTGCAAGGCAAATAACTCCGTGCGTATTAGAAAGTAAATATCGGAGTGCCGTGACCTTACCATCGCGGTCCCGCTTACCTTACTACCATCGGTGCCGCTGTGCAGACTCTTCAGGTCTTTTCAAGCAATTTTGGTACAAACGTACCGAAACGCAACAAAATGCAGCCAAGCATTAACGTAAGCGTTAACGCTTGCGTTAAGTGATAAACGGAGCTACGAGGACGTTAGTAGTGGTACGCGCAGTTGAAGCGAGAAACGCGGCGCTTTTCGCGAGGCCAATGCCCCTGGGAGCGTTGTTCGTACGCCCAAACCAGCGCGGTGAGCATGTTGCCCGCGTCGTGATCTTCCCAGGTGTAGGGATATCCTCGCGCCGCGTATTGCGCATTAAGGCACGATTCGTACTCTGCCACGAACTGCATATCTCCCATCTTTGCCGCAGCCACCGCAGTCCAGGGCCACGGGCTTTGAACGGGAGAGGCTATCGGCATGGAAGGCCACGCCTCTTTGAAGTTTTGCCACAGTTCGATGCTGCGCGGGTCGTCGGAACGCGCGTAACCGACGATGACGGGCCACAATTGGGTCACCGAGCCGGGGTAGAACTGCGCCCAAGCCGATCGCGAGAAGGCGCCGTTCACGGTGCTGCGAGCCCAGTTGTAGTTTTGGTTTCGCGCGTTCCACATCTGTGAGAGCCCATCGCCGATGCTCGCTTGATCGTTAAGGTAGGTCGACTGCATCGCGGAGTTGTTCCAAGCGTTTTCCTCGAGCCACGCGACGTCCCCAAGACCACGCCAGACTTCGAAGTTATCTTCCGTCAAACAGTAATTGTAGCCAACTACGGCCTGCGTGCATTTGTAGGCCGGCTGGTAAAGTCCGTAGGCGGCGCGCGCGATGCATTGGGCGTCGACCTCCTTGGTCGCGATCCAGGCCCGCGCGCTAGGGTCGCCCGTCGCGTAGAGGTAACGCAGCGCCGTCAGAAAGACTCCGGCAGGCGCGTCCATCGCACCGGCGGTTTTTGTCGAGGCCATGGAAAACGGATGACGACTAAACTTGTAGTTGTAGATCGTGCAACCAGGGCCCCACTCGTCGTCCTGATTCATGTGCGCGACATACCAGCGCGCGAACCGGAGCGCCGTAGCGGCATCCCCGGCTAGCGACAATCCGATTGCGGCGTAGGCACCGCGGTACGGCGTTACATGCGTTTCGTTCGAAGCGTTGCTATCGGCAAACGCACCGTCGGGAAGCTGAACCGCCCCGAGGTATGCCGTAAGCTGCGCCTTCGTCAAATCGGCTGATGGTAAGGCCGTGCCGCTGCACATGACGACTGCTAAGGCCGTCAGCAGGGCTCGGCGGAGCACTACTTACGCTGCTTGTAACCCAGTTCCAGTGCATCCGGCCGGCGCGGCTTCGGCTTCGACCCCATAGGCCGAAACTCGACCCGCTGCGCGACCACGGGTCGCATTACGGATGAAAAATCGCGGCTGTTAATACAGCCGACAATACAGACGCTTCTCATACCACGTTCCTTTACCAACGGGTAGGTGTGACGGTTAAACCCGACTAGGGGGCCGCACGCCCCCTTGGTCGCTCTCCAATCTAGCATAATCACGTTAACCCGTCAACATTCGTTAACTCCCCCACTGTCACCCTGAGCGAAGTCGAAGGGCGAGGTGCCCCCCGGAGCAGTCCTGAGCGTAGTCGAAGGACGCCAGGATGCCCTGGGGAGCGCCGAGCCGCCGTCGAACCGCGACCAGGTCGACAGGAGCAGCCCGATGATCGATTTCCGTCTAGGCCGTTACGCTTTAGGTGCCTCCGCGGCTTTCGCCATGCTAGCTGGATGCGACGGCCGCGCCAGCAACGGCGTCGTGCCGCTCAGGGCTGCCCCAAGCTCTATTCCGAACCATAAATCGTTCTATTACACCGGCGGTCCACAGGACTTCACGGTGCCGCGGGGCGTGTCGTACATCACGGTCGTCGCTCGCGGCGCCCACGGCGCGGGTTCCCCCGTAGCCGACGGCGGACGTGTGCACGCGGTGATCCCCGTCACCCCGGGAGAGCAACTGGTGGTATACGTGGGCGGCGACGCTTCCGGATCGACCAGCGGCTTTAACGGCGGCGGCAACGGTGGCGCCGACTACGGTTGCTATAGCGGCCACAACTGTACCGCCTATGGAGGTGGCGGCGCATCGGATGTGCGGCAGGGAGGTGACGGGTTGGTCGACAGGGTGCTAGTGGTCGGCGGTGGCGGGGGGCAAGGCGGCAAGTGGTCTAAACGTCCACGTCCCACCGGTGGCCGCGGCGGAAAGGGGGGCGGCACGACGGGCGGCTCTGGCGCCGAGGGCGGCGGGCGCGGCAGTAACCGCGACGGCGGAGGAGGCGGGGCCGGCGGCACACAGAGCGCCGGTGGATCAGGCGGGAGCGGCAGCAGGTGCTCCAACGGCGGTAATCCAGGCAGCAGCGGGATGCTTCTCGCCGGCGGAGCCGGCGGCCAAGGTGGCGAGTCGTACGGTTCAGGTCCCGGAGGCGGTGGCGGTGGTGGCGGTTATTACGGTGGAGGCGGCGGGGGCGCTGGTTCCAGTTTCGATTACTATTGCTCGCTCGATGGCGGTGGCGGAGGCGGCGGGTCGTCCTACGTCGAGCGCAAGGCCACGAGCGTTCACCTGTGGCAAGGCTGGAAAAATCCGGCCGGTAACGGCCTAGTGGTCTTCAGCTGGAGGACGGCCCGCTAGCGCACGAGGATCCCGACTGGCCAGCCCAGTCGCGTGCTCTTTCCGGCGATCGAGCTGCCGGAATATCCACTCGCGGTATTCGCGAGTTTCCGGAGGTAAGGCGGATCGTCGTAGCCCACGTTGCTGACGTACAGCCGTCTGTTTGCGTCTACGGCGATGCCGACCGGACCGTATAGCCCGCAATGGCAAACGCGCGTGGGCGTCGCATCGCCGTGTGCGCCGGGCGCGTAGACGGTAATGTACCAATAGTTGCTGCTGACGACGTAGACATAGCCGAGGTCATCCAGCGCAATGCCGTTGGACCCTGAAAGCTCCGTATCGGAACCAGAGATCTCCCGTAACGGTTTAACGTTGCCGCTGGCGCCCGGCGCATAGACCGTGACGCTCTGCCAGTTCGACGCGTAGAGATTCCCCGCTCGAATCGAATGCCACGCCCCAGGTGTAGTAGAGGTGCGTCTTTCTTCCACGGATAACGCGGACCGGCGCAACGTTGCCGTTCGCGTCAGGAGCGAAGATCGCGATGTACGCGGGCTTCTGGTTCACGACGTATAGATAGTCGCTTCCATCGAAGGCGATGCCCGCGGGTTGGGTCAGCAGCGTTTTGGAGCCGGCGATCGTTCGGATCGGCGCGACGTTGCCCTGGGCATCGGCGGCGAATACTTCGATCGTGCTGGGATTCGTCTTTACAACGTAGAGGTTACCGCCAGAATCGGAGGCGATGCCGGCGAGGTAACCGAGATCCGTTTTGGAGCCGCCGATTTCGCGCACCGGAGGAGCGTCTTTCTCGGCGCCTTCCGGGAAGAACAGGATGTTACCCGTCTGCCCGCTGAACCGCGGCCCGTTTCCCACGATGATGCAGTGGGCGCTCGGGCACCCGCCGGTGGCACGCGCTCCGGCAGGGACTGCCGATGAAGGGAGCGTCAATAAATTCGGCGCCGCGTTCTGACCGCCGCAACTGCCGAGCACCGCCGACGCGCAGAGGACGAGCGCCTTACGTGACCACGCCAACGTTACCATTGTGACCTCCTTACCGGCTTGGCCTTAGTACTTGAAGATCGCTAGGCCGTCGGGAGTTCCCCAGCCGGTCGGTCCGTTGTAATCGTTCAGGTTCGGATATGCAAAAGTGATGCTCTTCTTCGCATCGCAGAGGTAGGTGTCGGCCCCGGGTATGCAATTGCCGTCATAATCGTTATTACCCGATTGAACGTTAAACGTATTAATGCTGTGTTTGACGCCATTGGTGTAAAAACTTTCGGCGGTCTTTGCATGCTTGTTCCCGGCGGCCGCAAACAACGCCGCAATTGCCGGGGTGGCGAAACTCGTGCCGTTCCAGGCAACGTACGTGCCGTTAACGATGACGCCGACGTTCACGGCAGCGGAGGAGATGTCTCCCACGTTGCGACCAGAGCCATAGGCGCCGCATTGTGTCCAGGTGGCAATGGGCTGCCACCCCGGCCGCGATATTACGGCGCTGCAGCCGCTGCTTGCAAACGGAGCTACCTGCTCGCTCCAATTTCGCGCGGATGCGTGTAAGCTGTTCATGGTGAGCGCCGTACCGCCGACCCCGATCACGCTCGCCGAACTGGCTGGATAACAGACCCCGGCCACAACGTCATGGCCGTTGCGCGCGCATCGGTTATACCCGTAATTGCCGACGGCCGCCAGAATGGGACGGGGGGCTTTGAATTCCTTGTCCTTCCAATAATCCGAGTAGACATACTCGAGCGTAAACTTGTTCGGGCCGAGTTGCTTGAGCGTAGTATTCTTGAGGTATTTGGCCGTCTCGAGAACGGTCCAGCTGTTGCTGAGCGCTCCAGGGGTAATGATTTTGATCTTGCCGATTTCGAAAGCCTCATACATATCCACCAAACCCCAAGTGTTCGCCTCCACGAGGTAGATCGTGCATTTCGGACAGGTTGCCGCTGCCATTTGCGTCGTGCCCGATGAGTGAGTGTTCACCGTGGCGGTTCCTGACGGCGTGCGCGGCCTGCCATCCTCATCGAAAACGAGAAACGGCGGCGCGGTCGCGGGCGAAGCGGGATTCAAGTTAAATTTCGTGCGAAAGGCCGCCATATCGGACGCAACCGTGCCGTTCGGGCCAGCCTCCACGATCACGACGACGCTGCCCGCACCTCCCTCTGGTCCGTTAGCGCCGAGATTGTACGCGTCCCATAGATTCTGCGGCGTAAGCGGCGCCGCCGTCGGCGTGGGAGAGGGTGAAGGCGCTACGTCGCCTGCGGCCTGAACGGCATTCACCGCAACGCCGAAAGGATTCGACGCTGTAACGAGCTCGGCGCAAGAACCCGATGAACCGGTACCACACTGGTATATGCCGTCACCGTAGTCCGCAACGTAGAGATTGGTAAACGAAGTATCGAAATTGACCAAGGTCGGATCGATAAAGTCAACGTCCGGCGGCCCAAACCTCAGCGTGCATTTCGACAGCAGCGTGCATTCGTAGACGCCGGCCGGCTGGGAGCCGTAACCCGCCTGATCGACGTACCAAAGATTATCCTGGCCGTCGAATGCTAGACCGCCCGCGAAGCCCAGCGTAATGCCCGCCAATTGCTTGGGCTTTCCTTGGCACTTTTTGAACTCGTCGATATAACCGGGACCGAAACCGTTTGCGGTGTTATAGCTCCAGAAGCAATCGCCCTGATTGTCGAAGGCTATGCCTATGCCTGTGGAAACTTTGGAATCCGTAAGGTTGTATGACGAGTACTGGCTTCCGCGAGTCTGGAAGACCGTGACGGAACCAAGGCTCGAATACCCGAGGAAATTCGAAACGGCAAGAGTCGTCGACTTCAACACCCCGTTCTTTCCTGTCTCGCGGACGGCAACATCGTCCGGATGCTCATTTGGGTCGGGGATTGGATTCGGCAGCGGCGAGGTTCCAACAACCGCAAACGGATTGCCTGAGATGTCGTTGGCAAAGTACGGAATGTTGTTCGCGCCGTAGTTGGCGACGTACCAGTATCCGGAGAACGGTCCCACGGCGGTGCCCTCCGGAGTGCTGAGGCCGTTGAGCGTCGCCACCAGCGTCCCCGGCGCCTGCGGCGTCGCCACGCCGCAGTCATCGTCGTTTTGCTGGCAAAAGACGACCCACTGAGAGTTCGAGTCGGCGCTCTGACGCCGCACCTTGTGCGGCCGCCTTCTGTTATGCCGTGCGATTGCCGCTTGCAGCAACTTATCGGGCAATCGCACGGTTGGAACGGCTCCATTCGCCGGCCTTTCGGCCGCGCCGGAAGGCACCGAGTTGTTGCTCCCGGGAGCGCCGCCGGAGCAGCCCGCGAGCGTCGCGCACAACGTTAAGGTTGCAATAAGAGAGAAGCCGAAAATACGCATCTTAGCCTCCAATCGCCCGCTTAGCTTGGAAGACCACGGTGCGACAAAAATCGCCCTCTTTCCTCCGGGCTAGAGGCTCACTTGCCGGGACTCACGACGGCGCCGAACGGCCCGTTGAAGAACCCAGACGAACCTTTGCTCAAGGTCACGGTCGGTTTGCCGCCGGCGGGATACTTCCACAACTGAACCGTGCTGAGCGACGGCCCGTCGTCAGGCCCAATGACCGTGTCACCTTCAATCCACGACTGATAGACTTCGTACGAGTCCTTGAGCACCGTCTTTCCGGTGATTGTCGCCTTCGATCCTGAAACTTGCACGCGAAAGATCGCCGAACCGCTCTTGTACGACGGATCCCCGACCGTGAGCGAACTGCCGTCCCACTGAATATTGCCGGGAAAAACGATACCCTTGAGCCCAATATTGGTGAACGTTCTGCTTCCTTTCGGAAGTTCGGCGAATCCAAACTCCGACTTGCCGCTCGGAGGCAGACCGTCGACAAACAGGTTCCCATCGTTATCGTAGCCGCACCACTGCATCAGCTCGATCGCCGAGTCGATATAAACCGTCGGCGTTCCTGCGGCTTTCTTCCAAACGGAGACGCTGCCCTGAAAGCTCGCCGAACCGTACTCGCTCGACACCGCAAGATCGCCGGTGACGGGATCGACCGAGCAGCCGTAAGGATTTTCGCCTTGGTCGCTCAACGACCGGATCGGCGTCCCGTCGTGGGAGAACTCTTCAATGGTCGGATGTCCGCCAATCTCCACGACCCAAACGTCCCCCTTCTTGTCAACGCACTCTCCCTGCGGCGTTCCGTCGAGATACGCAATCGACTTGACGAACGTGCCCTGCGGATAGGAGAAAACATCGATGACGTCGCCTCCGTACTCGGAGATGTAGAGAAGGTCTCCGGTCGTCGAAGGCGCCACGGCTGCTGCCGTTCGATCCGGCACCAACGAAACGTTGCCGGAACCGGTCGCGCCGCTACAGCCTGCAAACAGGGCGGCGAAAGCACAAACACCCAAAGCGCGTCGCATTAGTACGAAAACCCGGTGAGAGTGCCGTACAGCGGGCGCGGATTTACCACGTAGCCAATGCGGTTCTTCGGATTGATCGCGGGCCCTACGCCGAACCAGAAGTTGAAGCCCTGGATCTCTTCGAAAGACGTGCCCTTTTCATTGACAACCCAAATCGCGCTGGCCTGCGTGCCGTCGCCCGAGACCGGTTGCGCGACGATGCACAGCCCGTGAACCGAGTCGACGGCGACTCCCGAACCGCTGTGCAGTTCGCTGCCGCCCGAGTTGGGAATCTGGACTTCGCTGCCTTTGTGCGTTTTGAGGTCGTAGAACTCGATGCCCGCGTCGATGCCGGTCGTTGTGCAGGCAGTGCCGGTCTTGGTATCGACGCCGATGCCATTCACTTCGCCGTAGCCGAGGCCGGTGAACGTCGTTGTTTTTCCTGACTGCAGATCGATGATGCCGATGACCGGATGGGTGTATCGGCCGCCATTTTGCGCGGCAATCACGGCCTGGTTCGTCGCCGAGTCCTGCGCGATGACCGGAACGGCGCCCGTGCTAAAGAGGTCCTGATTCAGCGGAATCACCTTTGCCGTGCCTTTGAGGACGTCGGCCGCGACCACCTCGGTCGATTCCGAAGACTTGCTGATGTTGTACCCGAGCATGACGGCTGTCGCGCTGCTCTGGTTCTCGGCGACCTGCGAGACTTCGAACGACTGCGGAGGCGTCCACGATCCCGCGATCTTCTCGCCGGTCACTGGATTCATCAGTTCGTATTTGTTGTGGTAAAGGAAGCCGACGTCGCCCGCAAGGATGCCGTATACCACGTAATCGCCGCTCGAGCCGGCGCCTTCTTGCACAAGCTTCGTGACTTTGCCGGTCGTCTGGTCGAAGGTTTCGAGCGAGACCCGCAGCGAGCGAGTGTTATAGTTGGCAAGAACGCCGTCGTTGCCGTGCTGATCGATATCGAAGCCGAGAATCGTCCCGGCTAGCTTCGGCTGAACGACAGGGCCGAGGCCGTACGCACTGCGCGCGCCGATTCGAACGTCCGGCGCCGCGCCTTGCGGCGGGGAGAGATTAGCTGCCGAGCAGCCGCTGAGAACGAGAACGAACACGGCCGTCGCAGCGCGGTTGAAGTGTAACGATCTCATCAAAGTGCTCCTACCCCGTGCGGCGTTCCCCAGCCGGTCGGGCCGGAGTAGATTCCAAACTGCATGGTTCCGGCGGTGCAGAGATACTCGCCCCCGCACTGACCGTCGCTGCCGCTCGTGACCGGATAGATGTCCCTTTTCTGGTCGGCCTTGGAGAGCGTCCAGAGCATCTCGCCACCGTCTTGCTTGGTGGAGTTGCCGGCGACGCCAACCATTCCGGCGACAAGCGGGGAAGAGACGCCGCCTCCGTCTACCGTGATCCAGCCGCCTTCATCGTAGCTGTCATACTCCGCGACATTGACGGCGACCGCCCCGACATCGTTGGCGGTGCGGTATTTGCAGTCGGGATCCTTCTGCCACTTCGGCTTGGGTTCGCTGGAGCACCCGCCTCCTGAGTCGGGCCACACAAC
>Ga0182024_10020125_pt1 | contig 12220 bp, 11 predicted proteins | sample P32metaG_FD_120480 | JGI IMG/M metagenome (GOLD analysis project Ga0182024, IMG submission 120480) | Permafrost microbial communities from Stordalen Mire, Sweden - P3-2 metaG (Illumina Assembly) | ecosystem: Environmental > Terrestrial > Soil > Wetlands > Permafrost | place: Sweden: Stordalen...
ACTGATTGGCGTCGTCGCTACTAACTGAAGATGCAGCTGTTGAGATGGAATAACCCAGGGCACGAAACCACACGAGCGTCTTCGATGCTCAGAGGGGCTGGATGTCGCGAACTAAACCCGCGCCTCCGGCGGAGGGAGAAAAATGTTCTTGACATCCCCTTTTATAGATCAGGCCATAACGCTCATTGAGTTTTTTTTGAGTGCTATTAGAGATTTATCAACAGCTGCCTGCGGATCCTCTTTCAAGTGCTACCGACTCCACGGGTTTCATTGACTTGCGGAAGCAATGTGGCTGGTGGACGAGCATGCGAATCAGTTCTCGCGCAGTCCGATGCGTGTCCCTCAGGTTGAGATCTAGGGGGTCTAGGGGAGGTCTAAGTCGAGAGCATAGACGTCGGTGCCGCCGCGGTTGGCCATCACGATAGGCGCGCCATCCGCCGTCAGGCCGGCGAAAGCACAGCGAATCACTCCGCTCTGGAGGAGGGACGCAAAACTCATTACGCGCTCGGGTTTAGAATCGCCGGCACGCATCCGATAGAGAGGTTCGCCCGGCGCGAGCAAATCCTGGAAATAGAGGTATTGCAAATCTCGTGTCGACTCCAGGTGGTAGAACAACTTGCCGCCGCTCGCGATCTCTTTCCATCTCTGCGTTTGAAAATCAAACAGCACCACCTTCTTTTGATCCTCCGTCAGCGCTGCGAGATACCGGCCACCGAACGCGGATCGAGGTTCCTCCAAGCCGTCGGATCCCGGCAACTTCGTCGTGGTCTTGGTCTTCAGATTCAGGACGAAAATTCCGCTGTCCGCCTTGGGCGCCCCCGGAGGAGCGGTGGGTGTGAAATAGGCGATCGACTCACCGTCGGGCAACCAATCTGGAGATTTATGGACTTGATCATTTGGCAATAGCTCTTCGGTTGTTCCTCCGTCCCTCTGCGCCAAGAAGATATTCCGTGGCCGTCCGGTTCGCACCCCTTCAAAGACAATCCTGGTTTCATCGGGGTTCCATCGTGGCCTGTCTGCCAATCCGGGAAAATCAGCGGCTAACTGGATGCGTTCGCTCCCATCAGGCCGACTTCGCCACAAAAGCCAGCCACGTAGAATCAAGGCCAGCCAGTCCCCCTTCGGGGAAACATTCACTCCTGCAATTTCCGGGAACTGCCGCATGGGAAGGAATTGCTTCTTGTCCGGCGTCGGCCACAGTAATTCGGTGTTGTCAGTGCCGGCAACGGTCAACAACTGCCGGCCGTCTCTGGTTGGAGAAAGCCCCCGAAACTCGGTTGAACTTGCAGTCAGTTGAACCGGTGAACTTGGTTTTGACCAAAGCGGAGAACCTGGTTTTTCCCTGAGAGCCCACACGCTGTAGCCTGCTCCCGGCTGCATTTCTTTCGTCGACAAGAAAAAATAATAGCGGCCGTCCGCCGACCACCGGCCGCAGCATTCGTTCGCGGGCTTGTGCCAGCCGGGCAGTAACGGATGGACATTGCTTCCATCGGCCGTGACTTCCCAGAGATCGCTGGTCTCGTCTTGACGCCCTAAGTTAAAGCGCAATGTCTTTCCGTCGGGAGACCAGGCCAAACTGCCGTTGCTGGAAGATAGGCTCACCAACTTATGGGGATCGCTGCCGTTGCGGTTGCAGACGTAGATGCCGTCGGCCTTGGAATAGACGATCTTTTGTCCATCCGGAGAAAAAACGCCGTTACTTCCAGTGACATCACCTAGACGGCGAGGTGCTCCGCCGACTACCGGCAGCGTCCAGAATTCCATGTTTGCCGTGCGCGCCGCAAATGGCGCCACCAAAAATTCCGACTGGTCCGGCGAAACATCCAAGATGACCGTGCTTCGGAAAGGCGACGGGAACGGCTGCGATTCGCCACCGGAAATCGGCACCTGCATAAGGTTCCAGTGATCGGCATCCCGCGCGAGATAGAAAATGCGGGCACCATCCGAACTGACGCCGCCCCACCCATCTGCGTGAGCGTAGTGCGTGATTTGAGTCGTGCGCAGAACTCGCGGAACAGGTGAAGTCCAGAGCCATCGGAAAGCGAGCGCCGCAGCGAACAGCACGGCCACAATGCTGGCCGCCCAGGCTGCAATGCGTACGGGGCGCAAGCGAGCCCGCGCTTCGGGTCGCGGATCAACTGGTTTTGTCTTAACCAAATCTCTCGGTCGCAGTGCATCGGCGTCACGCTCGAGACGATGGAGATCTACACCAACCTCCGAAGCCTGCTGGTAGCGGTCCCCTGGCAATTTTTCCAGGCAGCGAAAGATTACCGCGCCAAGTCCCGACGACACGGTTGTTGGGAGCGGCACCGGAGGGTCCCGCAGAATCGCGGAACTCAGCTCAAACGCGGTGCCTCCGTGAAAGGGATGCGTACCGCTTGCCATTTCATAGAGCAAAACCCCAAGCGCCCAAATATCCGTGCGGCCATCCGCAGGTTCCGCGCGCAACAGTTCCGGCGCGAGGTAGGGCAGAGTGCCCACGACCATTCTCGATTGGGTGAGCGGGACTTTTGCCGACACTGCTTCCTGGAGTTCGGCGTCGCGCAGGCGCGTGGCCAGGCCAAAATCCAGTACCTTGATGCGACCTTCGGGAGTGACGAGAGCATTCGTGCTCTTGAGGTCACGGTGGATTACGCCATGTTGGTGGGCGTGGGCGAGGGCGTCGGCGATCTGCGTCCCGTACCGAATGACCAACTCCGGCGATAGGCCGCCGGCTCCTACGAGAGAGCTGAGGAGCTGACCCTCCACATGCTCCATGACGATGTAGGCTTCGCCGTCGGAGTCGCCGACCTGATGGATGGTACAGATGTTGGGATGGTTTAGAGCCGAAGCTGCTCGGGCTTCGTGCAGCAGCAAGTCGCGCGCGGATTTATCTGCCAGCACACGATCACCCACAACTTTGATCGCGACCTTTCGTTCCAGGACCGTATCGTAGGCGGAATAGACCACACCCATCCCGCCTGCACCGAGTTGGCCCTGGATGCGATAGTGACCAAAGGACTTGCCTGCGGGTAGGACGTGCTCCGCCATAGCGGGGCATGTTAGTGGGAAAGCCCCGGCGATTCAACGACAAAGTGTCTTGCGCGCTCCCTCGAAAGTCGGAAGCTCCAGGCTGTCCGAGTGGCGAATAGATCTCGACCACCCGAACCGCCGGCTTAGCGCTCCGGTCGTTTCAGGTTCTTGATCATTTGTTCAAAGATAGGAATCGACCAACTCCTTTTTCCCAACCGCCCGTAGAAGCCCTTGCCAGTCGTGATTCGAACCCGCGTCCTGGTCTCCTGCGCTTCGAGTTCCGCAGTTACGCTTTCCCCGCCATAACTGTTTTCGCCGGTGGTGTTGCGAGGGCGCTTGCACTCGATGCGATTGGCAGTCGCCTCCTTCACGATGCAGTCCGCGCTCTCCATGGCGGGCTTCAAGGCAGCGACCACCTTGTCTAATTCGAACGGGATGACCGAATCCACATCTTCCAGTCCTACGGATGTGGTCTCAATGGTCGCAGCGGTAAGCGTTTTGATCCATTGCTCCCGTGTTTCGGGCGTTATGTCATAGACCTTGGCGGTATAGAGCAAACCAGTTATGCTTGCCGTGAATGATCCTGCCGATTTGATGCTCATCGGACGCGGGGCACGGCTTGGACTGCCATTCAAATAGAATGCTGCTGTCATCCTGTGCGATCACCTTCCACTGCGATCCGCCAGGGCAGCGCTTTTCCATCGAAGCTTTTATAGTGTTGACCTCTTCTTCGGGAGAATGTCGAGCCCTGCTCTCGGGGTCGTCGTCATAGAGAAGCGATTCCTTCCAGTTGTTGAGATCATCTCCCTGGCGGATGAACTCTATCGTCACGTGCCATGCTTTTCAGTGGTCCGTGCGGCGGACCAGTCCGGATTCAATTCAAAGAGCAGAACTTCAATCTCGGCTGCAAAGGCTCCTCGGCCCGCGAGAAGACATGCGAGCGCGGCGAGCGGGATCAGCCTTTTCATGAGAGCGCTCCTCAATTGCCCTTCTCCTCCAGTTGCTCCTCTACCGCAGGTTGGCCTGGATCACTTCGGCCACTGCCGCTGCCGATGTCGTCGCCGGGGGAGTAACGGCTCCGACGGACTCTTTTTCGGTCGCGCCGAAGAGTTCAGGGTGCAGGTAGTGCCCCTTTTCCCGTGCTGGTTTGTCCTCTTCCACCCGGATCCGGTGGGCCTTAGCGTAAGCGTCCTGCCTCACGCCGGTCACTTGCCATGAAACTTTGCCTCCCGGTTTTCCGCCAGAGACCTTGAAGTGGTTGCCGGAGATTTCCTCCGCGACGTAGAGATTTGGCCCCGGTGCTCCCATCGCAGTCAGCTGATAGCGGAAATCGCTGTTCAGCGCCTGGAAGTAGTCCGGTAGAGTTACGTAAGCTTCTCCCTTGGAATCCAGCACAATGACGCCGTTGTAGATGTTCATCATGTCGGGAGACTCAACGAAAGAATGCTCCAAGTACTTGTTCGCAGGATCGAGGGGATGGTCGATCTTGAACGATCCGCTGCCTTTGCTCAGGTTACCTGCGATGGATACGTTCCCACTACTGTCAACGCTGAACACTTGAACGTAGCCGGGGCCTAGCCCTTGGAGGATGACTCCCCCAGAGCCGGTGGCAAATTGGCCAGCAGTTCCAGTGGTTAAGGTGCACCCCGACGATGAGCAAACCTGATTGGATCCCGCAACTGCGACAAACGGTGACGTGCCTGTCACGCCATAACCACCGCTGCTAAAACTTATGCCCTGGACTCCGAAATTGATACCCGTTGTGGCGTTTGCTCCACCAAGCACCCCAGTGCCACTGTTATTTGTGAATCCCGCAACACCCTCACCGATACCGGCACTACTGGAACTTGCGTAACCTTGGATAGCGATTCCGTTCGGCGAGTCGGACTGGCCGTATACTCCGAATGTGGCGGTGCCAGTCGTCGCCGTCGAATGACCGTAGACGGCGGCTGCGTAGGTCGTGCTGCTAGCTGTGGTTCCATACACGCCAGGGGCAGTTCCGCTGGTGGCATTTGCGCTTCCTGTGATGGCAGGTGCCGATGTGCTCGTAGTGACAACGTTGAGCTTCGCGCCTGGCGCCTTCGTTCCGATTCCGATCCTTTCCGCGCTTTGGTAGATCGCCGAGTCACCGATTGTTTTCACGCCTGTCCATAACGGGATGTAGTCTGTGGTTCCCGACCCTGTTACTTGGGCATAGGACATTGCAGCCCAAAACAGAAGCGACAATGCAAAGCAAGCATTCTTCAATTTCATTTCCGTCTCTCCTCAGTTTGTTTCATATGTCTTAGACCTTCCGGATAGCATCTCCGCGACGACGCATTCGACCAACTGTCAGAAAACTTGGCGACTGTTTTTCTGTCTGGAGCTGCTTCCGATGCAGCTAAGTGCGTCAACGTCATCGGCTCACGTTCTGAGAAGACGTTGCCCGGAAAAGCTGGAAGCAATTCAATAACCAGGCAAAGGTCGGATCGGAAAACGGCGGCGCACGGAGCTAGCCAAACAACCATGGGAGGAGTGGTAATGCGCGTTCATGTTCTTGGGTGGCAGATGACCTTATGGAATGGAATCCGGTTCCGCGTGAATTTGCAGCCGCAGGAGCTTGGTTCGTAAGCCTTCTCGACTGATCCCAAGAATTTCGGCGGCGCGCGTACGGTTCCCGCCCGTGTGTTGAAGTACGGACGAGATGAGTTGCGCTTCCATCGCTTGCAGCGACATGGGAGCGACCGGCGCGCCTTGGTCCGGTATCGTAGGCTGACCGCTGCCGCGTTTGCGGATTCTGTCATTTAACAGTTCGGAGCCGCACTGGACATCGGCGGGAGCCAGCGCAACCAGCCTGGCCATTTCACTCTCAAGTTCCCGCACATTGCCGGGGAAACTGTAGGCCGTCAATGCCGCGAGACAGTCCTCGGTGAGGCGCGGCACCGGTCGGCCGAAGCGCGCCGCCGCGGAGCGAAGAAAATGTTCGGCAAGAAGCCGCGTATCGTGGGGACGATTCCGCAAGGGCGGCAAACGCAGGGTGACGGCGGACAACCGGAAAAACAGATCGGCGCGAAACCTGCCAGCCGCCACCTCACTCTCCAGATCGCGGTTGGTGGCGGCAATGAACCGGACATCTACCTTCTCGGTTCGGGAATTACCGAGCCGCGTAAATTCACCGGACTGTAGGATGCGGAGCAGATGGGGCTGCTGATCGAGCGGGAGGTCGCCGATCTCGTCGAGAAAAAGAGTACCGCGGTGGGCGGTTCCCACAAACCCGATACGATCGCGGGTTGCGCCGGTGAATGCGCCCTGCACGAAACCGAATAGTTCGGAACCGATTAACGTTGCCGGAATCGCAGCGCAATTGAGGACGACAAACGGTCCTTTGACCCGCGCGCTATGCCGATATACAGCGCGGGCGATCAATTCCTTGCCGGTCCCCGTTTCTCCCTCAATGAGAACGGGCAGATCGGTCGTTGCGATCTGGCGGACGGTCTGCAGGACGCGCTCCATTGCTGGATCTGCCGTCAAGATTCCGTCGGATTGGCTGTGCGCGTGTTCTAGCGCCTCCGCACGGCGCTGGGCCTGGCTCATGGTCACGGCCGCTCGCAATCGCGGCGCTGCCAGTGTGCAGACCTCGTCCAGCAAGTCGCGCTGCCCTTCCGTGAATCGGTTGGTGACTTCGCGATTCTCCAGGTAGATGAGTGCAAACGCTTCTTCGCTCGCCACCAGGGGCGCGCACAAAACCGACCGAAGGGACAGTTGCTGGATGCTTGGCTGGCTGCTGTAGGGCTCGGTTATCGAGGCGTCGCCGATCAGAACCGCCTTGCCGCTTTCCATGACGGACCGGGCAATGGAGCGGCTGACCGACTCTTCCGCCCGGGAAAGCGCCTCACTCCGAAAGTTTCGCGCAGTGGTTGCGCGGAACTCCCCCGCCTCTTTCACCACCACGAATCCGCGATCAGCCCCCAGTCCTTCGATCAAAGTATCGAGAAGCCCGGAAAGCAGTTCGCCGTATTCGCCCTCCTTGAGGAGAGCCCGCGACACCCGATAGAGAAGACCCAAGTGTTCGGTCCGGGGATTTTCTTGACTCTGTTCCATGCCACGCTCTTTCCCTCGGGAATATAGCACCGTTCCCAATTCACCGGGCTCTTGCCGGCTGGGCGTCAACCGTCAAAGGCAATGGCAGTCTATCTGCATACTCCAAGGCAAGCGATTTGGCGATCGATTCTGTGGGAAGGGAAAAACGATGAAGACTGAGGGGCTTGCGGTACAGCCAGTCCTAGGAGTGCCAGAAAATCGGGCGCAGTGCCGCCCGATTTCCGGGCATTCGAAATGGTCATCTGACGGTTCAGCGGCGGCTGAGAATCGGCGATGGACAAACTGCGTCTTGATTTTGATCTTGATTTTCTTTGCTACTGGTTGCAGTTCTGCCAAGAGCGGAGTGGGAACCGGTACGTCCATGCAGGGGACGTGGACGGTGACCGGCAATCTCGGAACTCAGAGTGGAAACGAGACTTACCAAGTGACGTTTGTTTCCAGTCCCTGCAGCGTAATAAGTCCAGTGGGTACATTCTCGGTACAAGGCCCCGTTTGCTTCATCGCCAACAACAACACAGGGCAGGGCTCCATCTCCGGAAAAGGACTGCTCAGCAACGCAAGCAATACGGGGGAAGGAGTGCTGATAGGCGTGGCTGCGAACCCAGTACCCGCGAGTTCGACATTGAACTTGCTTTTCGTCCTGGGCGAACAGAACGGCACTTTCGTCGAGTTCACAGGCAGTGGCACAGTTGTTAATGGCACGATGACAGGGAGCGGAGCCTGCAGCCCAAGCACACCCATGTGTCAGGGCATGAGTGCGACATTCTCGGGAACCCTGCAATAACCGGCGGTCGCAGACTACAGTATGGCACTCGATCTGAAGATTCTGTCCAAGAAGTGGTGGCCAATCCAGTGGGGAGAAGAAACTAAATGGAACGTGAGCCGTTTGGGGTTCAATCAAATCCAGAGGTGCCAGCCCGGACCCGGCGACTTCAGATTTCCTGGCGCTCTCCGGCGTCACACACTCGAATCGGGTTTCAGGGCCAAAATGCGGCGGCGCAGCTAGGCATCACCACTTGGTGTCTGATCCTTTTGAGTGTGCTCGGGCTCTCCGCCACAGTCTGCGCCCAGAAATCGAAGGACTCCTGGTCCAACCTGGATCGTCTGAAAGAAGGCCAGGGAATCCAAGTGGTCGAGTCCAACATGAAGAACCATAGCGGAAAATTTGTAAGTATTAGCGACGAATCGCTCTCTCTGCGAGAGAAAGGCTCCGACGTCTCAATCAAGCGTGAGGACATCGTCCGGGTATCGACATCCTCCGCGCCGAAGCGTGTCGAGCATACGGCGATTGGCCTGGTGGCCGGTGCAGCCATCGGCTTCGGCATTGGCGCGGCGGCCGGATCGGCCCATGGCTTCTTGGGCGGATCCTCGCGCGGAATTACCTCCCTCGTCGGAGTTGTAATCGGCATCCCGAGCGGCGCTGTGGTCGGTGCAGTAATCCCTGCTCATACAATCGTCTATCGCGCTGCGCCCGCTAGTTCGCGACCGACGAAAACGCCGTAAAAGCACGAAAACCGCTCTGTGGAGGCACGTGTGCGAGTATCGACCCGCGAAATCTGGTGTTGCCGGCGTGTCGCGCCAATCCTTCTGATGCTGGTGGCCGGCTGTGGTACGGGAGGCAGCGGGTTCAATCCCAATAATGTGACGGTGGTGGTTTCACCGGCAACCGGCACGACCGCAACGAACGGCCAAGTCGTACTCCAAGCCACCGTTACGGGAGATATCAGCCCGGGTCTTGTCTTGAGGTGGAGCGTTGCCGAGAATACCTCTCCCACCGCGTCGTGCTTCTGGAACGTCGGCACAGCACCGCCGGTTGGACCATGCCCCGGCGGCACGATCCAGGAGCCAGCTAGTGACATTGGCGACTACCTTACGGTGACGTACTTTGCGCCCAGCGCTCCGGGCACGTTCCACATTACGGCGGAATGGTGCCTGTGCGGCTTTGGCACGCCAGTGATTAAGACCGGAACGTCCGTCATTACTGTCGACCCCTAAACGTGTCATGAGAAGCGCGAAATACAAGAAAGATTGCATGTGCATTGTCACTTCACGCTTTGATTCGCGTCAGGGTCGAGTTTGTTGGGCGCTCGTGATAATTTCCTTCCTGGTCCTGGCAATTCAGGGCCACAGCGAAGCTGGGGGAGTTCCTGGAAGCTCGGTTCTCACAATCGTTCTGAAGACGGGCGGTATCGGCCGACCGCCCCTTCTGAACAAGTAATTCCACTTTGTTTATACGACCCATGTGGGCGAGACTCGCTTGCATGGGCCGAAGAGAAGAGTCGCCACCATGTTGCATTGTTCCAGCTTGGGCAAACTATCATCTCGGGTGTGGCAGCGCGCATCCCAGCTGTCAGCTTCCTGAAGCGTGATCCTGCCCTCGCTGGAACGATCGCAACAGTTCGGGGAACAAGGTGAAATACTCTTCCAGGTTCATCGGCTTCTTTCCGGTGAAACGGAAAACCGCGTTGCTGGTGTGTTCCAACTCCCCGGCAGCGATCGCCTCAAACCATCCTAGGGATAGATCGACGCGCCACGAGGGCGGCTCCCGTTTGCACAATCGGTCGCGTGCGGACTTAGCGGACTCTGCCTCGTAGCGAAGCGGCCGGCGGGTCAGGGCAGAGAAGCGATGGGCCACATCGTCAAGGCTCAGCGCTTCGCGCCCGGTAACATCGTGCGTACCACCCGGCGGATCCGACAGCACTGCAGCCGCGGTCCGCGCAGCGTCCTCGCGGGAAACGAAGGCGCCGCGCGTCTCTTTCGCCGGACCGCGCATCACTCCATCGACATCGAACTTGTCTAGAAACATATCCAGATAAAATGCGTTTCGAAGTACGGTATACGAAAGACCGGTCGCTGCAAGGTACTGCTCGCTCAGAAAGTGATCGCGAGAAAAGGCGTACTTCGAAGTTGGAGATGCTCCCTGGAGCGACAAATACACGAGGTGCTTCACGCGTGCCCGCGCGGCGGCTTCGAACGCATTCCGGTGCAGTCGGGCTCGTTCGCCAGGCTTGCCAGACCCCGAGACCACCAGCGCGGCGGACACGCCTGCGAAGGCGCCATCCAGAGTTGCCGGCTCTGCGAAGTCGCCGCGAACTAACTCCGTACCATCCAGTTTTGGCGCTTGTCCTGGAGTGCGAGTCATCAGGCGCAAACTATATCCTTCTTGCGTCAGCAATACAGCAGTACGTCGTCCGACACGTCCGGAAGCGCCTGTAATCAGAAGCATATTCAACCCAACGATGATAACCATTCTGACGATATAGCGTTCGATGGGAATCTGGCATACCCCGAACCCCCAAGGCGCGCAGTATCCTTCTATTAATGCAGAGGACGCACACATCTCCGCCAGCCACCGTGGCCTGAGAAACCGGTGCCCCCTCAGGAGAAGCAATAGAGTATGTTAATCTTGGCAAGACTGGACTCAAAGTCTCTCGTATCTGTCTCGGCTGCATGAGCTATGGAGCGCCTGCTACCGGTAAAGTTAAGCTTGGCAGCCATGCCTGGGCTCTGAGCGGAGAAGAGCGTGAACCCTGCTTTCGTCAGGCGCTCAATCTCGGGATCGACTCCCTTGAGACGCCGCCGAAGATCGGAAATTTCCGAATCCGGACATTATTTCTGGGAATCCAACTGCTTAAGTGTGAAACCTCAGATGAATTTCTGCCCGTAAAACGCTAATCGCGGCTGCACGCGATGAGAGGTAACCCAGCCATGGTAGACAAGGCCGACTCCAAGATAGGCGACGACGTGCCGACAGCGGTCTCTAGGCGCAACTTCATTAAAGGGGTCATTACTAGCGGGGTAGCAGTCTCCTCCGCGAGCTATCTGTTTCGCGCCTCGACTGTCCTGCACGGCCAGCAGTTCACTGCCGGCGTGGGCGACCGGCTGATTACCCTCAGCGTCAACGGTCAGCAGCGGCGCGTCGACGTTATGAAGCAAGAGACACTGGCGTCAACTCTTCGTTACAAGCTGGGCCTCACTGGTACCAAACTGGGGTGCGACCGTGCGGAGTGCGGATCCTGCACCGTCCTGATCGACGATATTCCGTACTATTCCTGTTCGGTGCTCACGCACACGGTGCGGGGCCGAAAAATTCTGACCATCGAGGGCCTCGCAAGCGCCGATGGAACCTTGCATCCGGTGCAGCAGGGCGTCATCGACGAACAGGGATTTCAGTGTGCGTTTTGCATGTCCGGCTTCATCATGACCACGGTGGGATACCTGAAAACAAATCCCAATCCTACCCGCCAGGAGTTGGCGAACGGCATCTCGGGATGCCTGTGCCGCTGCCAGGACTATGACAAGATCCTCACCGCGATGATGCGTGGGGCTGAGAATCTGCGGAGGTCGAAGGTTGGATAACAAGAAGGTTGTTGCGCCTAGCAAACCTGCGGAGCGCCAGTATGGAACTGGGTACAAGCTGATCGGCAAGAACTATACGACTCCGGATTTGTATGCGAAGGTTACTGGCCAGGCGAAATATGCCGAGGACTTTCGCGCGGAAGGCATGTTGTTCTGCAAGTTGTTGCTCAGCCCGATGCCGCATGCGCGCGTAAAGCGAATCCATGCGGACGCAGCGCTCGAAATGCCTGGCGTCAAAGCCATTCTCACCGCGGACGACCTTCCCGCTCCGGCCGATACTCTGACCGACAATGGCACGGTCATCAAGGCCAGCAAGTGGGGAGAACGTGGCCTCACTATGGAGCCGGTTTATCAGGGTGAACCGATTCTTGCCGTGGCCGCAGTCGACGAACTCACCGCCGCGGAAGCCATCGAGAAAATTCAGATCGATTTTGAACCGCTTCCTTTCGTGGTCGATCCGCTCGACACGCTGCGACCGGGTGGTCCCAATCCGCGAACCGATGGCAATGTCTGGACCCGGCCCGCGGCCACCGCTTCACAAGGTCCAGGTGCGCCTGCAGTTACGGAGCTCAAGTGGACCAAGGCCGATTTCGAGGAGCTAAAGCATGGCCGTCTGCCTAGGGGCAAGACTCCCGACGAATGGTCGTACGGCGATCTCGACTCCGGCTTCAAAAATGCGGCGCTCGTTCTTGACGAGACATTCGTAACGCCTGATACCAGCCATCAGACTCTTGAGACCCGTAGCGCGATGGCTTACTGGCAAAATGGC
>Ga0182024_10020126_pt1 | contig 12220 bp, 10 predicted proteins | sample P32metaG_FD_120480 | JGI IMG/M metagenome (GOLD analysis project Ga0182024, IMG submission 120480) | Permafrost microbial communities from Stordalen Mire, Sweden - P3-2 metaG (Illumina Assembly) | ecosystem: Environmental > Terrestrial > Soil > Wetlands > Permafrost | place: Sweden: Stordalen...
CGAGATGAAATTTTCTTGCAACCCGATCTTGTTCGGCACAATCTGGTCAAGATCCGCCGACGCCGGGACATCGGATCGTGCCGGGAAATAGTCCGCTCGCTGCAAGGTCTGCTGGCCTTCGCGCGACAGCAGATAGTCGATGAATAGCATCGCCGCATAGGGATGCGGGGGCGCCTTCGGGAGCATAACCGAACTCACAACGGTAAGAACCGGATCAAGCGGCAGGGACGCTACCGGCGCGCCCTTGCGAGCGCTGATGATCGGATGATGCAGAAACGCGTCGAGACAGAGCGAGTATTCGCCGGCCATGACACGGTCGACTACGACGCGGTTGGCGGAAGGAATCGATACGATGTCCTGTTGCGCCAGCTTCTGTAGATAAGCGAACGCCTTGTCTTCTCCCATGAAATTGCGCACGCCGGTGATGAACAGCAAGGCGCCCGCTACGGTCGAGGACCAGGCGATCTTACCCTTCCACTTCGGATCAAGATAATCGGCGAAACTCTTCGGCGCCTCGCCCGGCTTGACCAGATTGGTGTTGTAGCAAGCGCCCAGATAGCTGATCCGTGTCGGCGCCCAGTAGTTGTCGGGATCGCGCAACCTCGCATCGTAGGCTTCGATTTGCGGCGACCAAAACGGCTGATCGATGTCGGCGGCCCGGATCGGCACTTCCAGCCCGGTGCTCTCGACCACGTCAGCCACGGCGCGGCCCGCGCGCGATTCGGCCATCACCTTCTGGAGCTGTTGCGGCGGATCATCGCGCACATATTGAGCCTTGACGAAAGGATATTTGGTTTGGAAGGCGTCGATCAAAGGACGCAGCGCCTGGTCGACGATCATTGAGGAATACACCGTGACCTGCGCCTCCTTGCGGGCGCCATCGACCAGGCGCTGCTCGCGGTCGGCGCCCCGATAAGTCGCAGGATTATCGCTAGGGGACGCGCCCTGAGCCACGGCAACGCTCGCGCCGGCCGACACCGTCAAGGCCAGCAAGAGCGGTCGGATCATCGGGATGATCGCCATGGGCGCTCCTCTTCTCTTTAAAGCCGCTTTCGGTGGATCGTTGGGTCACGCTGCGACGGCATCGCAAGGCGCCGAACTACGCGCTGGCTTACTTAGTCTCCCGGAGATAGATGTCGTTGTGGGCGCCCAAATCCGGCGCAGCGCTGTCCATCAGCGGCGGCGTGGCACTCAGGCGTACCGGGTTGCCAATGACCGAAACGGTGCCTCGCGTGCGATGCGGCAGGTGCTTACGCATATCGAGGGCGATGACCTGTGGATCCGCCATCACCTCTTCCAGCGTGTTGAGGGCACCTGATGGCACATCCTGCGCTTCCAAGAGCTGGAGCCACTCCGCGCGTGGCCGCGAATGGAACACTGCCGCGAGCTCGGAGCGCAGCGCATCGTAATTCTTGACCCTGGCGTCCCGGTTGCGGAAGCGCTCATCGTCTGCGAGGGCCTGCCGGTCAGTTGCCGTAAGAAGGCCATGCCAGAATTTTTCCGGCGACGACAAATGCACGACGAACGGCAGACCATCGCCGGCGACGAAGGCGAAGACCTGCGCCCTCTGGCATCGCGTGGCCCGCGAGGGCACCATTCCATCCTCGAAAAAATGCGCAGCATTCTCGCCGAGGAAGGCCAACGAGGCTTGCAGCAGCGACGTTTCGACCTTCTGGCCAAGCCCCGTCGCGGTGCGGGCCATGAGCGCGGCCAGCACGCCGTAGGCGGCAAAAGTACCGGCCAGATGATCGGATAGCGAGACGCCCATGGTCTGCGGCACGGAGCGATCGGTCAATACTGACAGCAATCCAGACATCGCCTGGCCGACCGTATCGTAGCCCGGGCGGCTGCTGTAGGGACCTTGTGAGCCGAACCCGCTGATCGAGCAGTAGATCAATCGGGGATTGGCTGCGGCCAGCGCTTCGTAGCCGAGCCCGAGGCGCTCCATCGTTCCGGGACGGAAATTCTCGATAATGACATCGGCGCTCAACGCCAGCCTACGGGCAGCAGCCCTGCCATCCTCGGTCTTCAGGTCGAGCGTGACGCTCCTCTTGTTGCGATTCATTGAGCCGAACGTGCCGTTGTAGTCCTGCTTGCCCCAGTAGCGGAACGCATCGCCGCCGTTCGGTGACTCGATCTTGACGACCTCGGCACCCAAATCTGCAAGCAGCATGCCGGCGAATGGCCCACTGACATAGCTCGCGAACTCAAAGATTCTGATGCCGTCGAGAGCGCCAACGTTCATAGCGATATTCCTTCCTTGGCTTCTCGACAGCCAAATTCCGCTCGCCCAATGCGCGATCAGACTGCGGCGGGCTTGAATTTCGGAAGTGTAATCGTCTCGGTGATCGGTTGGTAGACGACCTCCACCCGCATGTCGCAGGCAAGCTTGTCGGGAGCGATGCCTATCACGTTGCTGATCATTCGCGGTCCTTCATCGAGCTCGATGACGGCGACCGCATAGGGCACCTCGTCGGCAAAACCCGGGTGATAGACCCGATGGTAGACGACGAAGCTGAAAATGCGGCCGCGGCCGCTGGCAGAGGTCCAGGTCCACTTCGTCGCGTTGCAATGCGGACACAACAGCGCCGGAGGGAACCAGTACTTGCCGCAGCCATCGCAGCGCGGCATCAGCAGTTTGCCGTCGCGCAAGCCGTCCCAATAGGGCTGCGCTTCTGCGGACGGGATCGGTATCGGCTTGTTGTACTCTGGCACGATGTCAGGCCCTTCCCAGGATCAGCGTCGAGTGACAGACTTGGTTGCCGCCGTGACCGCTGATCAATGCAATTTCAGCACCGGGCACTTGCCGGTCCGGTCCGTAGACACCCTGCAACTGTCGCGCTCCTTCGACGATCTGAAGCATGCCTTCGACGTGAGCTTCGGAAAGCTGGCCACCCGAAGTATTGCAGGGCAGCGCGCCGCCAAGCCCCAGCGCGCCGGAGCGGACAAAGGCGCCGCCCTCCCCCTTCTTGCAGAATCCGTAATCCTCGAGCTGGGTGAGGACCATATAGGTGAAGCAGTCATAGATCTGCGCTGTATCGACGTCCTCGGGTCCGAGCCCCGCCATGCGGAACGCCCGCGGGCCGCTCTCGACCGCCCCGGTTGAAAGCATGTGGTCCTCCAAAATCCAGCCCTTAGTGTTGTTGTGGGTCGCGAAGCCTTTGATCAGGACCGAGCGCTGCCGCAACGACTTGGCGCGCTCGGTCGATGCCACCACCACCGCACCCGCGCCGTCACTGTTCAGGCTGCAATCGAACAATCCGAACGGATCGACGATCAGGCGCGCACGTAGATAGTCGTCGAGCGAAAGCGATTTTTTCATCATGGCGTCAGGATTACGCAGCGCATGCTCGCGGAAAGCGACGGCGATCGCCGCGAAGTCGTGGCGCGTGGTGCCGTATTCGAACATATGGCGTCGTGCACCGAAGGCGTGCTGAGACACTGCGCCGAAATGGCCGAATTCCGGGCCATGCTCGCGCGGCCGCTGCGCGGCGGGAATGAGGCTGTTTTCCGCAATTCCTTTTCCCTTTTGATGCGTACGTGTCCAACTGTCGCGCCCGTAGCCGCAAACCACCACGCTGGCGAGGCCAGCTTCGATGGCCATGACCGCGAGAATCACGGAAAGGATCTGGCTCGCACCGCCATTATCGAGACTGGTGCTGAAGTCCACGTCGATGCCAAGCCGGGCTGCGATCAACTGATGATGGGAATAGACATCGTCGGGACCGCGAACCACGACGCCGTCGACGTCCTTGCTGGTCAGTCCGGCCTCGTCCAAGGCATTCTTGATCGCCTCTTCGAGGAGGCTCAGCGAATCGGCTCCGACTTGGCCGAGCCGACTCTTGCCAGTCCCGACGATCGCATACTTGTCCCTCAGCGCGTTCATCTTCCCATCTCCACTCAGCTCTGCACCTGACGCAATTGCAACCGTTCCAGCCGTGGCAGCACTTCATCGCGAAGCACGGGCATTTCTCGTACGTAATTGACGAGGATCAGCGCCATGCCACTCAACCCGGCCTCGGCCAGCTGCAGAAATTTCTCGGCAACCTGATCGTAGCTGCCGATCACCGGAAAAGTCGCCCCGCCGCTGATCACGCGCTCCTTCATCCGACGCATCAAGTCGGGCGACAGCGATTGCGTGCCGCCAGCAGCCCGCTTGGCGATGATCTGTTCGGCTGCTTCCCAGTCGCCCTTTTCGCGCACCAGATAATGATAGTACTCCTCGGTCTCCTTCTCTGTCCGCCGGCACAGCAAATGTCCGCTCGCGTAGAGCCCGATCTTCTCCGCGCCGGGGACCGCGCGCACGTGGGCGACATCGGAGGCGATATTGGCGTCCTCACTGATCACCATGAACAGACAGTCGCAATGGTTGACAGCGAATCTACGCCCGGCCGGGGATGAACCCGCACTCATCAGTATCGGCCGCCCATTCCCCCAGGGTCGCGGCTTGGCGCCGACATTCTTCAGGTTGAAATACTTGCCCTGACGGTCAAACGGCTCGCTCCCAGCATAAATCTTCTTGAGGATTGATACCCATTCGGCAGAGTATTCATAGCGCTCGTCGTGCTCGCGCAGCGCGATGCCGAACATGGCGAACTCTTCGACATTCCATCCGGAGACGACATTGATGCCGAACCGGCCTTGCCCGACGTGGTCGGCGGTCACGATCGCCTTGGCTGCGAACACCGGATGAACCAGAGGAATGTGGATGGTGGAGAACGCGACGATGTCGTTGGTCGAAGCGAGCAACGCCGACGCCCAGGACAGGGTTTCGAAGCTCGTGCCCTGGCGGTCGGTCTGGCCGCCGTAGCCGATCCAGCGCGCAATCGGAAGGATGAATTCCAGGCCAGCTTCGTCCGCGAGCCGGGCGGCCTCGAGATTTTCTGACCAGCCCGCCTGCCATCGCTCCGGCGCGGTGGTGGCAAACGAGCCCGAGCAGTTCATGCCGAACAAGCCGAGCTTAAAGCGGTTCGCGTTCTGCATTCGGGTCGCGCGAGTCATCACAGCCCTTGCACCTCGACGCCCTGCGCGTCCGCTAACGCGCGACTTCGCGCAGGCCCAGCCGCTCCAGTCGCGGCAGCACCTCGTCGCGAATCATTGGCATTTCCTGGACGTAGTTCACGGACGCAAGCGCCATACCGTCGAGCCCAGCATCGGCAAGCCGCTTGAACGTCGCCGCAACCTCATCATGACTGCCTATAATCGGGAATGTGCCACCGCCACTGATGAAGCGCTCGATCATGCCTGTGAGCCGTTCCCGCGGCAGCGAACGGCTGTCGCCGGCGAGCCGTTTGCGGATGATGGCCTCGGCCGCTTCCCAATCGCCCTTTTCGTGAACCAGGTAGTGGTAATATTCCTTGGTCTCCTTCACGGTTGCCCGACACATCAAGTGGCCGCTGGCGAAAACCCCGAGCCCGGGCCTGTCCGCCCGCAAAGTCGCGATCTCAGCCGAAAGCTTGGCATCATCGTTGATCACCATGAAAAGACAATCGACGTGGCGCGACGCGAATGCCCGCCCGGCGGGCGAGGAGCCGGCGCTCATGAGCAATGGGCGCGTTTCGCCCCAGGGTTTGGGCTTGCCGCCAACATGTTTCACCTGGAAATGCCTGCCGCTGAAATCGAAGGGCTCTGTTTCCGACCAGATGCGCTTGACGATTGAGACCCATTCCTCGGTGTAGGCATACCGCTCGTCATGATCGAGAAGTTGGGCGCCAAACATCTGGAATTCGTCGACGTTCCAGCCTGACACCACATTGAGCCCGAAACGTCCATGGCCAACATGGTCGGCGGTCACCGCGGATTTGGCGGCAAAGACCGGGTTGACCAGCGGCACATGAACGGTGGCAAAAACCACAATGTCGTGTGTTGCCGCGAGCAGCGCCGAAGCCCAGCCCAAGGTCTCGAAGCTCGTGCCTTGGCGATCAGTTGAGCCACCATAACCGAGCCAGCGCGCGATCGGCAGCAGGAACTCAATACCCGCAGCATCGGCCAGCTGCGCCGCCTCTCGATTCTCCGACCATCCCGCTCGCCAGCGCTCTGGGGCGGTGGTTGGTACCGAACCGGAGCAATTCATACCGAACAAGCCGAGCTTGAAACGGTTGCGGTTCTGCATTCGGGTCCGACGCGGCGATGCGGTGTCGACTGCGCTCATCATCCAGGTTCGCCCTACTCAGCTGCCGTGCCAACGTCCTGGACGATGGGTAGCCACAATTCGCGCTCGGCGTGGACAAATGCGGCGAGGTCCTGCGGCGTCATCGGATGCGTGTAGTTCCCCAGCGCCTGAAGTTTTGCGATCACCTGCGGACGAGCTAGCGCCGTTCGCAGATCTTCGTTGATCTTGTTGACGACTGCACTGGGCGTGCCGTGCGGCGCGACCAGGATGGACCAGCCGGACGAGGTAAATCCGGGCATGGTTTCCGCCACCGTCGGAATGTCCGGATAATTCGGCAATCGGGTGTTTGCCGCAATTGCCAGTATTCTTAACTCACCGGACGCGACAACCCCGGCAACCGGCAAAATCGTCTGAAACATCACCGGCACGCGCCCGCTGATGACATCACCTAGGGCCGCCTGCGTGCCCGGATAGTGGATCAAGTTGATCTTGGCACCACTCACACGACGGAAACGCTCGGCGGTCAAATGCTGCAAGCCACCGATCGTGCCCGCGACCGCATCCAAGCCGCTCGGTTGCGATTTGGAGAGCGCGATCAGCTCCGTTAGCGAGTGAACGTCCAGCTTGCTCGACACCAGAATCGAATAAGGTTGCTCGGCAACGAAGCCGATCGGCACGAAAGCGTTCACATCAAACGGCAGATCGCGATGCAGAACGGGCAATGCAACAAAAACCGAGCCGCCGGCCAGGAACAGCGTGTAGCCGTCCGCTACCGCGTCCGCGGTCGCTCGTGCGGCGTTGAGACCCCCGGCGCCGGCTTGATTGATAACGAGGACCTCCTTGCCCCAGAGCTGCGACAATTGCTCGGCGACCAGCCGACCCATCGCGTCAAGCGAACTCCCTGCGGCGGTTTGCACGATGATCTTGACCGGGCGGGTCGGGTAATCCTCGGCTCGCGCCGCCAGGATGCCCGCTGCAATTGAGGCCGCTGCGACGAGCGCTGCAACGACGGCGCAGCGCAGCAGTCCGGATCGATATAGATTCATCGCAACCCTTCCTTGCGAGTGCGCCACCCGCGACCCGCGCTCTCCCCTGATCTTTTTCCCCGTTAGGGCTCACGGCACTATATCGGTGGTCGGCGGGCCGCGAAAGCAGAACACATGCCAGCTATCGGCGAATCGGCCTTGCGGCGGATGCAAATCACAGCACCGGGGTGCGCACCTATGATTGCCCATGGCGCGACATGGGTTCATATTGACGAAGACCCATTTGATCCGGACGACGCTGAGTAAAGGACGATCGCGATGAGCCGCCAGTCCACTCGCATGTACAATGCGAACGCTTTCAAGCTCGGCTTGTTTGCGTTGAATTGCTCCGGCGGACTGACCATGACCAAGGCACCCGAGCGGTGGGACGCCTCCTGGGATAACAATATCGAAGCTGCGCGCCTTGCCGACGAGGCTGGACTCGAATTTCTGCTTCCGGTCGGTCGCTGGCACGGCTATCGCGGCGAGACCGACACAGAGGGCACCTCGTTCGAGACGCTGACCTGGGCCTCAGGCCTGCTGGGCGCAACCCGCGAGGTCTGCGTGTTCGGCACGCTGCATATCGCCTTTGTCAATCCGATCTTCGCGGCGAAGCAGATCGTCACCGCCGATCACATTGGCAAGGGTCGATTCGGACTCAATATCGTCTCGGGATGGAATGTCAGAGAATTTGAGATGTTCGGCGTCCCATTCAAGGAGCACGATCGCCGCTATGCCTACACGGAAGAATGGCTGAACATCGTCAAGCGAGTCTGGAGCGAGCACGAGCCGTTCGACGTGCAGAGCGAAAATTTCTCCCTCAAGGCCGTCCAGTGCAAGCCGAAGCCCTATTACGACACTCATCCGATCCTGGTCAGCGCCGGCAATTCGGTCGAAGGCCGTGCTTTTGCCGTGCGCAACGCCGATTGTCTGTTCACCAGCATCATGCGGAGCGAAACGCTGGCTGAAGAGATTGCCGCCATTCACGCGATTCCGCGGCGGTCGGAGCGGCAAGCGATCATTCTCGCCAGCGGTCATCTCATTTGTCGGCGAACGCGCAAGGAAGCCGAGGACTATTACCATTACATCGTTTACGAGACGGGGGACTGGGAGGCGGCGGAGCATGCCGCGGCAATTCGTACGGCGGGCCGAACGACGCCGCTCGCCGCCCTGCAAGGCCTCAAGGAACGGCTGATCAGCGGGCTCGGCACCTATCCAGTCGTCGGCAGCTACGACGATGTGGCCGCAACGTTCAAGCGTCTGAGCGAATGGGGGCTCAACGGCATGGCGGTCGGCCTTGTCAACTACATCAGAGACTTTCCGACGCTGCGCGACGAAGTATTGCCACGCATGGGCAGGCTGGGACTTCGCCGCGCCCATTGATCCGAGACGGAAGTCGAAGGGAGGAAACAACGGTGCTGGGACTAGTCACCAGGTGCGGCACGGCGCTCTCGCTTGTTGCGGCATTTGCCCTGCCGGGCTTTGCACAAACCGAATCGATTAGCGTCGGCATCTTCGGCGCAACGAGCGATGCGCCTTTCTTCATTGCCGACAAGAAGGGGTATTTTCGGGACGAAGGAATCGCGGCCAAGCTTGAGCGCTTCCAGTCGGGGGAAATGATGGTCGCGCCACTCGGCACCGGCGAACTCGACGTTGGAGCCGGCTCGGCCTCGGCAGCGCTCAATAACGCGGTAGCGCGTGGCATCAGGATCAAGATCGTCGCCGACAAGGCCTCATCGCCGCCCGGCTACGGCGCGACCAAGATGATTATCCGCAAGGATCTTGTCGAAAGCGGCCGGTTCAAGAGCCTAAAAGACATCAAAGGGATGAAGTTCGCCATGAACGCGCCGGGCGTCAGCAACACATCGACGCTCAACGATGCGCTGAAATCGGTCGGGCTCAAATATTCCGACGTAGAGGTCGTCAATTTCGCGTCAGCGATGGAGCATGTGGTCGCCCTGCAAAACAAGTCGGTCGACGCGGCACTTGCCATCGAACCGGCGCCGACCATCGCCGTGCGCAATGGCTCGGCGGTGGTGGTCGCCGGCGACGACGAAATCTCGCCGTATCATCAGATCGCTGTGCTTCTATATTCGGAAAACTTCGCAGCCAACCGGCCAGAGCTCGCCGGAAAATTCATGCGCGCCTACCTCCGTGCCGTCCGCTTCTATAACGATGCGCTCCAAGGCAGCCACCTTGCCGGCCCGAATGCCGATGAACTGATCTCAATCCTGAAAGAATACACCGCCATCAAGGATCCCGCGATCTACCGCGCCATCACCCCGACGGGCATGAACCCGGACGGTGAGGTCAACGTTCGAAGCCTGACCCACGATCTGGATTTTTATGCCGAACAAGGTCTGGTCAAGGAAAAGGTCGATTTCAACCGCTTGGTCGACATGTCCTACGCCCATGCCGTGGTTAAGGAGCTTGGACCGTACAAGAAGTGACGGCAGCACGTTTGCGCCGCGTCGCCAGCGGTCGCGCGGGGTGTATCAAACCTGCTGTTCTCAGCCGTCTTCATCGTATTCAAAAAGACGTATGGTTTGTCGCCGCTAAACCGGTCTCCACCCGAAATTCCCTGCTAACAGGGAATAATACAGGGAAATTTGCGACTCGCTGCCCGTACTGAGCCGAGGATCATCACAAAAGGGCTTTAGAATGGGCCTTGTACAGCATTTTCCCTTTGCGCCGTAACAGGGAATATTGGGGCGATTAACAGCGAAAGCATTCGAAAAAACAGGGAATTTTTGCTGCCCGGCCAGAGCTGCCAGATAGCTTTCGGGTGACACCCCTTCAGACGACCAAACCCAGCTGCTACCGACAAGACCTCATCGACAGACCGCGCCGTTATCGTCGGCCTTTCGGAGAGCCGAGAGTGCCGCGCTTTTGCGTTCGTTTGCGGTCGCGAGAACCGTTAGCGTTCGCAAACCTGCCGAAAACCATGTTTTCGACCTGCCTCCAATAGGAGTCGACAATAGCGGGGGCTTCCGGCCTTACCCGACCGGTAACGCGCATCTCGGGACCAAAGCCGGCCAGCATGGCGGTGAGACTAATCATCATGTAATGAAACACGATCGGCTCGATTGCCGGGAGATCGCCGTCCTTCTGCGCAGCTTGGATTTGGGGCAGCAGGCGATCAATCAGAGGTGCCAATACGGTTTCGGCGACCCACCTTAGTCGCGGGTTGTCGTACATAGCCTCCTGGCGCATAAAGCGGTGAAATTCCGGAAATGCAGCGGTGTAGTAAAACACCGCCCGGTATTCGGCTCGCAGATGATCAATTGGCGCGGCGTTTGAGAGCGCGGGTGCGGATTTGTCCCACTTCTCCCGTATTTGCTCGAAGGCGTATTCGGCTGTCGCGCGCCATAACGCATCCTTGGTGGGGTAGTGGTAGGTGATGAGGGGATGCTGAAGCCCAGTTCGTTCCGCGATAGCGCGGATGCTTGCGGCCTCGAAGCCCTTAGCTGCAAATTCGGATAACGCGGCCTCCAAAATCGACAGGCGCGTCGCGCGTGAACGTCCCTGTTCGGCACGCTTTCTTGTGCGCGAAGCGCCCCCTACTCTGCGACTTTTCCTGGATCCTCGCGCCATACGCTTTGGTTATCATAGCGCATGGTATCTCGCCCAGCGCTCAGGTCATTTGCCTTCGAACGTCATTGCCGGCGGCTCGATATCGGCGTCGAAAGCCTTGGCTGTGTTGGCAAAGCCGCGCTGCGCATCAGCGCCGTTGTAGAGCTCCATCGACACGTCGAGCATGACGAGGTCAGCCGCGGCGACACCGCCGCTTGACCAAGCTTTAAGAAGAGTGCGCGTTGCCGCGTAAGAGCGCGTGGGACCGCTGCCGAGGTGGCTGGCAAGCGCGTCGGCGGTTTCCTCGAGTTTGTTTTCGTCGACCACGTGGGTCGCTATCCCGAGAGCACCGGCTTCGACACCGGAAATCGGCTCTCCCAGCATTGCAAAGCGGGCCGCACGGGCACGGCCGACGCGTTCAGCCAGCCGCTGCAACGCTCCAGCAATCGGCAGCATCGCCGTCGTGACTTCGACACACCGGAAGACTGTGGATTTTGCCGCAACCAAGAAATCGCATGCCAGCGCGAGCTCAAAGCCACCGCCGAAGGCCACCCCCCGCACGACGGCCATGGTCGGAACACGTAACGCTTCGATCGCGCGATAGGACGCGTTCACCTCGGCAACGAAGGTGCGAAACCAATTGACGTCCTTGCCCGGCCATTCCCTGACCTCGCCCCCAAAACTAAAGTTCGGTCCCTCAGCACGAACGACCAGGACCCGAATAGTGCTCTCGCTAGCACTGTGCACCGCTTCTCGCAGCGCCCTCGAAAAGCGAAGATCGAGCCGATTGAACGGCGGGTTGGCGAGGACGATGCTGCCAATCGTGCCTTTTTGTTCAAACCTGATCGTATCCATATAGGTCCTCCTCTCACTCTTGCTTCCGCCTGCTACAAACGGCCTCGCGTCTTGGTAGGCGCGCAGCTCAGCCTCGGGCGGGGATGATCGGTAACAGCAAATGGGATGGCCTTTCCGCGTCCCGATAGACACGGTGAGTCACCGTCTGGCTGCTGCACACGTGATAGGGAATGTATTCGACGTTGGTCATCGCGCCCGTACCGGTCGGCACATCCATTGATGTGATGTCGAGGCAGATCCGGTGGCCGGCTCTAAACCGATTGGCCGTACCCAGAATTTGAATTCTGTACTCGACGATTTCTCCGGGGATGACTGGAGCCACGGCCGCGCGCGTGAGCTTGTGGAACGGTTCCCAAGGCTTGGACCGTTCCTCATCCATTGCGCGATAGGATGCCTTCAGCCAGCCGCGTGTCAGTTCCCGCTCCGGCAGGGTTTGCGGCACAGCACGTTCACCTTCTCGCGCCGTTCGTACCGAGACATCCGGCCCCACGTCCTTGAGCACGACAATCCAATTGGTATCGCTCTGATCGATCGCGGCGTACAGCGTCAGTGCAATCGGTCCGACCACATCAACATCTTGCGGCAGCGGATCGGTCATGTAACGCAACCGCTCGACCTTCACTGTTCGTGTGAGCGGCATTTGGGTGAAGACGTC
>Ga0182024_10020127_pt1 | contig 12219 bp, 11 predicted proteins | sample P32metaG_FD_120480 | JGI IMG/M metagenome (GOLD analysis project Ga0182024, IMG submission 120480) | Permafrost microbial communities from Stordalen Mire, Sweden - P3-2 metaG (Illumina Assembly) | ecosystem: Environmental > Terrestrial > Soil > Wetlands > Permafrost | place: Sweden: Stordalen...
GCGCTCACCATTACCAGGTCGGCCCACTGGAAATCCTCGTCGCGCAACTCCTCGAACGCGTGGTCGATCAGGCGAATCTCCCAGGTCGCCGGACAAAGTGCCGCCACGGTGATCAGTCCCAGAGGCGGCGTCATCGCTCGCTCGGGAATCATCTGCAGCACACCCTCAAATCCCCAGAACGACGGCGGGAAACTCGGCCACACCATCAAGACTTTGACATTCGAACCCAGGGGCGGCAACGAAGCGTAGGGCAGGGTGTCGGATTGGGTGGGTTCAGGCGTGGGCAGGAGTACTGGGAGAGACGATGTCGATGGCGGTGCGCTGGGCAGGACGTTCAGTCGCGGATCTGGTAATGAGGGCATGGCGCCCCTTTCTCGTGAATAGAGGGCCCGTGTCACAAATTGGATACAAAACCAACCAGGAGGTTGCCCCGCGATGCCCGGCCCATCGGCCAGACTGTGGGTAACCACGTCGAGCCAATGTGTTTGAGCGCAGTGGATTTGAGTCTATCCCAAAGCCTAAGGACTGTCATCTGCTTGGGTTAGGAGGCAAAGATTAGGGGCTTGGGTTATGTCAAAGGGCGCCTGGTTAGGATCTACCGTCCCCGTGCGCATAACAAACCTTGGTTGCAGAGGGATCGGCATTGCGCCTTTCCCTCTCATATTTATCACTCGAAAACGGGAGGCCCTCCCTGGCAGAACGGCCACCCGTTTTTGGCTAACGAACCGTTGCGTTGTGTTTGTCGCGATAGATGCGACGGGATTCCTGGTTCTGCTGTGCGTGAATGGTCTTGCGATCCTGCGACGTCAGGTGCCCGTTATCCTGCGCACGCATACCACGCTCTTCCTTGTTGACACCGGCTTCCTGGTGTTCCAGGCGCGCCGTCTCGCCCGCGGTCAGCTGGCCGCTCTTGACGCCGTTGCCAATGCGATCCTGCTGATCGACCTTGCGTTGGTTGATGTTATAGTCGTGTGCGCCCGGGGTGGGTGTTTGGGCAAACATCGCCGCGGGTGCAATGAATAGAGCGGATGCAAGAACAGCCGTGAAAACTTTCATGGGATTCTCCTTTTTTCCGGCGGCTGGCCTTAAGATCACGTCCTTGCCGCTCGCTCCAGATAGACCCCAGGGAACCAAAGCAGTTGCCACATCTTTGGTAACTCAATTTGTGACAAACCGGCCGCAACTTATTCGTCGTGAAAGGAAAGACATGAAACAACGAGAACACAGGACAGTCATGATTGCGGTTCTTATCATTCTGGCAGCGATTGCCCACACCTTGCATGCAAGCGAGCCCGATCTTTCCGCCGCCGAGACAACCGCAGTGAACCGGCGGATCGCCACATTGAAGGCGCCCGGAGATCGCAAGATGGCCCAAGGTTGGAGCAACACAAAAAAAGTAGCGGAGTTGCTTTGCCGCCCGGCAGCGCTCCCCGTCTTGAAAAAACAAGCCACGGGAGTGGACCGGGTATTTCTAGGAACCGACGATCCAAAACGCTGACGCTCGAAAGCAACAGCCGCCTCACGGGCACAGGGCAATTTCGTACTCCTGGTGGATGGACAGATTTTACGTTTACCTGTGATCTCGATCCCCAAACGGGAAAGGTGACCGCCTTCCAGCCGGTACTTGCCAACGTGGCCCACTGAGGGATCTGCGGCTAAACTTAGGATATCGGCAGAATGAATTCCGCCCCAAGGACCCCCTCCCCAGTGCTCAAACCCTCTTCATGTCTTAACCGCTTTGGTTTCTGCTTGTCGCTTCTACTCGTAGTCTCTCTTAGGTGCTCTCCGGCGCAGGATGCCGGCAAAGCCAACCCCCCAAAAGACGCCGGCAAAGACGATACGAAATCTGCGGAGCCCGCTTTCCCGAAAGATTCCACCACCCAGGGCTCGGTCAGCATTCAAGGCCACACGATCAACTACCAGGCTGTCGCCGGGACCATTGTCGTCGCCGCTTCCAACGACGCCGACGCCGCCCTCGGCTTGACGGCGCAGCCGCCGAAAGAAACCCCTGACGTCCCGCCCACTGCGCGCATGTTCTACGTAGCCTATTTCAAGAAAGACGTTCCGCCGGAATCGCGCCCGGTGACTTTTATCTACAACGGTGGCCCCGGCAGCTCCACCATGTGGCTGCATATGGGCGCCTTCGGTCCAAAACGCGTGGTAACGGCCGACGATCAGCACACCAGTCCCGCGCCCTATGAACTCATCGACAACGCCTACAGCCTGCTCGATGTGAGTGACCTGGTTTTCATTGACGCGCCCGGAACAGGCTTCGGCCGTATCTTCGGCAAAGACAAAGAAAAGGCATTCTGGGCCGTCGATCCCGATGCCCATGCCTTCGCTCGCTTCATCGCGCGTTTTCTTTCCGACTACCAGCGCTGGAACTCGCCCAAATATCTTTTTGGAGAGAGCTACGGCACCACCCGCTCCGCGGTCGTGGCTGGCATTCTGGAAACGGAAAGCCACATCGACCTGAACGGCGTCATTCTGCTTTCGCAAATCCTGAACTTCGACGACAGCGCCGATGCGCCGCAATGGAATCCGGGTATTGATGTCCCTTATGAACTGGCGCTACCGACCTTCGCTGCCACCGCTTACTACCACAAGCGCCTGCCCACGCAACCGCCTGCGCTCGAACCCTTCCTCGCCGAAGTAGAGCAATTTGCTATGTCTGACTACGCGTCAGCCTTAGCGCAGGGGGCGCAGCTGCCTGACGCTACTCGTCAGGCCATTGCTGAAAAGCTGCACCAGTACACTGGCCTGCCGGTGGCCTACGTTCTCAAGGCCAACCTCCGCGTCAACACGGGTGAATTCAACCACAATTTGCAGGGCGATGAATACCTGACTACTGGCCGGCTAGACAGCCGTTTCTCCGGGCCGACCATCGATCCCCTCGCTGAGGAGGCTGCTTACGATCCGCAGGCCGCATCGATCGCGTCCGCCTACGTTGCCGCGTTCAACGACTATGTCCGGCGCCAGCTCAAGTTTGGCGAAGGCCTCACCTACCTGCCGGAAACCGGCGCCATCAACGCAGTCTGGGAGCTCAAGCACAAGGCGCCAGGCGCCCCGGCCGAATCCTATGGCACCAACGTCATGCCCGACCTGGCCACGGCGATGAAGTACAACCCACGCCTCAAGGTCATGCTGAACGGCGGCTATTTCGATCTCGCCACTCCGTACTTTGCCGCCCGCTACGAGATGTCTCATCTGCCCATCCAAGCCGACCTGAGGCCGAATATCCAATACGCCTGGTACAAATCGGGCCATATGGTCTACGCGCACGAAGAGTCGCTCAAGGAACTGCACGATAACGTCGCGGCCTTTATAGCCAGCACCTACAAATCGCTGAAGTAGTCCGTTAGCCGCTGAGGGAACGCTTTTCCCGCAAGAAGAGACTTTTTCCCTACTCTGTTCAGCCCGACGTCAAACCAAGCAAAAGGAAAACCCCGCTCTTGCCATTCTCACAGAAGCCACGGAACTTTCCACCTTGAGGAATCATCTAGTTCAATGTTGTGTTAACGTGCGGCCCTTACGATTGAGAACTTAGGAGGATTTATGCCCAAGATGCGCGTAGTGCAAGTCCCTTATGCCGGAGGGCCATTTGAAATTGTGGAACGGGATATTCCTGAGCCCGAGTCCGGTATGGTGCGCATTAAAGTCCAGGCGTGCGGTATCTGTCATAGCGATGAAGTGACCAAGGAAGGACAATTCCCAGGTATCCAGTACCCGCGTGTTCCTGGCCATGAAGTTGTCGGGTTAATTGACGCTGTTGGCGCAACCGTTCCCCCGCGCTGGACCATTGGCGAGCGTGTGGGCGTGGGTTGGAACGGAGGCTACTGCGGCTACTGCGACAGTTGCCGCCGGGGAAACTTTTTCGCCTGCGAGACCAGCACCCAGGTCACCGGGGTCACCCGCGACGGCGGCTATGCCGAATATCTCGTTGCGCCCTTCTCAGCGCTGGCAACGGTGCCGAAAGAATTGTCGGCCGAAGAGGCGGCTCCCCTCATGTGCGCGGGCGTCACCACGTTCAATTGCCTGCGCAACAGCGGCGCGCGGCCGGGCGACCTGGTAGCCGTAATCGGCTTAGGTGGACTGGGTCATCTTGGTGTCCAGTTTGCGGCCAGGAGCGGATTCAACACCGTCGCCATCGGACGCGGGAAAGACAAGGAAGAGCTCGCTAAAAAGCTAGGCGCCTCGCATTATCTCGATACCGCGGCTCAGGACCCCGCGGCGGGGTTGCAGAAGCTTGGTGGCGCTAAGGTAATCCTGGCAACGGTGACCAGCGCCGACGCGATGAAGTCGGTGATTGGAGGACTTGCGCCGACCGGAACGCTCATGATCGTAGGCGCCGTACCTTCGTTGGAAGTACCAGCGCTGCAGTTGCTGTTGAAATCGCAGCAGGTCAAAGGCTGGTATTCCGGAACGTCTCTCGATTCGCAGGAGACACTTAAATTTAGCGTGCTCTCTGGTGTGCGTTCGATGAACGAGAGCTTCCCATTAGAGCGTGTGAACGAGGCTTACGAGCGGATGGAGCAGGGCAAAGCAAGATTCCGGGTAGTGCTCACCATGGAGAAGTAGTTTGTTCCAGTAAAATGACACCGTCACTGCGTCATCGGTGGGATGACAGACTAAGGAAAGGTCTGCCATCCCATCAAAACTTCGACTACATACCTCTCCACTCTTCCCAATGCACCCTGCGGATGGCATCATCCACCGTGCCGTGCGCCTGGTCGATGTGAACGATAGCCCGGTCCCGCATGCCCCTCGCCTGGGGAACATCTTCTGCCCGTGCGGTATCGTTATGTGCTTTATCCAGCAACTCCAGGGCCTTGCGGAAGCGGCCATCGGGGCGCATGCGCGCATCGATCGGAGGGTGATCTTCGAGATTCTTGCCGTCATCGATCGAGGCCCGCTTGATCTCGCCGATGGCTGCATCGATCTCGCGAATCGCATGTTCTTCATCCCGCTGAACAGGCGGCCACGCAATCTGGTCCAGATAAGCGCGAGCCATACGTAAATCGGATAATGCATGTAGGTAGGCCGGGTGGGGTCCCGGAACTTGCTGGGCGGAAGCTGCCTTGGGACTGACTACTAAGATTCCCAGAAGCGCGAGAAACATCGTGAAAGCTGCTATTCGTATGCGCACGATTTCGTACCTTCTTTCTGGTTAGGGGAGTTTCGTGACCTCTACGTACGGCAGCGGGCACATCCGCCACCGACCGAGTAGACCCTAACAAAGCAGTGAAAGTTGCGAAATTGCTTTCCGGCGCTAGAGAGATACCACCATAGTTGTAGACGGGGTGGGCGCTCAGGCGTACCCACCATCCCGATAAGTAATGACGGCGGCCGTTTCGGTATTGATCTTCCAGTCTTCCAGCTGGGGACCCTTGAGTTTAGCCGCCCGCTCGCGGATCGAGTCGAGCTTCGCTTCGTCCAACGGCTTGAATTCCTGCGCGATGCGAACATCGTCCTCCACCTGTCCGATCGTCGTACAGCCAAGCGCGACGCAATGAACCGGAAGACTCAGCACGTAAGAGAGGCAGTCCTTCAACGCAATCGCCTGCAATAGCTTTGCATTGGCAGTGCTCTTCATCCCCTGGATACCCATGCCGCGGGCGACGGCGACCGGGAGCACGTTTTTTTCGAAGCTCTGGTACCCCGGATCCGCGGCGTGCAGGGGCATCAGTATGGTGTCGTACTTGTCGTATTTCTTCAGCATCGCCAGGTGGACCTGGGGATCATGGTGTCCGGTAAATCCAATGAAGCGGCACTTACCCGCTTGCTTGGCTGCTTCGAAAGCCTCGATGGCCCCGCCGGGCGCGAAAATTTGCTCCACTTCCTCCATCGTGCTTACCTGGTGCATCTGCCAAAGATCCACGTGGTCGGTCTTCAGCGTGCGCAGGGACATTTCCAGATCTGCTTCCGCGCCCTTGCGGCTACGTTGCGGAGATTTCGTGGTCAGGAAAATGTTCTTGCGGAATGGTGGTAGCACAGCCCCATAAACCTCTTCCGATTTGCCATCCCAGTAAATGCGCGCTGTATCGAAATAGTTGATGCCGAGTTCGTACGCCCGCAGGGTAACCGCCTTTGCGTCTTCAAAAGTGCACAGAGGAAACCGGCCGCCGGCCTGCCCCACAATCGTCAGCCGCTCACCGGTCTTTCCGAAAGTACGCTTCGGTATGTCTCCTGGCTTAGCCTGCAAAGTTCCGGCGCCCCAGGTAAGAGCGCCCAGCCCGGCAACTGCGGAAGTGGAGAGAAAGGTCCTGCGTCGCATAGTCGTTCCTCGGTCACAAGTATGCTACCGCCGCCGGTAGCCTACAAGATGCATCCTCGAATTCATCGTTCACGCGCAAGTGCGACAGGCTCTATGCTCAGGAGGTGAAGATCAACTCCTGGGTCGCTTTCGTTCTGCTCCTTCTGACTCTTCCGTTGGGGAACGCACAGAAAAGTGCCGGCTTTCGAGTCATCAGCTGGTCCCCACTGCGCCTCGAAAGCGGCTCGCCTGTCTTCTTCAAGGTTGAGCTCGAACAGCCGGCCACCGCACTGCGTGGCACATGGCTGAAGCACGAGATCGCGTTTACCAAGGCCCATGAAGGGAACAATTGGTACGCGCTAGCCGGTATTGACGTCGAGCAGGCGCCCGGGACCTATCCCCTGGAGTTGACCGCGACCGCAGGCGATGCCCGCCCACTGCACGCTACACAGGACGTGACTGTCTTGCCCGGCCATTACAAGACCACTGCGCTCCATGTACAGGAGAAGTATGTTCAGCCCGACGCCGCAACCTTGCAACGTATCGCGGCGGATAAGGCGGTGAAAGACGCGGCCTTCGCTCATCTGATCAGCCAGCCTTTGTGGAGGGGCAGTTTCCGCTCTCCCGTGCCCTTCGCCGCAACCGATTCCTTTGGGACCCGGCGCATGTTCAATGGGGAACTCGCCAGCATCCATCGCGGAACCGACTTTCACGCGCCTTCCGGAACGCCGGTCCTGGCCGCGAATGATGGAGTGGTGATTATCGCCCAGGGCATGTTCTATGAAGGCAACATGGTCGTGATCGATCACGGACAGCAATTCACCACGCTGTACATGCACTTCTCCAAAATAGAGGTGAAGGTGGGCGACCGGGTTACGAAAGGACAACGCCTCGGGCTCAGCGGCGCTACCGGCCGCGTGACCGGCCCGCACCTCCACCTGAGCGCGCGCTGGCAGGGCGAGTGGGTGGACCCCGTGGTGCTGCTTCACTTGCCGCTACCCACGCGGTAGCTTACGCACTATTTATCAATGTCCTCAAAGGCAAACCTTCCCAACTCGAATGGACGGGAGGTTTGCGGTTTGTTCTGCAGTGGGTTGGAAGGGTAGGACTGTGGTGCATTGGTCGGGAAACCCCAGATTTTGCCGGTCCGCATGTCCACCATCACCTTGCCATAGACCTGGGTGGTGCCATCAGGCTTTCGCAGAAGCTCAGAACCGGGCTCAATGTAGAGTGGATAGACCGTCGATTGCGCCTGTGCAGTCCGTGGCGCGAAGATCGGTTGCACAGCAATGGCAACCAATGCTATCGCAATGATCACCAGCAAGACAATGGTAAGGTCTTCCCTCCGCATACTCTTCCTCCTGGGTGTTTAAACCCAGTGTAAGAGGTTCTCAGGATCACCGTCAGACCGCATCCAAGGTAAGTGCGTTCTGCCCCCAAAGCCTAAAGCTAAAGGAAATCGGACGGGTGCCCCTCGTTCGCAAGAGCGTACGTGGGCCGAATATGGTGGGCGTAGCCCATCGAACGCTTTGGCTGTACCCACCTAGTTTCAGGCCTTTCCTACTGGGGCGGCGGCTGAGTTGCGGCGCCGGGTGTTGCATCTGGTGGTGTCTTGGGTTGAATCGACAACAACTCCAGCTCAAACACAAGAGTGGCGTTAGCTCCGATGGGGCCCTGAGCCCGCTCCCCGTAGGCAAGATCCGCCGGAATAAACAGCTGCCACTTCGATCCCACGGGCATCAGCTGTAAAGCCTCCGTCCATCCCTTGATGACGCCGCTCACCGGGAATGTCGCCGGCTGCCCCCGCTTGTAGGAACTATCAAATTCCGTATTGTCCAGCAAAGTCCCCCGATAATTGCAAACCACGGAGTCAGTCGCGGCAGGTTTGGGACCCGTCCCGGCCACCAGAACTTTATATTGGAGCCCACTCGGCAGCGCCACAACGCCCTCTTTGGTGGCATTGGCAGCCAGGAACGCCGCGCCGTCCTTCTTGTTACTCTCGGCCATGGCTAGCCTCTTCTCTTCCTGCTTTTGTCGCACTTGATTCTGCAGGTCGGTCATTACCGTCTTGATCTGATCGTCGGTCAAGAGCAGTTTGCCGTCAGCCATCGCATCTTGCAAACCCTGCAGCACAATTTTCGGATCGATATCGATGTCATCCCGATGCAGGCTTTTTCCTACATTCAAACCGATGGCATAGCTTTGCTTGTCTTTCTCTGTCGTCAGCACCAGAGGTTTTGGTTTGGTGGCCGCAGTCGTCCTGCGGTGAGTCGTGGTCGCTGTGCTCTGTCCCGGTTTTGCTGGCGGTGTACTGCTCGTCGCCGGCGTCTGCTGAGCCACAGAGCTCCCCAGGAGAACAATACCGGCAGCCAACACGGTTGCCGTGTTTCTTAAAGGTCTTTGCATGATGCTATTTTCGCATTGTCTAAGGGTGACTTGCAGGTAGCGACGCCTGGGCAGTCGATTTCGTACCTGATAACTCAAGGTCGATCAACGAGGCAGCCTGTGTCCAGACGCGGGGATCGTTCTCGATCTCGATATGGGGTTTGGTGAACACCCGGGCGTACCAGGGAAAATTCTTACAATCAATCGGGTGGTCCTTATACGTCATCTCGAAGTTGCCAATGATATTCGTGCGCGTTGGATCCTTGGCCAGAATTTCTGGCTGCCCATGAAGCAGCCCACTCGATTGATAAAAATTGACCGCATTGGCTACGTTGGCAGAAATCGTTGAATTCTCCTCGCCCGGTTTTGCGATACTGTCCACCTGGATGGTGAGCAGGACCGGAATACCCCTCTGCTCTAACTCGCGGGCTAACGCCACCGTCTCGGTTCCACCCCAGCTGTGGCCGAAGATGATGACTCTCGCGTGCGCCCTATCCGCAGCCGTAAGGCGGAGTACGTGGCGAAGAGCCGGGGCCCCGGAATGATTGCCAAACACTTCTACATCGATCGCAGAGCGATACCGCTCGCGCAAATACGCAGCAAATTGCACTTCGGCGTGCTTCGTATCATCGTGCCTGACGAAGCCTCCAACAAACCCCACTACGATCACTTTCCGGGTGCCATCGACGATCCCCTGGCCGCGCAAGCCCGACGGCACCAGGCAACTGGCGGCGAGGATAACCCACAGCACTTTTCTCATGCCAGCAGCATGGGCGCGCGCGCCGGTCTATGTCAAGCAGCGCGCTGCTGAAATAATGGAGAGAATGCGGCAAGCGCAAGACCAGGTCCCGGCAATCGGTATTGACTTCGGCACCACCAACAGCACAGTTGCCCGTGCCTCCGGCAAATCGCAGGTTGAAGTGGTCGCCTTCCCCACTCTTGCAGGCGAGACTTTTTCCTTTCGCTCCGTCCTTTACCTGCAGCAGTCCAAACAAGCCAACCGGGCACGAACGCATGCCTGGACGGGCCCGTCCGCCATCGAGCACTACCTGGCAGCTGAGAACAAGGGCCGGCTGATTCAGTCGCTCAAATCCTATCTGTCCGATCGCTCCCTGACCGGAACAGCGGTCTTCGGCCGTCATTACACCCTCGAAGATCTCATTTCCCGCATTCTCGGCGATCTGCGCCGCCACGCGGAACATCAGTTTCACACCCCTATCGGCTACGCCATGGTCGGCCGGCCGGTACGTTTTGTGGGCGCGGAGAACGAAGAGGATGAGGACTATGCCATCTCTCGCTTGCGCCAGGCCTTCGCGGCCGCCGGCTTTGACCGGGTTGACTTTGAAATGGAGCCGGTTGCGGCGGCGTACGCGTACGAATCCAGCCTCGATCATGACGAGCTGATCCTCATCGGTGATTTTGGTGGGGGCACCAGCGACTTCTCTCTGCTTCACGTTGGCCCTGGGGTGCGCAAGCGCGGGCGCCAGCCGCAGGACTTGCTCGGCAACAGCGGGGTCGGTCTCGCCGGCGATGCCTTTGACGCCAGGATCGTGCGCAAGCTCGTCTCGCCGGCACTCGGATCGGAGTCGCTTGCTCGTTCGCTGAACAAGCTTCTGCCCGCCGTGCCTGCGTGGATCTATGCCAACCTCGAGCGCTGGCATTACCTGTCATTTTTGCGGACATCCAACGTAATGGAAATTCTGAAGACCGCTCGCCTCCGCGCTTTAGAGCCGGAGAAGATAGAAGCCCTGATCACCTTGATTGACGAAGACCTCGGCTACCACCTTCACCAGGCGGTGCAGCAAGTAAAATTCAAGCTCTCCCATGCCGAAGAGGCCGAATTCCATTTTCGAGACGGCAGCATGGACATCAGCATCGCCGTCACTCGCGATGCCTTTGAAGGTTGGATTGCCGAAGAGCTGCGTGCCATCGAGCAATGCGTCGATTCGCTCCTCGAAACCTCAGGGATAAGCCGTGGCCAGGTCGACCGGGTGTTCCTCACCGGGGGCAGTTCGCTCGTGCCCGCAGTCCGCCGCATCTTCGAGGTGCGCTTTGGTGAGCAGCGGATACGAACCGGCAACGAGTTCATTTCCGTTGCCCGAGGACTGGCGCTGCGCGCAGAAGAAGCCCTGGCCGAATCCCGTTAGCGGGTTGCCCATCGTCCATCCGGATTAGATACCGGTCGAGAGATCTGCGGTTCTCTTGACCGTGTACCCCTTCAGCCTGCGGAATGCGTGCAACAACTAGCCCCATTCTTCATCGGAGGCAAATCGATCACCGGATTCTGATCGAAAAACCCGGAAGGCGCCAACGTGAACCCGCAGACCACACAAGACTGCACCGGATGATCCTCCGGTCGAGGCAGATGGTGCACACCAAAGCTATGCCACAGCACTACATCGGTATTCTCAATCGGCCGGTCTTTAGCGGTCCACGCCGGCAGGCCATCATCCCCGGTCGATTGGTTCACAAATTCCCCCGCAGGATACCGTTCGTGCGCATCATAAGGCGTCACCCATAACTGGTGCTGCAGGAACCGTCCTCGCCTGCCCGACGGGCTATCCGGATGCGTAAATGGCTGCACTGGGGAGCGAGCCTCGAGCTTGTAAGCGGTTGGTTTGCCAACCCAGTTGGCCGTGTTCGGGTTAATGATCCTCCAATACCGCATCCTGGAAAAATCGAAATCGCGCTGCGCCTGGAGCTCCGTTTTCAGCGCCGACTCCTGCACATAGTAGGCATTGCCGTAAGGGTTTTCCGGCCCCATCGGCAGCGCAATCGTATCGCATTCCGTGACGGTGTTGTTTGGCCCGTCCACTTCCATATCCAGCCGGGCGGAAAAGATATGCTGATGAATGTGGCCAACAATCCCCGGAGCCACCTCTGTGCCGAATTTGCCCGGCTCACCCGGACGGCAGCCCGCGGTATTGATAATCCCCGTAGCCTTCATCTCGTACTCAATCCGCCCATCCTGGTGCAGATACCAATACGACGCATATTCGTAGTTCCCGATGGTCGAAATGGAGGAGATCACCAGCTTCCTCGCCCGCCGCACCTCGGTGCGATCCGTGCGCATGTCGAAATGCTTCCACGACATGCCCGCATCTTCCTCGTGCAGGCAGATGCACCTCTCGATGGTGTGCGGATGGCCGAAAAGATCCGCCACCACAGCATCGAAATAATGAATGACGCCCAGGCAATCGCAGCCCAGGGTCAACGAGTTCGCCATGCGGCCGAAGCCAAGTTCGCCGCTGTCGAAAACGTTCTTGCGATAGTGGCTTCGCTCCGGCGTGCCGTAGGGCACCACCATTTCCGCGATAGACGCACGATAGACAATCGGCCGCCGCTTGCCGTTTTGCGTATAGCCGATGGTATAAAGCACCAATCCTTCGCGGCCATTGAACCCAACGCGAAAGTCCCAGTTTTCCCAAGTCACCTGGTTGCCCTTAACCACGAATCCCGCGCCATCCGGCTGCACGATGTCCAGCCGCGACGACGGCTCGCGGAACGATTGCAAAAGTTCCGCGTCGTAATTTAAGGGCGTGCGCGGAACCGGAATGTAGTCTCCATCGGCTTCAAAATGA
>Ga0182024_10020128_pt1 | contig 12219 bp, 13 predicted proteins | sample P32metaG_FD_120480 | JGI IMG/M metagenome (GOLD analysis project Ga0182024, IMG submission 120480) | Permafrost microbial communities from Stordalen Mire, Sweden - P3-2 metaG (Illumina Assembly) | ecosystem: Environmental > Terrestrial > Soil > Wetlands > Permafrost | place: Sweden: Stordalen...
AATTTTAATTCCTAAACTATTTAACCACTCTATTTCCATTTTTGAAATATTTGACGAACAATCAGGACATCCCTTTCCTTGCTGATGGTTATTAGCATTCTGCAAAAAATCGCCATGTTTTTTGCATGTAATAAATGATTTTGTTTTACAATCTATGTAAATAAAATTTTGATATGTATATCTATCACCATGTTTATCGTGGGATTTTTTTAAAAATGTATTTATATTTGCTTTTTTCTTCGAACACCATCCACACCCACGACCATGCAAATGACTGTCAGGACACTGCGGAAAATCGCCATGAATACTACAAGTAATAAGACCAGCAGTATGTGAATTAATATAATTAAAATTATCATATGTAAATTTATTATTATGAATAATATTTGCTTTTTCAATAAATTCTACAATATTAGATAATCGACTTTGGCGCGCTTTTTCTATACCACATATTTTACACCCTTGTTTTTGTGATATATGAGCGCTTGGCGTAATAGAAAATTCACCATGTAATTTGCAAATTATAACACCTTTAATATTAGATCCATTGTAAATAAATTCACTATAGTCATACTTATTTTCATGAATATTATTCACTATATTTATGAATTCATTTACAGTATGCGAATGTGATCGTTTAGTTCTTGCACGTCCGCAAGACAAACAACCACATTTTTTAAGATGTGATTTAATTGATTGTTCAAATTCGCCATGAATTGGACATATTATTATTCCTTTTGTAGTTTTATTTATAAAAATAAATTTATCATAATTATATTTTCCTACATGTAATTCAGATGCCTCATTAATAAAATGAATTAATTTTTCTTTTTTTGTTAATGGTTTCTTTTTCACTATTCAACCTTTAATTCTGGCAGAGGAGTGATGAAAATAGGATATCGTTCATCATCAAAAGCCTCTTTCCAGCGCTTCTTGACATTTTTAATAATTGATGGTCCGAAGTTCCAGGCTAACACGACAAGGACATCAGGCTTTCGTTTAATAATCTCTTCGGGTCCAAATATCTCTTTATTACCCAGCGGAGTAAATCGTCCAATTTTAAGTTCAGCATCTTCGATCACATAGTCAATCATCTTCATATCAATCTGTAATACGCTACATAATGAAGTAGCTTTAGCGGGAAAACCATAACAAGCAATACTTTTTCCTTGTGCCTTATACTCTTGCAAGGTTGCTCGTAATTTTTCTCCAAGTTGATTAACATTTTGAGCCATCAATGTTAGTTTGTCATTAATCCCTTTTTCCAATTCCAATAATTCATTAACTGATTGATGAATTGGTTTGACGCCTCTAAAACAAGTATAAACTCTAATGCTACCGCCATGATTGGGTATTCGTTCTACTTCATAAATATCTAAATCTCTTCTGGATAAGAAAGGAAGCAGGGCAGTAATAGAGAAAGTGCTGATATGCTCATGGTAAAAAATATCGGGAAGCGTTTTCTCAACTATATCCAAAAGATAAGAGTTCTCGAAAATAAATGATCCATCTCGGTCTAAAATTATTTTAACACCTTCAATAAGATCAACTATCTGTTTATTATGTGCAAATGCATTATTGCAAATGACTACCTTACTCTTACCATATTCTCGCTCAATTTTCATCGCTAATTTGGTGCCGAAGAAATTTGCAATGGTAGGAATACCTTCTGCATTAGCTTTTTGAGCAATATTGATGGCAGGATCTATACCAATAACATTAATTCCATACTCCTGAAAATTACGAAGTAAGCACCCATCATTTGAGGCAATCTCACATACTAAATCACCAGTGGTTAATAAAAATTTCTTGATTACTTTATGAGCTAAATCTTGATAATGTTTGCGATTAACGGGAGAAGTGCCGGCCACATACAAATAATTGCTGAATAATACTTTCCGATTAACGCTACAATCCAACTGAACATGATGACATTTTTGACATTGCATAACATTGAGTGGAAATAATTCTTGTTGCGTTGGTTTATCGGTAAAATTATTGGCTAATGGGGTGTTGCCCATTGCTAATACTTGTTTAACTGAACCACCACATAACAAGCAATAATCGATCATTTCATGATTGGCCATAAATCCTCTTACATAAACGAATTAATATCTTTCAACGATGCAATTTCTTTCAGCATTTCCACTAATAATTCCAATTCCTCTGCATCAAATGTTCCAGTAATTTTAGGTTTGAATAAATTGGCGATCTCAAAAAGAAGTGGGCTGAAAACAACCAACGATGGAGTAATTTGAATGCCATCAAAATTAATATAACTGTTTTGCACTTTGCGCTTTTCTATCTCTTGCAAGATCAAAAGTCCAGCAGAACGCTTATTGCCATTGATTTCCAGTTTATTGCTATCAAAGTCATAATGCACCGAAGCGTCGGAACTTATTAAGGATTCCTTGGCGGGAGATGATGGTCCGAATGATCCGGTCGCCAGGCTCAGTCCGGGCGATCTTTGTGGAGCGTATGGTCCTGGGTAGCCAGGTAATGCCATCTTAAAACTCCACTCGGTGAACTGAATTCTCATACCCCGAATGGTCCTTAATTATACCATTGACAGTTATAAATACCGTATCTTGCATAAATAACATCTTATGAACAACATTAGGTTTAGAAAATACCATCTCTCCAGCTTTCACAATAATTGGCTCTTTGACATTGGTGCCATCAATATCTCGCTCGAAATATTCTAATTCTCCTGAAATTACATAAGCTCCATGCCAATCGTTTTGGTGCCAATGGGACGCACGCGAACTTCCTTTTTTAGAGGTAATTAGTGAAACGCTATTAGAAGGGCCTAACCATACATTGGTAATTTCACCACGCTGATCAACAAATGGCGGATCAATGGCAACCATATTATCTTCTGGAAATTGTCCTTGATTAACAAGATCTGCGTATTCTTTATTGTTCATTTAATTATCTTTCTATCACATGTTGTTTATCATTTTAGTTTTGGAATTATTTCTTCAATAATATATTTTTTTAATCTATTGTGGTGATATTTTCTACCATCAATCCAAATTATATTTATATTATGGTTTTTACAAAAATCATCTATATATTTGTCTCTTAATTGTTGATTAATAAAATTAACATCCTGTCGGTCTTTTGATAATTTATCACCAAAAGAAGTTGGACCATAATGTTGCCCACCATTATATTCAATAATTAAATTGCAATTAGGTATATAAAAATCTATAATATATCTTTTTGTTTCTAATTTGTCTATTTTTTTAATAGGATAACGGTGTTTAAACTCAATATTATTTTCTTTTAATGCCAATAATACTATATTTTCATTTAATAGTGGCTGACTGCACGGCGGACAGCCCTTGCCAGCAAAAATATTACTCGGCGTGGCCGACCAAATATTATTACAATCTTGAATGAGGCACTGAAAATCAATTTTAGTATGACCTCCCTTACAATCGCCTAATCTTTTTATGTTCCTATTTTTTAATCTTTCATCAACAATAATATTGGTGAGCCTTACCTTTCCCGAACATGATGGACATCCTGATGATTTTTTATCTCTTATTACATTGCGAATATTTGTGCGCCATTCATATTTACATATTAAACATTCTAATTTCAGTGGTATTATAACACTAATATAGTCATCAATTCGTTTTATGTTTTTGGGAACTAATTTTTCATCAATTATGTCATTGGTCAATTTTGCATTCTTGGCACATCTGGGGCATCCGTGATCGTTATGAATAATATTACCAATAAATGCGTCCCACACATAATTACATCCATCAATTAAACATGCAAACTTAATTCTGATATTTGTTTTAACAATAAGCCCTAGTCTTCTAATGTTTTTATTGTCTAATTTTTTATCAATATCTTCAATAGATAATATTGAACGACGCTTAGTGATCATTTATATTTCTTTTGGGTTTGGTAGAGGGGTAAAAAACTTACCATTAAAACCTTTAGCTCGTAATTTTGGCACAATCTCATCGGCGATATGCCATGATAAAAACAATAAGTTATCTGCCGAATTAATTAGCTCTGAAGTTTCCTCCAATATTGGTATCTTGGTTCCACAAGCATATTTTCCAATCTTGGCAGATCCTTTTGTTTCCAAGATATAATCAATAATATCTTCATTTAATCCAATGTAATTTAGCAAGGTAATACCTCGACTTGGCACTCCGATACCAGCGATTGATCCTTGCAATGTATTAAGCAAACTATATAGTTTTATTTTTGAGCTAACCACATTCTTTTTAAATTGCTTAAATGTATTAGTAGTAAGATACTCTTTTTCTTTTACTAATACTGACTTAACATTTTGACTAATTGGATATTGTCCTTTATTAGCAGAAAAAACTCTAATTGATCCTCCATGAGTTGGTATCATCTGCACATCAAATATTTCTAGATCATGCATCTCTAATAGATATTTAATACTGGTTAATGAATAATATCTAATATGTTCATGATATATCGTATCCCACTGATTGGTTTTGATTAGCCCCACTAAATAATGGTTCTCGCTAATAAATACACCATCTTCTCTTTTCAATGTTTTAATAGCTTCTACCACGTCATGAACGCCCTCAATGTGAGCAAACGCATTACAAATAGTGATTAATTTAGCTTGTCCATATTTTAATACCACCTCTTCGGCTACTTCTTGATTAAAAAACTTCTGAATGGTCGGAATACCATGTTCATTAGCGTATTTAGCATTATCGGTCGGCTCCACCCCTAAAATTTTAAACTTGGTAAAATTGCTTAACAAGGTTCCATCATTGCTTCCAACATCTACTACTAAATCATCAGCTTGTAGTCCAATAATTTTTTCTGCTTCTACTGCTAAATTAGCAAAATCTTCTCGTAGTATTTTGGTCGTTCGAGAACAATAAGAATAGCTGGATGGAAAAACTAATTTGGGATCCACAATATGAGAAATCTGCACTAAACTACATTTTTGACATTGCAATAATTCGCATGGAAAGAAAGTTTCCTCTTGTAGTTGTTCGCCAATAGTCTGCATCACATTAACTTGCGGTAAATGACCTAATGAAATTACCTCTGTTAAATCTGGACTATCACATACTTGACATCTTTCAATACGAATACTGGATTTAGTTCCAAAAGCTAAATTATCCATTGTATAACTCCTTATACCATTCCACTGTTTTCTTAACACCCTCATATAAACTATATTTGGGTCGATATCCTAATTGATTAAGTTTAGTCATATCGGGACATCGACGATTAGTGCTCCCTTGTGTTTTATCACTAGGCTCGATAATAATCGCAGTATTAAGAACTTCAGCAATCAAATACACTAATTCCTTAATACTTACTTCATGTTGCACACCGATATTATAAATGGTAGCATTGGAAGACGAATTATCTTGACTAGCTAAAATCATCTGATCGATCGCATCCTCAATAAAACAAAAAGCGCGAGTTTCTTCTCCAGTTCCTTGCACGCTGACCACTAGCTTACCCTCTATATATCGAGCGCTTTCTGGCTTGACAATTTTTTTGACGATTTCTGGAATGACATGCTCTAATCCCATGTTTGGCCCGTAAATATTATGCGGTCGAAAAATCTTGACATTAAGACCCTGCTTGGCTCCGCAATGAATAGCTAATAGTTCAGAGATAATTTTGCCTCCCGAATAACTAAAACGCGGATTGAAAACATCTGAAATGATCATTCTTTCATTTTCTGATGTCGGAACAATGGTTGGTTCATTATATACTTCGGAAGAACTAACCAGAAAATAATTCTTGATATTATTGGCCAGAGCCACATCAATAGTGTTCATTGCTCCTTTTACTCCAACATCTAATACTAATTCAGGATGTGAATAGAAAGTTTTCGTGCCATTAATGTAAGCTAAATGCCATAGCGTATCTGGTTTGCTGTGTTTAACGGACTGCGTTAAACTTACCATATCTCTAACATCTCCATTCCAAGTATATATTCCATTATCTAAACTGGCCTGGTGAGATAGTCTGGAAAAATTGTCGAATGCACTAACATTATTGCTTGATTGATATAATCGATTACATAATGCTGACCCAAGAAAACCCGTGCCTCCTGTTATCAAATGTTCCATAATTATCCTATCTGTTTTAACAACATATCATTAATAAATTGCACTCGAATGCCATCATGCAAATTAGGATATACTTGTTGATTAACAAGTATGCCATCAATAAACTTTTTGGCCACATGATTAACTAAACTGATACGACCATCTTGATCTATATTATTGCCCTGCTTCACAATGGTTGATTGACTATGAACTTTTGTTATTAAGGTGAAATTACTCATATTATTAGTATTATTGGTTAAAATAAAATTACCATCTTCACAATTAATAGCTAAATGAAAATGTGATGCATAATCGGTATTCGCATCAATGACAACATGACCACCAAATGTTGCAAATTTAATTTCTGCATCTACTACCATATTATATTGTATATCTGGCAATAAGTCTCCCGAAATACTATTCATAGTATCATTGAAGATATATTCTAACATATGGAAAACATGAGAACCAAAATTATTTAAAGCTCCACCACCTTGATATACATCCAACTTCCAAGAATTGCGACTATTGGAGGTAGAAGAATACCAAAAACAATCAAAACTTTTTATCTCACCAAAATATTTTAATTGTAATAGTTGTTTAACATGTTTAACAATTAATATTTCATCCATCTCAAAATCAATAGCATGAATGACTGATGTATGTAATAGTTTTTTTAATTGAAGGCATTGCGCCCAATTAGCTACGCCAGGCTTCTCACAAAATACATGTTTATTATTTTGCATGGCCGATTTAATAATATCATAGGCAATGGCAGGTGGCGTGGCAATGGTAATAGCATTGATATTGGGATCATTAATGGCATCTTCCCAATTTCTAGAAAATATGCCAGCTATCTTAACATTATCGATACTCTGAAAAGCTGGCACATGAACTTTTGCTCCAAAATTATTACCAATGACTGCAATATTAACTATTCCAGACATTAACCACTTCCTTGTTTAATAAGTTTAAATTTTTGTATTGATCATGTGGAACGCAAATAATTAAGATATCGCTTTGTTCGATCACTTGCTCTAATGGTAATAAAGAATTATCTTGAACTAATGGATCGGTAGTTAGGACTTGCTTAGCTTTGAATGTCAAGATCTTTTTTAATTTGTAGCTTAATGAAGTTCTGGCGTCATCAGAATTAGCCTTAAAAGCCATGCCCAAAAGTCCCACTGTTTTGGTTAGTAAATCATGTTTCTTGACTAACTGATTAACCAAGAAAGCGGGGAGCCCCTCATTGGCGAGGACGGCAGCTTGACCTAAACCAAACTTGCTATTGGCATAAGAACATAATTGCAAGGTATCTTTGTATAAACATGCTCCTGCTGCAAATCCTGGGTTGGGCAAATCATGAAGTCTGGGATAATCTTGTTTGGCTCCTTGTAAAATCTTGTGATAGTCTAATCCTGCGGTAGTTGCCATCTCATAGAACTGATTGGTAGCGGCAAACTGGATGTAACGATAGGTATTGGCAAAAAGCTTGGCAAACTCGGCTTCCATGGGTTTCATTTTGATAATTTGTGGAGCAAAAGTAGCAAATAATTGAGTAGCTTGATCAATGGCTCGTTGGGATGTGCCAGAAACAATTTGCGGTAATTTTTGGAGTTCTTGAATTGCTTCTCCCTGAACAATTCTTTCGGGACAAAATGCAATTAATGGATATATATTTTTGTTGTTTAAATATCGTTGAACATAATCGGTGGTTCCAGGGAAAAGAGTAGAGCGAAGAATTAAGAGATGATCGTTGGTAATAGGTAATTCATCGATACATTTAATAATTTCGCCGATTTTTGGGTTATGAAACTCATCAATGGGAGTGCCAATGCAAACAACAATGGTGGTGGCGAATTGGGCGTCGGCAGGGTTGGTCGTAAAAGATAGGTTTCCCGCTTCTAGGGCAATTTTTAACGAAGTTTGATGACCATTCTCTAGGAAAGGTAGCTGACCTGATTGAACGATGTCCATGGCTCGCTGATTAGGATCGCAAATCAGCACTTTTAAACCTTTGGAGGCAAATAGCGTGGCAAGCGGAGCACCAATATGTCCAGCTCCGCCAACTACACAAATATCAAATTTACTCATTGAATTGCCATGCATTTTCGATCCTCATTTAATGCATCGTCCTTTCAATTTTTCCCAATCTTTTTCTGGCCTTACTTCCATATTTTTATCCCAAGTTGCTTTCAACATTTTAGCGTCAATTCCAAGCTCTTGAGCACAAGAGATCATAATATTAACGTTAGCTGGAAAGCACGATCCACCAAATCCAAAATGATCGTCCCAACCAGGAACTGCGGTATGACTTTCGCCAATCCGTTCATCCAAAAGTGTCAATCCGACCATGTCGCTGTAAGATATATCAAGCCGTTCACAAAATTGATAGAGTTCATTAAATAAACTTATTTTAGTAGCTAAAAAACAATTGATAGTAAATTTGACCATTTCGGCGGTGGTCGGATCGGTTTCTCTAATTTCGGCCAGCGGAAATATTTTAGCAAAAATGCTCTTAACTTGTGCGGTAATATTTGATTCTCCACCAATAATAACTCTATTTTGTCGTTCAAAATCTTGATTAGCATTGCGCTCCGTTAAAAACTCTGGGCTGAATGCAATATCGATGTTTTGATATTTGTTGGAAAATTGTTGCGTAGTCCCGGGAGGAATAGATGATTTAATAATGACGATATTGTTATCAGAATTCTTATTGATCTCTTTTAATACAAATTCAATATTATCTAAATTGCAAGAGCCATCAATATTCATTGGAGTGGGCAGGGTAATGAAAATAAACTTACATTGTTTGGTTAATGATTTAAGATCTGATACATTGCATTTCTTTGGATCAAGATCATATGACTTAATTATGAAATGCTTTTTGAAAGAATGTTTAATGGCTCCGCCCACAAAACCTAATCCAACAATGCCGATATTTTGCATTATACTCCTAAATAAGCTTCTTGCAATTCTTTTTTATTATCTGTCGCCCATTGAATAATATTATTAATACCACGCTCAACATTAATTTTACGCTGTTCTTCCGCACTATCAATAATAGTAATTTGATTATCTTGAGCATTTAAATTTGCAAAATATGATCCAATTACTCCCAAACCACCAGTAATTAATATTTTCATTTGCTTTCCTTATAATGAATATTAGTCCAGTTTAAAAATCTTGTTAATCCGTTTCGCAAGGAAACAGAAGGTTGATATTGTAATTCGTTCGTTGCTTTAGATATATCAGGACATCGGCGAATCGGATCGCCATTGACGGGATAGTTTATTGGCGTTTCAATCAATTTTTTAACTACTGGCGGATGAACAATAAGGTTTTCCTGACAAACTTCTTCGCACAATGTTAAAAGTTCGCTCATTGATATCTCTGGAATGGGATTGCCAATATTATAGGCTTGTCCAGATTTTCCCAATAAAAGCGTTCGAAACATTCCTACAATGCCATCAGTAATATAACAAAAAGTGCGAGTTTGTTGACCATTACCATATAATTGCACGATATTTCCTTGCAAAATGTTATTAGCAAAATTAGGCAACACTCGATAATCAGTTGGCATCATTAATGGCCCATAAAAATTGAATGGACGGATGATGGTAGCTTGCACATCTTGTTTGGCATAGACGTAGCATAATGTTTCTCCCAATCTTTTACTTTCATCATAGCAAGAACGATCAGAAAGAGTAGAAACATTGCCATGATATGTTTCTTTGGTGGGAATATTATTAGCATCTGGATTACCATATATTTCAGAGCTGGATGCGAACAAAAGTTTGGCATTATATGATTTGGCAATTTTTAAATAGTTAGCCAATCCAATGGAGACAATATTCATAGTTTCTAATGGATATTTAACATAGTAATATGGCGAAGCAATACCAGCTAAAAACATAATGTAATCGACTGGCTTATTAAATGATGGCGTATCTTCAACGCTACTATTGATGAAAGTAAAATGATCGTAATTTGGCAATATTTTCGTGCCAGAGGTAATAAAATTATCAACTACAATTACTTCGCATGGTTGCGATAAATATTGTTCATTAAGTTTATTGAAAGTGGAACAAATATATTGACCAAGAAAACCTTGACCTCCTGTCAAGATAATTCTCTTACCACTAAACATATGAGATATATCTTTCGTTCCATCACATATAATTTGTATATCAGAACTTAATGGTTCCATATTATATCTTTCATATTATTTTCATGAACTTTAGATAAATTCCAATTATTTACTAAATCTTTGGAGCCATTTTGATAATTTGTGGAGCAAAAGTAGCAAATAATTGAGTAGCTTGATCAATGGCTCGTTGGGATGTGCCAGAAACAATTTGCGGTAATTTCTAGGGCAATTTTTAACGAAGTTTGATGACCATTCTCTAGGAAAGGTAGCTGACCTGATTCAATGATGTCCATGGCCGATTGATTAGGATCGCAAATAAGGACCTTAAAAGCGTGACTGGCAAAAAGCGTGGCAAGTGGAGCTCCAATATGTCCAGCTCCACCTACCACACAAATATCAAACTGGCTCATTAAGCACTCCTTTATTTTTGTGCTATTAATGCCAGTTCATACCAAACGCCATGAATAGAAATACGTTTAATATTACTAAAACCACTGGCTACAAACAATTTTGTTAAACTACTTTCCATGTAACCATATAAGTGACTATCGGGAAAAGAGTTTTTTTGATATAATTCATCTTGTTGTCCCCAAATTAATTGAGCATATCCTGCATCGCCATCACTAGCTAACCATAATGGCATAACTTTCTCCATATCAGGAACAGAGATGCGAATTTTACCGCCTACTTGTAAAACCCTAAAACATTCTTGGAGCACAAATATGGCTTTTAATCTCAAAAGATGCTCAAAGAAATCTCCCATCCAAATCTCCTCAATAGAATTATCAGCCTCTCGAATACCAGTGGAGATATCATAATGTTCATCTGCATCATAATGTTCGCAAATCTCTATATTTTTCCAACCTGTATGATCGGTAGTAATGACATTTAAAGCATTAAACCCACCTATTCCAGATCCCAAATTAAGTTTCATTTTTGTTTTCCTTGTTTTAGTTATTGTATTATTAGTTATTGGTAAGGTATTCATTTCACTACTATTAATAATATCAATGTTCTTATAACCATTTACTATTTTTCTTGGTTCTAAATAATGTCTAATATTAATGATTGATACTGGAGATAAGTTACTGGCGAAGAACTTGGCATCATATAATTTTGCCAATCTTCTAGATAATTCTGTATCTTGAAATCCATGTGTTCCATCTAATTCTTCATTTAATCCATTAGCTTTGAGTAAAAGACTTAATTTAAAACTATCATTTTTTAATGAGCATAATTCTGGGATAACTGGCATAATATTATCACTAAATCTATTATCTATGTTGGCGCCACTATAATTAATATATCCAATATCATTAAAATGATCTTTATCATCAAAATAATTATCAAATATACTCCAATAAAAATTATCAAATACATTGTTGTTTAAATCTTGAATATAGTTATTGGTCCATTGCTCATGAATATCAACGTATTGTTTTTCAGATGCTACCATTAATTGACACTGATTTTCTCCACTACCATGACCATATTGTCGAAACTTTGGAAAATTGTGCGATAATCTTTCTTCTATTAATCCATAATAACTCACTGGCATGATAAAGACATAATTTTCTGGATTATTTAGATGAAAATTAGCATGATATAAGAGGCAATTTTCATCTAAATAACTATAATCGCAAGTAAAATATGCCACTGTTCCTTGAGCGACACATAATCCTGTATTTATTGATTTACAATAATTAGATATTGGAAATGTATTATCCATTGGTGCAATATGTTTTGTCATAAAATTATAATTCTTACTTTTTTCTTTTATTACCTCTTTTCTTTTTTCATAAATTGCGTCTATTAAAATTAGCTCAAAGTTTTGATAAGTTTGTCGTCTTAATCCTTCAAATAAAATATCTAAACCACCAATTCTATTAGTAGTGACTATGACAGAAATATATGGATTCATATCGTAATATCCTTGATAAATATTTCTCTCATTTTCCGCAAACTCCAATCATTAAGTGGTTC
>Ga0182024_10020129_pt1 | contig 12219 bp, 12 predicted proteins | sample P32metaG_FD_120480 | JGI IMG/M metagenome (GOLD analysis project Ga0182024, IMG submission 120480) | Permafrost microbial communities from Stordalen Mire, Sweden - P3-2 metaG (Illumina Assembly) | ecosystem: Environmental > Terrestrial > Soil > Wetlands > Permafrost | place: Sweden: Stordalen...
AATCAATCATCCGCTGGCAAAGTTGCGCGTAATTCAACCCCGCCGCTGCCGCCGCTTTCGGCAGCAAACTCGTTTCCGTCATACCCGGCAACGTGTTGACTTCCAGCACGACCGGCTCGCCGTTCGCACGCACCATCACGTCCACACGTGCGTAATCGCGTCCGCCAATCGCTTTGAACGCACCGAGCGCTGCCACTTGAATCCGCTTCGTCGCCGCCGGATCGAAATCCGCCGGACAAAAATACTCGGTGCAGCCCGCCGTATATTTGTTCCGATAATCGTAAGCGCCGCTTTTGGGGCGGACTTCAACAATCGGTAATGGCTTGTCGTCCAAAATTCCAACCGTCGTTTCGCGTCCGACAATTTTTTCTTCGACCAAAACTTCCAAATCAAATTTCAACGCGTCCCCCAGCGCTTTTTGCCAGTCTTCAACACGCTCAACGAATTGCAATCCCACGCTTGAACCTTGCCGGACCGGTTTAACGACGAGCGGCAATTGTAAATTTTTCGGAAGAGGAGCTTTTTCAGAATTCACGACTAAAAATTTTGCCGTCGGCACTCCGGCTTCGATGCAACGCTTTTTCGTCAGCACTTTATCGAACGCAATGCGGCTCGCCTCGGCACCGCAGCCCGTGTAAAGCACGCCAAGTTTTTCGAGTTGCCGCTGCACCGTGCCGTCTTCGCCGTAGGTCCCATGCAGCGGCGCAAGACAAACCATGTCGGTTTCCGGCGGCAAAATCCAGTCCGGCGTTTTCGGATCAATTTCAAAAACCATGTGGCCGAGTGAACGTAACGCGCGTACTACGCCTACGCCGGTTTGAAGTGATACTTCGCGCTCGGCGCTCGGCCCGCCCAACATCACGACAATGTTCAGCTTCTTCGACATTTTAATCTTCGCCGATGATTTCGACTTCCGTGTGCAATTCGATTCCGCGCGCTTCTTTGGCCCGCGCCTTGAGAATCGTAATCAATTCCAAAACATCGCGCGCCGTCGCGTTGCTGTCGTTCACGATGAAATTGCCATGCTCGGCGGAAACCACCGCGCCGCCGACGCGAGCGCCTTTCAATCCGAGTTCGTCCACCAATCTGCCTGCCGGAATTTTTTCAGGATTTTTGAAAATGCAACCGGCGCTCGGCGCAGCGGGCTGTGATTCCCAACGCTTCTCGCTAAACTCCTTCATGCGCTTTTCAATTTCCTCGCGCGGCAGAGTCTTGCATTTGAACACCGCGCCCAGCGCGATGTGATTTTTCAACGTGGCGCAACTGCGATATTCGACCGACATTTCCTTTGGCATGAGTTCACGCACGTCGCCGTCAAAATCCATCAGACGCACGGACTCAACTGCGTCAAATGTCGCGCCGCCCATCGCGCCCGCATTCATGCGCAACGCGCCACCGACGCTGCCGGGAATGCCTTCCAGAAATTCCACGCCGCTTAAGCTGTTTCGTCTTGCTTCGACCGCAACATTTTTTAATTTCACGCCCGCGCCGCAAACCAGTCGTTCACCTGCAATTTCAATTTTTCCGAAATCTGGATGCGCCAGACAGATGACCACGCCGCGAAAACCGCCGTCGCGCACGAGCAAATTCGAGCCGCGCCCGAGAATAAAAAATGGCAAACTACGTTCGCCGCAATATTTCACGACCTTCGCCAAATCTGCTTCCGACGACGGCTCGACATAAACGTCCGCCGGACCACCGACGCGCAACGTCGTATGTTTCGCCAGCGGCTCATCACGGCGAATCGTGGTTGCGCGCGAAACGAGCTCGGCCAATTCCATGGCAAAATTGTTTTTATTTTGAATCGGCATTTCCAAAATGGTTTTGGCCGCGTTCATGCCGCAATCGAGCGTGTTTCATCGGAATGCGTTCGACGAGGCGTCGCCCGCGGCACGCGGGGGCGTGAATGCCCCCCAACTTCATCAATTGCTTCACGTTCAATCGCGCTCAAAATGTTTTCAGCGATCTGGTCGGCAGCTTTGGGCGCGTGCCATTGGGCGAGCGCGGTTTGCATGGTCGCACGCGCGCCTTCATTTTCAACCAATTCGCGCAACCACGCCGCTACTTTTTCCGGCGTGGCGCTTTTTTGTTCAAGCAAGCGCGCTGCGCCGGTGGTTTCAAACGCACGGGCGTTGTGAAATTGATGATCGTCCGCCGCCGTCGGATACGGCACGAGCAGTGACGGCAATCGCATCGCGGCAATTTCCGCAAGCGATGACGCGCCGGAACGACTCACAGAAACGGTCGCCGCACCGAGCGCCAAATCCATTTCCGCGAGAAATGGTCTTACAAATACTTTGAATCCGCGCGCGGCGTAGGTTTGTTTCACTTTTCCAAAATCGCTTGCGCCGGTGAGATGCAGCCATTGCCAGTTTTTTGCATTTTCGCCAAGCGTCGGCAGCGCGGACAAAATCATTTCGTTGAGGCCGCTCGCGCCCTGGCTACCGCCCATGACCAAAATTGTTGGACGATTCGGGCCAAGGCCAAAGGCGGCGCGACATTCAGCGGCATCGCGCGGTTGAAACTGCGAACGCACGGGCATACCGGTCATCGTGACTTTGCGGGCGCGCAGCCGTGGAGCAGATTCGGGAAATCCGGCAAACGCCTCGTCCACAAAATGCGCGAGCAAACGGTTGGCGCGTCCGGGAATGGTGTTGGCTTCGTGCAAAAAAGTTTTCGCGCCTAATCTTTTCGCGGCAAGAATCGGCGGCGCGCTGGTGAATCCGCCCATTGCGAGAACGGCGTGTGGCGGACGCGCTTTGAAAATTCTCCGCGCGGCACGCCACGACTGCCAGAAGCTGCGCGCGAACGAAAAATAATTGCGATTTTGCAGCGCGACGGCGGGCAGTGTGAAAACTTCCATGCCGCGCGCGGATTTCACGGCTTGTTGATCCACGTCTTTCGGCGAGATGAGCAGCGCGACGGCGCAACCGCGTTTCTGAAGTTGTGCGGCGACGGTCAGTCCCGGAAAGAGATGCCCGCCCGTCCCGCCGCAGGCAATGGCAACGAAGGGCGTCTTGGTTTCAGAAACGATCATGTTGCTCTGGCGGCGAAGGGATTTTCGTCGGCTTCGGCGACTTTGGAAATTTTTTCGCGCGCGGGCGCGTGGCGCGCGACGCTGAACAAAATGCCAACGCATGTCAGCATGGCGAGCAGGTTCGATCCGCCGTAGCTGATGAACGGCAACGGCAGGCCTTTGTTCGGCAGTGCGCTGGTGACGACACCGATGTTAATGGCCGCCTGCAAACCGATTAAAAGTGTCACGCCGGCAGCGAGCAAAAGGCCGAATGTGTCACGCGAGTTCAATGCAATGTAAATGCCGCAAATCGCAATCACAACAAAAGCGAGAACAACAAGCAGGGTTGCAATCAAACCCAACTCCTCGCCGATGATGGAAAAAATAAAATCGGTGTGGTGTTCAGGCACAAAGCCGAGTTTTTGACGGCCATTGCCAAGGCCGAGGCCGAACCAGCCGCCGGAGCCGAGCGCGATCATGGCTTGATACGCTTGATAGCCAACACCGTCCTTGTGTTGTTCCAAATCCCACCAACTAAAGATGCGCCGCATCCGCATCGGGTCGCGCAAAATGGAAACCGCCAAAACAATCGCGCCAAACAAAACCGGTGGCACGATGTATTTCCAGCGCACGCCCGCAATCAACAGCATCGCGCCGCTGACGAGGGCAAGCAGAATGGTCGTGCCGCGATCCGGCTCGACAAAAATTAAACCGAGCACGACTGCAATCAATAATCCGGGCAAAACGACGCTGCGTTTCCAATTTTGCATTTGTCGCTGATAACGGTCGCCATACCACGCGAGCAGGATGATGAGCGTAAGTTTGGCGAATTCAGAAGGTTGAAAGCGCACGTTGTGGAAATCAAACCAGCGCCGCGCGCCGTTAATTTTTCTTCCGATATGCGGCACGATAACTGCCACGAGCAAAATCAACGCGAGGATGAAAACCGGCCACGCTAATTTTTTGAGCAGTTGATAATCAAGCGACGCCGTTGCCGCGCAGAGCACGAGACCGAGCGTGCACCAGGCGAGTTGCATCATCAAGTAATGTGCGCCGACTTGCGTCATGCTCGAGCTGTAAAGCATCACCAGCCCCAGCGCCAGCAGAGCGGCGATACAAAACGCCAGAGTTGTGACGGCGACTTTCATTTCAACACCGCAAAACGCCGGCTTCAATTTAACCGGTGCTCACTGCCCGCCCGGCGCAGCCGTTGGGGTCGGCGTTGCAGCGGGCGTAGCCGAAGCCGGTTCAGGCGCAGACGCGGGAGCGGAAGCCGCAGGTTCGGCTTTTGCCGGAATTTTCAGTTTCTGGCCGACTTTGATTTTCGTCGTGGACAGATTATTTTCCCCTTCAATCGCTTTGACGGTCGTGCCGTTTGATTTCGCAATCTTGGTAAGCGTGTCGCCAGATTTGACTATGTAGACTTCCTCGCCGGAACTCATGTCACTGGAGGTGGACACATCCGCCACTGAAGCCGCAGTTCCGTTGCCGGACGAAGCGGGGATCGAAAGTTTTTGTCCGATTTTCAACTTGGTTGGAACGACTCCGGGGTTGGCCGCTTTCAACGCCTTGAGTGTCACTCCGTTTTTCTTGGCGATTTTCCCAAGCGTGTCACCTTTGACTACGACATATTCCGTTGTCGCGAGTTCGGGTGCAGGCATAGGAGCCGGCGCCACCATCGGCGATGGGTTCGTCGCAACCACCGGCGGATTCGAAGCTTCCATTGACGGTGGGTTTGTCTCCATCGTTGGCACATTGGTATCAACCGTCGAAGCAGAATTGTCTGTGTTGTCGGCGGTTTCCGTCTCGCGCTTACAGCCCTGAATGAGCATGGCCATAAGGCCGGTGACGCTCACCGCGATCACGCAGAAGACGCCGAGTTTCATGCGGGAGCGGCGTTTGCTTTGCTCCTCCAGGAGCGAGCCCTTGGGGACGAATGGATTCGGATTATTCATTGGTTTGGCGCTGGTTGCGTCCTTTCTTCGAGGTCTGTTTTCTTAGTTCTATTTTTGGTTTTGATTTTTACGTTGCGAAATCTTCCCTCGAAAAATTCCGCAACGTGTTAAATTAAATTTATTCAGCGGCACCGGACTAAAAACATCGCGACTAAATCCATGTGATTTCCAATTACTAAACTGGATTGCCAGCATCTTTCGGACCACCGCGCACACCATTGTTTCCAGCAAATTTTTTAGCAGCAAAACCGAGCGCGCGCAAGGAACAAAGCGCCTGTTTTCAATTTCATTTTTATCCCATGCCGGCGTCATTTTTTACCTCAATTTCAGCGTGGCCAGCGCGATCACCGCGAACAGCACGCACAAAATGTAAAACCGCATCACCACTTGCGATTCATACCAGCCCTTTTTCTCGAAATGATGGTGCAACGGCGCCATCAAAAAAATTCTCCGGCCGCTGCCGTAATATTTTCGCGTGAAACGAAACCAGCCGGTTTGCAGTATCACCGAAGCCGCTTCCAGCACGAACACTCCACCCGCGATGACCAACACGAACGGCTGATGAATCAGCACCCCGATAATGCCGAACGCGCCGCCGAGCGCGAGTGACCCCGTGTCGCCCATGAACACCTGCGCCGGATGACAATTGAACCACAAAAATCCGAGACCCGCGCCGATGAGCGCCGCGCAAAAAACGGTCAATTCGCCCGCGCCGTTGACGTAAGGAATTTGCAAATACGTCGCCGCCTTCACGTTGCCCGCCAAATATGTGAAGAACAAAAAAACAAACCCGACAATTAATGTGCAGCCAATCGCCAGCCCGTCGAGGCCGTCGGTCAAGTTCACCGCATTCGAGCTGCCAACAACCGCCAGCACCATGACCAGCAAGCCGAGCCAGCTCGCGTCGGTGACGACCGGATATTTGCAAAACGGCACCATGATTTCTGAAACCAGTCTGCTCGTCGAAGGCGTCAACAACAAGTACACACCGATGAATGTGGCCAATAAAATTTGCACCCATAATTTCAAGCGCGGTGGAGTGCCACCGCCGCTTTGCTGGATGATTTTTGCGTAGTCGTCGTAAAATCCCAAACCCGACAAAACCAAAACCGAAAGCAGCGTCAATTCCACCAACGCGTTCCATTGCGCCCACACCATCGTCGAGAAAACCAGCACCATGACAATCAAAACGCCGCCCATCGTCGGCGTCCCCTTTTTGCTCAAAACACGCGCGGCCAAGCCGCCCGCTTCTTCGGCCTTGTCCGCGTAATCCTGGCCGAACTTCAATTGCTTCAGCCAGCGAATGATTTTCGGACCGAGCCACCAGCTTAAAATCAACGCCGTAATCGCCGCGCCCGCGCTGCGCACCGTGATATAACGAAAAAGCCGCAACGCCGAAAGCCGATTTTCCCAAATCGTTCCGTGCGACCAATCCAACAAATGCTGGCTCAAATAATAGAGCATTTTCGATTCACGATTTTTCCGACTTTAGCGTCTCGGCGATGCGTTCCAAACGCGCCGCCCGCGACGCCTTCAGCAAAACCACATCGCCCGTTTTCAAAAAATTCTTCACCACTTTCACCGCCGCTTCCACATCCGTAAACTCAATCACGCGATTTAATCCTCCGGCGCGCGCCGCTTTTGCAGTCACCGCCGCCATTTTTCCGACGGTGAACAATTGTCCGATGCCAAGTTCCGCTGCGCGCCGGCCAATTTCCGCGTGCGCTGACTCGCTGTGCGCGCCGAGTTCTTCCATGTCACCCAAAACCGCCACGCGCCGGCCTTGCAAGGGCAGATCACACAACGTTTCCAACGCAGCAATCGTTGAATCCGCATTTGCGTTGTAGGCGTCGTCGAGCACGCGCACGCCATTCGCTTCCCAAAATTGCAACCGCATTTTCGGTGGCTTGCATTCGGCCACGCCGCGCTGAATCTCAGGGCGACTCAGACCGAGTTCCTCACTGACCGCGACCGCGAACAAGGCATTCATTACTTGATGCCGACCCAGCAAATTCACCCGATACTCACTGCTGAATTCGGCCTTCGGTGCGTCCATGCAAAACGTCACGCCATTTTTGTCCAGGCGAATCGCGCGCGCGCGCCAGTCGTTTTTCCCATCCAACCCAACGCGAACAATTTTCGCGCAAGTTCGTTTCGCAATTCGTTCCGTCCATTCATCGTCGCCATTGATAAAAAGTTTTCCATCCGCCGGCAAAAGTTCCGCGAGCCAGCCTTCTTCCTGCGCGACACCTGTAACGTCGCCAAAAAATTCCAAATGCTCGCGGCCAATGTTTGTGATCACACCGAATTTCGGCTGGATCATTTTTACCAGCGGCGCAAGTTCGCCTGGATGATTCGCACCCACTTCGAGCACAGCGGCCTGATGTGATTCTTCAACCCGCAGCAAAGTCAGCGGCACACCGATGTCGTTGTTAAAACTCGCCTCGCTCCAAACGGTCGCGAGTTTTTGGCTTAACGCCGACGCCAGCAATTCCTTCGTCGTCGTTTTGCCGTTCGAGCCGCCGACGGCGACAAATGGCAACGTAAAATCTTTTCGATATGCCGTCGCCAATTTTCCGAGCGCGACACGCGTATCTTCGACAACCAATACCTCACATTTCGGCAATCGCGCGGGAATTTTTTTCTTTTCCACCACAACTGCCGCGACGTCTTTGGCCGCGACTTCGTTCAAAAAATCGTGTCCGTTGAAGCGCTCGCCATTGATGGCGAAGAACAAATCGCCTTCCTTTGCCTGCCGCGAATCGGTACAGACATTTTTCACCAAGGTTTGCACCGACCCACGCCGGACATCAGCGGCGCAGGCTTCAACGACAAATTTCAAAGAGCGTGTTTCCACTGCAAATTTTTACCGCGCATTTGCCATTGGCCGCGAAACGCCGATTGCGACCATTGGCTGCGGCGAATTCGGTTGCGGCAAATTTTCATCCGGCGGAATGTTCAGGTAGCTCGCGCAACGTTCGGCGATTTCCTTGAACACCGGTCCGCAGACTTGACCGCCGTAATAACCTTCCTTCGGCTCATCCATCACGATGGAAATACAAAGTTGCGGATCGTCCGCCGGGAAAAATCCGATGAACGACGCTGAATATTTGCCGGAAACGTAGACGCCATTCTCCACTTTTTGCGCCGTGCCGGTTTTGCCCGCGACGACGTAATTTTTCATCGCCGCGCCCGGCGCGGTGCCGTCGGACGTCACGACGGTTTTCAACGCTTCAATCATCATTTTGTCTGTGGATTCACTGATGACCTGCCGCACACGCTGAGGCAAATACTGTTGCACGATATTTCCATCGCGGTTTTCGAGACATTTTACGAGCATCGGGCGCATCAGCCAACCGTCGTTGGCCACGGCGCACATGGCCATGGCCATTTGCAACCGCGTCACCGCCACTCCGTGACCCATCGGGATTTGCGCGATGGAATCCTTGCTCCAATCCTTGACCGGATGCAAAATGCCGCCGACTTCGCCCGGCAGCGGGACGCCCGTGCGCTCCCCGAAACCAAAATCGCAGGCGTAATCGTAAAGCCGGTTTTCGCCGAGTTTGATGCCGATTTTCGCCGCGCCGATGTTGGACGACTTCGTGATGATGCTCTCAGTAGTCAAAATTCCAAACGGCTCATGGTCATGCAAAATTCTCCCGGCGTAAGCGAAGTGCCCCTGCTCGCAGTCAAAGGAATCGTTCAAATGCACCACACCGTCATTGAGCGCGCCGGACACGACGACGATTTTGAACGTCGAACCCGGTTCCATCACGTCACTGATGACGCGATTGCGGCGCGAGTCGACGGGCACCGTACCGGGACTGTTCGGATCAAAATTCGGCAGCGTCGCCATCGCCAGAATTTCGCCCGTGCGCGGACGCATGACGATGCCCGTGATGCTGATGGGCGTGTGCCTTTGCATCGCGTCGGCCAGCGCAGTTTCGACAATGTGCTGAATCACGGAGTCAATCGTCAAAACGGCGTTCAAACCGTCGCGCGCCTGCACATCCTGACCGCGCAACGCGACCAATTCATGTTGTTGACGATCCGTTTCCGTCACGCGCCAGCCCGCAACACCGCTCAACGCGGAATTCAACGCGAGTTCAATTCCATCGCGCCCGGAGATTTGCGAAACCACATGGTCGCCCACTTTGAATTCATCCGGCGTGGCGAATCCAAGCACCTGCGCGGCGAGCGAACCGTTCGGGTAAACGCGCAACTGTTCCGGTTCGGAAAAAATCGCGCTCTGGCGCAAATTACGGGAAAACTCATGGTCAGGTATCAACATTTTTTCCCCGTCCACACCGAACGAAAGCTGGCTCATCGTCAATTGAATTTTTTGCCAGGTCTCGTCCGAAACATTTTCCTGCAGCCGGACGTAATGCAGGCCGTTCGTGACCGGCTCGCCCTTTTCATTTTTTGAAAGGCGCGGAAAAAGTTTTTGATAAAGCTGGGTCTCGTTCATCCGCAACAGCGGCGCCAGCGCGCGCGCCACAACCGCCTGCTGGTTGCCGAGGAGCGACGGGTCAGCGCAAACCGTTTTTACCGCAACACTCGTGGCGAGCAAATTGCCACGCGCATCGAAAATGTTGCCCCGGCGCGGCGACTCCCGAAATTCGCGCTGCGTGTTGTCATGCGCCAGTTTCGCCAGTTCGTCGTGACGCAATACCTGCAAATCTACCAGCCGGAATCCCAGCCCAACGAAAGCAAGAACTACCAGCGCCAGCAGCGCGAGCGAACGCCTGAGTTGTTGTTGTCGTTTGATCATAGCTAAATGGCCAGCCGCCCGTGGCGATCGGTTCCTCAACCAACGGCGTCACGAGCGGCGGCCAAAAAATTTCATGGTTTATGGTGTCATCGCAGCGACTGGTCGTGGCGCAAACTGACGCGCTAAATTTATATTTTCCAGCGGCGTGGCGGCAGGCTCCGGCAACCGCCAGACTTGCATCGGCTGCGCCGGAACCAGACCGAGATTCAATTCACGCACGCGCTGATCCAACATCACCGGCGACCGCAAAATTGAAAGCTGGTCGTTGAGTTTTTGGTCGTCATTTTGCAATTGCGCCAGACGAATCTCGCGCTGCCGGATTTGCTGGCCGAGCTGGTAAATCTGGCTTTTTTGCCAGACATAACCGACCGCCGAACCCGCAATCACAAAACACAAAAACAATGCCTTCAGCGCCGGTCCGAACCGGATCGCCGCCGACTGGCTTTTTCGATTTTTTGCCATTAAATTTTCTCCAGCACCCGCAACTGCGCGCTGCGGCTGCGCGGATTTTCTTTCATCTCAACTTCACCCGGCTGAATCGCCTTGCGACTCACCCATTTCATTTCCGGCACACGCGGCTGCCGCAACTCCGGTATGTCCATTTTTCCAGCAAACGTATAATCGCGCGCCCGCTCGCGGCCAAATTCCTTCACCACGCGGTCTTCAAGTGAATGAAACGTAATGACCGCCAAACGTCCGCCGGGCTTCAAAATTTTTACCGCTGCTTCCAGCCCGCGTTTCAAGGAACCGATTTCGTCGTTTACCGCGATCCGCAACGCCTGAAAAACTTTCGTCGCCGGATGCGCCTTTTTCCCATGGCGCGGCGCAAGCCGTTCAATCAATTCCGCCAGTTGTCGCGTCGTCTCAAATTTTCGCGGCGCGCGGTCGTGAACAATCGCCTTTGCAAACCTTCGCGACTCGCGTTCGTCGCCAAACTCCCAAAAAATTTTCGCCAGTTCTTCGACCCTCACACCATTCACCAAATCTGTCGCTGTCAGCAATTGCCGGTCATCCATCCGCATATCCAGCGGGCCGTCTTGCTGAAAACTGAATCCACGTTCAGGCGAATCCAGTTGCGGCGAACTCACACCCAGGTCCAGGAACACCCCGTCGCAACTCGCCGCCGTAATCCACTCGGCCATTTCCGAAAAATTTCCCCGGCGGATTTCAAATCGTCCGGCAAATCTTTCTGCGAGTCGCTTTTTCGCCGCCTCAACCGCGACGCCATCGCGATCGCACCCAGACAGCCATCCAGTCGGTGAACTCGCGGCCAAGATGCTCGCTGCGTGACCAGCCCCACCGAGCGTCCCGTCGGCGTAGCGGCCGCCCGGCTTCGGCTTCAGTGCGTCCAGCACCTCCGCCGCCATCACTGGTTTGTGAATGTATTCTGGCACTGCGCATTGGGTCTTAAAATTTCAAGCCGCATTCGCTCCGAAAAATTTTTTATCCAGCCGGCTCCAAAAATTTTTGTTCGCATCCACACTGACCGCCGTCTGGAAGAACGGTTCGGGAACCGCGCGCATCGAACGTGACTTGATTGGCACCACTTCAACGTCCACGTCCGTCAGGTCGTTGTGAACGACTTTGACTTTTTCCAGTGAAAGTTCCGCCTGAATCGCGGGCGGCAAACTTTTTGCCGATGCCGCCGATCCGTGCCAGATTGACATCGGATTGAATTTTTCCGTCCACGTTGTGACGCGCGCCGGCCTCGTGAAAACCGTCGGCATCTTTTGTGTTTTCGCCCAAGTCGGCGTGGCGGCCTTTTTGACTGGTGCAACTGAATTTTCCACTGGCGGCTTCGGCAATTCAGTTTGAGCCATGGCCGTGAATGGATTTTTCGGCGAACCAAATTTAGGCAGATAAACGCGCTTGTCCTTGCGATAGGCAACCGCGCCCTGCCCGTTCCTGATGCTTTTTCCCGCAGCCAATAATTTCCCCAGGCTCATAATTTTACTCCATCAGTTTGAAGGCCTCGGACGCGAGCACCGCGTCGGCGGCCTTGACGTTTTCGTGACGACTCGGATTCCAAATTTCAAAACGGTCGAGCAAACCGACGAGCACGACCTCGTCCTTGATGCCTGCCGCGCGCGCCATTCCATCCGGCAGACAAATCCGCCCCGACTTGTCCAAAGCAACCTGGACGGATTCGCTGCCAATAAATCTTTTGAGCACAACCTTGTTCGGGTCGCCGTTTGACATCGCGTCAATGTCCGCTTTCATTTTTGCCATTTCAGATGGCGGTAACACGCGCAGGCAATTTCCCGCTTGATGCTTCGGCCACAAAATCATCGTCAACTCCGTGCCAACCTTTTCCGGCCGCCATTTGGCCGGAATCTGGACACGCCGCTTCTCATCCACACCATGCCGGTAGCATGAATTGTAGTAAGTCGGCCCTTTGGTCTTCGTGGCACTCATTTGTTCACAGGAGAATCTAAAACGGGATTTCTCCCCACAACGACCCATTTATATCCACTTTA
>Ga0182024_10020130_pt1 | contig 12219 bp, 13 predicted proteins | sample P32metaG_FD_120480 | JGI IMG/M metagenome (GOLD analysis project Ga0182024, IMG submission 120480) | Permafrost microbial communities from Stordalen Mire, Sweden - P3-2 metaG (Illumina Assembly) | ecosystem: Environmental > Terrestrial > Soil > Wetlands > Permafrost | place: Sweden: Stordalen...
CCCTCTCCCCCGAGTACGGGGGAGAGGGGAGCCGGCGCTGGCCGATGTTCATTGAAATGCGGAAGTTATTGGTCTACGATTCCTTAGCCGCGCGCTCGCCAGAGGCGAGCGGCTAAACTATACGTTGGCCAGCTTCTGCACCTGGTCGCCGATCTCCTGAATCACATCACCGATCGGCTTCTTGCCGGCCTGTTCGAGAATGCGAACCAAAGCGCTGCCGACGATGATGCCGTCCACGTGGTCGCGCAGCATGAGCACGTGCTCCGGCTTGCTGATGCCGAAGCCGACGCACAGCGGCAAGTCCGTCTGCGTCCGCAGCCAGCGCAGCTTCTGCACCAGATCGGCCGGCATCTGCGCTCGTTCGCCGGTGATGCCGACGACGCTGACGCAATAAACAAAGCCGCTCGACTTGCGCAGTATCCGCACCACACGCTCCGGCGGCGTCGTCGGCGTCACCAGTTGAATGAGCTTGAAATCATGCTCGGCCGCGACGTTCGCCAGCGTCTCCGACTCCTCGACCGGCAGGTCCGGCACGATGACGCCGCTGAAACCCGCCTGCTTCGCCTGAGCGACAAACTTCTCCGGGCCGCGATGATGCACCAAGCTGTAAGACACCATGCCGACCAGAGGAACGGCCCCGCTTTGGAATGGTTCCTGTTTGCTGAGCTGGGTGATGGTGGCGAAGATGTCGTCGATCTTGAGTCCCTTCGCCAGGGCGCGGGTGTAGGACGCCTGGATGACGCTGCCGTCGGCGATGGGATCGCTGTAGGGAAAGCCGATCTCGATGAGCGACGCGCCGCGGCGTGCTAACTCCTGGACCAGCAGACCCGTTGCGACGAGGTCGGGATCGCCTGCAGGGACGAAGGGGATGAAGGCCTTCTTTTCTTGCGCGGCGAGGCGTTGGAAAAGGGAGTCGATGGCGTTCATGATAGGGTCCTTCCACGCCGCGGGGTGAGGTACTCCGAACCCCGCGGGTCAACGAGACGGGATCATGACCCTGACCCGCGGGGTTCGGAGTACCTCACCCCGCGGCGTGCTAATCTTCAATATTCTCACCGCGCAGCCGGGCCACTTCAAAGCAATCCTTGTCCCCGCGGCCCGAAAAGCAGACGACCACCACATCCTCATGGCTGCGGCGACTCGCCTGACGCATGCCTTCGACCACGGCGTGGGCAGTTTCCAGGGCCGGCAGAATGCCTTCAAGCTTGGCGCACAAATCAAACCCCTTCAAAGCATCCTCGTCGCCGACGCTGGTGTAACTGACGCGGCCGCTGTCCTTCCAGTAGCTGTGCTCCGGGCCGACCCCAGGATAGTCCAACCCCGCCGAGACCGAATGAACGTCGGCAGTCTGCCCGTCCGCATCCTGCAGCACGTAGCTGAGCGAGCCGTGCAGCACGCCCGGCCGGCCATGACTGAGCGTGGCGGCATGCTGGCCCGCGGCCAGGCCCTTGCCGCCGGCCTCGACGCCGATCAATTCCACGTCGGCATCGCCGATGAACGGATAAAACATTCCGGCCGAGTTGCTGCCGCCGCCGACACAGGCGATGACCACGTCCGGCAATCGGCCCAGCTGGTCGTGAGATTGCTGTCGGGTTTCCGAGCCGATCACGGATTGAAAGTCGCGGACCATCATCGGAAACGGATGCGGGCCGACGACCGAACCGATGATGTAGTGCGTATGCTCGACGCTGGCCATCCAGTCGCGCATCGCCTCGTTGATGGCGTCTCGCAAGGTTCGGCTGCCGCTGGCGACGCTGACGACCTCGGTGCCCAGTGCCTTCATCTTGAAGACGTTGAGTTTTTGCCGGCGCACGTCTTCCTCGCCCATGTAGACCTGGCACTTCATGCCGAAGAGCGCCGCCGCCGTGGCCGTGGCGACGCCGTGTTGGCCGGCTCCCGTCTCGGCGATGATGCGCGGCTTGCCCATGCGGCGCGTGAGCAAGGCCTGGCCGATGCAGTTATTGATCTTGTGCGCTCCGGTGTGATTGAGATCCTCGCGCTTGAGATAGATGCGTGCGCCGCCGGCCTCGCGCGTCAGGCGTTCGGCGAAGTACAGCGGCGAGGGCCGGCCGACGTAGCTTTTCAGGTAATAATCGAATTGTTTTTTAAATTCGGGATCTTGCCGGGCCTGTTCGTAGTGCTCGCTGAGCTGGCGGAGCGCGTGCATGAGCGTTTCGGGCACGAAGGAGCCGCCGTAGGGGCCGAATCGGCCGTGAGCGTCAGGAACCGTGGTGTGAGTTGAATGCATGAAACATCCGTTGTTTGTCGGTTTTCGTTTAGCGTTCGCCGCATCCTGCGAGATGCAGCGAACGCCAAACGAAGAATTTACTCTGCCTTCTTGACCGGCCCCAGGTACACTTTGTACCGAAACGCGGCCACGGCCAGTTGATCGTCGGGCAGCAGGGCGGCCCAGCGGACGCGTTGACCGTTGACGAGGGTGCCGTTGGTGCTGCCCAGGTCGCGCACGATCAGCAGGCCATCGGTCTTAATGATGAGGCAGTGCACCTTCGACACGCTCTTGTGATTGAGGCGCAGATCGCACGCCTTCTTGCGCCCCACGAGCGTGACGTCCTTGACGATGTCGATGGCGGGCTCACCGGTCAACGAAACGAGCTGTGCGTGCACGTCCACAACGAGGGGGCTCCGAACGCGGAAAACGACTACCCGGTTCATCTTATCACGGATGGCGACGGTAATCCAGCCGCGACAGTGCAGTCCTCACGCTCCGCGTGAGGATAGGGCGCAGCCCTCAATAACCCGAATCGATAGCTGTGGATCTATGCCACCGCCGGCATTTAGGGAAGCCCAATCGGCCGTCATGTCATCAAGAGTCTATATCGCGACTTTCATTTCATCGGGACCGCTTTCATTTCAAGGGGGTGTGGGGGTGTGAATGAAATACATATTTGTGCCACGAGGCGTCATTGCGACCTTCCTGAACCCACGAACCCGCCAACCCGTACAGACCATCGCGGCGTTCACCTTGTATCGTCCCCCCGGCGCCAGTACAACATTGAGAAAAGGGAATGAGCGGGAGTATGTTGGGACCGATTTTCAATCGGGAATGGTTGACTTTGCCGCGCAGGCCACGCCATTTCCTCATGCGCTCGCTGTCGCTGATCGCGCTGTGGGTGCTGCTCTTCACCGTTTGGCAAGTCACGGTCGGCTGGGAACGTTCCGCCAGTCTCAATGACCTCTCCCACTTCGGGCTGTTCGTCTTTCAGGTGCTTGTCTACGTCGAGCTGGTGCTGGTGCTGTTCTTCGCCGCCCTGGGAGCGGCGGGCACGATTAGTCAGGAAAAGGACCGGCGCACATTCGTTCTGCTGCTGATGACGGACATGCGCAATTACGAAATCGTGGTCGGCAAGCTGCTCGGCAGTCTGCTGCAAATCGCGCTGTTCCTGATCGGAACGGTGCCGATCTTGTCTCTCATCATGCTGCTGGGCGGCGTAGCGCCGGCACAAATCCTGGAAGCCACGGTTGTTCTCGCCATGACGGCGCTCGCGGCGGGGTCACTCGGGGGACTGGTCGCACTTTGGCGCGAGAAGACGTTTCAGTCTCTGGCTCTGTCCGTGCTGTTCTTGATTCTGTACCTGTGCCTGGTCCATGCCCTGGGCGTGTTGCCGTGGCTGTTTCCTGACATTCCGCAGCAGGCCGTCGATCAGGTGCAAAACGCCCTGGAGCCGTTCCTGGCGCTCTGGCAGGTGCTGTACCCCGACCAGAGTCGCGCCGGTTGGCCGCCGGCCTACGAGTTTGCCCTGGCAATGGCGGGGTGGGCGGTGCTGCTCAATGGCTGGGGCATCTGGAAGCTGCGTGCCTGGAACCCGAGCGGTGAACCGATCATGCAGCGCGACCTGGTCGAGAAGGCCGAGGAAGCGGACCGAGCCAAGGCCCACGCCGCGCCGGGACGGGCCCGCGAGGTCTGGGCCAATCCGATTCTGTTTCGTGAGATTGCCACGCGTGCCTACGGTCGCCGGCCCTACATGGTGAAGGTGGCTTACTTCGTGGTGCTGGCCCTGGTCTGCTATTACGCCTTCCAGCCGAGCATGAGGCTCGAGTGGGCCGCCGCGGTGGGGTTGGTGCCGATCACGATCCTCAGCCTGCTGCTCGTGGCTGCCCAGGCGGTGACGGCCATCACTTCCGAGCGCGACAGCGGCGCCCTCGACTTGCTGCTGGTGACGGACCTGTCGCCGCGCGAGTTCGTCTTCGGCAAGCTGCTCGGAATCCTGTACAACACCAAGGAATATCTGCTGCCGCCGATCATCCTGGCCGGCGTCTACGCCTGGCAAGGCACGCTCGCCCACCCGGCCCCCAATCACATGGAGTATCTGGGCTCGATGAACGCCACGGCCTTTTTTTGCGTCGCCCTGTCGATGCTGACGCTGCTGGCGTTCACGACGGTACTCGGAGTGCACGTCGCCTTGCGCAACGACAAGAGTGGGGCCGCCATTGGCAACACCCTCGGGGCCGTATTTTTTCTGTCGGTCGGCACGCTGGTGTGCATTTATCTGATTCTGATCAATGGCCGATTCGAGGCCCAATGGCTCAGCTTCCTGGTATTCATCTTCACCGGCGTCGCGGGCCTCTACTGGATCTTCAACGGCAATCGGCCGACGGCGCATTCGTTTCTGTTTGCGAGCTTCTTTTGCCCGTTCGCGGTGTTCTACTCCATGTCGAGCATCCTCATCGGCAAGCCGGGACTCAACGAATCGGCGGACCCGTTCCTGTGGACGATCTGCATGGTGTTCTCGTTCGGCTGGGCGATCCTGGCGATGATGATCTTGCTGCTGAGCGAGTTCGAGATGACGGTGGGCAGGACGTCGGGCGGCGGGGATTAATTGGCAGAAAGCAGCTTGACGCTCTTGATGATCACAATGGGGCGATCTTCGAAAACGCCGAACTCGACTACCACCGGGCGCACAACCATTTTGCGAATCCGAATTCGCAAGATCGGCAATTGATAGATTGGCTCCCCAGCTTCCAAGGGATCGATTTCGAGGCGCTCAACGACTTTACGCAAGGCTTCCGTGAAAGCTTCCCCTCGCCCTTGACGCGATGCTCGATGATGCGCTCGGCGGATGGCTTGCTTGATTAGAGCCGAATAACCGATTTCATAGCGATGCTGACCGTTATCGGGAGCGGTCATTTTTGAGTTTCCTTTTACGCTTCACTTTGGCCTCCCGATCAAGAGCCTCCAATTCCGCAATGAGCTCTCGTGCTGGAAGTACCTCCTCCTCGACCGTATATCGTTGCAGATCGGCCGCGGTGAATGCTTTTTGGGCCTTCGCGTAGATGGTCTTCAGACTGTCGCCCTTCTTGATCCGCAAGATCGGGACCGGAGGTGATTTGCTTTTCGCCATGATAGACTCCCGGGTAGAAATACCAACGGTTCCGCCCGCTGGTTTAATGTTACCAGCGAGGTCTGGGCGATGCAAGCGAGCCGGGGCCGGCCAAGGTGGCGATGCTGTCCGTTTTCTCGATCGGCCATTTTTCGGCTTTCTCTTGCGTTTCTCTTTCGCTTCCCGATCAAGCGCCTCCAGTTCCGCGACGAGGTCGCGTGCCGGGAGCATCTCCTCATCTTCCGTAAACCGTTGCAGTTCGGCGGCGGTAATGGCTTTTTGGGCCTTCGCGTAGATGGTCTTCAGACTGTCGCCCTTTTTGATCCGCAAGATCGGGACCGGAGGTGATTTGCTTTTCACCATGATAAACTCCCGGATGGAAATTCGGTCCACTTCGCTCCACCACTTCATGCTACCAACGAGTCCGTGGCGCTGCAAGCCGGACGGAGCCGCCATGGTGCCGTTCAGGGTCGAACGCGCAAGGTATAGCTGCCTGTGAAAATTCCACCTAGGGAAGTGGCAATGATGCGATATTCGTCAGTTTTGGTTGGGCTGAAGGAAATCATCGCATTGCGGTCGCCGCCGCTGTCGTCGTCCTGGGCCAGGACCGTTCCCTTCGAATCTTCCACGCGCAAGAAGGCGTCGAATTGATTGCTGTCCAAATTGATGGTGTAGTTCTGGTTGGCAGTCATCTTGTAGGTGTAGACCTTGGCAAAACCGGGGCCGCTCGGATCCCTATCCGCAATGGTGATTTGGCCCTCGAAAGTTCCGCCTGCCGCCAAAGGAATTGGGGTGATCGGGCCGGCCTTGATCCCGGGGGCGTTGAAAGCGGGGGCCTTGAACCTTGGATCATCCAGGGCGGCCTTGGCCGCGGCTCCCGCTCCCGCTCCCACGGCTGCGAATATTAGGAAGTGGACCAACGGCCCCCAGATGATCGCCAGGATCGACATCACAAGTCCGGTGACCGCCATGCCTTTACCCTGGCCCGACTTGCCGGCCTGGGCGATGCCGATCGAACCAAAGACGGCTCCCAGAATCCCAAGAATGATGCCAAACACCCAGCCAATACAGGGAATAAACGCGAGCACGAACCCGACGATGCCGAGGATCATCCCCGTCAGCGCCATGCCGGTGCTGTTCTCCGATGGACGACGGCCGCCGTGCACGTGTTCCTGATGGTCCCGCGCGCATTCCCGTGAGCACAACTGCGCGTCGCAGTCAGGGCAATTGCGAACGCGCTCGCTTGCCGAGATATCGCGCCCGCATTCCCGGCAGGTCTCGCGGCGAGCTCCCCGCTCTTTGCGAATCGGCACATCGGCGACGTCATCGTCCAGTATGTCCGGTTGGCGCGGACGAGGCGCCTGCGCACTCACCCCAGAGCTCTCCGGCAACGACAACTGGGCCTGGAACGGCTCCACCGCCGGCGGCACAATCTTGGGGACCGGCGGCGGCGATTGCGGCGGCGCCGGGATCTGCAGGCGCTGGCCGCAGTCCGTACATGCCGATGTCGTGCCCGCGGCGCTCGCAGGCGACTCCAGGGCCTTCTTGCAGCGCGGGCAACGGTAGCGAATGGTGCTGGACATGAGCGGTCTCCTGCGCGTCGCGGGGTAGTGCCGATGATGAACCATGTTGTCTTTGAGAAGGATATCTTAACGCGCCGTCCACAGCCTTCAAGCAAAATGCCAAGGAAAAAAACGGCCTGCCATTGCTCGGCATTCTTCCGTAAAATGCGCTCGTGAAGAACGTCCCTGAACAACCTCGTAATATCACGCCGGAGCAGCAGATGGCCAGCAGCGCGATGCGCAAGACACGTCAGACCGACTATCCCGAGCTGCTCACGGGCGATCGCATGACCCGTGAGGAGTTCCACCGCGCCTACGAGCAAATGCCGGAGAAATTCAAAGCCGAGCTGATTGAAGGAGTGGTTTACGTGGCATCTCCCCTGGGAATAGAACACGGAACTGACCAACCTTTCTTGAGCCTGGTTGTCACGGCGTATGCAGGTCGCACTCCCGGCGTGCAAATATGTGACAATACCACGGTCTTCCTTGGGGACGATGCGGAACCTCAGCCCGATCTTTCGCTGCGGGTCCTACCTGAATATGGCGGACGCTCCAGAACGGTCCGCAAGAAAAAGAAATCCTATATCAGCGGCCCTCCGGAATGGATCGGCGAAGTTGCTCACAGCAGTCGGGCGATCGATCTGCACCTCAAGAAGCTGTCCTATCTGCGGAATCACGTCCAGGAATACCTCGTCATGTGCGTGGAAGAACGCGAACTTCGCTGGTTCGATTTGCAGACCGATGAAGAACTGAAGCCGGACGCCGACGGCATTTTTCGCATGCGCAGTTTTCCCGGCTTGTGGATTCATGCCGAGGGGTTGTTTGCCAGGGACTATTTTCGGCTGATGAACGCTCTGGAACAAGGCCTGGGCACGCCGGAATACGCGGCGTTTGTGAAGAAATTGGCCGGCCGGCATTCCCGGAAGAAAAAGAAGCACCAAACGAACCCGTGATTGACATTGAAATCCGACTTTGTTAGCCTGGGAGTATGAAAGTAACCGTTGATTTTCCCGATTCTGAGATCAAGGAAATCTGCCGCCTCACGGGGGAGCGCAAGAAAGGCCCCGCGATCCGAAAGCTGGTGACCGAATCCTTGATGCTCAAGCGGCGCGAAATCCTGGCTGAAAAATTCATCTCAGGCGAATGGGGTGTTGAACTCAAGGGCTTGGAGGCGGGACAGGCCGCCGACCAGCAGGCTGACCGTCAGGATGGCCAAAGCTGGAGGGGCTAATGGCCACGCTGATCGACACCAGTCTTTGGATCGACTTTACCCGCACACGCTCGCCCCAAGCCATCAAACGCTTCATCGCAACGTACATCCTCGATCCGAGCGCCCATCTGGCCGAGCCCGTGATCTTTGAACTCCTGCGTCATGCCACCGCCGCGGAAGCCAGGCAGCTCCGGCAACAGTTTCAGACATTGCCCATGCTTGCCACTCCGTCCAACGTTTGGGTGCAAGCGGCCGAGCTGGGGCAAGCATGCCGACGCAAGAGCATCACCGCCGGTTCGCTCGATTTACTGATCGCCACGGTGGCGTTGCACCACGATGTGGAAGTCGTCACCTTCGATGATGATTTTCAAATGATCGCCAGCGTCTCGAAACTGCGGGCGAAGGTCTTGAAGCGTCCGATCCTTCCTTGAGCCCGGCGTGACTTGACAACGGTGGCGTGAGCGTTTTCGCGAGAAAGGTCATCATGTCGTCGCCCCCCAACTCGGACTTGCGAGATGTCAACAATCTGGCTACGACGCCCCGGCCATCCCTTAGTCGGGCAGAACTGCTCGCCTGGGCCACGGTGCGAACCGCGCTGGGCCAGATGGCATTTGGGGCGTTTGCCAACGCATCTCTATTCGGCGTGCTGACACTGTTCTCATTGCTGGGCGAGCGAGTTCCCTTTCTCCGTCCCGCGAGGGGGCCAATTGCCCTGTCGGATGTCTTCGAACGCGGCGGCGGTGTCTTGGAGCGGCTTTTCGGCAGCGTGGTGATGGAGGTTTTGATCCTATTTCTCGCGATGGGCATCGTCGGCGGCGCTGTCGTGCTGTTGGCCGGAGTTTGGACATGCTGCGGCGCACCCGCCACGGAGGACGTGCGTCGCTGGGTGAAGGCCGCCAGGATGTCCTTGATATGTTCCGTGACGCTGTTTTTTGTTGGATCGATCACGCAACGGTTGGACGAGCAAGGAGGCCGGAATCAGGTCATTCAACTGGGGGACGGCGGGCTCGGAGCACCGGGTGTCCCGCGGCTTCCGCCCATCATTGGCGACACGATCAAAATGGTGATTCCTTACGCTCTCGCGACGGCGGACCTTCTTGCGGTCGTTTTTTTTGTACTTTTCCTGTGCCGGATTACTGTTATCGCTGGCGGAAACAATCGGCAGCACGCCGGCGCCATCATCTATCTTGTCGCTTTCACTGGACTGACGATGGGCCATTTTGCCCTCTTTCACATGGAAGTCTCGCCTGTGCTTGCGCCACATTACCCGACCTTGGTATTCGGAGCGGCAGCCGTCATGTGCGGCTGGTTCGCCATGTTGACGAGCGAAACCCGCTCCGCGCTCACTCGGATGCTGCTCGAAGCCAAATAACAAAGTGGGCCGCCTGGAAAATCATGGCGGACTTTACCGGTTGTGCCGGTTGGGCGGGCAGCTCACAAGAGAAGCGGCCAACGTTACCAAAGTGGAATGCGAAAGGACGGTGGCGTCAATCGATAAACGATGCAGAGAGATCCGTGGAAAGGATGTTGCGATGAGAAAGACACTGACCTCGTTACTGGCGGCCGCGCTGCTGAGCGAATGCTTTTCTTCGGGCTGGGCGCAAGGCCCTCTCGCCGAAGTGCTCGGAACGCCGTGGGCCCATCCCCCGATGTCGGCCAAGGCTGGACCTGGGTGCGCGACTTCAGGCGCGGCCAGCCTAGCGGAGGCCCAGGACTGGGATCCCGCACCGTACGTCTTTATTTATTGCAAATCGAGCCCCGGCGGCATGCTCGTCATCGGCTCCGGCGCCCGTCGATATGAATTGGCGCCGAGTGAAGGACCGATCGCGAAAGCCATGGGTCCGCTTCTGACCTCTTCGGCGCCCGCCCCGCAAGGCGCCCCGTCGCCCGCGCTGGACAGCGGTTGCCAGGACGAGCCGATCAGCCGTATCGGCGACGGGTTCACCGTCTTCTTCCAGGAGACCAAACGGTCCGCCCCGGAGATGTCCGCTCGCTTGCCGGGCTGCATGAGGGGCCTGGAATGGACATTGCCCGACTCCACGACGGCCGCCAAATGCGAGGCGCCCCTGGTCGCGTTCAGCCCCTGTGGAGATGACGGGCCGGGCGGTTGGGTCAGCGCCGGCGCCGCCATGTACTTCGTCAAGCCGTGCGGCTTGAGCAATTCAGCCGGCCAGCTTGGCGGCAGTTCGCACATCTTGGCCGGTTCTTCCGTCGAACTCGGCTATCGCGTGACAAACGGCTTTGGTGTGCAGGCGAACTGGTCTGTTTTCGCCGGCGGCACGGCGAATAACTTTTCGCGGTAGGTCAGGCTTTCCAGCCTGACGCAGCCAGCCAGAATCAATGAAGATGAACGGCCAGCGTCGGCCTGGAAAGGCCGACCTACGTTCTCGTAGTCACTGACCTGGAGCCGGGCTGGCCTGGGCCTGATCGTGCCGCTGGATCGCCTGCCGGGCCAGACCGCCGAGGATCGCCAGCAGGATCAGGCAAGCGGCGCCCAGGACCACATACACGAGCCAGGGCACGCGTTCGTTCAAGGTCGGCGGCGGCGGCACCCAGGCGGGATTCTGACGGACATCGCCCAGCTCGGCGAACGGCGGGGCAAACTTCGTCTCCGGCAGCACCTTCGGGGCCTGGTCGTAGTTCGGCTGGCCCACGTTGGGATTGCCGGCGAACAGTTTCAAGGGCAACGCATATTTCCCTTCCTCGGGTGCGGCGAAGACCATTTGCCGGACGGCGCGGGTAGCCTGAACGTTCTTGATGTAAAGCGGTTCGTTGGCATTATCGGTGACGACGAAGCGCAGCCGGCGCGCGAACACTTCCGGAAAGCTGATTTCCAGGTACTGATTGCCGTTCTCCGTGGTCCACAGCCATTGGGCATTGCCGATGGGCACCGGCGGCTGATTTGGATTGGCGAATTCCAGGCGGAACGGCCGTTGGGTGGGAGGACTGGCGATGTCGAACTTGAGTTTCTGACAGGGAACCATGCCCTCGCCAGGAAGATTGATGAACCACGCCGAGCCGGGCCCGCCGTCGGCACGCACCTGCTGGGCCTTGTCATCGAAGCTGGCCTGCTCCGTCACGAATTCGCCGGGTACATTGATCGAACGCCGCACAAGGACTTGCGTGATGGTCGGAATCTCCTCGTCGCCATCGGCGTAGACGTAAACCTGGAGGAAGCGGAACTGCTGCGGTTCGTAATGAAGGCGATGAATGTCGATCGTCTGGCCATCGATCTCGTATTTGACCAGGTACTTGTCCTTGCCCAGGATCAGCCGTGGATTGGTGAACTGGTCGCTGGTGTCGCCGAACACCTCCACCTTGCGGCGATAGTTAAGCCCGGTGGTCATGATCATGATTTCGTTGTGGCCCGCGGCCGGGACGTTGGACAGCTCCAGGTTCAGCTCGAAGCGTTTGTGCTTCGGGCTGGGAGCGACGTTGAACTGCCGGCTGATCGGCACATCGGTCGGCCGCGATTCGCCCTGCAAGACGCGCATCACATAATGCGCGTGCTTGCCGTTGGCATCGACGAGGCGCAGGTCGCTCAGGCGGTCGCCCTTCGATGTGCCGAACACCATGGTCGGCACGTTCAGGGCCAGGTTGGGTCCGTTCACCTTGGCGGGAAGATGCACTTCGAAGATCGATTTCCAGTGGGCCAGGAGCGGATCGTGCTCGTCCGCCAGGCCTGCGGCCTTGTCCGGGATCGGCTCGCCGTTTTCGTCTCTGCCCTGGGCCGACGCCTGGGTGGCACACATCGCCAGGAAGAAAATCGCCAACGTGTAAAACGACCGATTCATGTTATTTCTCCTCATCAACAATGATTATCGACGACTAACAGCTCCGGCCCCCTCTCCCCCGTACTCGGGGGAGAGGGTTGGGGTGAGGGGTACGGCAGTATCAGTGCAAGAACTCAAAAGTTCCTAAGTACCTCAATTCAGAAAAGGGGGTCGCAATTCGTGGGGCAGGTTGCCAACCTGCCGTTCGCCAGGCAGGTTGGCAACCTGCCCCACGAATTCGGACCCCCAATTTTGAAGTGCTGTACTAAGCTAAGTGAGCTCGGAGAATAACTTCCCGATTCTGGAATGCGGCCAGAACGCGCTCGCCTTCGGAC